>Ga0255353_1000033_pt1 | contig 81142 bp, 58 predicted proteins | sample HBST25metaG_FD_189941 | JGI IMG/M metagenome (GOLD analysis project Ga0255353, IMG submission 189941) | Peat soil microbial communities from Stordalen Mire, Sweden - H.B.S.T25 | ecosystem: Environmental > Terrestrial > Soil > Wetlands > Peat | place: Sweden: Norrbotten County, Stordalen Mire...
AAGCAGCCAGCCGCGCCATCTCCTGGCTGCTACGACGACGAACCCGAACTCCAGACTCTTCTGCCATGGAAAGAGTCCATCACAGATTGGATACCGCGCACAGGTGCGTTGGTCAGACGCATACAAATGTCTTTCCCTGAGCTTCTACCGTGGCCCTGATCTTCGAGCCGTTATACAGCTCGAACTTGCGTTCCGGTCCGTGATATAGATTGCGCAAAACATGCGTCGTACCGCTGTGGACTGTATCAAGATGATCCTTCAGTAATTGCAGGCTGTCGCGCTGCGAATTGATTACCCAGAGCGTTACCAGTTTGCGGCCCAACTCCTCCATGGACTCTGTCAGCAGCGTTCCGTATAGCCTTACGCCCTCCCCACTGCGGGCCGGAGTGTTGATAACCACAATGTTGTTCGGATGCTCGGCAAGAAGATTCGCTAGGTCCATCCATCCGTCCTTCTCATCTAGGTTGATGTATACGGTTTCGACAGTCTTTCCGTATGCCTTGCCGACATCTGGGTTTGTAGTGTCGGCATCGACGAGCAAGACCATCTCACCGCGCTCCGTTAAATAGTTAACCAGTGACATTGTGACGATGGTTTTTCCAACGCCGCCCTTTGAGCCACTTACAAATATAACCAGATTCCACATACATCCTCCTTAGATTTCGTTGTCGTCTTCGATTACGGTGAATGTTCCCTTCTTTGCTGTAACAGGAGTTCCAGGTGCAGCGCTGTTGTGTGCCTGTGCGGTTGCGGCAGGTTTCGGGGCAGGTCTTTCTTGAGGTTCCACCCAGGAAGTACCGCGTATCTTATTTGTCTTCTTTCCAGGTTTGAGGTATTGGCGCGCCGTCGATATTGTCATGCCAAGGCCAACGCCCTTGAGATCGTCGAGAACTGTTTCGAGAGAGTGTCCGGCGGCGAGTGCCTCCTTCGCCTTTGCACGCAGTCTTACAAATGCCTCTCGACGTGAATACCTCCTCTCCGATGGCGGCGGTGGTGTTGCGATGCGTCTATCTAATGCTTGGAGGGCGGCTTGGAACATTCCTTCAGTGATTACGTCTCTTTTTATCATCGTGTGCCTTCAGTCAAATCGTAGAGCGAGGAGTATTCGAAAGGTAGCACGAATGATTTGGAAATAGTAATGCGAAAAACCCTGTATTCATTGGGCCATACGTAGTTAGTAGCAGGTAGGCGTAGTTAGGCGTAATTGCGCGTATCAAAATAATTCTGTCCAGAAGATCGGCGCCACTTCTGGCCTTGCGCGAAAGTAGTTTCTCGGATAAGTTGTGAATTGTAACGCGCTATGTGGTCGAAGAGCAGTACTCGGATAAGTTGTGAATTGTAACGCGCTATGTGGTCGAAGAGCAGTACAGGATGCGGGTTGTCCGTACACATGGCTTCGCCCTGTTTCGTCCAACCCGCCGCCATCGATGCTCCGCGCTACGCTTGTCTCATCGGGGCTCAACCTGAAAGGATCCGCGCACGCTTCGCGTAGAGGAGAAGGACGAATGCCAGCCAAAAATCGAAGCACTCAGCGCTCGAAATCTCGATTTCAAATGCGCCTTACGGCCACCGAACGAAAGCAACTCGGCGAAGATGCCGACTTGGCAGGTATGAGCATTAGCGAGTTGGTGCGCAGGCGCACCTTCGGAAGGCCAATTCTCGTCGCTACTGACCTCACCATGATTCGTGAGTTACGCCGATTGGGCGGCTTGCAAAAACTTGCGATGAATACGCTCACCCATCATTGTGAAGTCGCCGATGAATGCGCTACAACGATTCGCGCATTACGCTCCGCCATAGAGAGAGTCGCCCAAAATGATCGTAAAGCTGATCAGTAATCCTAGGCAGGAATCTAGCAAGGCTGCTCGTATTGGGGGCTTGCTCAACTACATTTTGGCCGACGGACACGAGGAAGCGCATAAGGCTGAGCATATCGGCGCGAGCGGAAACTTCTATTCGAATTCACAGCAAGGGGAGCGGGCCGAGATGATTGCTCTTGCCCTGGAAGCACATCGCAGCAAAGATCCGGTCGATCACTGGCTTCTGAGTTGGAAGGAGGGCGAGCAGCCGACACAGGTTCAGTGCTTGGAGAGTGTCGAGATTCTGAAGAAGAACCTCGGCATGAGCCGGGAGCATCTTGCGGTCTATGCGTTGCATCGGAACTCCGCCAACTACCACCTTCATATCGTATTGAATCGTGTTCATCCCACCACAATGAGAGTCAAGGATAGGTGTTGGCACATCGACAAAGCACATCAGGCAGTTGCGCAGATTGTGGAGGTGCAGGGATGGGAGGCTGAGGGGCGCGCGCGCTATGTTGCAAATGAAAAGGGCGAAGTTATACGCGCCGAAAGTTCGCGCGGTGCGCAACCGAGTGCCAGAGTCCGGGACCATGAGAATTCCACGGGCGTCAAATCCTGCGAACGGATTGCAATGGAAGAAGCTGCGCCAATTCTCGCGAATGCAAAGACGTGGGACCAGGTACATGATGAGTTGGCGCATATCGGAATGCGCTACGAGCGAAAAGGCAGTGGCGCGGTTCTATGGGTGGGAAACCAGCTTCTAAAGGCATCTTCTATTGGTCGGGACTTTAGCCGGAACCGGATGGAGGAGCGGCTTGGGGGATTCCAAGACGCCAAGACCGGTGCTGGAATACTGCAGCGGCGAACCGAAGTGGAACCTTTGCGGTCGGAAATGCCGAGAGGTTGGGCCGAATATCGCGCGGTGCTGACCGCAAACGGCAAACACAAAGATGCAGCACTCACCGAGCAGCGAATGGAACATCGCGCAGCGCGTGATGCGCAGACGACAGAGTTCCGTACGGAACGTTCCGCGCAATATCATGGCGGGAATTGGTCGGGGAACGCGTTGAATGTTGCCAGGAGCCTCTTGGCGGCAGATCACGCGAGACGTAAGGCTTCGATGATGGAACGGCACAGGCGCGACCGCGAACATCTCAGAAGCACGTTCGGCAAGCGAATGACCTTTGAACAGTTCCTGAAAGATCGGGGAGAACTGGGCCTCGCGGCTGAATGGCGGTATCGAGATACCACGAGCCCCGTCGCCTCAATTCATGGCGAGCGAGACGGTGCATGGAAGAAGCATGACATCCGTGACTTTACAGCCCGGATGGTCGCAAATGAAATCCAGTATTTCTCAAGGTTCGATCCAGACCACTTCTCGTTTACGGATCGCGGACACCGCATCGATGTTTGGAAGACGCAAGATGAGGCCGCCGTCCTGGCCGCGCTCCAGTTGGGGCAGCAGAAGTGGGGAACCCTCACTATCACGGGACCTGCAGAGTTTAAGCATCTCTGCGCGCAGCTTGCCGCTCAACACGGGTTCAAGATCAGGAATCCCGAGTTGGGCCAACCGATCGTCAGCGGTCTCGGCGACCAAAAGCCCACTCCCGCCATTCCAACGACGGGGCCGTCGTTGAACACGGCCTATCGAATGCACAAGGCCGACATTCTAAACCGTATCGAAGTGCGTAACGGGTCGCAGCTTGATTGGATGATCGCCGTAAGGATGCGCGTAACTGGCCACTATCAACAGGCAATCGCGCAGGCTCTCAAGGAAAACGCTAGCCAGGGACGCGAGTCGGAGAACCGCAATTGGACCAACTACGGCGAGCGCACCGCCGAGGCCGTCTTTGGTCCACGCGGCGACCGGGAGAGCGCCAGGAGCGAGCAGCGGGCCGAGGCGTGGGCGCGGGTCGAAGGTAGAGACCCTGAGCGCGAGCGGCAAAAGGACCCCGTAGAGCGTCCGAGCAAACCTCAGATTGAACGTGAGAGCGGGGACTGTGAATATGAATGAAGTAACACGGTTCTGAATTCGAACGGCCGGGTTCGGTTTCAATCGGTGCGCCCGTTTCCCTGGGCCGCGCCCCTGCGGGACGCGACCCTATTGTGCCGTCAACGTGGTATGCGGGCACGTAGTTTCAATCCACACCCATCTGTGGGGAGCGACGAGGCGAGCTATCTCAGCCTCGGAGAGCGTGCTGCTGTTTCAATCCACGCGCCCGTGTGGGGCGCGACAGGGAATGCCTGAGAAGAAGCGCAAAGCCCTGCTCGTTTCAATCCACGCGCCCGTGTGGGGCGCGATGGCGGCACGCTGATGCTACTTACAGGCTATCTGGGTTTCAATCCACGCGCCCGTGTGGGGCGCGACGGTTACGACCTCGTTTCCACTCACCTGTGCGATGGTTTCAATCCACGCGCCCGTGTGGGGCGCGACCCCTTATGGCAAATGGCGCGGTAGGCATGTTGCAGTTTCAATCCACGCGCCCGTGTGGGGCGCGACCCTTCTGCCTGTGTGGACATTGATGGACTGTCTTGGTTTCAATCCACGCGCCCGTGTGGGGCGCGACGCAGGTTCTTGATGAAGATAACGTCGGGATTGCAGTTTCAATCCACGCGCCCGTGTGGGGCGCGACAATCCTTTTCCCCCAGAGCCGAAGATTCCTTGCTTGTTTCAATCCACGCGCCCGTGTGGGGCGCGACAACAAAAATCCTGCGATCAGCGCAAACTTTCCGGTGTTTCAATCCACGCGCCCGTGTGGGGCGCGACCAGGCTCTAACCTTGGTTTTCTATCGTCCATTTCGGTTTCAATCCACGCGCCCGTGTGGGGCGCGACGTGGTTGAACTTGCTGCTGGAACCACAGATGTGGGTGTTTCAATCCACGCGCCCGTGTGGGGCGCGACGGACGTTCTCCAGTAAGGCGAATTTACGGCAAGGTTTCAATCCACGCGCCCGTGTGGGGCGCGACTCGCCATCGGCGGCGTACCCAGCCGTGCCCGTGGAGTTTCAATCCACGCGCCCGTGTGGGGCGCGACTCCGCAGTTAGAGTCGCAGGAGCAAGCGCAGGGAGTTTCAATCCACGCGCCCGTGTGGGGCGCGACCGATATCCGGAGTGGCGGTCCGGGCGTAAGACGCGCGGTTTCAATCCACGCGCCCGTGTGGGGCGCGACGTTCTCGCCGATATGGGGAATCCGATTAGTGAATGGTTTCAATCCACGCGCCCGTGTGGGGCGCGACAACAGAAGGCTCTTACGGATATCAACGCTGTCGGGTTTCAATCCACGCGCCCGTGTGGGGCGCGACAGGCGCGGATGAGCACCAATACAAAGATCGAATGGTTTCAATCCACGCGCCCGTGTGGGGCGCGACCACTGTGGAGTTCGGCGCGTTGGAAGTGGCGAGAGTGTTTCAATCCACGCGCCCGTGTGGGGCGCGACGGGCCTGCTCCCAGAGAAATCGCTGTGTCTTGCGCGTTTCAATCCACGCGCCCGTGTGGGGCGCGACTGTTCCAGCAAAGCACGCGAGAGTCGATGTGGTGTTTCAATCCACGCGCCCGTGTGGGGCGCGACGCGCGTACGCAAGCTGTCGCAGAACCGCACGATCGTTTCAATCCACGCGCCCGTGTGGGGCGCGACCAAAGCTGTTGATTACACGCGGAAGAGTTTTGATGTTTCAATCCACGCGCCCGTGTGGGGCGCGACCAGAGTGGTTTCAACGTTGGAGCATGTGGATGAGTTTCAATCCACGCGCCCGTGTGGGGCGCGACATGATTATGAGCAATTCCATCTGCTCCTAATGTGTTTCAATCCACGCGCCCGTGTGGGGCGCGACGCTTGCTTTTCCTCGTTCTCGATTCTCCCAATGCGTTTCAATCCACGCGCCCGTGTGGGGCGCGACGATCGTCTTCCTTCCATGCACCGCAGTGCCAGCGTTTCAATCCACGCGCCCGTGTGGGGCGCGACGGCGGCGCACCAGCGACAAACGAGCTGGCCAGCCGTGTTTCAATCCACGCGCCCGTGTGGGGCGCGACATCGAAGAGATTCAGGCGCGTGCTGCCCAGACTGTTTCAATCCACGCGCCCGTGTGGGGCGCGACGCCACCGTGTGATCCTCACCAAAGAGGCGGCTACGGTTTCAATCCACGCGCCCGTGTGGGGCGCGACGAGCGTGAGCGGATATGGATTGTCGGAAACAATCGGGTTTCAATCCACGCGCCCGTGTGGGGCGCGACGGTGTCTCTGATCTCGGCTGCGATTGCTCGCAGGGTTTCAATCCACGCGCCCGTGTGGGGCGCGACTGCGGCCTGTCGCCCACCCCATCATCGCTACTGGGCGTTTCAATCCACGCGCCCGTGTGGGGCGCGACACTGCTGAGCTTGTGCCCGTATCCCACACTCCATGTTTCAATCCACGCGCCCGTGTGGGGCGCGACTGCGCGAAAAGCTGCTCGACGGCAAGCTGGACACGTTTCAATCCACGCGCCCGTGTGGGGCGCGACTTAAGAGGATGGGCCGAAGCGTTATCTATTGGTAGTTTCAATCCACGCGCCCGTGTGGGGCGCGACACTGGGATAACTCAGGTCCTGGTAGGTGATCTCGTTGTTTCAATCCACGCGCCCGTGTGGGGCGCGACGCGGTGTATGGGCGCAAGATCGGCGCATCCGATGTTTCAATCCACGCGCCCGTGTGGGGCGCGACCACCGCTGGAGAGCGCATGGCGCTCAACGTTGGAGTTTCAATCCACGCGCCCGTGTGGGGCGCGACCCACCACGCGGTCTTCGATGCGACGGAAGGGGTTGGAGTTTCAATCCACGCGCCCGTGTGGGGCGCGACGGTTGGCCTGCCATGGTAATCGTCTGGATATTGCTGTTTCAATCCACGCGCCCGTGTGGGGCGCGACGGAGAACGGTTTTTCAGTTTAGCCCGTACAGAAATCGTTTCAATCCACGCGCCCGTGTGGGGCGCGACGGAGAACGGTTTTTCAGTTTAGCCCGTACAGAAATCGTTTCAATCCACGCGCCCGTGTGGGGCGCGACGATCCAGCAGGGCACGGCCAGCCAACTCGCCGCAGTGTTTCAATCCACGCGCCCGTGTGGGGCGCGACCGCCAGCGATACGAGCTTCGTTGTCGCGACGGTAAGGTTTCAATCCACGCGCCCGTGTGGGGCGCGACATGGTGAGGACGTTGAAAGTCAGGTCGTACAGCCAGTTTCAATCCACGCGCCCGTGTGGGGCGCGACCCTCGGGCAGCGGCACCGGTGCCACCTTCAACGTGTTTCAATCCACGCGCCCGTGTGGGGCGCGACACGGGCGGTGGACTGGTTGGTGCCGAACTGGCGATGTTTCAATCCACGCGCCCGTGTGGGGCGCGACTTCCTCTCGTGGTGGTTTGTGGTTATGGTTCGGGGTTTCAATCCACGCGCCCGTGTGGGGCGCGACCATCTATTTTCTTCGATTGCGGACTTGGCAAGAGTTTCAATCCACGCGCCCGTGTGGGGCGCGACCAAAGCGCGGATTTTATGCTGTCAGGCATGGAATGTTTCAATCCACGCGCCCGTGTGGGGCGCGACGGTGCAGAAGCGGGTTGAACACGTCAATAACGATGTTTCAATCCACGCGCCCGTGTGGGGCGCGACACGGCCCACGCGATTCAACCTTTCAGAAAGGGAACGTTTCAATCCACGCGCCCGTGTGGGGCGCGACAACAAGCGCGAGATCATCCACAACAGGATTAAAGTTTCAATCCACGCGCCCGTGTGGGGCGCGACGGCTTAACTATAACGGCTTTCCTTTCAACACGCTACTCTGGAGATTGCGCGGATAGCGCCAGAAGCAGCGCCCCCTTGCCCCCATGGTTAGGGCACCGTGTCATAAGTGCCACAAATTATGGGACATCGTTCGAACGCGAACCTCACAGGGGGAAGCTGTGTGCTTGGGGTGCGCGCTAGAGGATCAGGGGGCCTTCCGGGTTGTAAGAGGCTTTGGCTCCCGCATGTTCCACGCGATGCTGCCAGTTGGCGCCGAGAAAGTAGAAGCGAAGGCTGTCCGTGGCAGGGTCAATGAGCGCCAGGAGTTTGGCGCGAAATTCAACCCACAGCGCGGGTTCAAGCAGGCACTCAAAGACAGAGAATTGCACTCTCTGTCCATGATTCTGACACAGTTTGGCGATGTGGCGGAGCCGGCGCTTACCCTGCTCGGTCTGCGTTCCCATGTCGTAGGTCACAAGCACCAACATTTGTTCTTATCTCCATATGAAAGCGGGGTAAGCATCCAGATCGCCGCGGAGATGGCGCGCCAACAAGAGAGCCTGCGCGTGCGGCACCAATCCAAAAGGAATGCGCTCGTCGAGAAACGGGTGAAGAATTTCCTCCTGCTTGCGCAATTGCCACGCGATGAGCACCTCTTTGCGCGTGGCATCGTTCATCGTCACCCCGCCGGATTCCGCACGGGAAAATCCCGCTGCGGTGACCTGGCGGCGGTTGATGAGAGTAAGCGCGAGTCGATCTGCCAATACCGGGCGCAACTCTTCCATCAGGTCAAGGGCAAGGCTGGCACGTCCTGGGCGATCGCGGTGCAGGAAACCGACTGCGGGATCGAGACCCACCGTTTCAAGCGCCGACGAGATGTCGTGGGCCAGCAGGACATAAAAAAACGAGATCAGCGCGTTGACGTTATCAAGCGGGGGACGGCGGCTACGCCCATGAAAGAAGAAGTGATCCTTTTGGACCAGGATCAACTCGTCAAATACACCGAAATAGGTCTGCGCAGCGTCTCCTTCCACTCCGCGCAGGCCGTCGAGAGATTTTGTGGATATGAGCAGCCGGAGCGATTGAGCAAGTTGGTTGGAGGCGTGATCGAGCGCCTGGGAAGGGTGTTCACGTCCTGCGCGCAATAGGGAGGTTCGGCAATTGGAGACCTTGGCCAAGAGAACGGCTCTGGCGATCTCGGCCGAATCGGCATCCTGGTCTGCCCGACGGAATTGCTCCCGCCGCAGTAAGACATTCCCGTGGATTTCTCCCTGGATGCGGGCAAGAAAGCGGCCGTGTTCGCTGAGGAAACTCACGCCGACATTGTGCTCGGCGCAGAATCCCATCAGCGGAGGCGAAATCGAGACGAGACCAACGCATACGATGCCCTCCAGCGTGTGAATCGGTACGCGAAGGCGCGTTTCGTGCTCTACACGGACGAGGACGGTTTCTCCGTCCTTGCTGAGATAGGCGTTGGGAATGGTCACGTACAGCACATTGAGCAATTTCCTCATCGCTGCCCCTCTTCTTCCGTGTTCGTGAGCCCATCCTGATTGGACGATTGCCGCAGGTTAGCTTCAATTGCGCGGTTCAGATAGCGCGATGCACTTCTGGATTCGACGGCCTCGGGCAAACAGACCTCCTTCATCGAACAGCCCTCGCATTTCTTTGCATAGACCGCACGCGGCGTGTGTCCTGACTTGAGAATCCGATGCATGAGAACAGCGAGTTGCTCGACATTTTGCCGCAGAGGCTCGTCGAAGATCACCACTTCGCGCCGCTTGGCTTTGCCGTCGAACACGGCCCCCGCCGGAACGGGCACACGCAACATCTCCTCCAGGCAAAGCGCCTGGGCGCAAAGCTGGATTCGATAGGCCACGCTGCCATGTTTGTCACGGGTGCGCTTGTACTCCACTGGATACGGTTTCCATGAACCCTTCCGGCGCGGCATAGGAACGCCCTGCTCCGAAGTGTCGCAAGGCAGGAACTCTACAATATCCGCTTGGCCGGAAATGCCAAGGCGGAAGGAGCGCAATGGAAGAGTCCGGCGGACGAGCGCATCAGGCCTGGACTCAATCTCGGCGGAGTGCGCTTTCTCGTGGAGGAGCTTGCCCTCGGCGGTAAAGAGGTTCTCCTCCCATTGCTGTTCCAGATGAACCAGCGCCCAACGCCGTTCGCAGAAGGCGAGGTGCTGGAGACCGGAGAGTGGGAGGAGATCTTCTTCTGGGTACATGCCGCTTCCCTTAAATGAGGCTTATGCGAGACCGTCGATAAGGGTGATGCCCGAGGGCAGTGTTGCAGGATCGGGCGGCGCCACAGTGTAGTCAGTAAATGCGCGCGGGCTCTCAACATCCGGCTTCTTCTCGATCTTGATTGATTCAAAGAGCCGCTGCGCCTGTGCATTGCCGAGCTTGCAGTCGTGTTTGAAGATGTAGAGTCCGCGGGCGGACATCGTGCCACGAGCCGCGGAGCGATCCAACTCGAACAGATTGGCGAGCGCCTTCCACAAGAGTGCGAGGTCCGCTTCGCTGAAGCCCGTCTTTGCAGCAAAGACCGGATTGATATAGCCATGTGCGAGGTACAGGCCGTACGGAATGGTGTGTTTGCGACCGAGCGTTCCAGTCCCCGATTTGATGTCTTTTTCGCCAGTGAAGGCCTGACGCGAGATGGTGTGTTCGGTGGGAAGAATGCGGTCGATGGAGCGCGCGAACGTGATCTGCACCGGTCCGCGCACCTGTCCGCAATTGAACTCCGTCGTACTCATCACGGCGCCGAAGGCTCGCACGTCGAAGAAGTTCCTGCACATCCAGTCGCGGGCTTTCTCAATGTCTGTCGGTTTCGTGTCTTTGCCCTTGGCTTCGGGCTTGTCGTCGCCCTCCCATTTTTCGAAGGGCTGCCGCTGATTGCTTTCAAGCGTGTTCCCACTCAGCACGAAAATGCCGTAGCCCGATTCTGCTGCATCGTCAACCGTCTTGGCATAGCGCACATAGTCCCGGACTTTGCGCTTCAAGCATACGTCGGAGACAAGTCCTTGAAACGTCTCCGGGTCAAAACGCGGGCTGTTATCGGAGTCCGGGTCTCCGTTTGGGTTGCCATCCTGGCAATCAAACAGATAGACGAAGTCATAGCGGTTCTCAATCGTGCTCATTACTTGCTCTCCTCATTGATTTCGTTGGAAGATTCGATGGTCGCTGCATTGGCTTGCTTGCGGTCCTGCGCCTGAGAACGGGAGCGGGCTTTCTGGTGGTAGTAGCCGAGAGAAAATAGCCCCTGGCCTTCAAGACCTAGTCTGCTGGGGTAGGCCCCGCTAGCGGAAGGCTGCAATAGGCCATGCAATTCCTGAAGCCGTCCATCGATTGCATACGCAGCCGGCGGGTTGTCCCTGCGAAGCTTGCGCAGATGCTTTTGCCCGAGGCTTTCGATTTTCGGGAAGGCGACGGCCGGATATGTGGATGCCAGTGCAAAGTAACGATCCAGAATCGTTGAATTAACGTCGCTCTCACTGGATGAGCGTTGCAGATTTTCAAATTCCGCCATCAACCGCCCGCAGATATAGGCAGGAATAGCGCAGCCGGCGTCCAGTCCTTCACTCATTTGTCTTGCTCCTTCCTGTTGTCGAAACAGATCGTTGATGCACATGCGAATCAGGCCCACGGGCACGCGAAGCCGGGCTAGAGACATGGGGTCACTCTTCTTGTCTCCCGTCTTTTCCTTCACATCGTTGCCGCCCGGGTGGCGCAAGCGTGCGAGCGCCTTGGAAAGCACGGCGTAACCGAGCGGCAGTCCCTCGATGCCGCGGCGCAGGAGGGCCAATACCGTGTGGTCGTCGGGTTTGCCTTCCCGGTCCAGGGCATAAAGAAGTTGCCAGAGCCGCACCGGAGCGGGTTCGTCCCAAGGAAACTCGACACGGAGTTGTTCGTGCCAGTTCTTGAGATTTGTCTTTACCTGCGTCAGCGCAAGATCTGCCCAGAGATGAACGCGCAGTCTTCCACCATTGCCGGAGACGGCAACCATGTAGAAGCGATTCGCGTCGGGCTCAACACGTGGATCGAAGTTGAGGAGACTTTTCACTTGCTCGGGATCGGCCCGATCCATCAGGTCCATCGCGTCCAGATCGGCGGGGTTCTTGAGCCAGTAAAGAAACCCGATGCCCGCAATGTCTTTGCGCCGTCCCTTGCCCTGTTTCAGCAGATCGTTGAATGCCAGCACATACGCCATCGCACGGTCCGGCGAGATGGGGCTGTTGCGATTCTGCTCCCACCCGTAAGACCTGAAGGCCTCTTTATCGAAGGACATCAGCGCCACGCCGGCTGCCTGTCCTCCCAGGCTTCCGACGCCTTTGATCTTTTCGTGCGTGGGCGCAATGGGACCGAAATTCCCCGAAATCATGCACTCGCCGTGAACTCCTTCCATGCGTTCGGTGAATGCCGCCTGGTAATGCTTGCGCCAGAACTGCTGCACAGACTCGCGCTCCACCAATGGCTCTCCGGCAGAGAGGGCAACGAGCGTCCCTGGTTTTGCTTCCCGCAAGGCGTCGCGCGCTTTATCTACTTGTTCAGAATCGGTAAAAAAGCAGACGCAAGCCGCGAGTGCGGCGTCGCTGGTTTCCGCTGCCGCCTTTCCAACCAGCGCCACAAATGCCTGGTGGTGCTTTTCTGCCTTCTCTTTGTCGGCAACCTTGTCGGGCGTCCAAGGGCCTACACCGAGCACGTAAGCAATGTCGTCTGTGCCAAGCAATGGATGCTCACCACTGTTGCGGTTCACTGGCGAACGCGGCACGGTCATCTGCATGGGCACCTGCACTTGCTTTTTGCCGCGGGTCTCCGAGCTCATCCGCGGCGTGGCGTTCAGAAAAGTGCCCCGTCTTGAGATTTCCAGCAACCACGGCACCGGCTTCATCTCCCAGGCCGCATCGTTCAACTCATCGGCGAGATAGTTGTCGGCGTATTCCGCTAGTGCCTGTACGAGCATTCGAGGACCTCCTGGCGGCGGGTTTCGTCTGCCAAAGCTGCTTCCGGCCGTGTCTCCATCACACCGTTTTCCAGGCGCGCTTCAAAGAAGGCCGCACGATTGCCGTCGGCGAGAAAGGCGATGTCGTACAGCATCCTGCCGATCTCCATCGAGTCCGGGATAGGTTCGTCTTCCTCTTGCGGAGGACCAAACTCCGCGGCAAATTCCCGGCAACCAAGATAGGGCCGCTGGAAGCATTGCCCTTTTTCCACGCGCCGATTCAGCATGGCTACATACTTCTCCGCGGTATTGGGGCCTGTGCTATCGCTCCCTGCGTCGAAGACATGCGGATACGCGTCGATCCAGTAAGCCACATCTCTCAATAGCGTGGTGTTGCGCGGGGTTCCGTCCGTGCCGTTGCCGGCTCCAGCTACGAGTGGCTCAAACGTGGACGCATCGCGCATCCATTTCTTCACGGCGCCCGGCGCAACCTTGCTCTGCACCTCGTTGCGCAGCACGCTCATCAGGCGGATGGGCTTCAACACGGTAATGGCGGTCAAGATCCACCGCATCTGCGGACGCCAGCAGATCGCGTCCAGAATGTTGCGCGCAGCCGAAGGCGTCATCACCGGGTAAGAGAATCGTTCAACTTTGGCCTCAGGGCGCGTAAAGCACGCAAAGTCCCCTGAGACGCGGACGCGAACACTGGGAATGGACATGGAAACTCTCCCGATGAGTCCCCGCGATGATTCCCCCGAGGGCTCAGGAAACGGATTACACTGTGGATCATGGATCGAACGGAGCATACTACGCGCGATAGGTCGTGAGCCGTATGCTCCGTCCAGATGAACCTGACTGGTACCGTCCCGCAGGAACGGGCAGGTGCCGGATTTAAGCCTTCGAGTTCGTCAGGCAGACCCGAAGGCTAACCGAGGTATTTTGCTGGAACAACAGACAGACGTGAACATGAATTTACTTTAGCACCGTCCTTGTTTCTGTGGAAAGATATTTTTGTAGCACCGCACGACCGAAGGCGTCCCTGATGCCCTCGTGGATTGAAACTGTCTTTTGTTTCAGCATGATAGCGAAAACAAGGGGATGGGCGAGAACCCATCCCCTCTTTACAGTACGAGCCGCTCCGGTCCAGGGTCGAAGATAAGGCCGAGCTCCTCATCGTAGGCCTGATTCACGGCCACCCAAATCTCATCACCATTTGCCATCGGCACTTGCTCCACAATGCCGCGTGCCTTTTGAAATTCCGAGGGGCTGAGTCCAACCATATGACGCTGCAACGTGCGCCGCAGAGCCGGCGTGAGTTCGCCGGCAAGCCGCAGCATCTCGATCGACTTCCGCGCGTCTTCGTCGTCGGGCACAAACACATCGCGCGTCCGGTTCGAAATCATCTCGAACTCCCGCGCCAGCGTTGCGAATCGTTCATGCTCGCGGTGCTCCACCAATTTCTCCCCCAGATCGTTTCCGCTCCCGCCGTAATAGCGCTCGAAGTAGACCCGAATGGAGTCGGCGGTGTCCACCTGCACGGAGCCGCCGCCTTCAAGCTCATCTTTCACGAGAGCCTCGGTGATTCCAGCCGCTTCCTTATATTCATTCGGAGGAAGCTTGTGGTCTTTGGGGAGAAATACCACTACCTTTCCTCCCGGCCGATCTCCCGACGCAGCCGTCAGCTTGCCCTCCCGGTCGGCGCGTCCTGCGGCCTGAACAATGGAGTCGAGCGGGGCCAAGGCGCGCAGCACCAGTGGAAAGTCCACGTCCACGCCAGCTTCCACGAGTTGTGTCGAAACCACATGGCACGTCTCGCCCGCCCGCAATCGCTCGCGTATTTTGTCCAGCACGCGCAGCCGATGCGCCGCGCACATGCGCGTGGAAAGATGAAAGATGCCTTCCTTTGGCAGCCCCCTTTGCTCCGCAGCGCGCAAGGCCTCTGCGTAAAGCTCGCCGGCGTGGTCGCGCACGTTCACAATGGTCAGGCATTGACGTTCGGCGATCATGCGCTGCGCAACCTCTGGCCAGCCGATTGGATTCGTGATCTCCCAAACGATCTCGACGCGTTTCAGAGCCTTATGCAGCGCCGCCGGCTCACGGATGATCTCGGTGAGCGTCCCTGGGTACCAGCGAAGATCCTTTTTGTGTTGCGACTTCTCAAACGCGGGCTGCGTCGCCGTCGAGAACACGAAGTTCACATCCCAGTCCTCGGCCAGTTCTTTCATTATGTCCAGCAGAGGCCCGAGCAGCCGGCGCGGCAGCGTCTGCACTTCGTCGAGAATGACGATAGAGCGCGCGATGTTGTGGACGCGCCGCAAGTCCGAGGGATGGTTGGAAAACAAACTCTCAAAAAATCGAACGGACGTGGTGACGATGAGCGGAGCGTCCCAGTTCTCCGTTTCCGGACGCAGCCCGGTCTCATGGAATTTCTTCTCCTCGTCGCCGTCTTCGCCGCCCGTGGGGATGAAGTGCTCCTCGTCCTGTTTCACGAGTTTCTGAACACTGCCCGAGTGATGCTCCAGAACCGCATCCTGTCCGAAGACTTCGGCATAAACCCGTGCATTTTGCTCGATGATCGAAAGAAATGGAATGACTACAATTACCCGCCGGAAGCGCTCCGGGTGGAGTGCCGCACGCTGCAGAGCAAAGGCCATCGCCGCCAGCGTCTTGCCTCCGCCGGTTGGCACCGAAAGTGAGAAAAGTCTCTGTTGCGCAGGAGCGGCATACAGGCAGTCTTCCAGCACCTGTGCGCGCATCGCTTTCACCGGTCCCTCGGCCGAGTTCTGCTGGAGTGTGGCAAGGTGCCGGAGAAGCATATCGAGGCGCTCGGCCGCGCGCAGATCGTCCTGCAATGGAACGCGGCCGGCGGAATTCAACCTGTCGGCGTCGACAAGACAACTGAACAGCATCCGCACAAAGAGATCGAAGCGTGCATTTCTCGCCGCCGGAGACGCTTCTCGCTGACTGCCCATCTCGGATACCAAGTGCGCCAACTCGGGACAATCGACGGAAGCGCGCTGTACTAATTCGAAAATCTGGTCGCGGAATTTCCTCTCAAGAAGCTTTTCCTGGAGTTGAGGCGTCCAGTCCGCCAGTCCGGCGTGATGACCGGCGATACTCGCTGCCACGGATTGCAACCCAGGCTTCAGCGGAGAACCAGCTGTCCCGAATTCCGCAAGCATCGCTCCGTGGATCGCGTGCTGGCAGCGCCCGTGACCAGTCCGCAGCATTTGCTGAAAGCAGTCGGAATACTTGCCGAAATCATGCAGTATCCCGGAAAGACTCGCAAGACTTGCCAGGATCTCGTCGCCGGGACGGGTCGCCCTGGCCAGCTCGCCTGCAATCCGTGAGACAGCCTGCAAATGAACAGACAAAAGCTGCCATCCAGCTCTCGAATCCGAGCCGGGCTGAGAATCTGGCGCAGAATGCGCCCAGTACGATGTCGGTGACATTGGAGATCATCCTACACTTAGCTTCACCCGAGACGATGAATAACATTAACGAGCGGCCCCCAACTCTCTCCCTCCCTCCCAAAGCACTGGTACAGCAGCGGTACACTCGTCAGCTTTGGCCGAACCGAATAAATTGCGGCAACCTACGCTCGCTCAACTACTTCCATCTTTTCTAAACTGCGCTATCATTCTCTTTCCTATCAATAACATACAATGTTTAGGCCCGACTCATAATCCGCGCGGTCAGTCACGGCCAGAACTAACTTTGCCATTGTCTTGGCGGTGGTGAGGCCCACACGTACCGAATCTGTTCATCGAATCGGACTCCGCGCCGCTTGAGGTTGTTCCTTCGTTGCGACTTGACGCGGACTGCCCCGCGACCTCAACCGGGGAGCGATTCTTCCGTATTCCTCCGGGCAAGCCCGTTCGTTTCGTGCGTGTTTGAAGATGAGTCTCCCACTCCCTACGCAACTTTTCCCGACAACTGGAGGACTTTTCCCCTTCGCTGGGTTTGCTCCAAAAAATCCGCCCATTCCTGCATCAGTTTTGCACGCGGCCCAAGGTAGAGCGCATGGTTGTATGCGGCGCTAACAGCATTCCGGGGAGAGTGGGCGAGCTGCAATTCGATATGGTCATGGACTGCACCCTGCTCATGAAGGATGGTTGATGCCAGGCCCCGGAATCCGTGGCCGGTCATCCTTCCCTTGTAGCCCATCCGCTCCAATGCCTTCAGGATGGTGTTATTGCTGATGGGTTTCTTGGTGCTGCGGTCACCGGGGAACAGCCATTCTGTGTGCCCGGTGAGGTCGTGTAGAGTGTCCAGGACCTCCAGAGCCTGTCTTGCCAGAGGAACAATGTGCGGTGTCCGCATCTTCATTCGCTCGGCGGGAATGTCCCACCGGGCGTTTTCATTGTCGATTTCTGCCCATTTGGCCTCGATCAATTCGGTGGTGCGGACAAACGTCAGGGCCATTAGCTTCATTGCTAGCCGGGTAATGTGCGTACCCCGGTAAACCTCAATGCTCCGCAGCAGGTCGGGCAATTCCTTGGCATCGATTCGGGCATAGTTGACTTTGCGCGTCGATTTGAGGATGTCGCTAGGGCGAATCTCACTGGCTGGGTTGCGCTTGCAATGGCTGTGGGCGATTCCGTATCGGAAAATCTGCCCGACGGTCTCCAGGGCACGCTTGGCAATGTCCCGTGCGCCGCGCTGCTCAATGGCCTTGGTCATGGCAACCAGCTCGGACGCCTCAATCTCTGCAATAGGCCGTCCCCCCAGGCAAGGCGAAATGTCGGCCTCAATGCGCCGTTTTACATATTCAACATGGCGTGGGCTCTTCCCGTCCTGCCAATGCTCCAGCCAGAGAGCCGAAATGCTCTGGAAGGAATTCTCGACGGCGGCCTTGTCGGCGTTCTTCTCGGACTTCCGCCGCGCCATGGGATCGACGCCAGAGGCAAAGAGCTTGCGGGCTTCGCTGTGCCGCTCCCTGGCCTGTGCCAGCGAAACGTCTGGATACTTTCCCAGCGACATCAGCTTTTCTTTGCCTTCAAACCGGTAGGACCAGCGCCAAAGTCTGCCGCCAGCGGGCGTGACCCAGAGGTAGAGGCCGCCGCCATCCCCCATGCTGTAGGCCTTTTCTCTTGATTTTGCCTTCTTAATCTCTGTATCGGTCAGCGCCATGGAGTCCCCGTTCGAAGAAATACACCCACTTCGAAAACAGGATACACCCACAAATACACCCGCCAGATCATGGCTTCTGCGGGACGACTTTGGATATAGAAAGACATAAACCCTAGTATTTACTAGGTTTTATGTCTTTCTCTTGGATGTCTTGGGATCTACTTGGAAGGGGTCCTGGCGGAGAGAGGGGGATTCGAACCCCCGATAGAGGTTTTGGCCCCTATAACGGTTTAGCAAACCGCCGCCTTCAGCCACTCGGCCATCTCTCCGGTTCTCCTACGGATTATACCGGAAGCGGAGAAGGTCGTGCGGCGAAACTGATATTTGTCTCAGAGGAAGGGATAAGGCCGCGATGAGCGGGCGGGATTGGGAGTGGCAGAGGAAGTGTAAAGCGGGGAGTAGAGCCGAAGCGGGCAGGGTAAAACCTGCCCGCCGGGAAGGCGCGCTTTAGGTCAGCGGCGACAGGTGCTTGGTGTTCTGGTAGGTGTAGATGATGCGATGCGCCACGGTGATGGTGGAAAGCACGGCCAGGACCCACAGCACCGGAGCCATCACGCCCCAGTGGTTGAACAAGGCGCCCAGGATGATCAGGACAATGCGCTCCGGGCGCTCCATGAAGCCGACCTTGCATTGGCCGATGAGGGCCTCGGCGCGCGCGCGCGTGTAGCTGACCATCAGCGAGGTGACCATGACGAAGGCCACCAGCACCACGTAGCGGAAACGGTTGATGCGGCCGTAGTAGACCAGCAAGCCGAAGAAGAGAACCACGTCGGAATAGCGGTCGATCACCGAGTCAAAGAAGGAACCGAAGACCGTCACCTGGTTGTTGCGGCGGGCGACCCGGCCATCCACCATGTCAAAAAGACCGGCGGAGAAGATCACCAGGCCGGCGTAGAAGAACATCCGTCCGGCGTTGGTCTCGTTGGCGTGGCCAAAGAGGAATGCGGCGACGATGTTGATGACCAGACCGATGAAGGTGAGCGCGTTGGGCGAGATGCGGGTCAGCGCCAGGCCACGAACAATGTGATTAAGAAGCCATCCGCACGCTTGGCCGAATGCGCTGGTCCAGGTGGTTGCCATCTTGCCTACTTTTGCTCCAGTTTCTGCTCTGAGGCGGCAGCTTTTTCAGCTTCGGCTTCATCGTGGATGGTGGTCAACTTCAAGACTTCGAGTTCGCGCTTGCCGTTGGGGGTCACGATGGTGGCCATGTCGCCCACACGCTTGCCCACCAGGCCGCGACCGATCGGCGAAGTGGTGGAAATCAACCCCTTCGATACGTCGGACTCTTCGCTGGTCACCAGGCGATAGACAATCTCTTCTTCTTTGGTGGAGTCGTAGACCACAATGGTCGAGCCAAAGCCCACCCTATCCTTGGGGATATTGGTGAGATTGACCAGGGAGAGCTCGGCCATGCGCCGCTTGAGCTGACCCAGGCGGGCATTGACGAACTCCTGGCGCTGCTTCGCCATGTGATATTCGGCGTTCTCCGACAGATCTCCCATCGCCACGGCTTTTTTGATCTCCGCGGGGAGTTCGTGCTGGAGTTCGTGCTCCAGGATCTCAATTTCGGCAAGAAGCTTGTTCTTAATATGCTCGGGCATCCAGGGTCCATAGCGGCGAGCAAGGGTAGCTCAATCCGCGAGAGGATAAAGAACTTGACTTCTCATTATACGCGGGGGGAAGGAGCAGGGGTCAGGGAGCAGGGCTCAGGGATCAGCCGGAAGCACTCCTAGCTGAAACCCAAAGCCCGGTGTCCAAAGCCGAGCCCCAGTCTTTGGGACATAGCCGTTCCCTCTGTCCGGCGTCTCTTCTTCCCTGCCCCTGTTCCCTGTTCCCTACTCCCTACTCCCTATTCCCTGCATTCTCGTCCAGGAAGGACTGCAGAATCAGGGTGGCGGCTACCTGGTCGACGACTTTGCGATGGTCCTGGCGGGCGTGTCCGGCCTCGTAGAGAATCTGGTGGGCCTCGCGGGTGGTGAGCCGCTCATCCCACATATGGATGGGGAGAGCGGCAAGAGTCCCCAAGTCGGCGGCAAAAGCCTGGGTCTTGAGCGCCCGCGGGCTCACGTCGCCGGAGAGGTGGAGCGGATTGCCGACCACGATTCCCACTACGCCGAAACGGCGGCAGAGACGGGCCAGGGAGCGGAGGTCCTCACGCGGGTTGTGACGCCTCTCCAAGGTGAGGACTGGCTGCGCGGTCAGTCCGAGCTCATCGGAGACGGCCACGCCGATGCGCTTTGATCCAACGTCGAGACAGAGGTAGCGGGGATGAGGGGCGGTTTCCAGTTTTAATCTCCTGGCTTCCAGCTTAATGCCACCGGAGACAGGAAAATCGCTTATGTAACGGACGGACGTCCCAGTACAATCGTGAAATGTAGCGAATCCGCGGAGGCATTCTCCGCGTCTTAATTAAGGGAAGGGTAAACACCAGGGGAATGGCGCGTCGCAGAAGAACGGTGAGAAGAAAGAAGCGTTCTGGCTCGGCGGCGATTTTGCTGGCGGCCCTTCTTGTGCTTCTGATCGCGGCGTGCGCTGCAGCCTGGATGGTTTTTGTGCCCTTCGGACCGACGCAGGAGGCTTTTGTCGAGCTGCCGTCGGGATCAACCACGGTGCGGATGGGCCAGGAACTGGAAGCGAACGGAATTGTGCGCAGTCAGTTCGCCTTCGACTTGGTGCGCTGGTGGAAGCGGGGAAGGCTCAGGGCGGGCGAATACCGGTTTGACCGCCCGGCATCCGTGCTTGAAGTGTATGCGCGCATTGCGCGCGGGGATGTATATACCAAGACAGTGACGATTCCGGAAGGCGCAAGCGTGTTTGAGATCGCGGCGCGGCTGGAGCAGGCTGGTTTTGGTCCGAGGCAGAACTTTCTGGATGCGCAGGTAAGGGAGACCGGCCTGGTGGCCGACCTGGACCCTGGAGCGAAGAGCTTGGAAGGGTACCTGTTTCCGGACACCTACCACCTGGCGCGCAAGGCGACGATGGAGCAGATTGCGGCGACCATGGTGCGGCGCTTCCGGGCGGTGGCAGGGCAATTGGGATTGAAGGAGAACCTGCATCAAGTGGTAACCATGGCTTCGTTGGTGGAACGGGAAACGGCAGTGGACGCGGAGCGTCCGCTGGTAGCCAGCGTCTTCACCAATCGCCTCTCAAGGAAGATGCCGCTGATGACGGACCCCTCCGTGATTTACGGCCTCGAACTCAGGAACCAGTGGCGGGGCACGATCTATCAAAGCGACCTGAAGCTTGACACCCCTTACAACACCTATCTGCACGCGGGGCTTCCGCCGGGACCTGTGGCCAATCCCGGGATGCGGTCCTTACGCGCGGCGATGGAGCCGGCGAGGACCGATTATTTCTACTTTGTGGCCGCAGGAGCCAACCCGCAGGGGCGATCCCTGTTTGCCAGCACGCTAGACGAACAATCACGGAATGTAGCCGGTTACCGGCACGCAGTGAAGAAAGCCGGTGTCCGGTGAAGAAGAGCTATCGATGTGCGATCACAGGGGCCCTGGCTCTTCCAGTTCTGCTGCTTTCCGGGTGTCTGTTCACCACGCGCAGGCTACCGGTGCCCAAGGCGCCTTCGATGGTGCAGACCGTTCCGGCAGAGTCTCTGGTAAAGCGGATCAACCAGCGCTGGAGCGCCCTGCAAAGCCTGACCGCGACGGTAGAAATCCAGGCCAGCGTGATGAAGACCAAGGAAGGCGTGGCCAAGGATTACACCTCATTCCGGGGACACATCCTGATGCGCAAGCCGGAGCTGCTGCGAGTCTTCGGTCAGGTTCCCATCCTGGGGACAAAGATGTTCGACATGGCCAGCGACGGTAAGAACTTCACCCTCCTGATTCCCTCGCGGAGCAAGGCGGTGAAGGGATCGAACACGATCAAGAAGAAGTCGGCCAGCCAGGTGGAAAATATGCGGCCGGGGTTCTTTTTCGACTCGATGCTGGTGCGCGGACTGGATCCAGGCGACGAATACATGGTCGCGGCGGATACGGACACTGTGGAGGACGCAGCCAAGAAGCACCTGTACGTGGTGCCGGAATACATCCTGAGCATTATGCGCGCCAAGCCCGGTAGCCTCGAACTGATGCCGGTGCGGCAGGTGCATTTCCATCGCGAGGATCTGCTGCCCTACGAGCAGGATCTTTACGACAGCAGTGGAACCCTGGAAACTGTGGTCCTCTATTCCAGCTATGCGAAATACGGCGCCAACCTTTACCCCTCCAGGGTGATCATCAAGCGCCCGCTTGAGGATTACCAGATTGTTCTGACCGTCGAGGACGTGAACGAGAATATGGCTCTGACCGACGACCAGTTCCAGATCAAGATCCCCGAGGGGACGAAGATTCAGAACCTGGAATAGAAGAGCTCCCGCCCCTGGAACGGCTGCGGAAAAAGTCCATTTTTCGCGCAGAATCCGCGGGATGCCCCCCTTCCGGGGCTGGAGCCCTGCTGATTCCGCAGGCTGGATGCAGGAGTTGAGACCCCGCATCCTCCGAATCGACTTTTTCCGCAGCCTGAATCGACTGAATCGAACCGTCTATTCTGCGTATCTTTCGGAATGATTGCATTATTTAAATTCTGCGCTGATCAGGAATCCTCGAAACCCGCACCCCGGCACGATTGGGAATCGGAAAGGGGCTTCACTCTCTGCGAAAAAACTCCCATGAATGGCGTTTTCAGTCAGGGCACGACTTCTGTGGTGCCGCCATTAGCTGAAGAATAACGAAGGCCTTACAGGCTGCGGAAAATCTCGGCGCGGAGGGAGGCGGAGGTTTCAACCCCCGTATAAACCCCGCAAAATCAGCAGGGCTCCAGCCACGGAGGGATTTCTCCCACGGATTCCGCCCAACAACTGGCCTTTTTCCGCAGCTTGTTGAGCAGCCTCTTTGGAGTCGCTCTTGTACATCTTGGAAAAATGGAAGAGAGCCGTGCGCGAAGGGAACGGACGCGAAGGCTGTCGCGCAGCCTCCGCATCCGGGTAGTTCAGACTTATAGCCGAGAGGTGCTTAGCCCTCCGCACCCTCGATGCTTTCAACGTGGATCAGTTTTGCATCCATGTCGAGGTGGCCGGTCACCTTGACGGCCTTGCCCTCAAATTGCTTGGCGCGGGCGGAGTCGTCCAGCTTGTAGACTCCACCGGAGGAATCGCGAAGAACGTATTGCTCGCCATCCTTGGCGATGGTTCCGGTGAAGGTTGCGGACTTGGCCATATCGTGCTTCGGCTGGTCGGGTTGAGGCTGCTGTTGAGGCTCCTGAAGCAGCACGGTGGCAGCGGAGATTCCGCTGAAGGGCGAGCCCCAAGCCTGAACAGCCGCGAACGAAAGCAGGCACAGGGAAAGGCCGAGATAGGTCCAACGCTTGATAGGTTGCATTGCTCATTCACCTCCGGGGACTTGGTGCGAAACCAGAGTCAGGGTGTCCCTTTGAGAGTGGTGCAAGGTCGCCGCTACCTGTTGGTCGCGTCGACTTGAAGGTCTTGCTTTCGGGATGCGCCAAACTCTGGTTTCGCTACATGCGTTCGCCCCCACTCACTGCAAAAGTGGTGCCAAATCCCAGGCCATTGAAACAATGCAGATTACGTGGCCCTTTCCCGCACCCGGCAGGTAAAAATTACCCCGCGGCGGGAAAAAGATCCCATGTAACCTGGATTCAATCGCAGCAGAAGTTCAATCGCGGTCTTCCCGGAAAGAAGAGATGAAAACGGCCCCGGGGTGGAGCGCAGCGCAACCCTGGAATTGCATCCTCATCGTGTCTTTCGCGTCCCCGAGGAACGCGCTCAGTTCTTTCTTTGCCACTGAACAAACCTTCGCGCGATTGCCCTGGACCCACCCGCCGATAAACAGCAGCTGCGTAGCAAACTATGCTAAAAAGAAGAGTTCGGCTGCAATCGCGCCGTCAGAAAAGGACTATTCATGGACCGCAGAACGTTTCTCGGCGTTGCCTCCGCCGCCATTCTCGCAGAGGGGCTTCACCCCGCTGCCAGCTTTGCCGCCGCCCCTCCCGCCCCGCTGAAACCGATGGAACTCGGTCTCCTGGTCAGCCCCTTCGGTGCTCCCGAAGCGACCATTCGCCGGGTTCACGACCTCGGCTTCTCCAACTGCTTCCTCTCGCTCGACGGCTACCTCAACGGCTTCACGCAGCAGAAGGCAACGGAGCTGAAGGATCTGCTGGCAAAGTACGAAGTGATCGCCACAACCGTTGAAGTGGTGGGCCCACCGCCTCTGGAATGGAACTTCACCCGCGGCCCTTCCACCATCGGCCTGGTTCCCCCCGCCACGCGCGCCGCACGCATGGACGCACTCCGTCAGGCTTCCGACTTTGCCAAGCTCATCGGCATCCCGCAGGTGCAAACGCACTGCGGCTTCATTCCGGAAGATCCCGCCGACGCTCTCTATCCGGGCACGGTGGAAGCCATTCGCGCCGTGGCGCAGCATTGCCAGGCCAACGGTCAATATTTCCTGATGGAGACCGGCCAGGAAACCCCCACCACCATGTCCCGCATGATCCGCGACGTGGCCATGCCGAACCTGTCCGTCGGGCTGGACACGGCCAACCTGATTCTCTACGGGAAAGCCAACCCGGTGGATGCGGCGGACATTCTCGGCACCCACGTCCGCAGCATTCATGCCAAGGACGGCTTGTGGCCCACCAACCCCAGCGAACTGGGCGAGGAAGTCCAGATCGGCAAGGGCCTGGTCGACTTCAAACAGGTTTTCAACAAGCTGCACAAGCTGGGCTATACCGGCGCCGTGACCATCGAGCGCGAGACCTCCGGGCCGCAGCAAATTGAGGATGTGCGCCAGGAAAAGCTCTATCTCGAAAAAATCCTGCGCGAGGTCCTGGCATAACTGCCGCTCGCAACCGGAAGTCACGCAATGAACGCACCATCGACAAGAATTCGAGGACTTATGAACCGTCGGGGATTTCTCAAGGATGGAGCTGCGGCCGCTACCGGCCTGCTCCTGCTCAAGCCGCTCACGGCCTTCGGCTACCAGGCCAACTCCGCCATTCGCCACGGCCTGCTGGGCTGCGGAAACCGCGGCACCGCCGTGGCCGATTCCTTTTCGCAGAACACCTCCGCCCAGGTGGTGGCGCTGGCCGATCTCTTCGCCGATCAACTCGCCGCCGGCCGCAGCCACTTTGACCTGCTCAACCAGAAGCTCGGCCGCGCGCCCATTGACAGCAAGCTGCTTTTCCGCGGTCCCAACGCCTTCGAGCAACTGGCCGCATCCAAGGACGTGGATCTGATCCAGATTTCCACGCCGCCCTTCTTCCACGTGCAGCATCTCGATGCCGCGGTCTCCGCCGGCAAGCACGTCTACTGCGAAAAGCCCATGGGCATTGACATTCGCCAGGCCGCAGAAGCTCTCAAGATCGCCCAGCGCGTCAAGTCCACGCAGAGCGTCGACGTCGGATTCCAGTGCCGCAACGCGCCGCCCATCGCCGCCATCGCGGAAAAGATCAAGGCTGGCGCTCTAGGCAAAATCGCCACCGTCACGGCCAATTACAACGCCCCGGCCTCGACGGAAAAGATTCGCCCCGGCGCATCGCCAGACGAGTACCGCCTGCGCAACTGGCTCTGGGACCGCGCCCTCTCCGGCGACATCCTGGTCGAGCAGAACATCCACATCATAGATTTGTGTAACTGGATTCTGGGCGCGCGCCCGCTCAAGGCCACAGCCACCGGCGGACGCAGCATCCTCAAGCACGCCGGCGACTGCTGGGATAACTATCAGGTCGATTTCACTTACCCCGGCGATGTGCGTCTGTCGTTCTCGTCCACCCAGTTTGGCGACTACGGCGGCTTCGATGCCGGACTGAAGTTTTATGGCTCCAGCGGCATGGCGGCCGTTCCCTACTCGGGAGCGATGCAGATTGTCGGCGCGCAACCCTGGGCGTGGCAGGACGCGGCCGCTTCCACCACAGGCGGGGGCAAGTTCGCCGCCAACGGGGCCTTCCAGGACAACCTAGCCTTCGCCGACCGCGACAAGGAGCGGACCTTCATCGAGAGCATCACCTCCGGGCAATCTCACAACCAGATTGCATCCGGAGTGGAGACCGCACTGAGCTGCATGTTAGGCCGGATGGCCGGATACCAGCACCGCGAAGTCACCTGGGAAGATCTGCTTTCTCAGGGCGAAACCTACCAGCTCGGCATGAACATCAGCCAGTTCGCCTAAGAAGTTATTGATCCGGCCCGAAAGAATCGCACCAACCGAGAGCTGTCATCCTGAACGAAGCACTGCGAAGTGAAGGATCTGCAGTTGTTCTTTCTCCTTCTCCGTTGCAACACTAAAGGGCCAGATCAATAGGATGGCTTAGCCGGCTGCGGAGAAACTCCTCTCGGCGAAAAGTACGGGCTTTACAGGCTGACACAAAACTCGCATGTTTGATGTTTTGTGTCAGTCGCCCGCCAGCTTCGCCGACCCGCCGCGGGAATGAATCCCTCATCGATAACTGCCACCCGCCAACCTGCGAACTCGCCAACCCCGCGCAGCGGGGGCTAACTCGCTGCATCTGTTCGCACCGTCCGTCCCGCCTTCCTGCTTAAATCTATTCAGTTTAAACAAAGAAGCGAACTCCTGTTTCCTATCAACCCCGAGGCAATGCAAGCTGTTGAAAGCGCGTTTTTTCCAAGGCCTCACATAGGCTGTTGAATCACTCTCATGGCTCGCACGATGCGTCAGCGCACGACTCCATTCGTGCCGTAAGTGGATGAAGAATTATGTGGGCTTCAGCCCCTGCGGCTTGTCTTTGTGGAACCTTCGTCCGAATTCAAGCTCTTTTCCACATTCTGTTCCGCCCCGAACTCCGAAGAGATTCCCGACAACGCCTCTCTGATCACTCTGGTGCGTTCGCATAAGGCGACAATCCCGCGTAAGCCGATCAGCGGAGGCTTGGCGACTTATGGGGAGTAATATTTCCCCGACTCTAGATTTCGCGTTTTCCCAGGTCCAAAAATCGAGATTTGGGATATCCGTCGATTGTGGTGAGTCAGGATCCTTGGGGCCACGCGACATACTTTCTCCATGGCTCTGAGCCTACTGATCCGGCCCTAAACAAATGCACCGTCACCGCGCTGTCATCCTGAGCGAAGCGTAGCGGAGTCGAAGGATCTGCGGTTGTTCTTTCTTCTTCCCTGTTGCAACACAATAGGGCCGGATCAATAGGTGGAGCGGAAGCACGTACCCTCAAGAACCAGCGCAGTAATTCATGATGGAAGAGTTAGAGAAAGGCTGGATGGGCCATGCAACATAACTCGATAGACCTTCAGGTAATTGCACACCATGAGGCCGGTCACGCCCTGGCGGGAGTAGTGCTCGGAGTTGGTTTTCTCGTTGCAAGGATAACCCCCGGTGAGGACGGCAGAATTGGCGTTCCATTCGAGTCAGGTCCTTGGGTTGGTCCGCGTCCAGTCTCCAATCCTGGCGAATTCACGGAGGAACAGTGGTCGTTTCTATCACAGGATGACGCAAGGTGGGAACAGTGGAAGAAGGGAGACAACGAGCATTACGCCATTTTCTGCTTGGCTGGCAAAGCTGCTCAGCTTGAATTCGCTGGGATGGCCAGAGATAAAGATGCTAAAGCAGACTACTCTTTCGTCGAGTATCGTCTTCCGAACTGCTACCAACGCCTCCGTGAATTAGAGCAAGCCGCAAGGGACCTGGTACAAGAACATTGGGCTGCGGTCCAAGCAGTTGCGGCGAAGCTGATGAACCGCTCCGCATTATTTCCATATGAGGTCGAACGAATCGTGCAGCGAACGATGGGGAAAACCTAGCGGCGGGTGGCCCGAGTGCCGGGGGGAAGCTTATTCAGCCATTGAAACTGGGTGGCGGATGACCCAGGTACCGGGAGAAGTGAGAATTACCCCTGAAGATGGTTGCCCCAGGTGCCTCGCATTTGGGAATCTGGGATAGCACAGACCTCGATCTGAGAAGGCCTAATACCCTCATCCCTCTCAGACTTCTCCCCGAAAGACGCTCATGCTTTGCCGCTCAATTCCCGCGAGATTCCGGATTTATGCCAACCCAAATCACTCATCGAGAATCCGTTCCGCGATGGAAGTGGGATAGGTCCCCTGAGGCGCCAATGTACCCGGGGCCCGTTCACAACTTACACACATCGTCTTGTCATGCAGTGAATCCACGCGCGGGCTGATTCCCGATCCCAGCAGTTTGGCCCGGAGTCGCACCCACGCCTCCCCCGCGCCTTCTTTCTGGCGCGGACCGGCCGAAGGCAGTTGGCCCCACCGCAGGTGGGCAGAATGGATCAACCGTTCAACATCGAGAAGGCTAGTATCGTAGCAGAGGACTAACCATGAATGATGCCCCTTGGAAAACAAGGAAAGTTGTCATTGTCGGAGCGGGCGCGGTGGGTTCAACCTTTGCCTATGCGCTGGGCCAGAGCGGTTTGGCGGATGAAATTGCTCTGCTCGATCCCAACCGCGATCTGGCCATGGGGCAAGTCCTCGATCTGGCTCATGGTCAGGCCTTCTTTCCCGCCGTCCAGATCCGTGTCGCCGAAACCAGCGATTATGCCGATGCGCAGTTGATCGTGATCACCGCCGGGTCCAAGCAACGCCCCGACGAGTCCCGCCTCGATCTGCTGCAACGCAACATCAAAATCATCGACGGCATCATCGATGAAATCGTGCGGCAGAAGTCCTCCGCGGTGGTGTTGATGGCCAGCAATCCGGTGGACATCCTGACCTATGCGGCCAGCAAGAGGGCGGGTTGGCCGCGCGGGCGCATCATCGGGTCCGGCACTGTTCTGGACAGCGCGCGTTTTCGCTATCTGCTCAGTCGCCACTGCGGCGTCGACGTGCATAATGTGCATGCCTACATCCTGGGCGAGCATGGAGACAGCGAGTTTGCCTCCTGGTCCATGACCAACATCGCAGGTCAGCCCATCCAGCAGTTTTGCAGCCTCTGCCACACCTGCGACGATGCGGAGGCCGCCCGCAGCAGAATCGCGGACGAAGTGATTCACTCCGCCTACCACATCATTGAATTCAAGGGCGCCACCTCGTTTGGCATCGGGCTGGCCTTGACCAGCATTGCCGCGGCCATCCTGCGCAACCAGCATGGAGTCCTTACGGTTTCAACCGTGTTGGAAGGAGAGTTCGGCATCGAAGGCGTAAGTCTGGGCGTGCCTTGCATTGTCTCTCAGAACGGCGTCCAGCGAGTATTGCCCGTTACTTTGCCACCGGACGAACTGAGATCCCTGGTGAACTCCGCAACCATTCTGAAGCAAGGCATCGCGCAACTTGAATTGGATGCCGCTTCGGTCGCTGAGGTCAGCAAACCGTAGATCGCCTCCGGCAAAGATTCTCAGCCGCCTGCGCGGGTGCCCACCACTCTCGATCCCGCGCCTTTTTTCTGGCGCGGACCGGCCGAAGGCAGTTGGCCCCACCGCAGGTGGCGCAGGTGACGCAGGCGGTTGCAGATAATTGCCCTCCTCTGGCGCACACTCATAAATAGAGACAGGACGGACGCAAAACCGGTCCGTCCCCCCGAAAAAGTCCCAAAAAAAAGGGACACATTTACCTTTTGTTCGCTTTTAGTAAAGATTGGATGACGTATCTATCTGTTTCTTAATAGCTTACGAACTTTGCGAAACGTCGATATTCTCAGATTTCCACAGGGTATCAATTTACTAAGTCCAATAGAATCAACGCGCACGCGGTTGATTTCAGGGCAAAATAGCCTGTTTTTCCTCCGAAATCGGGCCTTTTTGAACGAAAATCGGGTCGTTTTATAGCAGCCTGCCAGCAACCGGAGCCTGTAAATCAACATTCTTGGATTTATGCACCAACCTTGGTGAAATCCACAGATTTCGGCGAGTTTTGCACTTGCTTCCACAGATCGAACCGGTCCACACTCCTTTCCAAGTGATGGCCCTGTAGGGAATTGGAAACGCAATTCCAGCCTGGCAGGACGATGCGGAATTGGAAGAAGCTTGAGCTTTACAGAGCCGGCGTATCCGGCGCCGTAGGCCAGAGTTGAGACTGAGATTGCATCCAGGGTCAGGCGGGAATGTGCAAGACCCGATTGGACACGAAGATTCATCCGCGGCCCGCGCAGGCCAGAGGATGCAAAGTTCGAGTGCAGTGGGGGAGTCATCATCGACCCAGCCGTAGATGCAGGATTCGGGGACGCTCGAAGACGCAGATGCGGCAAACGCCGGAAGGTGCCGGGGTTCGGGGAAACTCGATAACCCATTGGACGGCGACGCGAGGGAGCGAAGGTTCGGGGCAACCCGGAGTTTCACCCTTGGCACAGCCGGAAGATGCGGGATGCGGCGAAACCCGAAGCCCTCATCGACAGGCGATCCTGGGGAGCGAAGTCGCGGGGCAACCCGTGAATTCATCCGCAGTACCGCTGAAGGATGCGAAATTCGAGGAAACTCGAAGATCCATCGCCGGCACGGCTTGAAGATGCAGACTGTTGGGGAAACCTGCAGACTCATCCTCAGGCTGGATGGGACGATGATGGTTCAAGTAACCTGCGAGTTCACCATAAGGAAGCGCCAGGGACTTCGGTCTCTGGCGCTTTCGTTTGTGCGGAACTTTCCCGGGCCCCAGCTACTCCGTGCGCAAAGCCTGCATGGGATCGACAGACGCCGCGCGCCGGGCCGGAATCCAACTGGCTGCCAGAGCCACCAGGATCACCAGCGCCGCGCTGCCGGCAAAGGCGATCGGATCGGTGGGCCGCACGCCGTAGAGCATGGTTGCCATCAGCCGCGTGGCCGCGAACGAAGCCACCAAACCCACGCCGGTTCCAACCGCGGCCAGCGCCAGTCCCTGCCCCAGCACCAGCCGCACAATGTCGCGCCGCTCAGCGCCCAGAGCCATGCGGATGGCGATTTCCTGCTTGCGCCGGTTCACCACATATGAGACCACGCCATACAGCCCGAGCGTTCCAATGAAAATCGCCAGCAGTCCCAACGCTGCCATCGAGCCCGCCTCTATCTGGTCGATCCAGAAGGCCTGGCGCATCAGGTAGGACAGGGTGCGCACATCCACGGGCACTTTCGGGTCCACGCTCCGTATCTCGCTTCGAATCCTGTCCACCAGCGGCCGCGTGTCGTTCTCCGCTTCGACGATGAGTGTGGCTTCGGTATCGGACCTCTGCGCGAATGGGAAGTACATGTAGGGTTCCGGGTCTTCATGGATGCTGAAGATTTTGACGTCCTCGGCGATGCCCACGATCTGGCTAGCTTTCCCTTCCACCACGATCTGCCGTCCCAGCGCTTCCTGACCCGGCCAGAAGCGGCTTGCCATGGTCTTGCTCACGATGACAACGCTCTCGGCCGATCGATTGTCGGAGGAGGTGAAGGCGCGACCTTCCATGAGCCGCGTGCCCATAGTCTGAAAGTAGTTGCTATCGACCACGTTGAACCTGATCGGGATGTTCGGCTGCCCTTGCGACAGCTCGACGCCGGGGATCGAAACCTGTTCCCTGGCTCCGCCTCCGGAATCCGAGAGCAACACGCGCTGCACTACGCTTGCGTGGCGAACGCCGGGCATCGCCACGGCCCTGGCTTCCACCTGCGCAAAGAATGCGGCGCTGCGCTGTGGGTTGTATCCAGCGATGCCTGGAATTATGTCGAAGAAGACCAGGTGCTTCTGCCGGTCGAAGCCCAGAGGAATGCGGCTGCTGAAGAGCAGGCTGCGGACCACCAGTCCCGAAGCGGTCAGCAGCAGGACTGATAGCGCAATCTCGCCCAGCACCAGAGCATTGCGCAGGGTGAGGCGGCGGACGGAACGGCCCATGCTGCGCTCCTCGCCCTTAAGTGCAGAGACGCAGCTTGCTTTGGACGCCTGGATGGCGGGCGCCAAGCCAAAGACGAGAACGGTAAGTACCGAGAGCACTGCGGTATAGGTAAGAACGAAGGCGTCGAGATGCAGATCGAGCCCAATCGTGACTTGGGTGGGAGGCAGGAGCGCCGGCTGCAACCGGAAAAGTCCGACCGCCAGAAGAAGACCGAGCACCGCACCCGTCACAGCCAGTAACAAGCTCTCGGTGAGCAACTGACGCACCAGGCGGAGCCGCTTGGCTCCGAGCGCCAGCCGCACGGCAATCTCCCTGCGCCGGGCATCGGCGCGGGCCAGAACCAACCCCGCCACATTGGCGCAGCAGATCAGCAGGACCAGGCCAACCGTCGTCATGAGAAACAGCGTGGGAGCCACCGCTTCGCGCAGGCGCTCCTGCTCGGAGATAAGAGTGACGTTGCGCGCTTTGTCGGTGGCCGGATAAGTCTGAGCCAGACGGCGGCCAATGGTATCGAGATCGGCCTTGGCCTGAGTCGCGGTTACGCCGGGCCGCAAGCGCCCGAGCACTTCAAAGTCGCGATATTTGCGGTCGGCTAGGTCGGCGTTGCCGTATGCGGTGGAAACGGGCAACCATAGTTCCGTGGGAATCTCGGGTGTCAAACCGCGAAACCCCGGCGGCGCAATACCGAGGACCGTATAGCTGCCACCGGTGAGCTGAATCTGTTTTCCAACCAGCGATGGATCGGCATGGAAGGCGCGACGCCAAAGAGAGTCGCTGATGACGACAGAAAGCTCGCCGTGCGTGCCGGCATCCGCGGAGAAGGTGCGGCCAAGTTGCGGATTGAGCCCCAGAACCGTGAAGTAGTTGGGAGAGACGACATCGTCCAGCACCCATTGAGATTCCGCTCCGATGCGCAGGAGCGCGCTGTGGCGCGCGTACGCGAGAACCCCTTGGAGTGTGCGGCTTTGCCCGACCAGATCCTGATAGTCCGGGTAAGAGAGCGAATACTCCTGTCCCTGAGGAGTCGTGGAGATGATCCGGGCCAACCGCTCCGGCGCCTGGGCGGGCCAGGAACGCAGCAGGGCCGCTTCTGCGACGGTGAACACCGTCGAGTTCACTCCAATCCCAAACGCCAGAGTAAGGACGGCAACCGCCGTGAAGCCCGGGCTCTTGGCTAACATGCGCGCAGCAAAGCGGAGGTCCTGCCAGAAGGTCTCGAGCCAGGGCAAACCGCGCCTCTCGCGATAAGCCTGCCGAGTCTGCTCCGCTCCGCCCAGCCGGATCAACGCCTGCCGGCGCGCTTCGTCCGGGCTGAGCCCGGCGCGAATGCCGTCTTCGGTGTGCATGGCGACGTGGCTTTCCAGTTCGGCGGCGAAGTCGTCTTCACCGCGATGAAAACTCAGCAGGTCACGCAACCGTATCAGCAGTGCTCTGAGCTTGCGCATCACTTTCTCCTATTCCTATTCGGTTCGAAGCGCCTGCATGGGGTCGATGGAAGCCGCGCGCCGGGCAGGGAGCCAACACGCCACAAGGGCAATAGCCGATAGAAACAGAGGCACAACCGCAAAGGTCAACGCGTCGTGCGGTTGAATGCCATAGAGAAAGCTGGAAGCCAGTTTGGATAACATCCACGCCGCCGGCCAGCCCAGCGCCATGGCAATCAGCGTAAGCATCAAGCCTTGCCGCAGGATAAGGCGCTCCACGGTGCCAGGCTGTGAGCCCAGTGCGATGCGAATACCTATCTCACGTGTGCGCCGGCTGACGGAGTAGCTCATGACGCCGTAAAGGCCAACCGTAGCCAGCACCAGCCCGATGCAACCGAAGACGCCAAAGAGCGTGGCCGCCAGCCGAGGCAGAAAGAAGGCGCTGCGGATGTGTTCGTCCATGGTTTCTTCATTGAAGATGGCCATGGTGGGATCGAGCGCGTGAATCTGCCGTCGCACCGCTTCCTGTACAGCCGCGGGATTCCCCGCCGTCTCCACCACCAGCGTGTAGCCCAGGAAGGAGGGATCGCCGGTCACGCTCTGCTGCAACGAGCGGTAAAGCACCGCGCGCTGCTCTTCGCCCAGCGTGCGCGATTTCACATTCCCGGCCACGCCAATGATCTGGTAGGTTACGCCTCCGCCGGAGACATGACGGCCGATAGGATTCTCGTTACCAAAGATACGTTCCACAAAAGCCCGGTTGACGATGGCAGTCCGTGGACCCGTTGCGGTTTCCGCGCCGAAGTCGCTGCCCGCGATGCGGGGAATGCCCATAGTCTCAAAGTAGCCGGGTGTCACCATGTAGAGTTCGGCAATGGTGTTGCTCTTCCCAGCGGTTGGCCCATCCTCGGCCTGGAAGCCGTCGCTGCGATTGCCTCCGTTCAGCGGCGGCGCATCCGTGGCAACCACGGATTGCACGCCGGGAAGTGCCGCCGTATGCTCCCGCAACTGGCGAAGAAACTCCACCGTGCGCTCCGCGCTGTAACCATGCACGCCTGGATCGACCGACAGGAGGAGCAGACCCTTGGTGCGAAATCCGATGTCGATCTTCGCCGCACTTTGCAGGCTGCGCAGAAACAGCCCGGTCATGCAGAGCAGAACCATCGCCATGCCGACCTGTCCCACAATGAGCAGGTTGCGCAGGCTCCAGCGGCGGCCCGGACGAGCCAACGCATCCTCGCCCTTGAGGGCGTTGGCCAGCATCGGACGCGCTGCCGCCCAGGCCGGCGCCACGCCCAACAGCAAGCCGCTAACCACACTCAGCACGAAAGCGAAGAGCAGTACCCGCCAGTCCACGCTGACGTGCACATCCAGCGGAACCGGTGCGGGCAGATGAAACGACGAAAGCCCGCGCGTGGCCCACAGCGAAAGAAGCACACCCAGCACTCCTCCAGCAAGCCCCAGCAGCGTACTCTCCAGGAGCAATTGGCGTTGCAGACGACCGCGCGTGGCCCCCACCGCCAGGCGCACCGCCATATCGCGCTGACGGGCAGCCGCCTGCGCAAACAGCAGGTTGGCCACATTGGCGCAGGCAATCGCAAGCACCAGCAGCACCACTACCGACAGCGCTACCAGAAAAATCAGTACGCCGGTTCGCTCTCTGGGCGGCAGCGAGCCCGCCTGCTCAAAAACGAAGCCGACCTCCTTGTCGGTCTTGGGATAATCCAATGCGAACCGCTGCGCCAGTGTGGAAAGCTCGGCCCCAGCCACCGTGCGCGTAACGCCGGGCTTCAGCCGCGCAACCACCGCCAGCCAATGAAAGTCGCGGGAACTCTGATCGGTACGGTTGGGCGCCATTTGCGCAGCGTTGCCCAGTGGTACCCAGAACTCGGCATTGAGAATCTGATCCACCCCATGAAACGCCGCCGGGGCCACGCCCACCACGGTGTAAAGTCGCCCGGATAACATCACGGTCTTGCCCGCAATCGCGGGATCCGCGTTGAAACGCCGCCGCCAGAGACCTGCTCCCAGAACCACCACAGACGAGCTTTCTTCGTCCTTTACGAATCCGCGTCCCAGCACCATGTGAAGCTCGGTAACGTCGAAGAAATTCACGCTGGTGGCTTGTCCCCACACGCGCTCCGGTTCTCCCGTGCCGCCAATGGAAGCAGGAATCAACTCGTCGTAGGCTGCAACGCCGGAGAAGGACTGCGCCTGGTCCCGCACATCGGTATAGACCGGCATCGAGAAGTTATTGCAGCATTGCCCCTTGTCGAATGTGGTGTGAAGCGCCAGCAGCATCGAAGGATCGCCAACCGGCGCAGGCCGCAGAACGAACCGGCTCACCATGGAGAAGATGGTGGCGTTGGCGCCCATTCCCAGACCGATGGAAAGAACAGCAATTGCCGTTGCTCCGCGGTGCTTGCTCAACGTGCGCAGGCTGTATTTCAGATCCCTCAGCAGCGATTCAACCCAGGGCAGCGTGCGGCGTTCGCGCCAGGCTTGGCGAGTCTGCTCCGCTCCACCCAGCCGGATCAACGCTTGCCTGCGCGCTTCTTCCGGCCTCAAGCCAGCGCGGATTCCGTCTTCCGTGTGCATCGCCACGTGGCTCTGCAGTTCAGCGTCGAAGTCATCGTCTCGCGTCGCGCTCAACAGGCCGCATAACCGCATCCATAGTGCTCTGAGTTTCCGCATTCTTCTCTCCTATTCGATTCGTAGCGCCTGCATGGGGTCGATGGAAGCCGCGCGCCGCGCAGGAAGATATGTGGCCGCTATTGCAACCAAAAGGAAGAGCGCTCCCACAACAATCAGCGTCTCCGGGTCATGGGGAGTTACACCAAAAAGGGCCGTGGCCAGCAGTCGCATTCCCACAAGCGAAGCAGCAAAGCCCAGCGCTTCTCCCGCCATCGTAATCAGCGCGCTCTCGCGGAGAAGCGACATCAGGACAGCTTCGCGCTTGGCGCCAAGTGCGATGCGAATCCCAATCTCGCGGGTTCGCTGAGTTACGGTGTAAGAGACCACACCATAGAGGCCAATCAATACCAGCAGAACCGACAGCGCCGCGAAGACACTCAGCGCGAAGAGCTCAAACCGCAGCAGCGACTCATTGTTGTTGAGGCGGTCCCGCATCGTTTCAAGGTCATAAACAGGTTGCGACGGATTGACCGCGGCCACGGCACGACGCGCCGAAGAGGCCAGTTCGGCAGGATTGCCGCTGGTCCGAAGCACAAAGGTGAAGTAAGTCCAGTCCTGCTGCGCAGTGGGGAAGTAAAACTCGGAAATGGCGTCTCCGCGCGGCCCAAAGCGACGATTTGAAGATACAACGCCAATCACCCTCGGAGAGGCATCGCAGTACCAGAAGCAATGAATCGGGCGACCGATGGGACTTTGGCCTGGCCAGAGTTTGTCCGCCAGATCTTTGGTGACGATCACGACTCTTGGATTTGTGCGATTATCCTGGCTTGAGAAACCTCGCCCTTCGATGACAGGAATGCCCATCAGGCCAAAGTACCCGTTGCTGGCAACCCGAGGCGCTCCGCCTGCGCTCCGTTGTGCTCCATCCGCGGCCATCACCGGAAGAAGCATATCGGCTCTTGTATCGAGCGGAGCGCTGCTGACCGCGCCCACCGCGGTAACTCCCGGGATGCGATCCAGTTGATCGAGCACCCCTTTGCAGAAGGCCGAAATCGCAGGATTGCCTCCCTCTTTTGAGATATACGGCTCGCCATGGAGAGCCACCGAGAAGCTCAGGATTCCCTTGGTGTCGTACCCCAGATGCACCTTGTCCATGTTGGCCATGGTGCGCAGCAGAAGACCGGCCCCTACCAGCAGGACGAAGGCGATTCCCATCTCCCCCGAGATCAGTATCTTGCGGAGCCGAGCCCCCCGGATCGAGGCGTGGCTGGTGCCGGCTCTCAACGCGTCACCGGGGTCCGCATCGCCGGCAAGCCACGCCGGGGCCATCCCGAATGCCATTCCTGTGGCGATGGCCATCGAAGCTGTGAAGACCAGGACCGAAGCATCGATCGCAGGACGCTGGAAGGCATCCAGCGCGGCCGGTCTGAATAGATAGAGCAGTCGGAGCGCGCCATTCGCAAACAGAACACCTGACGCTCCGCCCGCCATGGCGACGAATAGCGATTCGACGAGCTGTTGCGCGATGATGCGCCGACGGGTGGCTCCCAGCGCTGTCCGAACGGCAAACTCGCGGCGGCGCGCGGCGGTTCGCGCCAGCGCCAAGCCCGCTACGTTGGAGCACGCAATGGCCAGCAAGAACAACACTGCCAGGGAGAGCATCAGCAGGGACGCGCGGATAGACTTTGTAAGTTCCGCAGCAATCGGAGTCACGATCGGCCTTGCGTCCGGTGGAGGTTCGCTCGCGTGGGCAGTTCCCTGGTCGCGGCTGTTTGCGGCACGCGCATTCACTTCCGCCCGAACTGCGGCCGCAGAGTTGTTCGCTCGTGCCCGTACCAGTACGGTCGATATATAGGCTCCCGCTTCGCGCAGCGATGTGTGTTGGTCGAAGACTGTCGGAGTCCACACATCGACGTTGGCCGGAAAGTCCATTTGCGGCGGCAGAACGCCCACAATCACGAAATAGACACCGTTGGCCCTGATGGTTTTCCCCAGCGCGGCGGGGTCGGCGTGGAATCCGCTGCGCCAGAGGCGGTCGCTGATCAGTGCAATGCGGTCTTTGCCCGGCACATCCTCGTCGGGCGCAAATCCGCGTCCCAGGCGCGGAGTGACACCCAGCACATCGAGAAAGCGCGCGCCGGTTTCCGCCGCCTTCAGGCGTCTGGCGCTTCCCTCGCCCAGCTCGACGTTCGCGCCAATGCTGGAATACATCGTTGCGTTCTCGATCGTCTTGAACGATCCAGCCGCTTCGTTGAACGACGCGGTGATGCTCTTCGAGTCCATATTGAAGCCGAGACCGGCGTCCATTCCGTTTTCAACTGTCATGACTCGCGACGGATCGCTAAATGGCAATTGGCGCAGCAGGATCGCATGAACCAGGCTGAAGATCGCCGTATTCGCGCCGATGGCAAGACCGAGCGTAAGAACTGCCGTGACGGTGTAGCCGGGCGAATTGCGCAGTTGGCGGAGAGCATAGCGCGCGTCTAGCCTCAGATTCTCCAGGCATGGCAGTCCGAGGCGCTCGCGATAGGCCTGACGCGTTTGCTCCGCGCCGCCCAGGCGGATCAACGCCTGCCTGCGCGCTTCTTGAGGACTAAGTCCGGAGCGGATTCCGTCCTCCGTATGCATCGCGACATGACTCTCCAGTTCGACCGCAAAGTCGTCATCGCCGTGCCGAAAACTCAGCAAGCCGCACAACCGCATCATCAATGCTCTGAGCTTGCGCACTACGCCTCCTCGACCGGGGTCAGGAAGCGGGCCAGGATTTCCGTGGTCTGTTCCCACTCCGCCGCAGCCTTTTTCACCTGCCGCTCACCTGCCTTGGTCAGCTCGTAGAACTTGGCTTTGCGGTTGTTTTCTGAAGTGCCCCAACGCGAGCGGATGTACCCCTCCTGCTCCAGCTTCAGCAGCGCCGGATAGAGCGTCCCGTAGTTCAACTGCAATTGGTCGCCGCTGGTCAGCTCAATCCGCCGCGCCAGCCCGTAGCCGTGTTGCGGCCCCATGGTTTCCAGGGTCTTCAAAGTCATCAGCGCCAAGGTTCCCTGCCACACATCGGTCTTTCCGCCCATTCTTCCTCCTATGGCAAACCAATAGAGAGAAGCATACAGCCCTTTCTATGGGAATGCAATACGAAGGGCTCCAGCACATTGTTCCCGGCAAAATCGGAACCGAGTTCCTGTGCTACGCTTCTCGCGTAGATTCATTGCCAACTCCACCCGGAGGCGTCCCCGTGCGCGTACCTTTGCTTGCTGTTTCCGCCCTTGTGGTCCTTGCTCTGCCCCTGGCCTCGCAAACTCCCTCCGATCTGGCCGCTTCCGTCCAGCGCCAGTTGCCCGCGCTCACCGAAACTTACAAGCATCTGCATCGCAGTCCCGAACTCTCGCGCCATGAGGAGCAGACTTCGGCCTTTGTGGCCGGGGAGCTGCGCAAACTCGGTTACACGGTGACCGAACACGTGGGCAAATACGCGGACGGCGCGCAGGCGTTTGGCGTGGTCGCGGTGCTTGAAAACGGCACGGGTCCACGCCTGCTGATCCGCACCGACATGGATGCTCTTCCGGTGGAAGAGAAGACCGGCCTGGACTACGCCAGCACGGTGAAAACCACCAACGCGCAAGGGCAGCAAGTAAGCGTCATGCACGCCTGCGGCCACGATCTCCACATGACTGTGTTGTTGGGCGCGGCGCGGGAACTGGCCGCGCGCAAAAGCCAGTGGCATGGAACGCTGATGCTTGTGGGCCAGCCTGCCGAAGAAGTTGTGCAGGGCGCGGCCGCTCTGATGGCCGACCGACTCTACGAGCGCTTCGGCCGGCCTGACTTCGTGCTTTCGGAGCACGATTCGGCAGAGGTGCCCGCAGGTTCGGTCGCCTTGAAGGGTGGGCCGCTCTTGGCCGGCGCCACCACCATCAACGTAACCATGCGCGGCATTGGCGGCCACGGCTCTGCGCCCCAGTCCGGCAAGGACCCCATCGTGCTGGCCGCGGAATTTGTCCTCGTGGCGCAGACCATTGTGAGCCGCCAGATCGACCCGCAACAGCCGGCGGTCCTGACCGTGGGCACCATTCACGGAGGAACGAAGAACAACATCATTCCCGACGAAGTAACCATGGGATTGACGCTGCGCACTTACTCGCCCGCGGTCCGCGACCAGATCGTAGCCGCTGTTCGTCGCACCGCTCAAGGCCTCGCAGAATCCTACGGCATCCCTGCCGACCGCATGCCCACGGTGACCTTGGGCGAGAGCACGCCCGCCACCGTGAACGACCCCGCCATGAACGAGCGCGTGCGCGCGGCGGCAGCCTCGGCGCTGGGCACTGAGCGCGTTCTTGAGGCCCGTGCCGTCATGGGCAGCGAAGACGTGGGCCAGTTGGCGCTCGACGGGAAGATTCCTGCCGTGATGTATTGGTTGGGCGCAGCCGATCCGGAGAAGCTCGCAGAGAGCCGCAAATCCGGCGTCGCCCTGCCCAGCCTGCACTCGGCGCTCTTTGCCCCGGTCTACTCTCCGGCCATCACCACAGGAGTTACCGCAATGACGGCTGTAGCAATGGATCTGCTGAAGTAGGGCGGCGTATTTCGACGCGGTGCCCTGCTAATAAATTACCTTGAGCGAAAGCTGAATCTGGCGCGAGTTGCCGGCGGTCTTGCTGATCTCTCCAAAGCCCGAACCGTTGAGAATGTTGGCGGGCAGTCCCATCGTGACAATGTTGAAGAGATTGAAAAACTCGGAACGGAATTGCAGGTCCATCCGCTCGGCTCCACTCTTGCGCTTCCCAAACGGCGTGTCCTTGATCAGCGCAAAGTCGAAGTTATAGAAAGCCGGTCCACGGAATGTGTTGCGTCCAAGCGTACCGAACCGGCCCTGGTTCGGCCCTGTGCCGCCGGCCACATGAATCGGAATCGAAAAGAAGTCCGTGGCGTTGTTCGAGCCGTCGCCGAAATAATCCTGTCGATTCTTGCGTGCCGTCGACAGATGCGGCTTGGCGATCTGGTCCGGACGATCCACTCCGTTCGAACCCGCGCCGGTCTGCTGAATGCCGGAGAAGATGGTGAAGGGCGAGCCGGAACTTATGCTGGAAATGCTCAGCAGTTCCCATCCGTCCGTCACTTTCCTGCTGATGGGGCGCAGAAAGTCCACGCTCTGCAAGTGCAGGTCCTGGACCAGGCTCAGGCCGAAGCCATGCGTTACATCGAAGGATGACGGCCCTTTTTCAGGATGCGTATCGTAAGGGTTCTGCGGGAAACCCTGCGCCACGGCGCCGGTCGATCCCGTGCCGCCAATCACCTGGCTGGTGTCGTCCAGCGACTTGCTCCAGGTATAACTTGCCTGAACGCCCGGCCCGCCGTGGCCCATGGTTCCGGAGAGCGATGTTTGCAGTGCGTGATAAGTCGAATGGGCGGTCGCCGAGATCACATTCTCCACGCCAAAGCCACCAATGACGTTGCCGGAGCTATCGAACTGGGTATGCGGCGCAAAGGCAGGACTCGCGCCAGGATAGGCGTTGGGAAAGCTGGTGCGGGGAAGTTTGACGCCCGCGGTTCCCACATAGCCCGCATCCGCGGTCAGGTTGCCGAGCTTTCGCTCCAGGCCGGCCGTCCAGGTGTAGAGCGTGCCATTGCCGAACGAGCGATCGACAGCGCTCAGATTGAGCGCGCTCACGACACCACCCGGGGTGAGCGCCGCCACATCTTTCTCATACCGGTCCACATCCATCACCGTGTTGGCCGCGACAGAATTGGGCCGCCCATTCGCGAAGATATCGGCGCCGGCGGGAGTGTACGTGCGCGGAAGCTGCGCCGGGGTGATTTCGAATCCGTAATGGATCGGTGCGACCGAAGCCGAGAGCAGGCGCGGGTAAACGGCAAAGGGCGTGGAGCCGGTGAGAAAGTTATCCTGCCAGATGTTAGGTCCGATGGTTGTGATAGCGCCGCCGGCGTGTGCGGTGAACTTGTGGGTAACCTGCCAGGAGGTCTGCACGCGCGGTCCCCAGGCATTCCACTCCGTGCGGTAACCGGGCTGGGGATCGATGACGAACTGCTGTACGCCGTTTTCTGTCAGGAAGCCCGAGGTGCGATGAGCGCGCTCGGTGATGGGCGTGTAAAGCTCCCAGCGAACGCCGTAGTCGAGCGTGAAAGTTGGAGTTACCTTCCACGTATCCTGAAAATAGGCGTTGAAGTTACTGCGATTGATGGCTGCCGGGCCGATGTGCTGGCCGTTCGAGAAGTAAGGAGGAGCGACGGCCACGGTATAGACGAAGGAACTGCCCGAGAGAAGGCCGGAGAGCGTATCAGGCAAAGGGTCGCCGGCGGCGATGTTGTGCATTCCGCTCTGAGACGGAATCGCTTCGGTGGCATAGGCTGTTCCGCCGCCGAAATCGTATTCTCCATTGGGACTGATGCCGAAATAAGTGGTGTCGCGATTGAGGCGCGCCTCGAAGCCTGCCTTAAGGGAGTGACGCGCAGTGGTAAACACCGCGTTTTCGCGGCCCACAAAGAGATTGCCGTAGGCCTGCATCACCGAGCCGGCGGCGGAGTTGAACGCCTCAAACAATCCGTCGTTGAATTTCACCGCCGGATCGGTGTGATTGGGTGTGGGAAACCCGGGCGTGGTGCGGGTAATGGAGAGCGAAGACTCCAGTACCAGGCGCGGTGAGACGGTGCGCGTGTAGGTTCCCACCACGTTGCGCTGCCGGTCGATGTACTGAACGCCGAAAGTTGGATCGACGGCCGTCTGGTCGGGATTGGTGGTGGGTCCGCTTAGATTATCCAGATTGAAGCGCGCGAAGAATTGGTCCTTTGAAGAGAACTTGTGGTCCAGGCGCACCGAGAACTGGTTAGCGTCAGTGGCCACCTTCGACGCGGTGGCGTAAGTCCGGTCCAGGTAGGGCCCGGAGGCATCGTTTGGCTTGGGATACCGCGCCAGCACCTCCGCAATGCCCGCAGGAATGGGCACGGTCAGGGTGTCGGTCGACCCGTCGGCATAGGTCACCGTATCCAGTCCTGCACGCTCCGTCAACGTGGGCACGGGCATGACTTGCGTAGTGCCTAACACCTGGCGGAAACCTTGGTACTGCGTAAAGTAGAAGGTTCGGTTGCGGCCATCGTAGACGTGGGGAACAAAGACCGGGCCGCCATTGGTGAAGCCGAATTCATTGCGACGAAATGGCGGAATGCGTCCCGGATAGGCCGGCGTTGCGTGGTCGAAGTAGTTGCGCGCATCGAAAGCCGAGTTGCGCACGAATTCGAAAGCGGACCCGTGAAAGCCGCTGGCCCCGGAACGGGTATGGATGTTGGTGAAGCCGGCAGCGCCGCGGCCAATCTCGGCCGGCATCCAGCCGGAGCTGGAGTCGATGCCTTCCACAGCGTCCACGTTGAAGTTCGAGAAAGTGGCCCCGCCCATCTCCGGGTCGCTGATGTCAGCGCCGTCCATGGCAAAAGTCGCCTCAACGCCGCGCTGGCCGTTGATGGCGAATTGGGCCGTGAAGTTGGTGGCGCCGTTGGCGTCGGTCATGGTGCCGGCGGCCAGCAGCAGCAGGCTGCTGAAGTCGCGCTTGTTCAGCGGCAGCTCGCTGACCGCCTGGCTTGATAACTCTTCTCCGCCGGTCGCGGTCTGGCCCTTGAGGACGGCGACGGTAAGTTCGCCGCGGCCAGAAAGCGTGAGCACAACAGGCGCCGGCGAAGATGCAAGTTCAATGGGCTGTGCATAGTCGATAGTGCGGCCCTCGGTCTTAATGGCGAGCTTATAGCGGCCCGGGGCCAGAGGCTGAAGCCGGAAATGACCATCCGCGCCTGTGATGGCCTGGGCCTGCGCGCCATCGGCGGCCAGCCGTACCGTCGCAGCCGGAATCGGCGCGCCCGCAGTGTTGCGCAGGACCCCTTGCCACACCTGTTGCGCAGTCTGCTGCGCCCATCCAGCGACGGCAGACAAAAGCAGCACCGCCGCCCCAAAAGTCCACAAGGTCCTTAAGACACTAACCGCTTTGGAGCCGGCCCGCTTGCGCCCGTTATCCCACTGAACTTTCAAGTGATCTCAACCTTTGACGTGAGTGATGCGCGGCGCTGGGAGGAGCCACAACGGCGTGGAAACCGCTCTGTCCGCTTCGGCTTGAATTATAGCTTCATCCCTGCGGACTGAAATCGTCTCCCGATCGGTGTATGCAGCCTCTTTGCCTACAATGGATGCATCCGCATGGAAGATCTCGAGACAAATCCAGAGAACCCCGAAGACGCGATTGCCGAGACCATCGTCGCCATCTCCACGCCCCCCGGCCGGGGGGGCATTGGGATTGTGCGCCTCAGCGGGCCGCTGGCTGCCTCCATCGCCGTGCAACTGGTGCGCCTGCGCCAACCGCTGCAACACGCGCATGCGCGCCTGGCTGATGTGCTGGACGCTCCAGAAACGGAGCAGAGCGCGGGCCGCATCGACGAGGCCATCGTCACCCTGTTTGAAGCGCCTCACTCTTACACTGCCGAGGACCTTGTAGAGATTGCCGCGCATGGGTCGCCGGTGGTGCTGGAGTTGCTGCTCCGCCGGGCCCTGGACTTGGGCGCGCGGCTGGCCGAACCCGGCGAGTTCACCCAACGCGCTTTTCTGTCTGGCCGCCTTGACCTGACCCAGGCCGAAGCCGTTCGCGATCTGATCGACGCGCAAACGCTCACCCAGGCCCGCCAAGCCGCCAGCCAAATGGGCGGCGCACTCAGCCGTCGCGTGCTGCCGGTGAAGCAGGGGCTGGTAGAGTTGATCGCGCTGCTTGAGGCGGGAATCGATTTTGCGGAAGACGATGTGGACGTCACGCCGCAGGCCGAGATCGCCCGCCGCATCGAGGACCTGACCCCGCAGCTCACTGCCCTGGAGAACTCCTACGCACGTGGCCGAATCGTGCACGACGGGTTGACCCTGGCCATTGTGGGCCGGCCCAACGCCGGCAAGAGTTCGCTCTTCAATTGCCTGGTGGAACGCGACCGCGCCATTGTGACCCCTACCCCCGGCACCACCCGCGACACCGTCAGCGAGCGCATCTCCCTAGACGGCGTTCCGTTGGAATTAGTCGATACTGCCGGCCTTCGCGAGGCCGCGGGAGAGGTTGAGCAGTTGGGCATTGCGCGTAGCCGCGAGGCTCTGGCCGATGCCGCTTTGGTTCTGGTGGTTCTGGACTCGACGGAGCCACTCAATGAAGAGGAGCACCGTCTGCTTGCCGCGCTTGAAGGCCGTCCGGCCTTGGTGGCCGTGAACAAGAGCGACTTGGCCGAAGCGGGCCACGCGTTACCGGAGTACGCGGGATTGCCCGCGGTGGCTACCTCTGCGCTTACCGGCGAAGGCATTACGACGCTGCGTCAACGCATTCTGGCCCTGGCCACGGGTGGAGCCGCGTCGGAACCCGGCATGTTGACCAGTTTGCGCCACCACCAGGCTGTCCGAACGGCCCTGTCAGCCATGGCAGACGCCGTGCAGGCCAATGCAAGCCGGATTCCCCACGAGATGATTCTGCTGGACCTCTATCGTGCCCTCTGGGCTCTTGATTCGCTTACTGGCCAGACCACTTCCGACGACATTCTCAACCTGATTTTTTCCACCTTCTGCATCGGAAAGTAGTTCGTCGTTTACGGTTGAGCCTTTCGCCATCCAGGGAGCTGGGGCAAGGCGCCGGTGATCGAGGCTAAAACTGCCAGACGAATCCGGTGGAGAGGCGGCCGAAGTTGGTGGGGAGACCTGGGATACGGTACGGAACCAACGTGACGGGGTGGTCGAGGTCGAAGTAGGAGTACTGATAGCCGCCGCTGACGCGGTAAGCGATGTGCCGGGTGAGCGGCGTGTCCAGGCCGCCGCCAACGAGGGATGAGAACGAGGCGGTTTGGCCGATGGCATCGTTGGCCGGCCAGGTTTTGTTTGCGCCGCCGACTCCCGCCAGGCAGTCGGCAAAAGCAGTTTCTCTTCCGAAGCGGCGGCTGTATTGGCCGCCGGCCATGATGAACAGGAGATGCTGCGGCGCGCCCAGGTTCGCGCCCCTGTATTGGGAGACGTCGAGCTTGAAACGCAAGTTATGCCAGGGCGCGAAAGCCGCTGCGGAATCCCAGCCATTCAGCGGTTGGTGCGAGCCGGCAACTCCATTGAGAGTGTTGGAGAGGAGCGCATAGCCGCCGTAGATCTGATAGCGCGCCGGAACCTCGGTTTGGGCATAGAGCGCCGAGGAGAGGCACAGCAGTGCGATCCGCAAAACCAGACGTGGCGGCATTTTGAGCCTCGGGTTGGAAAGCCACTCCATCTTAGCCGGTCGGTTTGGCGGTTGGGTATGAGCCGGTTGCGGCTGGTGAATTCTGCGGGAAGAGAAGGCCTGAGAATGGAGACAAGACCTTGGTTTTCCCGCAAAAAAGGCCGAAATTCAGGCAAAATGACCCCAAATTTGCCCATTTTTTGCGAAAACGCGTGTTGATTATATTGGACTTAACAATTAGTAGCCTGTGGAAATCCGAGGCTTTCGGCAGATCGATGAGTTGTTAAGATGATTAAAAACAAATAGATGCGAGCAGGCACTCATCTTAAAAGCGAACAAAAGGTGAAGTCTTCCTTTTTTTTTGAGGTTTTTCGTCTCCCGGATGGCCGGGATTGAACCGTATGTTTTCATGGTGCGCGCATGGAGGGAAATCATCTGCAAAAGTAGTTTTCAGCCTTCAGTTGCCAGCTTTCGACCTGGGATTGATTCGGGGGAAAGGAGGGCGCCATCGCCTCCTTTCCGCCAAGAACGTGGAAAGTTGGTTGCATGTGTCGAAGAGAGACGACGCAGCTGCTTCGACGGCGCCTATAGATCCGGGCTCGTTGGATGGGCACAGAACAGAGCAAGAATAACGACAGATCCTTCTACTTCTCACTCCACCCTTGCGACCTCGCTCTCCACCCCGGATGGGCTTCGCTCCCTATGAACAAAATCAGCGAGTTAGCTTCCGCTTCGCGGAAATCGCGAGTTAGCAAGTTGGCGACAGTTCATTCCAGCCGTAACGCGCCGGTGCGAGTCAAGATGCTCAGGAAGACAACTCTCGGGCAATGCAATTCATTGGGGCCAGATCAATGGTGCAATGGCACTCCGGCGCCGGCAGATTCCATGAGGATACAGAAGGCCTGAGCTTCAGTGGAGACGCCGGGGCGGTCGAAGTTGGGCGCACCGCAGGCGCCCTGAACGAAGCCATAGGCGTCCATTTTGGCGCGGGCGGCGGTGCGCATTCGGTCCGCGCGGGCGCGATAGGTGGAGGGGAGCCAGCCGGCTTGCACTCCTTCATAGACGGCGAAGGCCAGCATCTGGGCAAGATTGGTTTCGACAAAGGTCGATGGATCGTCCACGACATTGTGAAAGAGACCGTCTTCGTGCTGATGGCGCAGACAGCCATCGACGATCTGGCGGGCAAAATCCGCCAGCCGCTCACGATCCTGGCTGCGTTCCCTGGGCAGGCTGCCGAGAACGCGCGCCAGGCCGGCCGCGGCCCAGCCGTTGCCGCCACCCCAGAAGCTTGCGTCGGTGAACTTTCCCCGGCCTTCGTCCCAGATGTGGGCGAGAAGCTGTTTTTCCGGGTTCCAGAGGCGCTTGCGGAAGCCTTCGATTTGAGCCAGAGCCTCGTCGTAATGGCCCATGGCGGCGAGAAAAGGCGGAGCGCCGTTGAAGCCGTCGGACCACATTTCGGGTGCATTGAAGACGTGGTAGAGAACGCCGTCTGCGCTACGCGGAGCCTTCAGGCGAATCCAATCGAGGAGCCCGGCAACGGCGGCGTGGAGTTGAGGGTCGCTGGTCCAATTGGCGGCCTGGGCGTAGGCTGCGCCGCCCATTGCCGGGTCAGTGGGGCCGCCGGAGACGACCACGCCCAGACGCCCGTCCGAGGTTTGCTGGACAAGAGCGGCTTTGGTGAAAAGAATGACGCGCTCGCGGTCGCCGGCTTCCAGCAGGGCCTCGGCGAGAATTCCCTGCTCCCAGTCGCGCCGCTGCAGAGTGAGAGCTGCGGAGGTGGCCTTCTGGATACGGCGTGCGCTTTCAGAGAGAGGGCTCTTGGCGAGATCTTTTTGTGCGGCGCCTTGGACGGCGTGGGCAACCGTTCCTTGTGCGCCAAGCGCGACTGCTGCGGACAAAAAGAAACGGCGGTTCATAGCATCTCCGATCCGGATGGATCAGGATAGCGCAAGGGCCTGGGCGGGCGGATGGCGGAATAGCGTGGACCAGGAGGTCGACGTTACTGGTTCTTGCGAACAGGCTCGTCAACAAGTTGGATTTATGCGGCTGCCCCGCAGTGGAAAGCTGGCGTTCGGGAGTGGCGTTGGTTCGAGTTACCTCTAACTTTGACTGAAGAGGCGGAACCTATGAAATAAGACACAGCCTGCGAGCAGAGCATCCGAAGCATTAGTATGGACCGGAGCAAAAACGTCGGCCGAAACTGGTTTGGAAGATTTTTCCGGTTTGCTTTCGCGCACAGAAGAGGAAGCGTTGGCCGCGCGGCCCAAGGAGAGCAGATGGTAACGCGACGGGAATTTCTGGACACACTTGCAGTAGGCGCGGCGGGGCTGGCGATCAGTTCGACCGCAAAAAGCTATGGGCAGATTCTGGGCGCGAATGAACGCATCAACTTTGCCGTGATTGGATTGAATGGCCGAGCGGGTGCGCACTTGTCGAGCTTGAAAGCGAACAAGGACGCGGCGCGCATTGGGTATGTGTGCGATGTGGACAGCACCATTCTGGCGAGATTCGCCGGCAATGCGGAGAAGGAGTTGGGCTACGCTCCTGCGAGCGAGAAAGACTTTCGCAAGATTCTGGAGCGCAAGGACGTGGACGCCATTACGATTGCCACGCCCGACCATTGGCACGCGCCGATGGCCATTGCCGGGCTGGCGGCGGGCAAGCATGTGTACGTGGAGAAGCCCTGCAGTCACAATCCCGGAGAAGGCGCACTGCTGGTGCGCGCGCAGCAGAAGTATGGAAAGCTGGCGCAGATGGGGACGCAGCAGCGCTCGTCGGCGCACACCATCGAGGTGGTGGAGAAGATTCACAACGGCCTGATCGGCCGGACCTATTCTGCCCGATGCTGGTATGCGAACACGCGCAAATCGATTGGCACGGGCAAGGTGATCCCGGTGCCGCCACAGCTTGACTGGGACCTGTGGCAGGGTCCTGCGCCGCGGCGCGCGTACAAGGACAACCTGCACCCTTACAACTGGCACTGGTTCAAGATCTGGGGCACCGGCGAGACGCTGAATAACGGCACGCACGAAGTGGACGTATGCCGCTGGGCGCTGGGCGTGGACTATCCCAATCGCGTGACCGCATCGGGCGGACGCTATCACTTCAAGGATGATTGGGAGTTTTACGACACGCTGGTGACGAACTACGAGTACGACGACAAGATACTTACCTGGGAAGGCAATTGTTGCCAGGGAATGCGGCAGTACAACCGCGACCGCGGGTCGGTGATTCTGGGAACCGAGGGATCGGTGATCGTGGATCGCGATGGCTACGAGGTTTACGACCTGAAGGGGCACAAGACTGGCGAAGTGAAAGCCGGTTCTGCGACTTCGTCCGCCGACCTGGTGGGGCGCGACTCGATGACCGATGCGCATTTCGCCAACTTTATTGCGGGCATCCGCACGGGCGAGAAGCTGAGGTCTCCGGTGGCGGTGGGCAATGTGGCCGTGACGATGCTGCAGCTTTCAAACATCGCGTGGGAAGTGAAACGCGAATTGAATCTGGACCCCAAAACCGGGCGGATCCTGAACGACCCGCAAGCAATGGCGATGTGGGACCGTGAATACGAAAAGGGATGGGAGCCGAGGATATGAAGAGCACAATTTCACGTCGCACTTTTGTTGGTTCAAGCGCGCTGGCAGCGGTGGCGTACGCCGCATCGAGCACCAAGCCGGCGGCCGCAGCACAACTTTCGCAGGCGGTTATTGGCGAGTCTCCGATCCACCTGGGGGTGGCCAGTTACACCTTTCGCAACTTCAGCCGTACGCAGATGATCGCGTATCTGAAGCAGCTCAAATTGACCGGGCTGAATACCAAGGATGTGAAGGATCATCTACCTACGGCCGTGGACGAGGAAGCCAAGGCTGTGGCTGAGTATGCAGCCGGCGGCATCCAGCTGCACGGCGCCGGGGTCATCTATTTTCCGAAGGATGAAGACGACGATATTCGCGCCAAGTTCGAGTACTGCAAGCGGGCGGGGATTTCAGTGATCATTGCCGGCGATCCGGCGATCGGAACGCTGCCGCGCATCGAGAAATTCGTGAAGGAATATGACATGCGGATTGCGATCCACAATCATGGCCCGGAAGACCCGGTGTGGCCTTCGCCGCTGGACGTGCTGAAGTCGTTGAAGGGCATGGACCCGCGCATGGGTTGCTGCATGGACGTGGGGCACGCGGTGCGCGCTGGAGCAGATGTGGTGGAGGCGATTCACACTGCCGGCCCGCGCCTTTACAACGTACACATCAAGGACCTGACCAACTTCAAAGACAAGGAGAGCCAGGTGGCGGTGGGAGACGGCAAGATGCCTGTGCTGGGCATCTTTGAGGCGCTGATGAAGATCGGCTACAAGGGATGGGTGGATCTGGAGTACGAGGTGCATGGCGACGATCCCATGCCTGGAGTTATCTCGAGCTTTGGCTATATGCGTGGCGTGCTGGCGGGGATGGGGTACGCGGCGCATAGTTAGAGGAGTTCTGGTGAAGCGCAGAGTTAGCGTGGACCGGGAGGTCGGCGTTGCTGGTTCTTGCGGCGATCAACTACAAAGTGGGGTGGAAAGCGCTCACTGCGCATTCCACCCCGCTTGCTTTTTGCAGGTTTTTGTTGGTTTCAATCCTGGCTCAATGCTTGGTTTGCGTATGGGTTCGCGTTTCCTCCGTATGGCTGCGCGTTTGCTCGTGGGTTTGTTGTTTCTGCGGAGTTGCATGGAAGACGGACTGCAGCAATTGGACCCCCATCGGCGAGCCGAGTCCTGTCACCGCATCCCATCCCCGCGCACAGGAAAAGGCGCCATTGTTCCCCTCGGTAATGTCGTGGAAGCTGCTGGTTTGGACGGCACTGTAAAGCGAGGGGTTGATGTAGCCGACGCGAGTCTGCAGGGTCTGGTTGATCAGGGCGATGAGCCCGGCCCACAAGGGCGCCACGGCGCTGGTGCCGCCAAGTACTTCCTGCCGCCCGTCTACCAGCACGTTGTAGCCAGTTTCAGGGTCGGCGTTGGCGGACACGTCGGGAACGCCGCGACCGGGCTGTCCCACATCGTTGGCTTGCCACGAGGGACGTGAAAAAGCCGTACTGTACCCTCCCCCGCTGGCCCCGCCATGGACGCCGTCATTCCAGGCAGTTTCGGCAATGATCTTTCTTTGGTCTGACATCAGATGAGTGCCCCCACAAGCGAGCACATGCGGACACGACGCCGGGAAGTCCACGTGGTTTTTCCCATCGGTGAGGCCGTCGCTGGAGCCGCTGTCTCCCGAAGCGACGGTGATGGTTATGCCCAGCATGGCCGCCTCCTGCGCCACGTCGTCGAAGTTCTGCATGGACTGGGTTGTCCAGGTGCTTTCGGCGTTGCCCCAGCAGATTGAAATCACGCGCGGCCCGCGAAGCTGGTCGTGCACCGCCATGCTGAGTGCATCCTGGAAGCCGCGTGAGGTGTTGGGCGCAAAATAGGCGACGATCATCGCGCCCGGCGCCACTGACCCGGCCACCTCGATATCCAGCATCACCTCTGCATCCGCACTCTTGGGTGTGGTAGGCCGATTCTTGGATTGGTCCACTGAGACCGCCCGGACGACCGGTGGTGTTATCCCCTGGGCTTGAAAGTACTGGTTGATATCGGCCGACCGGAAACCGCCGCCAAGCTCAATGAGTCCGATGACCTGCCCGGCGCCGTCCACATTTGTGGGAAAGTTGTAGAGTTTGGCCACGTCCGATGGATTGTACGAGGAGGTGGATGGACGCGAGCCAAATGCAACACTTGTATTGCGATGGCGGAAATGTGGCTTAGCCACCGACCGGTCATCCAGTCCCAGGATCGCGTTGATGAACGGAGCACAATCGTCGGGAACATTGATGGGGCCGGTGCGGCCGCGATAAGTACCGTCGGGATGATCGTAGTCGATCAACTCGATGTTGAATGCCTTCTCCATGGCCGATGCTGAGCCAGCCAGTGTGACGGTGCGGCGGAGAACCTCATCGCTACTCTCCAGAACCTGCAGACGGTTATCGGCCGCGAACTTGCGGATCCTGTCGACATGCGCGGGATCGGCGCCGTACTGCGCGGCAAATTCGTCGTGGCTCATTGCTTTGCCCGCACCCTTGGTGATGTCCAAGGGTTGGCGGTGTTTGAGAATGACCGAGATTTCGATGATCTGATTGGGGTCGGTCGGGCCGATGGCCAGCGCTCCTGGTAAAGCAACACGTTCACTGCCCTTGAGGGGAACCTTCACTGAATTCGACATGTGCTACTCCTTTGGGGTGAGGGGTTGGTTTGTCGATGGAAGATTGAGTGCAATGCCACAATTCATGCGCCATTCCCTGGTTTTTGCAAGGCGGCCTTTTCTGGAGGAAAAGGCCGCTTAGCAGAGATGATTCCGGGGGCCGGCAATTGTGGAACCGCCATATCCAGCCCGTTTCCGACCGAAGCAGGCGGTGAGCTGCTTCAGCGGAGATGTCCTGGCGCGCGTCGACGAGAAGTCCGACTTTCCACCGCACGGTTGCAACAACGCGATGCGCGCAAGGGTCCGAGCTGGATCAAGGTCTGCGAGATAAGGCGGAATCGGAGTCGAAATGGCCTGTGATCCGTGCTGCAAAACAGCTTGCTCATCCTGAAAGGCTGTGTCGCATCGTCTCTGCGAGATCACGCGGTCTCTTCTTCCGCCTAAACGGTTCGTCTTCGAGGCTTCAGAGAGAAGCTGTCGCTTTGCTAGGGCGCACTTCTCCACGCTCCCCTGAAGCGCTCCTCTGGCGCAGGGGAAGAAGCCATCATCACGAGTTTTCTCGTCGTGCGGGATCGGTTGTCGAACGATCCCAAGAAGAATTTCGCCTCTGGTGGAGGCGCAGTACGCGGTGTCTTCCGGGCTCTTGGATCGGGCCGCATGGGGGGCAGTTCGAGCATTTCGCCCGTGAATCTATCGACCAGTTGGACGCTTATAGAAATCGGGGAAAAGCCGCGCCAGCCGGGTGTTTCGCATAGCGTCTCATGCCAGACACTCTCACGAGACGAAGCCCAGTATACCCCCTAAATCGGAACAGTAAAATGCGAATCATTTGCGCGATCCAAAGTTGAACGTGGTCAACGATCTGCGCGGCGCTGCCCTCAACCTGCCTGAAGCCGGAAGCTCCAGAGCGGCTCAGAACAGCGCGTGGATCAGTCTCCGGCAAGCTGCTCCAACAGGGCGTCGAAATCTTCCAGACGGGAGTAATCGATGATGACTTTGCCGCGGCCGTTGTGGTCCTCAATGTGGACTTTCAGACCAAGAGCGCGTTGCAGGCGTTCCTGAACCTCGCGCACGTTGGGATCGACGGCCGCCTCGGGCTTGGGATCCTTCCGGTTGCGCTCCGGGTGCAGAATCCCCTGGACATAGCTCTCCGTTTGGCGAACAGAAAGCGAAAGTGCGGCAACACGTTGCGCCGCCTTTTCGATCTGCTCGGCGTGCTCGAAGGCCAGCAGGGCGCGGGCGTGACCAAAACTGAGATCGCCGGACTCAACGCGCCCCTGCACCGTGGAGGGAAGGCGCAGCAGACGGAGGAAATTAGCCACGGTGGCGCGATCCTTGCCGGTACGCACAGCCATCTGTTCCTGGGTCATGTGGAACTCGCGGGAGAGCCGCTCAAAGGCGCGGGCCTGCTCCATGGGGTTCAGGTCGGCACGCTGCAGGTTTTCGACGATGGTGATTTCCATCGCCTGTTCGTCGGAGACCTGGCGCAGGATGGCCGGGATGGTCTGCTTGCCAGCGAGCTTTGAGGCTTTCCAGCGGCGCTCTCCGGCAATGAGCTGGAAGCGGCCGTTGGCTTGGGGACGGACCAGGATCGGCTGCACGACGCCATTGGCGGTGATGGAGGCGGCCAGCTCGGCCAACTGCTCCTCGTTCACCTGGGAGCGAGTCTGAAAGGGGTTGCGGTCGATCTGGTCGAGGGGGATCTCGCGGGGCTTGCCCCCTTCGGTGTCGGCGGCATCCGGGGTAGCGACGGCGGGTTGCACACGCGGCAGGAGAGAATCCAGGCCCTTTCCCAGGGCGCGTCGTTTATTTTCAGTCGGAGCAGCGGTCATGGTTCAATGTCCTCTATCCCGGCGGAAGGGCCGGGTCTTTCGAATCGGGGTTTGCAAGGAGTGCTCTCTGGCGCAGATTGTTCCCAAGGCCGAAAACGTCAGGAGTAAGGCCAGAAACGGACTTTGTTCTCGCGCTGACTGGCTGTTGCGGGGTTGGCTTGGCGCGGGCTCTTGATCTTGATGTGGTTCCGCGTCAGAAACTCACTCGCCAATTCGAAATAGGCCTCAGCCCCCCGGGAACGGGCGTCGTAAAGCGCGACAGGCTTGCCGTGGCTGGGCGCTTCTGCCAGGCGCACATTGCGCGGAATCACGGTTTGGAAGAGACGATCCTTGAAATATTCGCGCAGGGTTTCGGTCACCTGCTGGGCGAGATTGGTGCGGTCGTCGTACATGGTCAGAAGAACGCCCTCAATGGTGAGGGAGGGATTGAATGCGGCGCGCACCCGTTCGAGAGTGGAAATCAGCTCGGAAATGCCCTCCAAGGCGAAATACTCCGCTTGCATGGGGACAATCAGCGTGTCGGACGCGGCCAATGCATTGAGAGTAAGCAGGTCCAGGGCCGGCGGACAATCCAGAATCACCAGGTCGAAGTCGGGCTGGACAGGGGCAAGGGCCCGGCGCAAGCGGAGGGCGCGATCTTCGGCGGCGGCCAGCTCAATATTGGCGCCAGTGAGGTTTTTCGATCCCGGCAGGAGGGACAGCCGGTCGATTTCCGTGGGCAGGATAACCTGCACGGCGGGTGCATCTCCCATCAGGACGTCATAGATGGAATGGCGGTTGTCGTCGCGCTGAAAGCCGAGGCCGGAGGAGGCGTTGGCCTGGGGGTCGCAATCGACCAGAAGGATTTTGAGGCCTTCGAGAGCGAGGCAGGCAGAGAGGTTGATGGCAGTCGTAGTTTTGCCGACTCCGCCCTTTTGGTTGACTACGCCGAGTATCTTGCCCATGGCTTTCCAGAGTAACGGTTCGCGCCGCGTGAATGTTTGGGCTTACACTGTGGAGAACGCGTCCAAGTTGTGGAAAGCTTGCTTGACGGGCTGGGGCCGGGTGGGCAGAAGCGATTGAGGGGGAAGGGTTTCCGGCCGAATTGAAATTCAGAGAAAGTGAGGGGTCAAAAGGGCGGGTCGGTGGAAAACTTCCTTAAATAGTGGCGGGGAACCGGCAATTTTGGTCTCTTGTTCCAAATTGGGACTGCGCCCAATTTGGGCCGGTCCGAGAATGTTCCACGTGGAACAATCCGGATTTGAGGGTGTGCTCCAGAGGCGATGTTCCACGTGGAACAATGCTTCCTGTGTTTAGATCGGGGTTTGCGCAGAGTTGGGGCTCAATCGAACCCTATGGCATGCTCCTGTCCCGCGCTCTCTACAGCGTTGCGGCCTCAAGGATTTCCGCCGACCTGTAACGGCCAGAGAGACTAGCGTGGTGAATCTGGAGCTCGCAACATCAATATAGGCCTGGATGCTGTGCGGGAATCGTTGAAAATGCAGATCCTTCGCTATGCCAAGGATGACAGGGGCTATGTGGCGAATTTGGGAAACGGCAAACCAGAGCATCACTCCATTGAGCTGGAATGAGCGTGGACCGGGAGGTCGGCAATACAAGTTCTCGCCGGAATTGGCACTGGCTATCCACATCAAGAAGGCTCAACACCAATCCGAGCGATGCTCTGGAACCGACTGGAGCGATCTCTTGTTTACGCATCGCGGGAGCCAGGCAGCTACTCCTAGCGCTACGACTAACGCTAGCGATTCCTGGGTGACTACACCTGTTCAGAATTCCGGTCGGACACCCAGCGCATATACTGACTTGCCAGAATGATCCTCACTGGGAGTATGCTTGGCCCGCAATAGAAAAGGACGATGATATGGAAGCCTCAAACGCATTCATTGACCAGACCGCCCAACCTACAACCACACAAATCACTGCGGCTTTGGGCGAAAGCACTGCCCTTTGGCGCCAGTTGATTGATTGGCTGGTCAAGGAGCAAGGCATCGACGAGCAAGAATGGAAATCGCTCGCACCCAAGTACGGATGGTCTCTTCGCATGAAGGTGAAAAAGCGAACCGTCGTCTATCTTGGCCCTTGCACCCATTGCTTCCGGGCGAGCTTCGTCCTCGGCGAGAAGGCGGTCGCGGCAGCCCGGCAAGCTGCTCTCCCCAAGAACGTCCTCACGGCGATCGATGAAGCTCGGCATTATGCCGAAGGCACCGGCCTTCAACTGATTGTCCACCGGACTTCAGACTTGCCTGCGATTCAGAGGCTTGTCGAGATCAAGCTGGCAAACTAATCCGCTTCGCGATCGCGATCAGCCGGTCCTCGCCGCCAGGCAACGGCACTGCCGCTTGCCAGGAATACTCTGGCCCGACGAGGGCTTGAAGCCCCGCCAACTCGGCTCCGGTGGTCATCGGCGCAAGCCAGCCGCCAGGCCGGACCAACCGACTGGCAGCCTTTGTCGCCTCATGCATCCGATCTACGGCACGGAGCGTGACGCAATCGAATTGCTTGGCCAAAGTCTCCGCCCGGCCTGAGTGCACATGGGACGCAATCCCGAGGAGGCGAACGGCTTCCTGGAGAAACGCAGATTTCTTACCTTGCGACTCGGCCAGGGTGACGGCAATCTCCGTGCGGCAAAGCGCAATGGGAACTCCAGGGAACCCCGCGCCCGACCCGAAATCGAGCAACGTCACAATCCCAGCCGGTAAGGATCGGGCGCAGACAATCGACTCTACAAAATGGCGCGAGAGAATGCCTTCTTCATCGCGAATCGCGGTCAAGTTGACGCGAGCATTCCAGCGAACAATAAGCGAAAGGTATGCTTCAAAGCTGCTGGACTGTGCCGGTTCCAGAGGCTTCGAGCCTGCCGATGTCAAAAGGGCATTGAGACGCGCGCCGGCTGTTTGCACTTCCACACTCGTCATGGGGCGACCGACGCTTCTATCCGCCGCGGTTGCCAAATGACGGCAGCCTCGATGAAGGCCGCAAAAATGGCGCGAGAAAACGCGTTCTGCGTGTAGGTGCGCTCCGGGTGCCACTGAACGCCGACCACAAAGTGATCGGGCGAGTCCAGCTCGACAGCCTCAATCACTCCGTCCGCAGGAGAGACGGCAGTCACTAGGAGATTGTCGCCCGCCACCCGAATGGCCTGATGATGGCTGGAGTTCACCTTCGGATCGCCCGCGGTCCCGCGCGAAACAAGCCCCGCCAGCCTTGAGCCGGATTCGATGTGCACCGGGTGGGCCTCAGCCACATCCCGGCCCGGGCGGTGATTGACGGGAGTCTTCAAGTCCTGGATCAGGGAGCCATTGCGCCACACGTTCAAGGTTTGCACACCATGGCAGATGGCCAGGATCGGCTTGTACAGGCTGAACGCGTCCTGGAGCAGCAACTCGTCCGCGGCAGCGCGAGTTGGATCGGCCTCGCCGCACTCCGGGATTCTCTTCTCGCCAAACCTTTCCGGGTCAACATCATAACGGCTTCCTGGGAGGAGAACTCCCTGGACGCCCGCCAACAGGCGCGCCACTCGATCCTGGCGCTCATGCAACGGGACAATCACAGCAATTGCCCCGGCAGAATGCAGCGCGGCAAGATAGGGCGGCAGCGAACGCTGATTGTAAGCCGTGTCGCTGCTGGTGGGCTCGGGAATGGCAATGTGGACAGACATGGAACACACAGTGTAATGACAGACGCGGCAAAAGCGATAGGGGTTCAGGTTTTGATCTGGAATTAAACCTCGGCGCTCGCCTCGGCTTCGGTTACAGATTCTCTGGCCTCCGCAGCGCACGGTTGGCGCAGAGCGTCGACGGCCGCACGGAGGCGCGCTGTCAACTCGTCGGTTTGACGCACGGTCATCCCCGTCGTCTCAATGGGCTCGCCGACGTTGAGCGTAAGGTCCGACGGATAGAAGTGGTGGGTATGGATCGGCAGCAGATCGTACACTCCGCTCAGCGCCATGGGCACCAGCGGAACCTGTGCGCGAATCGCCAAATATGCTGCGCCAGAAAGGAAAGGCCGAAGGTCTCCATCGGAGGTCCTGCCGCCTTCCGGGAAGACGAAAAGCGGCATTCCGGAACGCAGAGTCTTTGCGCCCACGCCCAGGCTGGAGAGCGAGGCACGCGGGTTCGAAGTATCGATAGGAATCTGCCCTGACCTATTTAAGTACCATCCTATGAATGGGATAGGCCATAATTCCTTCTTCGCAAGGATGCGAAATTGCAACGGAATTGAGGCAAATATGACGGGCGTATCCATGTAGGAAGTGTGGTTCGAGGCAAAAACAGCCACGGGGTAGCGCCGCAGGTTTTCCGCGCCGCGCACCGTGAGCCTGGCGCCTGAAGCCCGCACACAGGCGCGCGCCCAGATGCGTGCAATCCGGTGCTGCACAAACCCCTTTTTGTCCACCAGCGAAACCAGCAGCGAAAGGGTCCCGCAAAGCACAGTGATCACGGTAAACAGCGGCGTCTGGATAAGGTTCGTGCGCCAGCGATAGATCCAGGGCAGAGGGTCGGGGGGCCTGCTCATTTTGCCTCTCCCTCTGCGGCCAGCAACAGCGGACGCGCTTCGCCCACCAGGTACACAGAACCCGAGATCGCGATGGGCCCAGCCTGGGTGCGGTCGACGGCCAGCTTCAACGCCTCGTGCACGGAAGCGCCGCTGACGGAAGAACTCCCCAGGGCAGCGGCAGCAGCCTCCAGGTCTTCCATCGCCGCGGCACGCGCGGAGTGGATGGGGGCAAAGATCACCTGGTCGAAGAGAGGAAAGAGAATTTGCGACATTTCCTTCAGCGGCTTGTCGCGCAGGCAACTGAAAACCAGGGTCCGCGGCCTCTGCTCATCCGACAGGCCGCTTAATCCTGCACGCAAGGCCCATGCGCCGGCCGGATTGTGGGCTACGTCCAAAATCCATTCCTTGCCGCACGCCGTAATGCGCTCCAACCGGCCAGGCCAGCGCGTCTCCCGTATTCCCGCGGCGATCGAGGCCGGCGTAATACGGAAACCATGTGTCGTTGCCAACTCCACGGCTGCCGCAACGGCCAACGCCACGTTCCTCTGCTGATGCGCGCCGATGAGAGGCGAGTCCACTTCCACTGCGGCGCCAAGAGCCTCCACCAAATACGGCCCCGCTGCGGCCGAACCCATTGCCGGCATATACGCAGCAGCATTTACACCGCGTGCTCCCAATTCGGCAGCTACTTCGCCCAGCACCTGGTTGGCTTCCGCATGCTGCGGCAACGTAATCAGCGTCCCGCCTGGCCGCAGAATCCCCGCCTTTTCCCGCGTGATGGCCGCAATGGTCGGGCCCAGCCACTCCGTGTGGTCGAGAGAAATATCGGTGACGATGGAAAGCAGAGGATCAACGACGTTGGTTGCGTCCAGACGCCCGCCCATGCCCACTTCCAGTACAGCCAACTCGACACCGCTCTCAGCAAAATACAAAAAGCCCATTGCCGTCAGAGTTTCGAAGAAGCTGGGCAATTGCGGCAGCCGCTCCTCCAGCACCAACTGCTGTCCGGTATCGTGTACGCGGCAATAGAGACGGGCAAATGCGTCATCTTCGATCTCGGCAGAGTTCACGCGGATGCGCTCGTTGGTCCGCGCCAGATGCGGCGAAGTGTAGAGGCCGACACGCACCCCGGAAGCGGACAGAATCGACGCGATGGTCGCAGCCGTCGAGCCTTTCCCGTTGGTCCCGGCGATCAAAATCGAACGGAAACGGCGCTGCGGGTCGCCCAGTGCCGCCATAAGAATTCGCGTCTCTTCAAGCGAGAACTTGCGCCGAGTCTGGCCCGGCCGCGTGTACAACTCCGGCGCGAGGGCTTTCAACTGATCGATGGCTGACTGATAAGACATGGAAAGACCAGTATAGAAGCTGGGTCTTCCGCTGACCGTGGCGCACCGGCTAGCGAAGCAGAAGCTGCAGCGCCTGACGGGCATTTTGCAGGCACTCCCGCGCTTCATCCTCAGTCAATAATCCCTGGTGCACCGCTCTCTTTCCTGTGTCGTTCACCAGATTGGCCACGCGGGGAAAATCTGGATTGAATCCTGTCAGATGCAGATTGTTGTTCACCTCGTGCAGCAGATTGCCCAGCGTAGCGGCACCCCGATAGCGTGTGCGAACCAACCGCGCGAGCGCTGCAGGCAGCTTCTGTTTGATGGCTTCCTCGAGCACCGAGCGGCACATTACAGCGCAGGCCGTAAACAAGCCAAAGAAATAGCAGCGCGTAGCTTCGTGGAGATAGCGGTCCGCTTCCTCGGAGCTTGACTCGGCCACCACGCACTCCCGCAGATGCGTTGCCCGGCTCACCGCCGGCTGCACTAGATCTAGAAGTTCCAAGGCAAAAGCCGCTCGCAGCAGGTCGTTCCGCTGGCTGTCCAGGGCGCGTTGAATCTGCTTCCATGCCGACAGACGCCTGACGCTGCCAGCTTGCTGCAGGCGAGTCAGAGACGTAAGCCGCTGCCGCGCGTGCTCCAGAAAACCCTGGCGCATCTCCTGGGCCAGCCTCCGCCATTCCTTCACAAATTCTTCGCCATCCCGCTGATAGCGCGCCCAAAGCTCATCATAGACAACAGCCGGCAGTGCATCCTGCAATAACTGAAAGCGGCCCGTCCTGGCCAGTTCCGCAATCGCCTCGCAAAACTCCCGGCCGGGCGCGCCATCGGCCGACATGCGCAGCAACTCCCGCCGCAAGTACCCGATGTCAATGCCCATCCCGCGCCCTCTTTCTCTCGAGTCTAGGAGCTCCGCACTCTCCGCTGGCGCAAAACACCACTGTCTCCTCCTGCCGCATACAGAAATGGAACTTCTCTGCCCTCTCCCTTCCCTCTCGGGAATCCCCAACCCAACTCAGAATTCCTTACTTAGGCGACCTCTACGCAGCCAATCAGTCCCGTCTCCGAATTGTGGAAGAATGGCCCCCCTGTGCAGGACGGGGCCGCGGGAGGTCCCCTATTCATAGGGCTAGGGACCACCTCTTCACATAACACCTCCGCTTTCCACAGACCTATTCGCCTGGCCTGTGGGAACTGTGGGAAAAAGGGTACGGGTCTCCCCTTGATTTGTCCTTTTATCCAAATGTCCTGAATTGCACAGCCGGGTTTTGGAAAACTGGACATATCTTTAACTTGTTCTGGTTTCAACAATTTCGGCTATATTTCCACTTTTCCTACCGGAACGACGGGTATTACTAGCTTTTTAGTTATTCTTTTTGCATAATCGCCCCCGTCGCGCCCTGCGATTCGCAAACGGCATTGCCTCCCACACTCAAAACTTCCATCGGCGGATCGCGTCCCACTAATTTCTCTCTCCACGCAACCGAAAAAATATTCCTGTAAATTCCTGGGCTATGCCGGTTCAGGATCTTCAGAAGCCCAGGCTCATGTTTTCGCGCTCTCAAGAAGTGGAAAAAGGAGAGCTTCTGTGGAGGAAAGGGTCGTTTGAACTCCTTGATTCACGCGGGTTTGGACGTACTCTTCACATAACTTCCCTGCTTTGCACAGACCTTTTGCCTAACCCTGTGGGAACCGTGGGAAAGCAGGTCCCGATCTCATCGCACTCTGTCTTCTTATCCAAATGTCCTGAATTGCACAGCCGGGTTTTGGAAAACTGGACATATCTTTAACTTGCTCTGCTTTCAACAATTTCGGCTATATTTCCACTTTTCCTATCGGAACTACGGGTATTACTGCTTTCTTACTTATCCTTTCTGCACAAAGCCCTCCTCTCCGTCGCGTCCCCGCACCTCCACCCAGTCAGCCGCGATTTCGCCCAACCATCGGCGCCAGCGGACGCTCGCGAGGCACGAAGCGGAGTTAGGACCCTGGAATCCAGAGAAGCACCCCTGTTTTCCACCCACGCGCTTCCGCCAAGGTGAATACAATTAAAAACAAGAAAAGACAGCGTCTTCCGCGCGGCGGCAATGTGTTGTACAGTGTGGCCAGCGCAGAAAACGCATCAATCGGATTTTCTTGAGAAGAACGAAAACGAGGGTGGGTTCATGTCGATCGTGGAAACAGAAATCGAGAAGCCGGCCGCACAGGGGGCAGCGATGGAGATTACCGTAAGCCGCCAGGAATTGGTAAAGGAGCTCACTGCGACGCAAAGCGTGGTGGAGCGCAAGACCACGATTCCAATTCTCTCGAACTTCCTCATTGAAGCCGATGGCGAGAGCCTGTCCATTACCGCAACCGATCTTGACCAGGCGATTCGGACCAGCGCCCCGGCCAAAATCAAGAAACCAGGCGCCTGCACCATTCCCGCGCGCAAGCTCTACGACTACATCAAGCTCCTCCCCGATGGCGATATTTCCATCAAACTGCTGGATAACCACTGGGTGCAGATCCGCAGCGGCCGGTCGAATACGAAAATGGTCGGCATGGCGCGCGCCAACTATCCGCAAGTCCCTGAATTTCCGGCCGTAGCCGTCACCTCCATTCCCACGCCAGCTTTGAAGACGCTGATTGCGCGCACCATCTTTGCCATCTCGAACGAGGAGTCGCGCTATACCCTCAATGGGGCCCTGCTGGTGATCAAGGCCGAATCGCTGGCCATGGTGGCGACCGACGGCCACCGGCTCTCTTACGTCGAAAAGCCCAACGAGGTCCTGGAAGGCATCAGCGGCGAGAAGCGGGTGCTGATCCCGCGCAAGGCCCTGCAGGAGCTGCAACAGTTGCTCAGCAATACCGAAGCTGAAAAGGTGGAGTTTGCCGACGACGAGCACACGCTTTTCTTCCGGGTGGGACATCGTACGCTGAGCACACGGCGCCTCTCCGGGCAGTTCCCCAACTTCGAGGCGGTGATGCCCCGGGACAACACCAAGTTTGCCGTGGTGCGGTGCAGCGAGCTCTCAGCGGCCATCCAGCGCGTGGCCCAGTTCGCCGATGAGCGGTCGGGCGCCATTCGCATGCGGCTGGAGAGCAACGAACTGAAAGTCAGCGCCAACTCGACCGAGTCCGGCGAGAGCGAAGACACGATCGACACGCCCTACGCGAGCGACCCCATCATGGTGGGCTTCAACTCCGGCTATATTCTCGACTTCCTGAAGGCCATGGACAACTCGGGCGAGGTGCGGCTGGAGTTCAAGGACTCACAGTCCGCAGGCCAGATGCGGCCCGAGGACCCCGACGCCGAGTTCAAGTATCGCTACGTGCTCATGCCGATGCGGATCTGAAGACGCAGCGAGCAGAATGCGCGAAGAGAAGAACAGGAACGGCCCGGCAGCGATGCCGGGCCGTCGTGTTTTTGAAGATGAAATAGCCTGATATTCCCCCGAAAAAGGCCAAAATTAAGGCAAAACGAGCGATATTTTGCCTGTCTTCTCAAAGATGCGCGTTGATTCCATTGGTCTTATAAAACCATGGTAACGATTCGATGGCGGAATTTCGACAAAACCATGACCATATAAGTTGCAGAAATCAATATACTTGCATGTGTTCACAAAAGGTAAAAGCGAACAAAAGGCGAAAGCGCCCCCCCCAGGGGGACCCCCTTTTTTTGGCTTTGGAGACATGGCATTCCTGCCAGATTGAACGGCGGCATGGTCCCCAGTTCATGTTCCAATGGTGCGCGCGGGGGGGGTAATTTTCTGCACGCAGCACCTGCGGCGGGGCCAACTGCCTTCGGCTGGTCCGCGTCACGAAAAGGGCGCGGAATCGAGATGCGCGGGAACCCGGCTGTGGCTGGGTTGGGACGGAGGTTTCCCATCTTTTCCGCGATGAGACTGCGGAAAAGATGGGGCACCCATTTCCAGTGGCTAGGAAAGAAAGGACCTCCTGCCACGCGTCAGGAGGGCTGCCTTGGAGGGACACAGCAGGCAAAGCAAAGGCCGCGGCAGATTGCCGCGGCCTTTGCCAACTGAGGAACCAAGGTTGAAGTTTTAGAAGTCGTAGCGCAGGCTCAACTGCGTTACGCGGGGACCGGCATCCGAGAGCGACTTGCCGTAATTCGAACTGTTGGCATCCGCATTCGGGTTGCTGAAGTTGGTGTGGTTGAAGATGTTGAAGAAGTTGCCCGCCAGGGTGAATCCCTGATGCTCGAAGGTCTTGATACTCTTGCTGACGCCGAGATCCAGGTCCTTCAGGGCGGGTCCGGTGATGCCGTTTCTCTCCGCCGGAGGGTCGCACCACAGCTTGCCGGCCGGGCAGGTGTACGGTCCGAAGTAATCGCCGCTGCTTCTCGGCTTCAAGTAGCCAGTCGCAGGGCTGGAGTCGTGGGTGATGGCATTCTTCACAGAGCCGGTTCCCTTGTAGACGGTGCGATCGATGCCGGAGCGGCCATCCTTGATGGGGTTGTAGTTGCCTGAGTCATAAGGAGTGAACGGCGTGCCACTCTGCAGTTTGATGATGGGAGAAATCGACCAGCCGCCGAGCAGCAGGTTCTTCTTCTTCCACTGCTCCTGGTAGTTCAGTGTGACGACCAGGTTGTGCTTCATGTCGAAGTCGGCCGGGCCGTAATCGTAGGTCGCATAGTTGTACGAGTCAACAGGTCCGGTGCCAGCCGTGTTGCTGCGCTGAGTGAAGACGTCGCTGACCTGGTCCAGTGCCTTCGAGTAGGTGTAGTTGGCCATGAACTGCAGGCCGTTCGAGTAGCCCTTGCGCAGGCTGGTCTGGAGGGCGCTGTAGTTCGAGCTGAAACCGTTGTTGCGGAAGTTGTCGCCGTTGAAAATGGTATTGATGTGAGCGGACGTGAATCCGTTGGTGTAGCCGGCTGCGCCGCAGGGCGAAGAGGCTGCATACGGGGCGCCGCTGACGGGGCAGGCAAATTCTCCAGGATAGGCGTTGATGTTGTTCAGACCGATGAGCTTTCGGCCTTCGGTTCCGACATAGTTGGTCTCCCAAACGTAGCCGTTGCGGACCTGGTACTCGAAGCCGAGGCTCTGCTGCTCGTAGTAGGCGTTCATGAGGCGCTGATCCACATGGCGCGGAACTGGTTTGCCGCCGTAGCCCTGGAAGAGCGAGTTGGCGGTGAAGGGAACCTGGTAGAGGCCAGGCTGCAGCAGAGCACCCGCGAGAACGGCAGTGCCGTAGCCGATGCTGTTGTCGGAAAACTTCGGGAAATTGAAGCGGATGTTCTCGTACGCGTTGTTGTAGAGGCGATCGTAACCGATGCCGAAGCCGCCGCGAATGGCCAGCTTGCCCTTGCCGGTGGGGTCAAGGGAGAAGCCGATGTGCGGGCTGAAGCTCTTGTAATCCTTATGCCAGATGTCGTGATCCACTTGCTTGAAGTTCGCACCCTGCAGGGCGCCGGCAAGGGGAATCTGCGGTATGAAAGGATTGCCGTTTGCGGTGGGAACGCCAAAAGAGCCGAAGTAAACGTCGGAGTCGTAGCCCTTTTTGAAGTTGTGCGGCGGTCCAAAGTAATCCCAGCGAACGCCAAGGTTCAACGTCAACTGCTGGTTCACCTTCCAGTCGTCCTGGAGGTAGGTGGCGAACTCCTTGGCGCGGTATCCGCGATAGAACTCAGGCATAGTGTTGTCGGTTTGGTCCCATGCAGCGGAGGCTGCATAGATAGAGCCGATGCCAGGACCGCCGAAGGCATATTGCTCGAACTGATCATTGAGCGTGGCGTCGGTCAGCAGGTTTTCCAGATCCCATACTTCGAGTGTCCCGTTCTTGTCGGCATCGAAGCTGGAGCCGTTGCGGGTGCGGATGTACTGGAATCCGGCCTTGACGGAGTGGTGAGCCAGTGTCTTGGTAATCGAGTCCTGGTAGAGGAACTCGTTCTCAGTGAAGTACTGCGGGATGCTATCCGCGGCGCCAAAACCCGCGGCCAATCCTTCGTTTACCGGAACAAGCTCCGGGACGCCGGTGGTGCCGGGAACGTCGAAATTGCTCACATGGCGCAGATAGCCGGCGCGGAAAACGTTGAGCAGGGTGGGCGAAACGGTATGCGTCCAGGCAGCGCTGAAGTTCTGCGCGCCGCCGATGTTTTCTCCCGAAGGTCCGAAGTAACCGGTGGCCCATGCGGCGGAGTTTGTTTCTGTAAAGAGGTCGAGCAGGTAGGCAAAGCTCAACTGGTCCTTTTCGCCCAGCTTGTGGTCCAGCTTGAGGCTGCCGCGATTCTGATTGAGCGCGTCGGAGATGGGCCTGGTTGCGGTCGCATAGACATTGACGGGATAAACGATAGCTCCGCCGGTGTAAGCTCCTGCCGCCAGGTTGGTGGCGTTCGCCGTTCCCACCGGGAAGGCGGTCGGCTCGGCCTTCACGAGATTCTGGAAGACGGGGCCGAGCGTGGCGGACTTGGAAAGTGCGCCGGGGCAGGTCGTGCCCGCGTACAGGGGGCAGAGTCCCTGCTGGGTGGCGATCAATCCGCCGCCTTCGTCCACGGAAACGCTGGGATCCTGAAGGATCGTGCCTTCCTGAAATTTCTCAAAGTCGCCGCTGCTGACGAAGTCCAGGAAGTCCTGCGTGGTGACCAGTCCAGTCGCCGGAGTGGTCTGGCGACGGCGGTGCAGCTCAACGGTGGCGTAGAAGAAGGTCTTGTTCTTGTAGATGGGACCGCCCACGGAGCCGCCGAACTGATTGCGGACAAGGTGATCCGTGATGCCGGCCTGCTTGCTGAAGAAATCATCAGCTGCCAGGGCCTGCACGCGGTTGTAGTCGAAGAGGGAACCATGCCAGGTCTTGCTGCCGCTCTTCAGAACGGTGTCGGTCGCGAATCCGCCGGCGCGGCCATACTCGGCCGGCACGTTGTGCGAGATGACGCGGTATTCCTCAATGGCGTCGGGCGAGATGGTGGTAACGGCACCGCCGCCACCCAATGCGCCGCCGCCGCCCTGGCCCTGATCGTTGTTGTCCATGCCGTCGACCAGGAAGTTGCCGGTACCGGTGCGGGCGCCGTCAACTGCACTGCCGCGGCCGGTGCCGGTGTCCGGCGTTGCGCCGGCCGTCAGGTTGACGAAGGAGTTCTGGGTGCGATCTTCGAGAGGCGAGCTCTGCCAGATCTCGGAATCGATCAACTCGGAAAGCGAGGAGGTCTCCGTCTGTACCTGTTCGACGTTCTGGGTCGCCGTCACTTCGACGGTGTCGACCGCAGAGCCGATGGTCAGCGGTACGTCGACCGTGATGATGGTTCCGACGCTGGTGGAGATGCCTTTCAACTCAGCGGTCTTGAAACCTGCCGCAGCCACTTTCAGCGAATATCCGCCGGTGACTTCAAGAGCGAAGAAACGATACGTCCCGTTGCCACTGGTGACCACGGAGCGCTCGAATCCGGTGCCCTTGTTGATCAGGGTGACAGTCGCGCCCGGAACCACGGCGTGCGTGGAATCCGTCACGGTTCCGCTTAGGGTCCCAAGCCCTGCCTGGGCCAGAACTGAATGGGGGGCCAAAGTGCCGACTACCAGCCCGATACTCATGGTTGCGCCGAGAATCAACGCTCTTAAATGCTTCGCTCGAGGGATCATGCGTCTTTCCTTCCGAAAGGTTGAAAAGTTGAGGGACTCCCTGGTATCAGGGCATTACCAAACAAAACGCAGGTTGGGCATGCAGGTCCTCTGCACAGGATAGGGGGAGAAGGGCAAAAGTCTAAAAATGCTCACGCATTTTGTCCATTCTTATAGCAATTTGATCGCCAAATCTTCGATATCGGATTAATATTAGATATATCAAGCATTTAAAGCATTGGTGACGGCTTCGTGGCTATAAATTGCACCATAATTGAGGCAATAAAACGTTCCACCTGCCCAAGGCGCCTATGGAAAAGTGGATGCAAATACACATTTACGGAATATTGAAGAAAGCTCCGCGCCGCCCAAGCTGAAAAAGTGTAGCGGACTGCGCGTTTTTCAGGCCGTCAGGCGCGCAGAAAGTCCAGCGCACGTATCAGATACGACTTGAGCTCCCGGCGCTGTACGACGGCATCCAGGAAGCCCTTTTCCAGGAGGAACTCCGAGCGCTGAAAGCCTTCGGGGAGCTTTTGCCGGATGGTCTGCTCGATGACGCGGGGGCCGGCAAATCCGATGAGGGCGCCGGGCTCGGCGACGTTCAGATCGCCCAGCATGGCAAAGCTTGCGGTGACGCCGCCGGTGGTGGGGTCGGTGAGCACGCAGATGTAGGGGACCTTGGCGTCATCCAACTGGGCCAGAGCGGTGGAGATCTTGGCCATCTGCATCAGGCTGACAACGCCTTCCATCATGCGCGCGCCGCCGGATGCGGCGACGACGATGAGGGGCTTGCGGCCGAGGCGCGCGCGGTCCACGGCGCGTGCGATGGTCTCGCCCACAACGGCTCCCATGGAGCCTCCGATAAATCCATACTCCATGGCGCTGACCACTACGGAATGGGGCCCGAGCTGGCCAAGCGCGTTCAGAATGGCATCGTCCAGGCCGGTCTGTTCCTGCGCTTTGCGCAGGCGCGCCTTGTACGGCTTGACGTCGGTGAAGTTGAGCGGATCGGTGGAGCGCAGGCCGCCGTCGACCAGTTCATAACCGGGCTCGAGCAGCATGTCGATGCGTTGGCGGGCACCGATCTTGAAGTGGTGCTGGCACCTGGGGCAGACATTCAGGTTGGCCTCAATTTCCGCCTTCCAGACCACGGCGCGGCAACCCACGCACTTTGTCCACAGGCCTTCGGTGCGCACCGTATGACCATTCACATCCGCCGCGGTTTCGGGGCCGGAACCGGCTTCATAGTCGCCATTTTCACGCTTGAACCAGGACATTCGAACTCTCTCTCAAATCAGGGGGACGGATTCTGTGCTTGGCGCTCGGGACGACAGGTGAATCCTTGCGGACGAGATGACGCCGCACTCAGTATTCTATGCCGCGCTGGGCCAAAATGCCCTTCTGGTATGCATGTTTCACCTCGCGCATTTCAGTCACCGTGTCCGCCAATTCCACCAGGGAAGGGTGAGCGTTGCGTCCGGTCAGGATGACGTGCACCATTTCCGGCCGGCCGCGCAGGGCTTCCACCACGACGGCGGGATCCAGCATTCCATAACCGATGGCGTAATTGATTTCGTCCAGCACCACCATGTCCCAGTCGCCGGAATAGATGGCCTCGCGCGCTTCGGCCCAGGCCGCTTCCACCAGGCGAATGTCCTCGGGGTCGGTCTCCGCGCCACCGACTTTTACAAAGCCGCGGCCCATCTGCTTGAGGACGAAGTTGGGACCAAAAGCCTGGACGGCGTCCAACTCGCCGTAGTGCCAGGAGCCTTTCAGGAACTGCAGCATGAGCACCTTCATGCCGTTTCCGACGGCGCGCAGAGCGGTTCCCATGGCGGCAGTGGTCTTGCCCTTGCCGGGGCCGGTGTTGATCAGGATCAGTCCTCGCCGGGATTCGGTCATCGTGGCCTCAGGGAACAGGGATCGCTTGTCAGCATCTCGCGCGCAGGGTTTGCCAAACCGGCCAACGAAACGCGCAGCCAGAGGACGATACCTGGGGAGGTAGGTCCTCAGTGGCCGCCGTGGTAGGGGTGGCCCGTCAAGATTGTAAATGCCCGGTAGAGTTGCTCGGCCACCACCAGCCGGGCGAGGGCGTGGGCCATGGTCATCGGCCCCAGCGAGAGCAACAAGTCGGCGCGCTTGCGGGCCTCCTCGGACCAACCGCTGGCCGGGCCGATGGCGAAAACGATGTTCTGGGCTCCCTGGTCGCGGCGGGACCCCAGCCACTCTGCAAAGGCCTCGGAGGTCATCTGCTTCCCGCGGCTGTCCATGAGAACGGCGAGCGGAGAGGTCCTGCCATCCTGCCGGCCAAGCCACTCGAAGAGCGCCTCCTCGGTTCGAAACGCCTCCGCCTTGGAGCGGGCAAAGGCCGAACAGCGCCCCAGATAGACAGCGGTCAGCGAGTCGATTTCGTCCTTCGAGTTGGGCCGCGCACCCACATAGGCGAGAGTGAGGTTCATGGGAAGGAGAATATCCCAAGGGGGTGTCGCGGGTCTCTCCCGGCGCTCCTGAAAGAACGAACGGCTGCCAGATTTTGGAATTTCTGTCTAAATACCTCCATATTTTCATATATCCCCTCTCCGAGTCGAATTGGCCTGTCGCAGATAATGGCTTGTAATTCAACACATTAAGGAAATCTTCAACCTTTCCGGCATAATGGCAACCCTCTTGCATACTAGGCCAGACAAGTCATCGCTCGTCCTTGCGGTCGGATTCCCTTGGGATGTGATTCGGGCGAGAAATCCACTCCTCATCTCTTCTTTCTTGATGCTTTAGGTCATTCAGTCTTTCCACTGCGGATCGGGCGCACCCCCCTAACCGAGACGCTGAAGCACAAAAGGCGAACCGGAAAGATCCATAACGGACTTCCGGCTCCCACCGATATTGGAGGAAGTCAATGCGATTTTTCCGCTTTCAAGCCCTGCCCGTTGTACTAGGACTCGCGCTTGCTTCAATGGTTTTTACACCCGCGCTACAGCAGACAGCCTCCGCACAGGCTACGAACGCCGCCGGTGCTATTCAGGGCACCATCACCGATCAGAAGGGTGGGAATCTGCCGGGGGCGGTAATCACCCTTACGAACCTGGGAACCGGCGTCAAGAAGACGCTGACAAGCGATTCATCCGGGTTCTATAGCGTGTCGTCCCTGGTTCCCGGCCAGTATCAGATCACTGTCGAGGCTGCGGGCTTCTCCAAGACCACGACGAAGTTGACGGTTCAGATTGGAAACACAAGCAACGGCGATCTGAAGCTGAAAATCGGTGCTGCAAGCGAGGTGGTCGTCGTCAGCTCCGAAGCCCTCCAGGTGAATACGGTTCAATCCACCGTATCGGGCGTACTGACCGAGGAGCAGATCGACAACCTGCCCATCAGCGGCCGCAACTTCCTCGATCTGTCGCAGTTGGAGCCGGGCGTTCAGTTGCAGGACGGTGCGGGTTTCGATCCTACCAAGGGTGGATATTCTTCGGTCTCTTTCAATGGTGTCAACGGCCGCACGGCACGCATTCTTCTGGATGGCCAGGATATTTCAGATGAGACCGTGGGTACCTCGGTTCTGAACGTAAGCGCGGGCTCTATCGAAGAGTTCCAGATGAGCCGCTCTTCTCTTGACATTTCCAATGAGCTCACCAGCTCCGGCGCAGTAACCGTCAGTACGCGCTCGGGCGCCAATCAGTTTCACGGCCAAGCGTTCGGATTGCTGCGCGATCAACGCGCCGGCGACGCACTCCAAATTGGCGGCACCGACTATTACTTCCAGCGCGAGCAGTTTGGCTTGCGCGTGGGCGGTCCTGTGATCAGGGATAAGCTCTTCTTCTTCGGCGACAGTGAGCGCGTCAAGCAGGACGCCTTTGTTCCTTACCAGGTGCCGAGCCCGTTTCAAGCCCTCTCGGGCGGCTGGGGCTCTCCCTACCGCGACACGTACTCAGCGGGAAGGTTCGACTACAACGCGCCGAAGGGCATTCATATGTTCTTCCGCGGCGCCTACGAGAACAACCTGAGCGCAAGCAATTTCAACGAAGGTTATACGCGCTACGCCAACAAGGACAACACCCCGATCTGGGCCGGCGGCGCGGACTTCATCACCGGAAAATTCACGCACAGTTTGCGCGCCAGCTATTTGAAATTCCACAATCTGATCGCCGACGATTCAACCGGCCTTCCGGATCCGATTCAGAACGCGCGCGTCTACCTCACCATCCACGGCTTCCGTGCTGGCCCTAACGCAAACGCACCTCAGCAGACCTATCAGTCGGACAAGCAGTTCCGTTACGATGCCGGTGTGAACATCAAGTCGCACGTATTCGGTTACGGAGTCAGCTTGAACCGGATTCTGGGCGGCGGCTTGGCTGCCTTCTTTAACAATGGCCCAGAGGTATCCGGATCGGGAGCTTTCGCGAATGGCCCCGTGGGCCTCGGCGGCAGTGGACTGGCCAGCGACCCGACCGCGTATGAAGCATCCGTCGTCGTGATGGGCAATGGGCAGGGTTTCAGCACGGAGAGGCCGCAATTTGGGCTTCCAGCAGGCGGCCAAAGCGACTGGCGCATTGGTCTCTATTTTGGTGATACGTGGAAGGTGCTGCCGAAGCTGTCGGTGAACTACGGCATCCGCTTCTCCCGTGACACCGGGCGCAGCGATTCTGATCTGGCCCCCACACCCTGCTCGGATGCGGTTGCGTCGTTTGGCTCCGCATCGCCATGCACTACCGGCAATTTGCTGGATGCCCTCACCCCGGGTCTTGGCAAGAAGGTTGATCAGCCGAGCGGTAACTGGGGACCGAAGGCTGGCTTTGCCTATGATTTGAAGGGTGACGGCAAGACCGTAATCCGAGGCGGACTGGGCCTGTACTTTGAAAACAGCGTGTTCAACAATGTCCTGTTTGATCGCGAAACTCGCCTGGCCAAGGGGCTCTTCTTTGGAAGCGAGGAACTTACGCCAGCCAACACCTTTGCAACCATGCCGGATGGAACAACCGTGAGCTCGATCACGGCGAACGGTGGAACCCAAACGCTCGCTGAACTGTGGACAGATGCAATCAGCGTATCTGCCCCCTATTTTGCTGCGTTGCAACAGATGTACCAGACCAGCACCAAGAAGGTCGGAGCTGCTTCCAACGGGCTTTATATCGCCAACACTTTGACTGAGTCCGCCGACACGACCGGCACTTACATCTACGCTCCGAAGTACCGCACTGCACGTTCCATCCAGATCAATATCGGTTTGCAGCGTGAAGTGTGGAAGGGCGGTATTCTTAGCGCGGACTACCTTCGCAACATCGGCGAACACTTCATGCAGTCGATCGATGAAAACCACGTCGGCGACGCAAAATACCTCGACAAGAACGTGGCCAACGCAGCAATTGCGGCAACCTTGGCAGGCTGCAGCACCAAGACGGTCACCGTTTCGTCGATCGACCAGGCAATCCAGGCATGCCCGGGCCTTGAGACTGATTCCACCGGGACCGTTCACGGAGCTACGATTGCCGACTTTGCCGGAAATGGGCTGGATTCCGGAGTTTCCATCACCGGTGGCTTCCCAGCCGCAGGCCTTGCCGCCTTTGGAGGCAAGAACCCGGCCTTCGGAGAGATGTCTATCGTTTATCCCCAGGGCCGCTCGGTCTACAACGGCTTGCAGACCAGCTTCCGCCAGGAAGCACGTCTTCCTCTGAGCATTATCAAGGGGTCCAGCTTCGAGGTTTCCTACACCCTTTCACGATTCCTGAGTACTGCCGGCGGGTCGGGCGCAAACGGGCAGACCGCTTCCGGTGACCAGAACTTCACTCCGACTTCGTGGGACAACGAGCACCCAACCAAAAATATGGGGCCTGGTGGACTGGATCGCAGACAACAGTACTCCTATGGAGGCAACTTCACCTGGAGCGGAGGTCTAAAGACCAGCATTATCGGCCACTACTATACCCCCTTGTCCACCAATCTCTATCTGGACTCGGGCGGCAACACCACGGGTGAGATCTTCCAATCAGATGTAACGGGCGACGGCACGGTAGAGGACATCGTCCCGGGGTTGAAGCCAGGCGCCTTCATGCGTTCGGTTACACCGCACAATCTGGCCAGTGTGATTGCCAACTACAACACCACCTATTCCGGCAAACTCACGCCGGCCGGCAATGCACTCGTCAGCAATAACCTCTTCACCACCAACCAACTTACCGCGCTGGGTGCGGTAACTCGTACGATTGCCCCGCCTGTTGACGGCAACGTCGGCAACGGCGCCCTGAAGACCTTTGACTTCGTGCTGGGGCGTCCGCTCAAGCTCAAGAAGCTGGGCGAGAAGTTCTCGCTTGACCCCACAGTGTCGTTCTTCAACCTGTTCAACTTTGTGAACTATACAGAGGTCACAGGCAACCTGAACGCGGAAGTGCAGTCGGGCTCGGCGACCGGCACGGACAATTCGTACAACTCCAACGATAACTACAACCGCAATGCCCTGCGCGCAGGCAACGGCTCCGGTGTCTTCGGCCAGGGCGTATCCCGCGTGATCGAGTATGGCTTGAAGATCAACTTCTAGGCCTAAACCCCAACCAGCATAAAGGGCGCCCCGCGGGGCGCCCTTTGTTGTGCATGAAAGCTTTGGATGGAATGGGCAGATGAACGCTCGCGCACTCACCGGTACTACCGGCGGGTCAGGCTCTCTTCCCGCTTCCCTTCTTTGCTGTTGTCTTCTTGGGCGTGGCCTTTTTCGCAGCGGTTTTCTTGGCGACGGGTTTCTTCACTGCCGTCTTCTTCGCAGGCGCTTTGGCTACGGCTGCCTTCTTGGCCGGAACCTTCTTCGCTGGGACCTTTTTCGCCGCAGGCTTTGCCTTGACCACAGCGGTTTTCGTCTTTGCAGCGACCTTTTTCGCGGCCGGCTTCGGCTTGGCAGCCGCAGCGACTTTTGCGGGAGCCTTCTTGGCTTTTGCCGCCGGCTTAGCGTTGGTGGCGACCTTGCTGCGGGCGGCCAGGGTCTTCTTGGCCAGCGCAGCCTTCAGTTCGGCGTCGAACTCGGCCGGGGTCAGAGGGCGCGCCGACTTGCGCAGCCGCTCGATGTCATAGAAGGCGCGGCGCTCGGCCATGAAAACGTGCACAACAAAATCCACGTAGTCCAAGAGGATCCAGTCGCCCTTGCGGCGGCCTTCCACGGAGTGCGCATAGACGCCGAACTCCTTCTTGAGCTTGTACTCGATCTCGTCGGCGATGGCGGTAGCCTGCCGTTCGTTGGTCGCCGAGGTAATCAGGAAAAAGTCCGACAGGCCCGAGTCGACGGGGTCCAGTTCGAGAATGCGGGTCTCTTCGCCCTTTTTGTCTTCACATGCCTGGGCGGCGGCTTGAACGAGGATGCGGGTTTGCTGATGGTGTAGCTGGACGGTTGCCATAAGTTGCGGTAGCTCTCCGAGTTTCATCGTAGCCTTTCACTCGGAGCGGAGCAAGTTAAAGATAAAGGCCATGCATGCGGATATAGGCGGAAACGGCCTCGGGAAGCAACTCGCGACCCGCGCTTCGAGCGCCCAGAATCTCGTTGACCTGGGCACGAATTTCAGAGGCGCTGATCTCGACTTCCAGGCCGGGCAAGAGATAAAAGGGCGCCGTCTGGCCGTGCGGGTTGTGCAGCAGGTAGCTGTGCATCTCCACTCCGGAAACGCTCTCCTCAGGCCCGGGCATCCGCTCAATCATCAGATCCTTGGGCAATGCAGATTTCAGATCGCCCAGACGTTCGCCCGGCCGGGAAGCCACCACCAGATGTGCGGCAAAAGGGATCTCCGCACTGCGATGCCAGCGCTTCAGGCCGGCAAAGGAGTCGGCGCCCATGAGGCAAAACAGGTTGCTCCCCGCAGGAAGCTCGGAGCGCAGGCCGAGCAACGTCTCCAGCGTGTAGTTGGGCTTTCCCTGAGGCTTTGGCGCATCGGCCAGCGAAACCCTGAAGCCCGCATCCGCCGCAATGGCCAGCTCGGTCATGGCCACGCGATCGGCAAAGCTGGCCGTCGATCCCAGCGGCTTCAGCGGCTGCGCGCCCACCGGCGCGAACAGAACGGTGTCCAGGCCGAGCGCTGTGCGCGCAGCCCGCGCCACGGCCAGATGGCCCAGGTGCGGCGGGTCAAAGCTGCCGCCGAAAAAGGCCACGCGGCGTTCCGCGGCTGGTTGTACGTTCATCAGTCCATGCTACCGCCCCGAACGGCTCTGGTAGCATCACACTCACAAGCATGCGTTACGTGATTGCAATCCTGGCCCTCGCCGGCGTGGTGGTTTCCGCGCTGGCTTTGCAGGTTCACTATTCCACCGGGGTTCAGCCCTGTTCCATCAACGAAACCTGGGATTGCGGCATCGTGAACCACAGCCCGTTTGCTGAAATTGCACACGTTCCCGTGGCGGCGATCGGCATTCTTGGCTATCTGGCGATGGCCGGCCTGGCCCTGGCGCGCAGGCGCTTTTTGACCTTTCTGGTGACGGGCGCCGGCTTTTGCTTTGCCCTCCGATTGACGTTCATCGAGCAGTTCGCCCTGGGGGCATGGTGCATCTATTGCGTCATCTCCCAGGCCATCATCGCCCTTACTCTTCTTGCCAGCCTGGGCTGGTTCACGGCGGAGTATCTGGCTCTGAAACGGGCCGCCCACACGGCATAAGTTCACGCCTGCTTCATTTCTTGTGCATCTGCGCGCCTTGCCCCTGCTGATAAACTTAAGTAGACCCATGCTCAAAGAGAGATACGCACGCTGGATGTACAACTGGGAGACGGAGCTGACCACGCGCGATGAAAATCGTGTGGTCCGGCCGCTCGAGTGGGGCTTCGAATGGATCGAGCCCTTCCTGCGGGAGCACGGCTTTGCCGCCGCCGTTCCCAGCGCTGCGGAGTTGCGCGACCCCGCGGCTGCTGAAGCCGCCATGGTCCGCATCAACCAGCTCCTCATCCGCCACAGCGACGTTTTCTTTGGCTACGAGCGTCCCACCGACTTCCGGCTGGAAGAGGACTATCCTCAGTTGTTTCCGACCAATGTGCGTCCGGAAACCCTGGCCCAGGATGCCGCGCTCAAGCAGCAGGCAATCGATGGCAAGCTCGCCAAAGCCCAGTATTTGCGCTTCACCTCGCCAGAGCGGACGCCCTTCCCTGAGAACGACCAGGTGAATGCCCGCTGGTATCCCGCGCCCGCGCACAAGGACCCCAAGCGGCCCAAGCAGGCCATCGTGATCCTGCCGCAGTGGAATGCCGACGGCTTCAGCCACAATTCGCTGTGCACCATCGTCAACCACATGGGCATTTCGGCCCTGCGCCTCTCGCAGCCCTACCACGACATTCGCCGTCCCGCCGAGCTGGAGCGCTCCGACTACGCTGTGAGCGCCAACATTGGCCGCACCATCTCTGCCTGCCGCCAGGCGGTGGTCGACATTCGCTGCTGCCTCGACTGGCTGGAGGAGCAGGGCTACGAGCACTTCGGCGTGCTGGGAACCAGCCTCGGCTCCTGCTACACCTTCCTGGCCTCGACGCACGATCCACGCCTGCGCGTGAACGCTTTCAACCACATCTCCACGGCCTTCGGCGATGTGGCCTGGGCAGGGCAAAGCACCCGCCACGTCCGCGCCGGTTTTGAGCAAGCCGGCCTCACGCAGGAACGCGTGCGCGAGTTGTGGTCGGCCGTCAGCCCGTGCAGTTATTACGCCAAGCTGGCCAGCGATGCATCCGGCGGACCCTACAAGAGAGTCCTCGCGATCTACGCGCCGTATGACCTTACCTTCCCCAAAGAGTACTCGCTCGAAGTGGTGGAAGCGTTCCGCCGCATCGGCCTCAACTTTGAGGTGCGCGTGCTGCCCTGCGGCCATTACACCACCGGCGAAACGCCCTTCAAGTACATCGACGGCTGGTACATGGGCTCGTTTGTCTATCGCGCTTTCAAGGCCCTGCGCGAAGAGAAGGCCGCCGGCCTGGAGCCGGCAGTCCTGACCGCGCACGATGTCGAAGAGGAAGCAGTCTCCCGCTAGTTTCCTAAGTCATTCATTCGCTGAGCAAAGAAGCTGGGTGCCCCAGGTCTCGATTTTGAGACCTGAGAAACCGCAGCGCTCAATTCCAACCTGCGAAACCATCCGGTCACAGCCCTACCGCACCCCACCCAACTTCATCCGCAGCAGGTTGGCGGGGTCAAGATACGCGCCTTGCCAGCGGACGGCCCAGTGCAGATGTGGCCCGGTGACGCGGCCGGTGGCGCCGCTCAAGCCAAGACGGTCCCCGGTGGCAACGCGCTCGCCCTCGCGTACATCGATGCGGCTCAGATGCAGGTAGAGCGTGAACAGCCCCAGGCCGTGGTCGATCACCACGCAGTTTCCCTCGTAGTAGAGCGGCCGGGCCAGCACCACCACGCCGCTGTTGCCGGCCCGCACCGGGGTTCCCAGCTTGGCACGAAAATCCATCCCCTTGTGAATGCTGGCCAGCGTGCCGTTGAACATGCGACGGGTGCCGAAGCTGTCGGTCGGCTCTGCGGTCACCGGCGCGCGGAAACTCGTGGTCCAAAGAGGTTCGAGGGCGCTGGCCGCAAAGACCTTGGCCTTGAGCTGCTCTTCCGCTTTGATCTGTTCCATATCTTCGGGCGCGGGCTCTACGAACTTCGGCTGCACGGTCAGCGCGCCGGTTCGATAGTGGGCGGCGTGAATCTGGACCGCTTGGCTCAGGTCGCGGGTACCGCTCCCGGTACGCACACGGATGGTGAGCGTGGAAGGCCCCACAGCCCCCTCCACATCCACACCGGCCAGGGCAAACCAACCCTGCCCGCCGCGGCCGGGAAAGAACTCGATCTTCCGTCCCAGCCACTCGCCGTCCACGGTCGCGTCATGGCCTGCCGGGACGTGAATCAGGACAGGCGAGCCGGCCTCGACCACCGCCGGCTGCAGCGTGACGGCAGCAGACTGCGCCTGGGCAGTAGCCGTGGCAACCCCGGCCGCGAACAGGCATCCGGAAAGAATGAACAGCGCACGCAGCCGGCCAAGCTTGGCGATTCTCATGCAGCCTAGAATAGCCGCCCGCGATGCGATGGTTCGTCCTATTCCGCTCTCAAGGCCGACATCGGCTCAATCCGCGCAGCGCGTACGGCAGGCACCAGCGAGGCTGCGCTGGCAATGATCGTCAACGCCGCCACGGAAGCCGCCATCACCCACGGATCGCGCACCGATGTGCCGTAGAGAAACGACGCCAACATGCGCGAAGCCAACAAGGCCGCGCCCAATCCAGCCAGCGAACCACCCACCGCAATCCACGCATTCTCGCGGAAGACCATCCCCACCACCTGCGCCCGCTGCGCTCCCAGCGCCATGCGAATGCCGATCTCGCTGGTCCGCCGTGCCGTCGCATAAGCCAAAGTCCCATAGAGACCAATGGCGGTCACCAGCAGCGCGCATCCGGCAAAGAACGCCGCTAGCAGGGCCATCATTCGCTCCTCGCCGATGGAGGCGTCCAGAATGCTGCTCATCTTCGTCATCGTCGGAGGCGGTGTCTCCGGCGCCATCCGCGCCGCCAGCGCCCGCGCCGCCGACGCAAACGGAGCTGCCGGTCCCTCCAGCCGCACTACAGCTGTGTACGAAGGCTTATTCCCCTCAACCTGCGCGATCGGCACATAGCCCCCGGCGGGCTCTTCCTTCTGGATGGATGCGTACCGTGTATCGGCCACCACGCCGATCACTTGAAAAGGCCTGTTCTTCCAGTCGTGGACAATCTTGCCCATCGCTTCCTGCCCCGGAAAAAGCAGCTTTGCCGCGCTCCGATTCAGAATCATCTTTTGTCCCGTCGCCGCCGCGTCCGCCCACTGAAAGTCGCGTCCGTTCACCACGGAAATGCGCATGGTCTGAAAGTAGCCCGGTGCGACTGCATTCATATAAATCATCTGCTCATTGGCGGGCCTGGACGCCGTGTGCAGACCGAACGTCCATGTACTTCCGCTCAGCGGGACATTACTGACAAAGCTCACGCTCTTAACTCCCGGTTGGTGGCTCAACGCATCGCCAAAATCCCGGTACCAGTGGAAAAGCGCATCGCCATCCCGACTCTGTTTGCCCATTTCCAGATTGAGGCTCACCACCCCTTTTGGATCGAACCCCAATCCCGTGCGATAGAGCCGCGACAGGCTCGTTCCCAGCAGTCCTGCGCCCACCACCAGCATCAGTGCCAGCGCCACCTCCAGACCCATCAGAATCCGCGGCAACCAGCGGCGTCGATCTCTGGGCGATCTGGCCTGCGAGCCGTTCTTGATCTGTTCGTTCAGGTTTTCCGAGGTCGCCCGCAGCGCCGGAACCAGTCCGATCAGCAAAGCCGCCACAATCGCGGTCAAAGCCGCAAACAGAAACACGCGCAGATCGAGCGATGTGTCGAGCGTTCCGTTGCGATCATTGCCCAGCACAAACGCTGCGAGCGAGCGGCTCACCATTGGCGCGGCGAGCATCCCCGCCAGCGTTCCCAGCACGGCAATCAGCAGGCTCTCCACCATCAACTGCCGGATGAGCCGCTTGCGCGTCGCTCCCAGGGCCAGGCGCGTCGCCAGTTCCCGTTCGCGCGCCGCGGCTCGCGCCATCAGCAGGCTGGCCAGGTTCAGGCAGGTCAGCAGCAGCATGGCCGCGCACAGTATGGAGACCGCCAGCAGAGGCTTGCGAAAATATCTGCGCAGATAGGTAAAGCCCTTCGATCCTGGTACGGCGACGAACTGAAAATGTTGGGCTCGCTCATCGCGAATCCACTTCGGATCGGGAATCGTCTCATCGAGAACCGGATTCGACGCAGCCCGCAGTGCGGCGTTGGCCTGCTCCAGCGAAACCCCCGGATTGCGCCGGGCAATGACCTCCAGCCACCAGTTATGGTAGCCGCCGGCAATGCTGTTATACGGAGCGTTGATCACCGGATCGGCCCAGAGCGATGCATAAATCTGAGGGCGCCGCAGCGGATCTGCCCCGATAAACTGACGGGGCATCACTCCCACCACGGTGAACGGTGCATTGGCAATGGTCAGGCGGCGGCCCACCACATCGGGTGCGCTATTGAACCAGCTCCGCCAGAAGCTCTCGCTGATCACCACGCCGAATCCCGTCGATCCTCCGCCCGGCTGATCGTCCTGCGGCGTTAGAGCCCGGCCCAACAGAGGCGGCGTCTGGAGCGCTTGAAAAAACTCCCCGCTCACCAGTGCGCCGGGAATCTCCACGTTGCCCGAGCTTCCCCGCACCTCAAACTTGCTGTTCGAATAGGCTGCGATCGCCTGAAACGCCTCGTGCCGTTTTTCCAGGCCGCGAAACAGGGGCGCGCAAAAGCTCTGGAACGGGCTGTCGTCGTCCGAGACGTGAACGGCCGCCAACTCATCGGCATGTGGCACCGGTAACGGCCTCAGCAGTAATCCATTGATCAGCGAAAAGACCGCCGTATTCGCGCCCAGGCCCAAGGCCAGCGTCAGAATCGCCGTGATAGCAAAGCCGGGTGAGCGGCGCAACTGCCGCAGTCCGAAGCGTACGTCGCGCGCTATTTGTTCCAGGAACGGAACGCCCCGCCGCACGCGGTACGTCTCCCTGATCTGCGTTACGCCGCCAAACTCCACCAGCGCCGCCCGTCGCGCCTCTTGCTCGCTCATGCCGCGTGCAAGGTTCTCCTCGATGGCGAAGTCGATGTGGCTCTGCAACTCTTCGTCCAGTTCCGCGTCCAGCTTTTTCCGCCGGAAGAGAGCCGCGCAACGGCTCAGCAGAATCCGTAACAAGTCCATTTCCAGCTCCTAATTCAACGGCGCAAGAAACCGCGCCATGGTGGCTGCGATGCGTTCCCAGTTCTCTGTTTCCTTTTCGATCTGCTTGCGGCCGATGCGGCTCAGCGAATAAAACTTGGCGCGACGGTTGCTCTCCGACGTGCCCCACTCGGACTTGATCCAGCCGCGTTGCTCCAGCCTTAGCAGCGCCGGATAGATCGTCCCTTGATTCAGGGTGAGGGAGTCGTCGCTCACCTGTTCGATTCGCCGCGCAATGCCGTAACCGTGTAGCGGGCCCATCGATTCAAGGGTTTTCAGGACCATCAGGTCCAGCGTTCCCTGCAGCACATCGGATTTG
>Ga0255353_1000034_pt1 | contig 80340 bp, 50 predicted proteins | sample HBST25metaG_FD_189941 | JGI IMG/M metagenome (GOLD analysis project Ga0255353, IMG submission 189941) | Peat soil microbial communities from Stordalen Mire, Sweden - H.B.S.T25 | ecosystem: Environmental > Terrestrial > Soil > Wetlands > Peat | place: Sweden: Norrbotten County, Stordalen Mire...
TTGGGGCGCATCGGTTTTTCCCGGTATTTGCTGTGTTTTCTGTGACTTCTGAGTATATTTTACCCGACGAGACGCCCTTATGTCATTGATTCTTTTAGTGGTTAATTGGTTTTTCAGGGACGACTATCTACTTCAACTCGGAGCGCACCGGCCACATGCAGATATGGCGCATGAAGACCGACGGCAGCCAGCAGGAGCAGGTGGTTTTCGAGCAGAGCAACGACTGGTTCCCGCACATCTCGCCCGACGGCCAGTGGATGGTCTTCATGGCCTACGAGAAGGACGTCACCGGCCATCCGCCCAACAAGGATGTGGAACTACAGCTGATGTCGATGAAGGACAAGAAGGTCCACCTCCTGGCCCGGCTCTTCGGGGGGCAGGGAACCATCAACGTCCCGTCCTGGGCGCCCGACAGCAAAAAGCTTGCCTTTGTCAGTTATGAGCAGGTGCCGGAAGAGAGTCCAGAAGTGAAATAGAGCGAAGCCAGAGTCGATGGTTGATGCAAGCAACGCGCTCCAAGGAATCTCTGAATCAGTCAACAATGTGAGGGGACGGGATTTACGGGCTGCCATGAGAGTTCTTCCGCAGCCTGTAAAGGCTCGCGGGTTTGGCCTTTTTCCGGGGTAAACTTGCTTGCTTACCCCGGGGTCGTCGAACGGCAACTGTAGTATCAGACCTCAGAACGGCCTCAAGGCAGCCTCAAAAAAAGTTGAAAACAGGTGTTGACTCTCGTTACTCTACATTATAGAGTATTCTCTATTGAGGATTTCTCTGAAGGGTCGCAGAGAGCTTAAAGGAGAATCGAGATGACGGAAAACGCGGAAGAACTGGAACTGAGAGACAGGCTCAGCCTGATTGAGTCCATGATTGCCGAGGGGCGGCGGAGCACCGAGAGCTGGGCCTGGACCTTCGTTTTTTGGGGCGTGGCTTACTACGTTGCCATTTTGGGGACAGATGTTTACCACTGGCCGTGGGCCTGGCTTGTGACCATGGCTAGCGCATGGGTGGTGTTCATGGCCATCCTTCAGAGAAAGAAGAAGAGTCCGTCGGAGCACAAGCCCGGGACCACGATTGGGCGCGCCATCTTCTCGGTTTGGATGGCCATGGGCGTATCGCTTTCGTTGCTGTTGCCGGCGCTGGGCTTCAGCGGAAGATTCGACCAGCACGTATTTGTCGCGGTGGTTGCCGCCATGCTGGGGGTGGCGAACGGGGCCTCCGGGATGATCATCCGGTGGAAGGCGCAGATTGCCAGCGCGGCCGTGTGGTGGATCGCAGCGGTGTTGGCTTGCTTTGGCACCGATCAGCAGTGCAGCATTGTATTTTTGGTGGCCATCTTCCTCTGCCAGATCGTTTTTGGCGGCTATGCCATGAGTTGCGAGGCCCGCGCGCGCCGGCAGGGGGCCGTCCATGCCTGAATTGCCGGAACTCAATCCCGTAGTTCACGGGAAGTTGCGCCTGGCCCTGCTCTCGCTGCTCAGTGGCGTCGAAGAGGCGGAATTCACCTGGCTGCGGACGAAGACCGGCTCGACGGATGGCAACCTGGGCGCGCAACTTTTGAAGCTCGAAGAGGCTGGGTACGTAGTGGTGGAAAAGAAGTTTGTTCAGCGCAAACCGCTGTCCATCTACCGTATGACGGAAGCCGGCCGCGGGGCTCTGACCGAATACGTGCACGCGCTGAAGGAACTGCTGGGAGGAGCCATCGGCGCATAACCAACAAAGGAGGAAGGTCATGAAGATTCAAACGGCAAATCAAGTCAGCGGCAGGGCAACCGGCGCTCTCTTCTTCTCTGCTTTCGGAGCCATCTGGCTTGCCCTCGCGTTCTACTGCATGGAGAGGTTCAGTGCGGCTGTTGGCTCCGGAATTCTGCTGGGGCTGGCGGCCTTTGTCCTGGTTGCTCTCTCTCTGTTCCGCACAGCCAAACGTTTTCCGCGCGAGCCCGACGATCCGGCTGTGAGCCGCACATTCAAGTGGGTGAATATCGCGCAGTGGATCGCCGTCGCCATCGTGGCTTTTACTCTGAACAGGCTGAATCTCGATGCCTATGCCCTGTCTGCCATTACCGCCATCGTCGGGCTGCACATGTTTCCGCTGGCCCGGGTCTTCCACTATTCGCCGCACTATGTAACTGGAGCGGTGCTGGTGGCTTGGGGTGTGGCCAGCGGAGTCCTGGTACCTGTGAGCCAGATGCAAGGCGTTACCGCCCTGGGAACCGGTGTGGTCCTTTGGCTCAGCGCGGCTGTGACGCTGGCTCTCGCTTGGCAAGGCTCTCGCCAGGCCCACGACCCGCAGCCCTGCTGACTCCGCCCTTTCCGCTAACTCAGGTGACTCAGCTATCTCCGCCGTCTGAGTGAAGGCTCTTCCGCACGTGCTCCATGATTCCCAGATAGTAGGCGAGATTGTGGATGCTGTTCAGCGTGGCGGAAAGAGCCTCGCCGGAGTGCATCAGGTGGCGGAGATAGGCGCGCGAGTAGCGCTGGCAAACCATGCACTCGCAAGCCGGGTCCGGCGGGCCCTGATCTTCGGCATATTTTTTGCCCTTGATGTTCAGGCGGCCTTCGCTGGTGAAGAGCAGGCCGTGACGCGCGGCGCGGGTGGGGAGGACGCAATCCATCATGTCCACGCCCATGCGCGCGTACATCTCGATCTCATCCGGATAGCCGACGCCCATGACGTAACGGGGCTTGTCGGCGGGCAGAAGGGGCAGGACTTCGGCAATCATCTCGAGGGTCAGGTCGCGGGGCTCGCCCACGCTGAGGCCGCCGATGGCGTAGCCGTCAAAATCCATTTCGACCAGCCGCTCCACGCTTTCGCGGCGCAGGTCGCGGTACATGCCGCCCTGCACGATGCCGAAGAGGCTCTGCGTCTTGCCGCCCAGTTCCTCGTGCCACGGGACCTCGTGGGAATGGGCGCGAAAATGATCGAGAGAGCGGCGCGCCCAGGCCAGGGTGAGGCGCAGGCTCTCTTCGGCGCGAGTGCGGTCGGCGGGGTACTCGGTGCACTCGTCGAAGGCCATGCAGATGTCCGCACCCAGCGCAATTTGCACATCCATGGAATGCTCGGGGGTAAAGAAGTGGGAGCTTCCGTCGAGATGCGAGCGAAAGCGGACGCCTTCGTCGGTGACCTTGCGCAGGGCGCTCAGGCTGAAGACCTGAAAGCCGCCCGAGTCCGTCAGCATGGCGCGGGGCCAGCTGATGAACCGATGCAGGCCGCCCATGCGCCGGATGGCCTCGTGGCCGGGGCGGAGGTAGAGGTGATAGGTGTTGCCGAGAATGATCTCCGCGCCCAGGTTTTCGAGCACGTCCTGGGCCACGGCCTTGACGGTTCCCAAGGTGCCGACGGGCATGAAGACAGGCGTTTCGACGGTGCGGTGCGGCAGATGGATCCGCCCCCGCCGTCCGCCGGCTTCGGTTGTGTTGAGTACGTTGAATTCGAGGGCCACCAGTAGATTCTAACGGGAAGGGCTGTGGCTACTTCGCTTCTTTGCCCAGGCGCATTTGCACTCCCACCCGGCCCACACGTGGGGTGGCGAGTGTGGTGGTGGGCGTTTTGGAGACTTCAATCTGACGATCGAAGAGGTTTTCCCCTGCGGCGAACGCCTCGAACCGCTTGCCGAATGGGTGCGAAGCGTAGGCGTCCAGGCGGAAATAGCCATGGAGCATGTACGCGTTGGCATCGTCGTCGTACTGGCGTCCGCTCAGGCGCGACTCGAGACTGAGTGTGCCCAGAGCGGGCCGGTTGGCGCGCAGATTCAGTGTCGCCATGTTGCGCGCCACTTCGGGAATCCAGTTGCCCAGGTCCTGGCTGCCGCGGCTGACGGTGGCGTGTGCATGCTGGTAGCCGCCATCGACGGTGAGCCAGCGGCGCGGCGCAACCTCGAAATCCACGGCCACGCCACGGCTCTCGATCTGGCCCAGGTTCTCCCGCAGAAGCAGAATTGGCGAAGCGTTGGGGCTGATCGTGACCGCGACGATGGGACGGTTGACTTGAGTGAGGAAGTAGCTCGCGCGGATGGTTCCCCAACGGCCTTCGGTGGCGAGCCCGGTCTCCCAGCCGGTGGCGCGTTCGCTCAGGAGGGCGCTGTTGGGCTTGGTCAGCTTGTTGCCCACCTGGGTGGAGCGGTAAAGCTCATTGGGCGTGGGAGCGCGGAAAGCGCGAAAGCCGGAGGCCGACACCGCCCAGTGGTTCAAGAGCTTGCGCGACAGGCCCAGGCGGGGATCGAAGACGGTTTGCTGTTGCTGCGCCAGTTGCACCGGGAGCAGGTTCCAGGCCGAGCCGTTCCATCCGAATTGCCGGGCATCGTAGTTCTGGAACCAGTCGACGCGGCCGGAGGCGGTGAGCGTCCATGCTTTCCGCACCCATAAGGCTTCGAGATAGAAAGCCGCATCGCGCTGGTGGTCGGCGAGGTTGGTCAGGGCCGCGCCGGTTCCGTAGGTCTGCTCGCGGTCCCAGACCCGTACATCGTGCACATCGCTTCCGGCCACCAGGAGCAGTCCTGCGCCCAGGGGTTGGCTCCAGCGGGCCTCTGCACCGAGCTCGTTGACGGGTGTCCGCGAGAAACGCGTGGGGGTTTCGCCGCAGCGGAAGGAGCAGGTTGGGTTGCCAAAGGCTGGCAGGTTGGAGAGGCTGGAAAATGTCTGCCGATAGCGCTCGGAGGAGCCGTAAAGCCGCGTAATCAGAGTGCCGCCGTGCGGTCCCTGCCAGTCGCCGCCGGTGGCGTAGCGCCAGAGGCGCGTTCCGTTAGTTTGGTAGGGCGTGCCGTTGTGGCGCGATTCGTTGAAGCCGCTGGCGCGCACAAACAACCGCAGCGCACCGCGCTCATGCTCGGCCAAGAGCAGGCCATTTTGGCTGTGCACATTGGACGCCACGTCGACCGGGCCGCGCTGCGAGGGCGCTTCCTGGATGAATCCGTCGGTGCCCAGAGCGCCGCCGGCGGCGAGCAGGCCCCAGGGACCATGCTTGATTTCGGCCAGGAGAGAGTCGTCGAAGGTGACTTCCGCACCGTAACTGCTTCTGAGCTCGGCCATGTCGGAGGTGGGTCGCAGAGGCACCATGTTGACCACTCCGCCGATGGCGCTCGATCCATAGAGATCGCTCACCCCGCCGCGCACCAGTTCGACGGCCTTTACGGCCAGCTCCGGCTGCTCTTCCCAGTGAATCCATCCGCCCACCGGGTCGTTCAACGGTACATCGTCATCGGTGAGCAGGGTGCGGCTGGCGGAGGTGGAACCGAGTCCGCGCAGGCTGATTCCCTGCGATGTGGGATTGGCCACCAGCGAACTGGAGCGGCGAAAGAGCTCGACGCCGGGAATCTGACGCAGTGCACCGTCCATGGTTGGGGAGGCGGTGGTCTTCAGGGCGGTCTCGGTGAGTACACGCGTGGTCTGCGGACTCTCGAGGGTTCCGAGCGGCGTGCGGTAGGCGGTTACAGTCACTACTTCGGTGGCGGCGGCAGGTTGAAGGCGCAGTGTGGTCCCCGCGGACAGTACCACATCCCGGGTGGCGAAACCCTTCGCCTCCACGCGGAGGCGGCAGGGGGTGACGCACTCGACCGTGAGTCGTCCATCCGCATTGGGCCGGCCCAGCTGGTTGCCGTTTGCGTCCTTGACGGTTGCTGCAGGCAATGGTGCGCCGTCACCATCTTCCACCGTGATCGTCAGGCCTGGAGCGCTCTGCGACTCAAGATGCGCCGGGGCCAGGATCGCCAGAGCCAGCGCGCCAACCGCTCCACTGAATAGGAACCACCGCATCTGCACCGCTTTCGCATTTCTTGCCCGAAATGTGGGGAAATTGTGAGACGGTTTTAGAATCTTCTGCATCAAGAATCCGGGGCGCAATCTCGAGCAGAGGCACCAGTACGAAAGCGCGTTCTTTGAGCCGCGGATGCGGTATTTCCAGATCAGGTTCGCTGATTTCAAGATCGCCGAAGAGCAAGATGTCCAGATCGAGCGTTCGCGGTCCGTTCTGGACTCCGGCGGAGCGATCCCGGCCAAACTCCTGCTCCAGCGCCATCAGCCCGATGAGCAATTCCCTCGGGTTCAGCGCTGTCTCCAGTTCTACCACGGCATTGACGAAGCGCGGCTGATCGGCAAATCCGACCGGCTCGGTGGAGTAAAGCGACGAGCGGCGCGTCACCCGGCCCAAGGAGTTCAGGCGTGAGGCTGCCGCTGCCAGCGTAGCTTCCGGGGCCCCTGCGCAACTGGGCAGGTTCGCGCCCATTCCGATGTACGCCGTGTGCATTCATTCAGGGTATCGCGATTGCGTGGGTAGTATTCTGTGTATCGGCTTTGAAGGATTGCGGCAGCAGTTCTTCGCAGGGGGAAAGAGTATGACCACGACCATGGCTCCAACGATTCGCGCGCCGCGCGGCAACCAGTTGCGCTGCAAGGGATGGCAGCAGGAGGCGGCGTTGCGCTGCCTGATGAACAACCTGGATCCGGAGGTGGCGGAACGGCCGCAGGACCTGGTGGTGTATGGCGGCATCGGGAAGGCGGCGCGTAACTGGGAGTGTTTCCATGCGATTGTGCGCGAACTGGAGCAGTTGGGCGGCGAGGAGACGCTGCTGGTGCAGAGCGGCAAGCCGGTGGCCGTGTTTCCGACACACGAGATGGCGCCCAGGGTGATCATCGCCAACTCCAACCTGGTGGGCAAGTGGGCCAACTGGGAGCACTTCAACGAGTTGGACCGCAAGGGCCTGATGATGTATGGGCAGATGACGGCGGGGAGCTGGATTTATATCGGCGCGCAGGGGATTTTGCAGGGGACCTTCCAGACACTTGCGGCGCTGGCCGAGCAACACTTTGGCGGCTCGCTCAAGGGCAAGCTGGTGGTGACGGGTGGCGTGGGCGGCATGGGCGGAGCGCAACCTCTGGCCGTGACGTTGAACGGCGGAGTGGTGCTTGCCGTCGACGTGGATCGCAGCCACATCGAGCGGCGCGTGGCCACGCGCTATTGCGACATGGTGATCGAGGATTTGGACGAGGCGCTGCGGCTGTGCGAGGCGGCGCGGAGCGAGGGTAAGGCGCTATCGGTGGGACTGGTGGGCAACTGCGGCGATGTGCTGCCGGAGATTGTGCGGCGGGGCGTCCAGGTGGACGTGGTGACGGACCAGACCAGCGCGCACGATCCTTTAAACGGATATGTCCCGCAAGGACTCACTTTGAGTGAGGCGGCGGAGTTGCGCCTGCGCGATCCAGAAGAGTATGTGCGGCGCTCGACAGCGACGATGGTGGTGCATGTGAACGCGATGCTGGCACTGCAACGGGCAGGAGCGGTGACGTTCGACTACGGCAACAACATTCGCCGCTTCGCCTTCGACGCAGGCTGCGTGGATGCGTTTCTGATTCCTGGCTTTGTGCCGGAATACATTCGGCCGTTGTTCTGCACCGGGACGGGGCCGTTCAGGTGGGTGGCGCTTTCCGGAGATCCGAAGGACATTGACCGCACCGACGAGCTGGCGCTGGAGTTGTTTCCGAAGAACACCATTTTGCAGCGCTGGTTGAGACTGGCGCGTGGGCGGTTCGCATTCCAGGGACTGCCGTCACGCATTTGTTGGCTGGATTATGGCGAGCGTGCGCGCATGGGCCTGGCGATCAACGAACTGGTGCGTACGGGCGAGATTTCCGCGCCGATTGCAATTGGCCGCGACCATTTGGATACGGGTTCAGTGGCCAGCCCTTATCGCGAGACGGAAAAGATGCTGGACGGCTCGGATGCAGTGGCCGACTGGCCGATTCTGAACGCGTTGCTGAACACTGCGTCCGGCGCGACGTGGGTAAGCTTCCACCATGGCGGAGGCGTGGGGATGGGTTACTCGCTGCACGCGGGACAGGTGACGGTGGCCGATGGGACGGAGATGGCGGCAAGGAAGATTGCGCGCGTGCTGAACAACGATCCCGGGCTGGGCGTGGTGCGTCATGCCGATGCGGGCTATGAACTGGCGCAGCGAACCGCGAAGGAACGCGGCATCCACATGCCGATGGCAGGGAAGTAACTGTGGCCAGCGCGCAAGTTATTGTCAATATCGGTCAGCTTGTAACTCTTGCTGGACCGGCGCGGCCGCGCGTGGGCGATGAACTGCGCGAGCTGGGAGTGATTGCGGATGCGGCGCTGGTGGTGGAGGACGGGTGCATTGTTGCGGGTGGAAGTTACGCTGAGCTGTGCGGCAGGATTCCGCCGCACGCCGAGCTGATCGATGCGGAGGGGCGATGCGTGACGCCCGGATTTGTGGACGCGCATACGCATTTGGTCTTTGCGGGCAGCCGCGCGGCAGAGTTCGAGCAGCGCATTGGCGGAGCCACCTATCAGCAAATCGCCGCTGCCGGCGGGGGGATTCTACACACCGTCGCATTGACGCGGGCGGCCAGCGAGGACGAGTTAGTAAGTGAGGCGCGCAAACATCTGGACTGGATGCTGCGCGCCGGCACGACGACTGCAGAAGCCAAGTCGGGCTATGGGCTGGAGCGTGCGACGGAGTTGCGGATGTTGCGCGTGCTGGCTCGCCTGGACGCGGAGGGGCCGGTGCGCATTGTTCCCACGCTGCTGGCCGCGCACTGTGTCCCGCCGGAGTTTGCCGGACGCCGCGAAGAGTATGTGCGCTGGATTGCCGAAGAGTTGATCCCCGAAGTTGCGGCGGCGGGATTGGCAAAATATTGCGATGCTTTCTGCGACGACCACGCATTTACTGTGGAGGAATCGCGAACGGTGTTGACTGCTGCGCGCCGGCACGGACTGCGGCTGCGGGTGCACGCGGAACAATTTCGGCCGGGGACGGGAGCGGCGCTGGCCGCGGAGCTTGGTGCGGCGACCGCCGATCATCTGGAAGCCGCGGAGGATGAGGTCCTTCAAGTATTGAAGGATGCAGGAGTGCAGCCGGTGATGCTGCCCGGTTCGGTTTTTGCATTGGGGCGCAGCAACTATCCGCCGGCGCGAAAGATGGTGGAGTCAGGACTGGCGATTGTGCTGGCAACGGACTTCAATCCCGGCTCGTCGCCGATTGCGTCCATGCCGTTCATTCTGTCGCTAGCGTGCTTGCAAATGGGCCTGACACCCGCGGAGGCGTTGACGGCCGCGACGATCAACGCGGCCTGGAGCCTCGACCTCGGTAACAGCATTGGATCTCTGGAAGCGGGCAAACAAGCCGATTTTCTGATTCATGAATTCACGGATTATCGCGAGCTGGCGTATTACATCGCCGCACCTGCGCGGCCGCGTGTTTTTGTTGCCGGCAGGGAAGTGACGCCGTAAACGTAGAGGACTCGCGCCGCCGCGCTGAAGCTTTATTGCTCCTCGGCTGCAGGCAAATAAAATAAGTGCCTCCACTTCACGAAGTTGCGCTGTCAATCTTTTCGTCGGAAATTGACGGAAAGAAAAGTGCGACATCTGGCGCAATTTAGAAATCAAATAAAAGCAACGCTTCGCTCTTCAGGCTTGCCAGCCGCGGAAATGAGGCCATAGAACATATGTGGATTGTTAGAGTAGCTCTCGATCGACCCTATACCTTTATTGTCCTCGCGTTGCTGATTCTGCTGGCCGCGCCGGTGGTGATTCTGCGCACGCCCACCGATATCTTCCCCAATATCAACATCCCGGTCGTTTCGATCGGCTGGCAATATACCGGCCTCAACCCTGAAGAATTGGAGGGGCGGCTTACTTCGCCCTACGAAAAATCGCTCACCACGCTGGTGGACAACATTCAGCACATCGAGTCCACCACGTATAACGGCGTGGTGGTAGTGAAGGTGTTTCTGCAGCCCGGCGCGTCGCTGGACACTGCCAACGCGCAGGTTACGGCTGCATCGCAATTTCTGTTGCGCCAGCTTCCACCCGGCATTCTGCCACCGCAGATTATCAACTTCTCCGCATCGAGCGTGCCGATTCTGCAGCTTGGAATCTCGGGAGAGGGATTGTCGGAGGCGCAGCTCAACGACTACGCGACCAACTTCATTCGCACGCAACTCATTACCGTTCCGGGGTCGGTGGTGCCGTCTCCCTACGGCGGCAGGCAGCGCCAGATCAGCATCAACATGGATCAAACGGCGATGCAGTCCAAGGGCATTGCTCCGGGCGACTTGCTGAACGCGGTGGCGTCGCAAAGTGTAGTCAGCCCATCGGGCACGATCAAGGTGGGGCAGTCGGAATACGATGTGCGCACCAACGCTTCGCCGCGCACGCTGGAGGAGTTGGCGAACGTTCCGCTCAAGCAGGTGAACGGGACCACGATTTATTTGCGCGACGTGGCCAGCGTCAGCGACGGATACCAGGTGCAGACCAACATTGTCCGGCAGGATGGCCACCGCGGCGTCCTGGTTTCAGTTCTGAAAAACGGCAATGCCTCGACGCTGGATGTGGTGAAGGGCATTCGCGCGTTGCTGCCGCGTGTGGCCAGCACAGTGCCGCCGCAACTGAAGATGTCGCCGCTCTCCGATCAGAGCATTTTTGTGCGCGCAGCGGTGCAGGGGGTGGTACGCGAGGCGCTCATTGCCGCCGCGCTCACGGCCGTGATGATCCTGGTTTTCCTGGGCAGTTGGAGATCCACACTGATCATCGCCGTCTCGATTCCACTCTCGATTCTTACGTCCATTATTGTTCTCGGGCTGATGGGCGAGACGATCAATACGATGACGCTGGGCGGCCTGGCACTGGCGGTTGGCATCCTGGTGGACGACGCGACGGTCACCATCGAAAACATCGAGCGCTTTCTTGAGGACGGCTACGGTCTGCGCGATGCGATTCTGGAGGGCGCGGCGCAGATTTCGGTGCCGGCGCTGGTTTCAACGCTGTGTATCTGCATCGTCTTTTTGCCCATGTTCTTTCTTGGTGGGGTGGCGCGCTACCTTTTTGTGCCGCTGGCCGAAGCAGTGGTCTTCGCCATGCTGGCCAGCTACGTGCTGAGCCGCACGCTGGTGCCGACATTGGCCTTGTATCTGCTGCGCGCAAACGCGCACGGGGCCACGGGGCAAGGAGCGTTCGCACGCTTCCAGCACGGATTCGAGCGCGTCTTCGAACGCATTCGCGCACGCTATCACGCGCTGTTGCAGGGACTCGTTTTCCGACGCCGCATGTTTATTCCATCCTTTCTGGGGTTCTGTCTGCTGGTGTTTGTCCTGCTTCCATTCCTGGGCGAAGACTTTTTCCCCGACACGGATAGCGGCCAGTTCATCCTGCACGTGCGCGGCCCTTCAGGCATGCGCATCGAAGAGACTGCGCGTCTCTTCGATCTGGTGGAAGATGAGATCCGCAAGGAAGTTCCACCCGCGGAAATCGACAACATTCTCGATAACATCGGCTTGCCCTATAGCGCCCTGAACACGCAGCATTTGACCAACGGAACACTCGGCGTGAGCGACGGCGACATCCTGGTGACTCTGCGGCGTGAGCATCGGCCGACGGCAAACTATGTGCGCGCGCTGCGCACCAATTTACCGCGCGGGTTTCCCGGCGCCACGTTCTACACACTGCCCGCCGACATTACCACGCAGATTCTCAATTTCGGCGTGCCCGCGCCGATTGACATTCAACTGGAAGGCAATGACGTGGACGCGAGCAAGGTGCAGGCCGACAAGATTCTTGCTCAGTTGCGCAAGGTTCCGGGGCTGACCGACCTTCGCATCCAGCAGCCCTTCGACTATCCGATGTTCCAGGTGAACGTGGATCGCACCAAGGCAGCGCAGGGTGGCTATACCGAGCGCGACGTGGCCACCAGTATGCTCAACACACTTAGCGGCAGCTTTCAGGTAACGCCCATGTTCTTTCTCAACTGGAAGAACATGGTGAACTACAGCGTGGTTGCGCAGACCCCGCAGTACAAGATGGACTCGATGCAGGACCTGGCGAATATTCCCATCAACCGGACCACGAGCAGCGCGCCGCCCGCGACCGGTTCGACAAATCCAGAGATTCTGGGCGACCTTGCCAGCGTGGAGCGCGGGCACGAGATGGCAGTGGTGAATCACTTCAACATTCGCCGCGTGCTGGATGTGTACGGCAATGTGCAGGACCGCGACCTGGGAAGCACCAGCCGTGAGATCACAAAGATTCTCGACGCCGATCGAAAGTCGCTGCCGCGTGGAACCTTTGTTACGTTGAAGGGGCAGGTGGAGACCATGCGCAGCTCATACATCAGCCTGCTGGGCGGCCTGGTGTTTTCCATCGTGCTGGTTTACCTGCTGATCGTGGTGAATTTTCAGAGCTGGGTCGATCCCTTCATCATCATTACCGCGCTGCCCGCGGCGCTGGCCGGCATTGTGCTGTTTCTCTTTCTGACGCGCACCACGCTGAGCGTGCCGGCGCTGATGGGCGCCATCATGTGCATGGGCGTGGCTACGGCCAACAGCATCCTGGTTGTCTCCTTCGCGAAGATTCGTCTGGACGAGCACGGCAACGCGATTCAAGCGGCGATTGAAGCAGGCACCACGCGCTTCCGGCCAGTCATCATGACCGCGCTCGCGATGATCATCGGCATGGTGCCGATGGCTCTGGGCCTCGGCGACGGCGGCGAACAGAACGCGCCGCTTGGACGCGCCGTCATTGGCGGATTGCTCCTGGCGACCGTGGCCACTTTGCTCTTTGTGCCCAGCGTCTTTGCACTGATCCACGGATCGGAAAAGAGCGAGAGAGCGCGGCAACCGAAACAATTGGCGGAGGAACACGCATGAGTTCCAGCAAGGGAATTCTTGATCCGGAGAAGCCGATGGAAGCACAAGAACCAACGGGAGCAACCACCGAGGCCCACGTTATACCCGCTCATGCTGACGCCGCGTACGTGACGCCGCCGGTTGAGAATCCGGGCGGCGGGCGGACGCTCGGCATTATTTTTGCAGCATCGCTGCTGATCGCCATCGGGTACGGGCTTTACCTGCGCGAGGCGAGCGAGAGGAGACTTGTCCGCGTGACCGATGTTGCCTCTGTTCTCTCGGTCGACGTGGTGCATCCGGCGTCCGGCTCCCTGGCGGACGAGCTTTCTCTTCCCGGCAACGTGCAGGCATTCACGGAGACGCCCATCTACTCGCGCACCAACGGCTACCTGAGAAAGTGGTACTTCGACATCGGCGCGCATGTGAGCAAGGGAGAGCTTCTGGCCGAAATCGAGACGCCGGAGATCGACCAGCAACTGCAGCAGTCGCGCGCCGAACTGGAGCGCATCCAGGCCAACGAAGCGCTGGCCGGCGTGACCAGCAACCGCTGGCAATCCCTGCTGGCCAAGCACGCGGTTTCACAGCAAGAGGCCGACCAGGCGCGTAGCAACTACATTGCCGCGCAGGCCGCGGTGGATGCAAGCAGAGCGAATGTGCGGCGGCTGGAGCAACTGCAGAGTTACGAGCGGATCATTGCGCCCTTTGACGGCATTATTACGGCACGCAACACCGACATTGGCGACTTGATCGACGCGGGATCGGGATCGAACAATCCGCGCGAGCTCTTTCATCTGGCCGCGGTCAGCCGCATTCGTGTGTATGTCGCGGTGCCGGAGGTCTACTCCGACTCGATTCACGATGGCGACAGCGCAACCCTGACGCAGGACTCCAGTCCCGACGCGAAAATTCCCGGCACCATCGTGCGCAATGCCAAGGCCATCGACCACGCCACGCGCACCCTCAACGTGGAAGTGGACGTGGATAATGCGAAAGGCGTGCTGCGTCCCGGAGCCTATGCCTTTGTCCATTTCCGTCTGCCGGCAGCGGGAAACACGGTCACCATCCCATCCAACACTCTGCTCTTCCGCGCCGAGGGGCTGCGCGTCGCCGTGGTGCGCGACGGCCGCGTGCATCTTGCGCCGCTCACCATCGGGCACGATTTTGGCAATAGCGTAGAGGTCACTTCGGGGCTGACAGCGGCCGATGAGATTGTCGTCGATCCGCCCGATTCGCTGGCCGACGGGACCGAGGTTCATCCGCAATTGACGCCGGTGCGAGGCCGCTCATGAGGGGGAGCTGCAAGGTGATGCTGGCGGTTGTGGCGGGAGTGGGCCTGGCACTCGCGGGCTGCCGCGTGGGTCCAAACTACGCGCGCCCCGAGGCTCCCACTGCGCCGGCATTTAAGGAGCCGCTGCCGGAGAACTTCAAGGCGGAGGATGGTTGGAAGCCCGCTCAACCCAGCGACGCACAACTGAAGGGTGATTGGTGGACGCTCTTCAGCGATCCCGAACTCAACGCGCTCGAGAGCGAGATCGATCCGGCCAACCCGACGCTGCAACAGGCGGAGGCGAACTTCCGCGCAGCGCGCGCCGTGATCCGCTTCAACCGCGCCTCCCAGGCGCCTACGGTCTCCGCCGGACCCAGCGCCGGCGCCGTGCGCGACTCCAATAATCAGCCCTACTTCAATGTTGCGGATGCTAATAACGGCGAAGGAAATTTCGTGTTGCCGTTCGACCTGGACTACGAGATCGACTTGTGGGGACGCGTTCGCCGCACGGTGGCGCAGGCACGCGCACGAGCGCAAGCTTCCGCTGCCGACGTGGAGACTTCGCGGCTCTCGCTGCATGCTGAGTTGGCGGTGGACTACTTCGATCTGCGTTCGGCGGATGCGCAGCGCAGACTTCTGGACGACACGGTCAAAGCTTTTCAGGCCGCTCTGCAACTGACGCAGGATCGCTATGACGGCGGCGCGTCCCCGCTTTCCGACGTGACACAGGCGCGTACGCAATTGCAGACGGCGCAGGTGCAGGCTACGGACGTGGACATTCAGCGCGCAACATTCGAACATGCGATTGCCGTGCTGATTGGCAAGCCGCCCGCTGCGTTCACCTTGCCGTCGGCTCCGATTACGGTCTCCGCGCCTGCGATTCCGGCTATTCCCGGCATGTTGCCATCCGAGTTGCTGGAGCGCCGTCCGGACATTGCCTCGACAGAGCGCAGTATGGCCGCAGCCAATGAGCAGATCGGCATTGCACGCGCGGCTTTCTATCCGACGCTCTCGCTTTCTGGAGCGGCGGGCTTCATGGGGACATCGGCGCTGAACTGGTTTTCATGGCCGAGCCGCTTCTTCGCTGTCGGCAGCACATTTTCTCAAACGCTGTTTGACAATGGGCGTCGCCGCGCTACTTCCGACATTGCGCTGGCGCAATACGACGGCACGGTCGCCGCCTATCGCCAGACCACGCTCACGGCATTTCAGCAGGTTGAGGACAACCTGAACGCGCTGCACAACCTGGAAATCGAGGCCGGTCAGCAGCGCGATGCGACTGCCTCGGCGCGGGAGTCGCTCGACCTCTTCAACACGCGCTACGAGGGGGGCGTCGACACGTACCTACAGGTGATCACGTGGCAAACAGCACTGTTGCAAAACGAGCGCAACGATATTGAAATTACGCGACGACGTTTCGAGGCGAGCGTTTTGCTGGTGAAGGCGCTGGGCGGCGGGTGGGACGCCGCGCAGTTGCCACAGCGGCCGTGAGGGTGTCTTGCAGCGAGTTAGAGCCAGAAGTTCGTTGAAGAATAACCGCAGATCCTTCGACTGCGATTGGCGCAAAATACGCGCCAATCTTCGCTCAGGATGACAGCTTGTTTCTTGATTCGAAGTTTAGGTTCCCGACACCGGTTTTTCCGCAGCATGTTTAGCCCTGCGCCTCTCCCAGAGCCAGTTTGAGCGTCAACTGGCGGCGTCCGCGGTAGAAAGTCACACTGATGGTATCGCCGGCCTGGTGCTTGTCCATGATGCCATTGATGTCTTGCGGATCGGTGACCTGGCGGCCGTCGATGGCCACGATGAGGTCGCCGCCCAACAGGATCGGCGTATTGCCCACATAGGCCTGCTGGTTGCCGCCGTGGATTCCGGCGCGTTCCGCAGCGCCGCCGGGGACCACCTGTTGCACCAGCACACCGGAATCGACGGCCAGGCCCATCTGCGAGGCCAGATCGGGGCCGATGGCGAAGGATGTGATGCCCAGCGAGGGCCGTTTGACGCGGCCGTAGCGGGACAGGTCAGCCAATACGGCCTTGGCCGTGTTGATGGGAATGGCGAAGCCGATGCCCGCGCTCTGGTCGGCGCCGCTGGAGGCGATCATGGTGTTGATGCCGATGACTTCGCCGCGGGAGTTGAGCAGCGGACCACCCGAGTTGCCGGGGTTGATGGCCGCATCGGTCTGGATGGCGTCCTCAATCGGCGCGCCGTCGGCGTTCTTGATGGAGCGGATGGCGCTGATGATGCCGCGGGTCATGGTGCCGCTGAGGCCGAAGGGATTACCGATGGCGTAGACCTTTTGGCCCACGGAGAGTTCGGACGAGTCAGCCAGCGTGACCGCCTGCAGGTTGGGCGCGTCGATCTGCAGCAGCGCCAGGTCGTGCATCTTGTCGGTGTAGATGACCTTGGCCGCATAGGGGCGCTTGTTGCTGAGCATCACCTGGACGCCGCGGTTGGCGCCCGCGACTACGTGGTAATTGGTCAGCACGTGACCGGCCTTGTCCAGGACGAATCCCGAACCCTGGCCCTCCTGCGGCACGGTTCCATAAAAGAAGTTGAAGACCAGCGACTTGGAGGTGATGTTGACCACCGCAGGCGAGACGCGCTTGTAGACCGCAATATTGTTTTGTTCCTCGGCGTCGAAGGCTGGGGCAGCCTGGGCCTCGGTGAGTTGCAACGACGAGGTGGTTGCCTTCGCCAGCGACAGATGGCCCATGACCGCGGGCAGGTGCGTGGTGAGGTACCAGAACCCACCCACCAGCAGGACAACCAGAAGAATCCGGCGCATTTTCATGGTTTTTGAACCTTGCATACCTTTCAATATGGATACGGCTGCGGCGCGACCGGGTTCCACGGAGACGAGACGCTGCCACTTCCTATTCTAAAGACACATTTCTGAAGGAATGGTTGCTTTCCTCCCGCAGCCGGGTCCAAAGCTGCTCGACCTGGGTGCGCAGGGCCTCTTTGCTGCCCGCGTTTTCGAGGACGAAATCGGCGCGCGCCGCCTTTACCGCGTCGGGAATCTGGTGCGAGAGTCTCATGCGGGCATCGGCTTCGGCTGCCGTGCTGCCTGCTCCCGCCGTGCAGATTCGCTGGGCATAGCGCGCGATCTTGAGCTCGTCCGGAGCCGTGACCACCACGATGCGGTCGATGCGCCGACGCCAGTCAGCCAGCACGGTCTCTTTTTCGCCGCGGGCGCGGGCGTCGCGTTCCACCTCGAAGATCAGTGCCGACTCGATCACTGCCACCGCCGCCGGGTTGCGCGCGAAAACCCGGTCCGTCCACTGGCGCTGGGCTTCAATCACCGCAGGATGCACGATGGCGTTCAGTTCCTCCAGTCGCTGGTTGCCGCGGTCGCCGGCAAAGACCATTTCCGCCAGGCGCGCACGGTTGAGGCGGCCTTCGGGGCCGACGACTTCCGGCCCGAAGTGCTGCACAATTCCGGCAAAAACCGCCTGCCCCGGCTCCATCAGTGTCCGGCCCAGTTCATCGGCGGAGATGACCTGAGCTCCCAGCTCCCGCAGAAAATCCGCGACGGTGCTCTTGCCCGAACCCAGGCCTCCGGTGAGCCCGACCCTAAGCATCCTGGAGCCCCCGGCGCATTTTGGCGGCGCGCACGGTGTTGGACATGAGCATGGCGATGGTGAGCGGACCCACGCCTCCCGGCACCGGCGTATAGGCACCGGCCAGTTCGAAGGCCTGGGGGTGAATGTCGCCCACCAGAGTGGAACCACGCTTGGCGAAGGTGGCCTCACGCTTGGCGTTCCCGGCAAACAAGCGGTCAAACTCTGCGCGCTCCGTGACGCGATTCATGCCGACATCGATCAGGGTTGCGCCGGGGGTGACCATTTCCGGCGTAATGAATCCGGGCCGGCCGATGGCAGCCACCAGGATGTCGGCTTGGCGGGTGATCGCGCCGAGGTCTCGGGTCTTCGAGTGGCAGATGGTCACGGTGGCGTTCTGGTGCAGCAGGAGCATGGCCGCCGGCTTGCCCACAATGTCACTGCGGCCGACCACGACGGCGTGCTGGCCTGAGATGGGAATCCCGCTGCGCTTGAGGATTTCGATAATTCCCGCCGGAGTGCAGGGCGCGAGGGCCGGTCTGCCTGCCAGCAGACGGCCGGAGTTTACCGGGTGGAAGCCGTCCACGTCTTTGGCCGGGTCTACCGCATCGAGCAGAGCCTTAGTGTCTACCTGGGCCGGCAGCGGCAATTGAACAAGGATGCCGTCGATCTCGTCGCGGGCGTTGAGCGCGGCCACCAGGGCGAGCATCTCTTCGGTGGTTACCGTCGCGGGCGGCGTGATGAGGTCGCTATAGATTCCCAGGTCGATGCAGCTTTGCACCTTGCTGCGTACGTAAATCTCCGACGCGGGCACATGCCCCACCAGAACCGCCGCCAGTCCCGGACGAATGCCGCGGCTGGCCAACTGTTTTACCTCTTCCGCCACTTCCTGCTTGATCTGGGCGGCAATCGCCGCGCCATCCAAAATCCTTGCCATCTTGCGCTCCAAAAGACTTATCGTATCGCTTTCTGCCTCGGAGCGGGGACGGCGTTTGGTCAAGCCGGCAAGGCTTTCTTCTTGCTTTCAGCGGTAGATCTGCGGCGAGAGCACCATCGGGCGCAAGCGCCGTTCCGGGGCTTTCAGGCGGAGCTTGCTGATGTGCACGTCGTAGCCGGTTCCGGGCAGAAGGGATTCCAGAACGAAGGTCTCCGTGCCGCCGGAGCGAAGCTCGCGGTAGCGATAGACGCCTACATCGCCCTCGCTGGTTTCCGTACCTCCGGCCGGAGCGTCAAGGAAATGCTCGGCGTCGGCCACAGTGGGCGCGATGTGGGTCTCGCCAGTGGTCAGGCTCTCAGCCGCATAGGAGCGGACCAGCTTGGTCCAGTAGCGGCCGAGCAGCTCAGTATCGGCAAAGAGATCGGCCCAGACGATTTCTCCGCGCACAGCCACCACCACGCCGATGGCGTGCTCGTCGCGAAGCTGGGCTAGTATTTGTTCCCGCGACTTGGTCAGCGGGGCGGAGGCTTCATCCACCTTGGAGCTGATCTCGCTGTTTTGAACGGCCTTGGCGTAGCTGGTGGTGTTCAGGCCGGGGTTGAAGCTTCTTTCTGCCGTCATGGGCCCTCCGGTCGAGGCTGCAGGGGAGGAGGCAACAAGACTCAGCTGTGCGATGGAACGGTGGACGGAGTTCCACACTTGCTGCTGGTCTTTAGCGACCATGGCCTGCTGGCGAACGGTGGGCTGAACCATGAATCCGTGGGCGGTGGCCCCGGCCGACGCGCCAAAGACGGGCGAACTCTCCGTCCAGCGGCCCGGCTCGATGCAGAAGACGGAGAGATCGATGGGGTCGCCGCCTGCCGGGACGATGCGGTCCTTGGCGATGACGCGATCCTGCTTGCCGCCGGTCACGATTTCCCCGGCCAGCAACAGGAGCGGCTTGCCGGAGTTGTTGGCTAGGACCAACGTGTTGACCTGATCGCCGCGGTAGCGGTTCAGCCACGGATTCGGATCGTCGGGCAGGCGGAATTGGGGATGGAAGGGCGGGACGGTATCCCCTCTGGGCCGCACCAGGCCCCCCTGGGCGCGGCCGGCCTCGGTGACCTCAACCTGCCCGCTCTTGATGCCCTCATCTAGGGTGAGAAACGGAGTTGCGGCTGTGAATTTGCCGCTGGTGCGAACGACCGGGAAGAGGAGCAGATTGCCGCTCTCGATGGGGGCCAGGACGCGGTAGGGACCGTGCTCCGCCTCCGCTGGCCCACCGGCCGCGCGGACACCGGTTTGCTCGATAAGGGCCGTGAATGTCCACAGGAACGCGCCTGCCAGTCCGAACCAGCCAAGTTTCTTCATCGCTCTCCTTCGCCGGGGAAACACGCGGCATCTGAATCAGGAACGAGGTGCGGCTGGTTTCTTGCAGAGTTTTTTTGGCGCGCAATTTTGGCGTATCTTGAGGGCGTGGGAGTCGCGCCTTCCCAACCCGTTGCTGCGAACGTCGCGTCCGGACTGAGCGAAGTGTCCGCCCTGACCGATGCGCCTGGGGCGACCAGCGCGCCGGAGACGATCAGTCGCCGATTGCCGGAGAGCCTGCTGGAGGAACTCTGGGAGGAATGCGGAGCGGCGGCCTGGGGCCTGGGGCGCAGGGAGTTCAACGCGATTCTGGAGCGCATCGGGGAGGAGCAAAACTTCGGCCAGGCCGAGGGAGTTGCGGCTTCGCGGCAAGAAGTGGCGGGGTTCCTGCGCGGTCTTCGACTCCCGGACCTGGTGCTGGCGCGCGCCTGCGCTGGAGGACACGAAGCCGCATGGGAACACTTCGTTGCGCTCTATCAACAGGTTTTGATTCGCGCCGCGATTGCCATTACCGGGAGCGAGACTGTGGGTCGCGAACTGGCGGAGCAGCTCTATGCCGAGTTGTACGGGCTGACAACGCGCGACGGAGAGAGGCGCAGTCCGCTGGATTCGTACCGGGGCCGCGGTTCGCTGATCGGCTGGCTCCGGACCACTCTCGCGCAGCGCCACGTGGACCACTACCGCCGCACTCGCCGGGAGTCTTCACTCGAAGATGCGGACGAGCGCTTTGAGCCTCCCGCCGCGGAGCTCGAGCCGTCAAAGCCGGCCGCTGAATTGGCGGCTTTGGGCAAGGCGATTGAAGAGGCCCTGCGGAGTAGGGAAGCGGAGGAGCGGCTTATGCTGGCCGCCTACTATATCGACGAGCGCACGCAGTTTGAGATCGCGGGGATGCTAGGCGTGCATGAGGCCACGGTCAGCCGCAGACTTCGCCGGTTGGTGGACGACCTCAGAAAGCAAGTGGTGAAGAATCTGCAGCGAACGGGACTGAGCCGGCGGGCCGCCGAGGAGGCGCTGGGTGCCGATCCGCGCGACCTGGACCTGAATCTGAAGAAAATGCTGCAAAATCCGCGGCCAGAATCGTTCCAAGAGAAGGCGTCACGATGAATTCCACTCCCCACCTCGATCTTCATCCCGATGCCGAGAGCCTGAACGCTTTTGTCGAACAGGCGCTGGGCGCGGCGGAACGTGCTCAGGTTTTGAGCCATCTGGCCGGATGCGGCCGCTGCCGGCAGGTGGTTTTTCTCGTCCAGGCTGCTGCGGAAGAGGAGACGCCGGCAAGGGTTGCGACTAGCCGCGCCGCACGAGAGAGCTGGCGGTGGATTGCGGACTGGCGCTGGATCTGGGTTCCGGTGGCGGCGTTGGCTGCGGTTGTGGTGCTGGCGGTCACGTTCAACCTGCGGACGGGCGGGTTGCGGCCGAAGCGCGCGGCAGCGGCTCCTGAAATTGCAAAGGTTTTGCCCCAGAGCCCAATGCAGGCTCCGGCTCCCGTCTTGCCGGAGCACAAGAATGCGGAAACAACCCAAGCGGTTGTTCCTCCAGCCGCCTTGAAGCTGCTGGCAAAGCGCGCGTCCTCCTTTGCGGAGCGAGCGCCGGCGGCTTCAACTGGTCAATTTCCGGCAGCTTCTTCAGGTGGCCCGCTGCTGGCCGGCAGTTTCCATGGGGAAGGTTATGCTCCGCTGTCGGCTGCGAGTGCGTCAGGAGCGGGCGCCGCAGAAGGACCGGTGCCTGGTGGCCAGGCGAACACGGTGCTCTTCAAGCCGCAGCCGGGGCCTTCTCTGTGGCCGCAGCAGACTCTGCAGAAGCAGGCGATGGACGCGCCGGCAAAAAACGCCGGGGGCACCCAGCTCGCGCAAACCAGCCTGCGGGCGATGGGCGGTTCCCAAACGGTGCGGGCCTTGAGCTTCGCTGCGGCGATGCCGCGAAGTGAAGCGCAGCCCGCAGCCGGCAACAGCCTTGCAGTCTCCATGAAGCGGACGTTGACCGCGGCTCCAGCACTGGCCGGAATCGGCGGATTCAAACTGCCCGGCGGCGTGAGGGCTGTTTCTGCGGCCGTCACGCTTGATCGGACGCTGGCCGTGGACCCGACAGGCGCATTGTTTCTGAGCGAAGATGCGGGCCTGCACTGGGAACCGATTACGCAGCAATGGACAGGCCGCGTCCTCGAAGTGCGGGCCACCAAGCCGGCCAGCGATCCAGCCGCGCCCGCGTTGGGATTTGAGCTGATGAACGAAGCCGGATTGACCTGGACGAGCATGGACGGCAAGGTCTGGAAAGCCAAGTGATGCCTCTCTGCAGGAGGCAGGCTTTGCCCTTGGCTTGTGAAGTGCAGAAGGCGATTCGTCTGTAGCTTTCGTAGCTTGAGAGGCCGCCTGGAATCCGGGAGTATGCTTCGACCTGGCGTTGTCACTTATTGAGCGACGGATGGTTAGAGGGAACTTATTCGAGATCTTCCTGCTGAAGAAAACCTCTTCATTGCCGAAGAAATACTTACCAGGCCACCTGCCGCCAAAGATGCCTACGGGAGCCGGGCGCGGGATGGCCTGAAACGCCCCGGGCGCAAATCGGTTGCCGGACGAAGGGAGACTTCGACAGTGCTGATGGAAAGGGACAGAGACGGTATTGCCAGGTTGCCATGGGCGCATCTGCGTTTGCCGCCTTTTCCGCAAGTCGCCATACGGGTACTGCAACTGGCGAACAACGAAAACGTTCAGTTGCGCCAGTTGAGCGAGTTGATTTCCTCCGATCCGGCATTCGCGGGTGAGGTTCTGACCATTGCGAATTCGCTGTTATATGCGCCGCGCTTTCCCGCCAACAGCATTCTGCAGGCTATTGCGGTGCTGGGGGCGAATAATCTGCAAGGGCTCTGCCTGACGGTCGCGGTGCGCTCCTATATGGGCAAGACTTTGAGTCATCCGGCCATGCGCGCGGTTTGGCAGCACAATCTGGCATGTGGGCTGATCGCCGAACAACTTGCTTCGGCAGGCTTCATGGACCGGGACATTGCCTACACCTCGGGGGTGATGCATGACTTGGGTCGCCTGGCGCTGGCGGTGCTGCGGCCCACGGATTACGGCCTGCTGCTGGGTTCTTATAGCGGCGCTCCGAGCAGCATTCTCAAGGCGGAGCGGGATTTGTTCGGATGGGATCACTGCGAGGCCGGGCGGGAACTGATCGCGGATTGGAAGCTGCCTGAGGACTTTGCAGCCATTGTGGGTGAGCATCATTGCCCGCGGCAAATCGCCGGTTCCTGGGAGATGGCGGACCTGATCAACGTGAGCTGCCGGATGGCGGACACGGCGGGCTTTCCCGCGTTTGCCGGGTGCGAGACTTCCCGGTTTGAGGATCTGCTGGAGGAACTCCCGGCGCGGGAGCGGCGGCTGTTTCACTCTACGGTGGAGACTCTGACCTTCGAAGTGACCAAGAAGATCGAGGCCATCGAGGGGGTTTAGAAGATGGATTTCCGGCGCGCCGGGGGCAGAACCGGGCCTGGGCCAGGGAAGCTCTTTCGGATACTCGACGATGCCTAACTGCCAGGAAAGGCGACAATCTTCCAAAGGGTGTAGCTCGCGGGTAACTTCTGATAGGTTACCTAACTGCTTCGGCGCTGGGCTGTTTTTACCTTTATATGGTAACTCAGCAAGATTATTTAACTCGTTTGTATTTAGACGATTACCGCAGCTTGGCAATAAATCGTGGAGTAATCAAGAGAAGGCGTTGTGCTTTAGATCACACAGGGCGCACTGATGAAGCTCTGTTCCTGTCAAAGCCAAGCTGGAAGTGCGGCACGGTAACCAGTTATCCAAGAGTTAGGTAACTATGGCCAGGTGTGCTAGTCATATGCCATGAAAGTGTTATTGTTGCAAAGCTCTGATAGGTTGAGAGTCAGTTTATAGAACTGCCAGAGTCAATAAGCCGGAATCGAAGAAAACAGGGAGATTCCGTTGCTTCAGCTCGATGATCTGGATTCAATTTGATGTTTGGATTGCATTCGAGAGCGCTGGGGCCATTCTTCAGTTCTAGTAAGACGCTTGAAGAGTAAGTGGAGAAGAGTCCCATGCAGCAAGTCCCGTATCGCTCTGAATGGTATTCCGCAGCCGCCTTGGCGGCGTTGCGCTTGATTTGTACCCCTATTGACTTGACATGCCGCTCCGCTCGACGCATTTTGCTGTCGGCGCCGGCCCTGCTGGTTGTCCTGGCTCTGATGTTTGTGCAGGCCAGCGCACCCCGGTTGAGCGCGCAGGTGCGTGCCCTGGCGGTCGCGCCAGCAACTCCCTGTTACGGGTCCTGCCAGGTACAGACCAGCTGCCCTGCCGGCAGTCCCACAAAGGTGACGGGAAAAGTCTACGTGCCCAATGGCGTGGATCCGCTGCCGAATGCACTGGTGTATATTCCCAGCGCGCAGCCGACAGCGTTTCAGCAAGGGGTGCAATGCCTGGTAGCCGGCACCGCGGGAAGCGGCAATCCGGTGGCGGACACGACCTCGGCCACGGATGGTAGCTTCACGCTGACCAATGTTCCCTCGGGGACCAATATTCCCATCGTGATTCAGTCCGGCAAGTGGCGTTTTCAGGGTGTGATTCCGACGGTGACGGCGTGCGCCACCACGGTGGCCCCGGCGGCGGCGACCAGCATGCCGAAGACCAACGGCGCAACGACGACCAATGGCGCGGCCGGCAACGGCGTGGGCACGGGAGACATTCCCCAGATGGCCCTGGTGACTGGTTCCGTAGACGCCATGGAGTGCGTGTTGCGCGCGACCGGCATTGCCGACTCGGAATTCACGATCCCCTCCGGTGGCGGGCGAATCCAGCTTTACAAAGGCGACACGTCAGGCGGAGCCACGCTGCCCTCGATCCCGGCTGAAAAAACGCTGGTGAGCAGCGCGACGACCCTGGCCAATTACGACATGGTGCTGTTCGACTGCCAGGGAAGTCCGGATACCGACGCCAACTCGACGACCCAGGCCAACCTGATCAACTGGGCCAACGCCGGCGGACGCATTTTCGGCACCCACTATAACTACGCATGGCTTTACAACGACACGCCCTTCTCGACGACCGCGAATTGGGATGTGGACCAGTCTGAATTGGCCGATGGACCGGCCACCATCAACACCAGCTTTGCGGGCGGCGCGCAGCTTGCGCAATGGCTCCTGGATGTAGGCGCCTCGACGACGTTGGGACAGATTGCCGTCAACACGACGCGCCACGATCAGACCGGCGTGGTTTCGCCGACGCAGTCCTGGTCGACTCTGAACAGTGGCACATCGAACGATGCACATCCGGTCATGCAGATGACCTTTAACACGCCGGTCAATGCTGCTGCCTCTGCACAGTGCGGTCGTGTTCTGTTCAACGAGTACCACGTGTATAACGTCTCGGACGGCGGCACGAAGTTCCCCGGCGAGTGCGCGTCGACCACTCCTGCTCAGATGACCCCGCAGGAGAAGATGCTGGAGTATGCGCTGTTCGATCTGGCGACCGCGATCACACCGGTCACCACCAGCAGCGCATCGCTGAGCTACGCCCACTCACAGGCGATTTTCGTGCAGGGAGACAGCGCCGATAACATCACCGTCACCGTCAACAACACAAGCAACAATAACGTCAGTCTCACCTCATCGCTGACGGTCAATGGCACGCTTCCCGCGGGCGTGACGGTCAACACTTCGACCTTCGCATCCGGCGGCTGGAGCTGCACGGCCGGTGGAAGCACTTTTACCTGCACGCGGACCACGGCTCTCGCCGCCGGAGCCAGCGACACCATTGACGTGCCCGTTGCGGTGGCGCCCACCGCCCCGACCAGCGGCGAAGCACTCACCTTGACCGTCACCGGCGGAGGACTTCCCATCATCGTGACCGGCACGGATCCGCTGACCATCCTGATCGGCCATTCCATTGCCTGGGCCACTCCCGCGCCGATCTCCTACGGGACGCCGCTCGGCTCCAACCAACTGGATGCCACCGTTTTGTGCGGTGGCACGGTGGCAGCCGGAAGCTATGCCTACAAATATGGTTCAACGACCGTCACCACGGGCACCATTCTGCCGGCTGGCAACGATGCGTTGACGGTCACCTTCACCCCGACCGGGGCGCCGAACTGCCCGGTGCAGACCGCCGCAGTGACCGCAGTCGTGAATCCGGCCGCGACGACGACCGTGCTTACGGCAGCGACAACCACGCCCACCCAGGGCAAGGCCGATCTGCTGACGGCTACGGTCACCGGACCGGGCACACTCACCGGCAACGTGGCGTTCAGCTCTGGCTCGACCACGCTATGCACTGCAACGGTGAGCGCCGGTGTGGCATCCTGCAGCTACACTCCTGCGGCTTCGGGAAGCATCGCGGTCGCCGCGCAATACCAGGGCGACGCGAATCATCTGACCAGTTTGGGCTCGCTCACACTCAAGGTCACTTCGGCTTCCACGGGCACCGTCAGCCTGCAGTTTGCCAGCACGCAGTTGACCTATCCGGGGCAAACCAACGCCACGGCCTGCGTGACCTCGACCAGCCAGACAGCCACCGGGATCATCAGCTTCTACGATGGGTCCACTCTGCTCAGCACGCAGTCCGTCCAAGGCGGCGGATGCGCCTACTGGTACATTGCCCCTGCGCTCAATGCCGGAAGCCACGCCATGACGGCGAAATACTCCGGCGACAGCGCGAACCCCGCGGCAACCTCGCCGCAGGTCACCTTGACGGTCGCTCTGGCGGCTACAACCATGGAAGCGTCCTGCTGGAACAGCACGTTCCCGTACGGCATCAACTATAACTGCAACGCAAACACCGACTCGGGTCCCAAGTCGGGTCATATGACCTATAGCTACGACGGCGGAACGCCGGTTGTTCTGCCTCTCGACTCGAATGGCGCCACGGTGTTCACCATCACCAAGCCCACGGTCGGCAAGCACTCGGTTGTGATTGCCTACCCGCAACAGGGCAACTACCAGGGCGCCACACTGCCCGCCAACACCTTTACGGTTACGGCTGCACCGGTGCAGGTCGCGGTGGTCTCTTCTGCCACGCAGATTGCGGCAGGCGGGAGCGCGAAGTTCACGGCGAGTGTAACCTCGGCTACGGCGGGAATACCCACTACCGGTTCGGTGTCGTTCTACGACGGCAGCAAGCTGTTGGGCGCGGTGACCGTGAATGCCAGCGGGCAGGCGGTCTACTCGGCTACCGGCCTGACTACCGGCACGCACACCATCACGGCCACTTACACTGGCGTCACAACCTACGGCACCGGATCGGCGACGGTCACGGTGAATGTGGCTGCGACGAGCCAGACCATCACCTTCACTGGACTGCCCTCGACGGCCACTTTTGGCGCGGCAGGACCCTACACGCTGAAGGCCACGGCCACTTCGGGACTGGCGGTCACGTTTAACGTCACCGGCCCGGCCACACTCTCCGGCTCCACGCTGACCATTACCGGCGCGGGAACGGTGGTGGTAACGGCCTCACAGGCGGGCAACAGCACGTACAGCGCCGCTCCGACGGTCGCACTCACTCTCACGGTGGCCAGCCCGGCACCCACGGCCATCGCGTCGATGACCCAGCAGTTCACCAGCACACAGTTGGTGTACCCGGGCGCAACCAACGTGACGGTCTGCGTCAACTCCGGCAAGACAGTTGCGGCAAGCGGCACGGTCGGCATCTACGACGGTTCTGCGCTGCTGACCACGCAGTCGCTGCAGGGCAACGGCTGCGCCTACTGGTACATCGCGCCAGGGCTGGCGGCGGGTTCGCACGTGTTCACATCCAAGTACTCCGGCGACAAGAGCAATATCGCTGGAGCTTCGACCGCGACCACGGTAACGGTCTCGCCGGTTGCGGTGCAGATGAATGTCGCCCTGAGCAACTCCACGGTGGTCTACGGGGGCAACGCTCAAATGACGGTGACGACAAGTTCCAACGCCGGATCGCCGCTGGGCTCGGTCACCTATAGCTTGGACGGAGGCGCAGCCACCACGGTGGCGCTCAGCAACGGCAACGCGGTGATCAACCTCGCCAAGCCGGCGGTGGGTAGCCATAAGGCTGTGATCTCCTACCCGCTGCAAACCAACTTCGCAGCCGCCGCGGCGCAGACGGTGAGCTTCAACGTTACATCCGCACCGGCCAGCATGACGCTGACTCCTTCGGCCACGTCGGTGAAAGCCGGCACAAGCCTCAAGTTCACCGCGGCCGTTACTTCACTGACCGCTGGTGCACCCAACGCTACCGGGTCGATTGCATTCCTGGACGGGACAAAGCTGCTGGCGACAGTGGCCGTTGGCACCACGGGCCAGGCAACTTACACAACCACCACCCTGGCCGTCGGAACGCATGCCATTACGGCCAACTATGCCGGCAGCACCAGCTACGGCACCGCAACCGCTGCCGTGACGGTGAGCATCACCAGCGCGCCGATCGTCATCGTCAACTAAGCTGCGAACAGGCACCCACAGAAAAATCGGCGACCTTAGGGCCGCCGGTTTCTTTGTGTGCAGGCTTTTCCCGATCAGGCCCGGGCTTTCAGTTCCGGATACCACTTGTAGATGCGCTGCTGGTCCTCAGGGCTGAGCTGGCCCAGGCGCATCGGCTTGTCCTGGGGGCGCGTGCCTTTCTGATTCAGCACGTTCATCAGGCTCCATTCACGCTGCAGGCCTTGCGGCTCTTCCGCCTTCAAATCGTAGCGGGTAAAGTCGATGGCCATGGCGGGGCTGTTCTTGGTCCAGTCATGCAGGAGAGCCAGGCGAAACTCGCGGTTCATGAACCACTCGATCTCCAGATTCTTCTCCGAACCCGGGCCGCCGGTTCCTTTGGCATCGAAGCGGTAGTTGAGCCCGGCATTGCTGGGATTGTGCTTTCGCCACTCCAGGCCGAAGGCTCCTTCGGTCATCACCTGCGTGTCGGGCCACCGCTCCTTTACGGCCTGGAGCCAGTAGGTCAGATCCTCGTCGTGACCGATCGAGAGCTCCCATATCCCCGTCACAAAGCCAAAGCCGTTGAGCGCATGGCCCGTGTCGAAGTGCATCGCGGTGGTGTCCATCATTTCCTTGCGGCCGGGCACGGTCCCCATGTTGCCCACCGACTCAATGGGACCCACGCCGAGCCGGCTGTTGAACTTGTCCTCGAAGCCTTCGCGGCGTGCCGTGAGGAAGTCGCAGGTCCAGCCGTCCAGGCAAATGCTGTCAATGAAATCGGCCGGTCCCTGGGCGGGTTTCAGATAGTGCTCGCGGCTGGGGTAGTAGGGATAGCAGATGCCGCCGTCGCCATCGCCGTGATCGATGCCGTGCTGGCTCCAGATCTGTCCCTGGCAAACATGGATGCCTTCATCCGCGGCGAGGAACCGCTGGTTCTCCGCGTCCATAAATCCAGCCACCAGGCACTGGGGACGATAGCCGGCGCCCACAATCTGGGAGATCATCTCAAGCGCCTTGCGATTGGTCTGCCGGTTGACTTCGCGCGTATTGAACATGGGGGCGAAATAGCCGCCTGGAATGAAGGTAATCTCGTCGCCATAGCGGTCGTGAAACGTGGCCAGCAACTGCCGCGCATCCTGATACTGCTTGCGGCTGTCGTTCAAGGCCAGCCAACTGATGGCCCAGGTCATCTTGCCATCGGGCCATCCGCGCGCAAAAGCCTCGCGCCGCGCACGCATGCGGTCGGGGTGGTTGTCGGGGACTTCGTCTTCGCCAATGGAGTGATTGGGAGAGACCTCGATCTGATTCACGCGCAATACGGATACGTGTGTCACAAACCTGCCGCGTAAAGGAGCGGCGCCCGCAGCAAACACTGGGGAACTCCCTGCCCATCCTGCGAGTCCGAGAGAAGCCGCCGAAGCTGCCGCCCCACTGAGGAATTTCCGCCTGGTCAAGTCACTGCCCAGGAGTCCCTGGGCCTTTTCAGAATCCTGCATTTCCACCTTCCACATGCGCTATTGATTCGGAGAAATCATACTAGAGTGATTCCACATTGTTGTACCCCAAGGACCACCGCAGCAAAGGGCTGCCCCTCCGCCTGCCTCTCAGGGAGCGAACCTCGCCGCTATCGCTCCAAAAAACAGACGGGTTGCGGTTTCCCTTGCGCAGAATTAAGCTCCATGAGCGCATGATGTCGATGGGAAAGACTTTTTCTTGGGGTCGATATTGAGCAAAAAGCCAGTCGAAATCGCTCCTACCCCCACCCCCCTATCATGTTTTGACGCTTTTTCAGCCGTCTCCCCAGTGTAAGATTCATAGAATCAATTGCTTACTAAAAATCCTGTTAACTTACAGGTAACTGGAACTCGCTGATTTTGGCCCTTTTTCAGCCGCTCTTGCGTGATAATTCCGCAAATTGACGTCAAAATGGCCCCATTCTCGCCACCTTGGCGCGGTGTCGAAAGAAAACTTTTTCAGCATAGGGGTACAGCCATCCTGGATTCGCTCTAGGAGAAAGCTTCAAGTGGATCGGACGCAAAACAGGCAGCCATCCAGGATTGCACGTGGACTGTTCATAGTTACATTCCATCTCGACAACGAATCGCCAGGATAACGCACCGTTTTCGGCAACTGCGAATCCAATCTACAAGATTGCCGCTTCCAGCAAACAGACGACGGATCCCAAAGGGGTAAATCGAAGCCCTGAGATCAAAAGAAGAGACTCCTGCGCCTGAGTAATCCACGAGAGCACTGTCCATTATTTGATCAAATACCACGATGGTACGGAATCGCAGGACTTTCCGACCACACATGTAGCACTTGCCTTGCAATCCCCTTCATGAGCCGCACCATGCGAGCGGCTCGCCAGAGAACAAGGAGATTTCAAATGATGAAAGCATTTGCTCTTGCCGTTTTGGCCTGGAGCGCTTCCTTTTACACTTTTGCATCGGCGCAGACCTTATCGCTGAACGACGGATCGATTGTTCGGAGCAACCCGAGCCGGATTGGGGTGAACATCGGGGCCATCGACTATTGGGATAACGGTCAGATTCTGAAGAATCTGATTGGGTCGAGCAACCCAGGGTTCGAGCCATTGCTGGCGCAGCAGATCTGGGTGGTGGGGACAGCCGGGACTCCGACCAGCTTTGCCATCCAGGATGTTTACGATGGAGTTCCTCCGGACTACTGGGCAGGAGGCACGTTTACCGTAGTCGAGTCGCAATCGGGCGGCGCGGAGCTGGGCTGCACGGGGACAATTGCTTCGAACACCGGACCTAATTATCCGGTGACTGGCGTGACAACGTGGGTATCTCCGGTGGTGACGGCTGCCTCGGCGTGCGCCGCGCCTTTCAGCGTGGGCGACACCGTGATCATGAGCAAATCCGCGTATCCCACACCTGAGTCGTGGTGGGAGACCGGCGGCCAGGGTGGCACGGCCGGCACGGCTGCGGGCGGAGCGCAACTGCTTTCCGACACGACGGACCTGTGCGCGACCTGCGGCACACAAGCCCTGAACATGAACGCCACCGTGGCCGGATCCAAGGCGACCGCGGCCTGGTACTTTGACAGCGAGAGCACCGACAACATTTTCGTCTTGATGAATGGCACTTATCAGCTTTCGTTCTGGGCGAAGCTGGCCTCCGGAACTCCGGTGCTGACCGCTTCGGCCAGCCGAGGTTCGCAGGGTGGATTCAACTGCGGGAGTTATGTGCCAAAACTAACTTCGACATGGGCGCAATATACCTGGACATGCACGGCCGCGGAGTCGGCGTCGACCACGCCGGGCGCGGCCCAGGTGGCACTGCAGGTTACGGGAGGGTCGGTTTATCTGGACAATGTAAGTTTCCAGAAGATGGCGACCGACGCCAGCAACACGACGGTTCTGCGCGATGAGGTGATTCAGACCTTGCAGAATTACTATGGTCCGGCGATCGGCAAGAATCCCGGCATGTTTCGCTACTGGGTGAACCAGAACGCGGAGACCATGAGCAACTGGACGCAACCCGATTATGCGCATGCGCCTACCAGCGGAGGAACAGGATATTTTGTGGGGCCGGGCGGAGCCGGATCGATAAGTCTTTCTCTCGAAGATTATCTGGCGATCTGCCAGATGCTCAACGCGGAACCTTATCTGGAAGTACCGGTAACTTTCTCCACGGCAGATGCTGCGAATCTTGTCGAATTTCTGGCCAGCCCGTCGAGTACGACGTATGGCGGCCGGCGCGCGGCGCTGGGACAGACGGAGCCGTGGACCAGCGTGTTCAGCAACATTCATCTATCTTTCTGCAATGAATGCTGGAACGGGCAGTCCTTTGCGGGCCAGTCGCTGGCCATGAGAAGCAACGCGCCCAACCAGGAGTATTACTACGACTACAGCGTGCGGGCCAGAGACATTTTTGCCGCGATGCGCGCGGACAGTTATTACTCGAAGTCTTCCTTCGACCTGGTGATGAATGCGCAGACCGCCATCAACTACACGATGGACGCGGCGATACAGAGAGCGCGTCCCGACTCCGTCGAGATCGAGGATTATACTTACGGGCCGGTGAACAGCTTTACACCGGACTCCGCGCTGTGGCAGCCGGCCATGGTCGATCCCTGGGAGAAGGTGACCAATCCCAGCGACATCCGGAACTTCTATCAATCGGTGCACGACTATCAATCGCAAAACACCTGCGGCGCCTCGGGAACGGCGACCTGCAATGTGAATATCTACGAGTGGGGCCAGGGCACGATCAGCGGCAGTATCGATCAGACGCATCTGGACTACATCAATGCAGGAGCCGGCGAGGGCGTGGTGATGGCGCTGCAGCCGCTCTTGAATCTGCAGTACTACGGCATCCGGCCGCAATCGTTTTTCTCGCTGACCGAATTCAAGAACAGCGCGGCGAACGGCATGACCTCGAAGCTGTGGGGAAACACGATCGACATGGGCGGCGCGACCAACAATGTGCGGCCGGAGTTTCTGGCGGTCTCGCTGGTGAACCAATCGATCATCGGGCCTATGTATGCCTGCCCGATCACGAGTAACTTGACGTATAACTTCGCGGGTTCACCGAACGGCAACGCAGCCATGCCGGCGATGACCAACGTTCCTTATCTCTACGCGTTCTGCTTCGAGAATGGAACCAAACGCTCGCTGGTGCTGATCAACACCGACTTAACGAGCAGCCACAACCTCAGCTTCGGAGGAATCAATCCTCCGGCCGGAACTGTAACGCAAAGACAGTTCGCGCCTGGAGCACTGGACGATATGAACGAGGCGGCGACTGGGACTGCTACCAACCTGACGCCAAGTAAAGTCGCGATCAAAACAACGACGATCGCAGGACCGACCTCCATCAGCCTTCCGCCCTACTCCGTCACGGCTCTGGATTACACTGTTCTCCCCGCGCCAACTGCGGCCACTCCGACGCTCAGCCCGGGAACTGGCACCTATACGTCCGCCCCGACAGTGACCATCAGTGATACAACGCCTGGCGCGTCCATCTACTACACCACCGATGGGACAACGCCCACAACCTCGGCGACAGTGTACACAGTCCCCATCACGGTTACCGCCACAGAAACCATAGAGGCCGTTGCCGTCGCGACAGGCTACTCAGCAAGTTCGGTTGCATCCGCCACTTACACGTTACCGATGACTTTCAGCATCTCGCTCAGTCCCGCTTCGTTGGCCTTGTCGGCTGGACAGTCGGCAATGACCACGGTCAGGATTGATTCAGTGAATGGATTCAATCAGGCCGTGTCCTTCGGATGCACAGGGCTACCCGCAAGGTTGTCGTGCGCTTTTTCTTCTCCATCGGTTACGCCGACCGGAGCACCTGCGACTGCGACTCTCACTGTTGCTGCCAACACAACCGTCGCGGCGCATCGAGGAACTCTGCCTCTGATTCCCGTTTCCGCTGCAGCGTTCGTCTTTTGCTTGATCGGATTGCACAAAAGCAGGTTGCGAGTCGGTCTCTTTGTTGCCGCCCTGGCATTGAGTCTTACGACGTTGAACGCATGCAATGGTCCGATCACAAGAACGATCGTCCCTGTTACCTCAGCCATCACTGTGACGGCGACCGCTGGAGCAATTCAGCAAACGGCGGTCTTGACGGTGACTGAGAAGTGAGCAGGGCAAGAAGACATTGCATTCTTCAGTTGTCAGGTGTTATTTGGCCAGCGAGAGGAGTCCGCAGCACACGCTCAAATGCGTCGCATGCGGCCTCCCATGTGAACCTCTGAATATTGCGGTGGCCGTTTTGTGCCAATCGCAAGCGCAATTCCGGATCGTCAAGGAGCCTGACCACGGCACCTGCGATTGCTGCAGGATCCTCGGCCGGCACAAGCAGTGCGGTCTCGCCGTCTGTACAGAACTCGCGGTGCCCGCCAATATCGGTTGCAACCACCGCCGCGCCGCACATCATCGCTTCGCATGGAGGCAATCCCCACCCTTCACTCAGACTAGGGGCAAGGAATATCGATGCACGGTTATAGATGCGACGCAGTTCCGCCTGAGCGGGAGAATGGTGGTACGTAATCCACGCTGGTAAATCCTGCGGACGCTCATCGATACCGAAGAATTCGGCTTCCAGATCAGGGGACTTCTCTTTTAGAGAGACGAGGGCCGTGAGCCCATCGTAGGAACCTTTCCAAGCCAAGCTGTGGCTGAAGAGCATTGCGATCCGGAATGGACTCCTGTCTTCCGAAGGAACATCCCGGCCGAACTTAGTGAAGTCGAGCCCGTTCGGTATGTAGTAAGACGACTCCCCCATTTTATGAGCTATATCTTCAAGCCAGTGGGCAATAACTATTTTTTCCAGAGGGGCTTTCCAGGTTGCCATTACTTGTTCTACGGACCCCAGCCAGGTTTCCAGATGCTGAAGCAGGTAAAGCTTCTTCCCCGGCAAATTGCGCATTGCCGCCAGATGATCTGCAGTTGTCCACCACGTGGCGACATAGGCATCTGCGTGCGGAAGAAAGATGCGGGACAAAGTTGGCACCCACGACGCCTTTACTTTGGGATCCAGTTTGAACCATCGATCCGGCCTCCAGTTTCCCCTTATAGCGAATGGAATATATCGAAACACACGCAATCTGTCCTTGAGGCTCAAATGCGCATCGCGGGGGAATAACTGCGCAACATGCAGCACCTGGACTTCATGGTTGCGTCTGGCCAGTCGATTGGCATATTCGTAGACGACCTTAAATCCGCCTGCGGGGCGTGATCCTTCCTGCGGAAGCAAGAACACAATTTTCATTTAGACTCTCGCGTTTGGGGCGAATATATCGAAAAGTCCGACATGTCCGGTAAATGCTAATTGCAGCGGATCGCTGCGTGAGGGACAACGACGGGAAGCTGTGGGCTAAGAAATTGCCGGGTTCCTGACAAGGCTCAGAATATCATCCGTGGCGCTCCCGCGAATAGCTCAGGCACTGACCGCTGAAATCGGCTAACCTGATCTCATGAGTGCAATATTCCTTGTGCCGGGCCTGCTCTCGCTTTATCTTGTGGTCCGCGGGCGAATTGAGACTGCCTTCCTATCTGTGTATCTGCCCGCCCTATTGCTGCTACCCGACGGATACGCGTTTCGGGTGCCTCATTTTCCTCCGATTTCGGCAGCCCAGTCGGCCTTGATTCCGATAGGCGCAGTGGCGTTGTATCGCCTTGTGCGACGCGGTCTTCCCTCAGTGCTGGATATTCTGGTGGCCGCTTTCATTGCGAGTATTGCTACCAGCGAGATTCTTCGCGAACGCGTCATGAACGATGGCGTCCAGGTCGCCGTGAGCGCTTTCTTATCTATCTTTCTGGCATACGCTGCAGGGCGCATGCTCATTGAACCGAATCTTCGCTTTGTTACTGTCCGGCGCATCGTCGTCCTGATTCTGCTGCTGGGTCCACTGGGACTGTACGAATGGCGCTTCGGGCAGAATCTCTATGGCGTGATCGGAGAGAGGATATTTCTTCTAGACGGCGTCCAGTCAACAGTTCAATTCAGAAGCGGACATGGAAGAGTATCGGCATCCTTCAACGATGCCGAGTTGGCAGGAATTGCATTTGGAATGGCAGCAGCATTGAATGTATGGTTGTTCTATCTGCGCAAGTGGCGTTCGACAGTAGAACTCGGAAAGCCGCTTGCGTGGCTTGAGAGATTCCACGTCCCTGGCCTGCTGCTTCTCTTGTATGTCTTCCTTACGAATTCCAGAGGGCCGATTCTGGCCGTAGGGATTGCATATCTGATTCTTCAAATTCCGCGATTCAAATACAGAAAGATCGCCATGGTTGCGGTCGCGATTCTGATCGTCGCTGCAAGCGTGGGCGCGTACCAGTACTTCTCTCACTATACAAACGTCTCCGACCCGGGAGCGATAGTAAATGAACAGCAAGGAAGCGCCTTGTACAGGCGCCAAATGATTGAACGCTACCAGCCCATTGTGAGGCAGGGCGGGTGGCTGGGCGGAGGATTGCTGAGCCACCCAAGCATTCCTGGTATGGCCTCCATCGACAACGAGTTTCTGCTCGTTCGACTTGCCTACGGGAACTCTGGCTTTATCATTTTTCTGCTCATCGCCGCAGAGACTTTCCGGCGCCTGATTGTGCATTGCTGGAGACTGAAAGCACGGGAGGATCAAGCCTTCGCGATTGCGCTTCTAGGAGCCATGACAGTCCTCTGGATATCGATCGTAACTGTTTATATGGGCGAGCAGATACCACAACTGGCCTTCCTTCTGGTCGGATGGAGCGGGTCCATAATGCCCGGATCGACACTCCGCACGGGGGCACCGGTAGACGCCGTGCGACCCAAGTTCACTTTCAAACGAATTCTCAAATAGAATCGTGTTACAGGTGGTCCGAGATAAGGGTTGGAACACCTCGTCCGGTACCAGACGCGAAAAGTGCGTGCGTCGAGTTTGCAATCGATTGGTGAAGCCGCTTCTGCCTGGTTTCCTATATCTTTTGTCTAGTCTTTGACCGCGGTCAGCCGAGCCTAATCATCCCCGAGTCCACTTAGTGCTCGGCTCGGTGCAGGTCTTCTACTTCGCAGCATTTCGATGACTGCCTTGCGGTACTTCATTGCCTTGGATCCCTCACATGAATTTGACGGCTGCGTGCTGTCGGCTTATCCGTGCCCGCAGCACCGCGAGTTGTCAGCTAGTCTGACAATTAATTGCCACCATTCGCCTTTCTCGGGGATAAGTTGCAAGTAATTGTCACTTGTCAAGTGGCTGATGACAATAATTGCCATTTTTGTGATTCGTGGCACATGGCTTGGTGTTTGACAGCACAGATGTGAATTCACTTCAGTGGCACGCTGGTAACTGTTCCGAAGGGTACCTACGGCTTTATAATCGGGGTACTTCGGTAATTCATACAATGACGCGTCGTTTTCGAGCTGGAGCCTAAGAATCGCAAGGCGTCTGATTGAACCCTCTTCCAGATCACCGATCCGTCGATAGCTGCAAATAGCAAGAATCTTGTTGAGTTAATTCAGCCTCGCAGGTTGTGCAAATGAGACTTGGAATCGCATCGCCGCCAGTTCGTTCGTTGTCTTCGTCTCGCGCATTACCATGCTCACCCAAACTGGATGCAAACAGGTCATGGCGCTCAGTGTGCCTGCATCCGAAGCCCGCATTCTGCGGCCATCGCTTAGGAGTTCCCAGGATGAAACACTCATCGGTTCATGCCATTATCGCTCTTGCTTTTTGCATCATGGCCTTATCTTCTGTTCCGGCGCAGGCGCAGACCTTATCGCTCAACGACGGATCGATTTTGCGGAGCAACCCGAGCCGGATTGGAGTGAACATTGGGGCCATCGACTATTGGGATAACGGTCAGATTCTGAAGAATCTGATCGGGTCGAGCAACCCAGGGTTCGAGCCATTGCTGGCGCAGCAGATCTGGGTGGTGGGGACAGCCGGGACTCCGACCAGCTTTGCCATCCAGGATGTTTACGATGGAGTTCCTCCGGACTACTGGGCAGGAGGCACGTTTACCGTAGTCGAGTCGCAATCGGGCGGCGCGGAGCTGGGCTGCACGGGGACAATTGCTTCGAACACCGGACCTAATTATCCGGTGACTGGCGTGACAACGTGGGTATCTCCGGTGGTGACGGCTGCCTCGGCGTGCGCCGCGCCTTTCAGCGTGGGCGACACCGTGATCATGAGCAAATCCGCGTATCCCACACCTGAGTCGTGGTGGGAGACCGGCGGCCAGGGTGGCACGGCCGGCACGGCTGCGGGCGGAGCGCAACTGCTTTCCGACACGACGGACCTGTGCGCGACCTGCGGCACACAAGCCCTGAACATGAACGCCACCGTGGCCGGATCCAAGGCGACCGCGGCCTGGTACTTTGACAGCGAGAGCACCGACAACATTTTCGTCTTGATGAATGGCACTTATCAGCTTTCGTTCTGGGCGAAGCTGGCCTCCGGAACTCCGGTGCTGACCGCTTCGGCCAGCCGAGGTTCGCAGGGTGGATTCAACTGCGGGAGTTATGTGCCAAAACTAACTTCGACATGGGCGCAATATACCTGGACATGCACGGCCGCGGAGTCGGCGTCGACCACGCCGGGCGCGGCCCAGGTGGCACTGCAGGTTACGGGAGGGTCGGTTTATCTGGACAATGTAAGTTTCCAGAAGATGGCGACCGACGCCAGCAACACGACGGTTCTGCGCGATGAGGTGATTCAGACCTTGCAGAATTACTATGGTCCGGCGATCGGCAAGAATCCCGGCATGTTTCGCTACTGGGTGAACCAGAACGCGGAGACCATGAGCAACTGGACGCAACCCGATTATGCGCATGCGCCTACCAGCGGAGGAACAGGATATTTTGTGGGGCCGGGCGGAGCCGGATCGATAAGTCTTTCTCTCGAAGATTATCTGGCGATCTGCCAGATGCTCAACGCGGAACCTTATCTGGAAGTACCGGTAACTTTCTCCACGGCAGATGCTGCGAATCTTGTCGAATTTCTGGCCAGCCCGTCGAGTACGACGTATGGCGGCCGGCGCGCGGCGCTGGGACAGACGGAGCCGTGGACCAGCGTGTTCAGCAACATTCATCTATCTTTCTGCAATGAATGCTGGAACGGGCAGTCCTTTGCGGGCCAGTCGCTGGCCATGAGAAGCAACGCGCCCAACCAGGAGTATTACTACGACTACAGCGTGCGGGCCAGAGACATTTTTGCCGCGATGCGCGCGGACAGTTATTACTCGAAGTCTTCCTTCGACCTGGTGATGAATGCGCAGACCGCCATCAACTACACGATGGACGCGGCGATACAGAGAGCGCGTCCCGACTCCGTCGAGATCGAGGATTATACTTACGGGCCGGTGAACAGCTTTACACCGGACTCCGCGCTGTGGCAGCCGGCCATGGTCGATCCCTGGGAGAAGGTGACCAATCCCAGCGACATCCGGAACTTCTATCAATCGGTGCACGACTATCAATCGCAAAACACCTGCGGCGCCTCGGGAACGGCGACCTGCAATGTGAATATCTACGAGTGGGGCCAGGGCACGATCAGCGGCAGTATCGATCAGACGCATCTGGACTACATCAATGCAGGAGCCGGCGAGGGCGTGGTGATGGCGCTGCAGCCGCTCTTGAATCTGCAGTACTACGGCATCCGGCCGCAATCGTTTTTCTCGCTGACCGAATTCAAGAACAGCGCGGCGAACGGCATGACCTCGAAGCTGTGGGGAAACACGATCGACATGGGCGGCGCGACCAACAATGTGCGGCCGGAGTTTCTGGCGGTCTCGCTGGTGAACCAATCGATCATCGGGCCTATGTATGCCTGCCCGATCACGAGTAACTTGACGTATAACTTCGCGGGTTCACCGAACGGCAACGCAGCCATGCCGGCGATGACCAACGTTCCTTATCTCTACGCGTTCTGCTTCGAGAATGGAACCAAACGCTCGCTGGTGCTGATCAACACCGACTTAACGAGCAGCCACAACCTCAGCTTCGGAGGAATCAATCCTCCGGCCGGAACTGTGACCGAGAGGCAGTTAGCGCCCAGCGAGCTGGACGATATGAATGAGGCAGCGACAGGGTCGGCTACCAACCTGACGAGGGCTAGTGTTTCGATCGACACGTCCACGCTCTCGAGCCCCAGCTCAATTAGCCTGCCTCCCTTTTCCGTCACCGCACTTGATTACACTTCGCCGGGCCCACAGGCTGCGGCGATGCCAACCTTCAGTCCGGCAGCCGGGTCTTATACGGCGGCGCAGACTGTGACCATCAGCGACGCGACGGCCGGGACGACCATCCACTACACCACGAACGGAACAACGCCAACCACATCGTCCAGCGTGTATAGCGGTCCAGTCACTGTAAGCACGAATGAAACACTGCAGGCCATCGCAGTGGAGACGGGTTATACCACCAGCCCGGCAGCCACGGCAGCCTACTCCGTGGCTCCGCTACTGCCCGCACCTGCGTTCTCGATAGCGGCCGGAACCTATGCCACCACACAATCGGTGACGATCAGCGACGCGACGGCCGGGACAACCATCTACTACACAACCAACGGGACCACGCCAACGACATCGTCCAGCGCTTACAGCGGTCCCATCACGGTGAACGCCACGGAGACCCTGGAGGCCATCGCGGTGGAGACGGGTTATACCGCCAGTGCTGCAGCGACAGCAACGTACACCATCGCTCCGGCACTGCCAACGCCTACGTTCTCGCCGGCGGCAGGCACCTACACCGGACCGCAATCGGTTACGCTCAGCGATGCCACTGCCGGCACAAACATCTACTACACCACCAACGGGACGACACCAACCACCGCTTCGACCATGTATACGGGCGCGATCTGGCAGTGCACGACACAGACGCTGAAGGCCATCGCGGTGAAGACGGGCTATTCCAACAGCCCAGGAACGACGGCGACCTATACCATCGCCCCCGTGCTGCCCGCACCCACGTTCAGTCTGGCAGGCGGTTCCGCCGCCTATGCCACGCCGCAAACAGTGACGGTCAGCGACTCGACAGCGGGCGCGAGCATCTACTACACCACGAACGGCACCACACCCACGACATCGTCGACTCTTTATGCAGGACCGATTACCGTGAGCGTGACGGAGACGATCGAGGCTATTGCGATGGAGACGGGCTATACCAACAGCCCTGTGAGTTCGGTGTTGTACACCATTGCTCCGGGAGTGCCCGCGCCCGCATTCTCGCCCGCGGCCGGCACTTACGCCACGCCACAATCGATCACGATTGGTGACTCGATGGCGGGCACGACCATCTACTACACCACCAACGGAACTGCACCCACCACCGCATCGACCAAGTACACTGCGGCGATCACGGTGAGCGCGACGGAGACGCTGGAGGCCATCGCGGTCAAGACAGGCTATAACAACAGCGCTGTGATGACAGCGGCTTATACCATTGCTCCCATGCTGCCCGCGCCTACGCTTTCACTGGCGGCCGGAACTTACACTGCGCCGCAGTCGGTGACCATTGGCGAAGCAACCGCAGGAGCAACCATCTATTACACGACCAACGGAACTGCTCCCACTACCGCGTCGACCAAGTACTCGGGAGCGATCACGGTGAGCGCGACGGAGACGCTGGAAGCCATCGCGGTTGAGACAGGTTATAGCAACAGTCCTGTCACGACTGCGGCCTACACCATTGTTCCCGTGCTGCCTGCGCCCACGTTCTCCCTTGCGAGCGGCACTTACACCGCGACGCAGTCGGTGACTATCGCCGACGCAACGGCGGGCACAACCATCTACTACACGACCAACGGCACTGCGCCCACGACCGCGTCGACCAAGTACACTGGAGCGATCACGGTAAGCGCGACGGAGACGCTGGAGGCCATCGCGGTCGAGACGGGATACACCAACAGTTCTACAGCGGCAGCGGCATACACAATCAGTACAACAGCCACCACCTACATCAACTATCCGGGTAGTGGATTCACGGCGAGCAGCCTGTCGATGAACAATGGCCCGACGGTGACGGGTGGGGTACTGCAAGTGACCGACGGGGGAACCGGAGAGATTCGAAGCGCCTGGTTCAACACGAAGGTTCCTGTGAGCTCCTTTGCCAGCGATTTCACATTCCAGATGCTGAAAGGGGTTGCCGACGGATTCACTTTCACAATTCAGAACGACCCTAAAGGCATCTGGGCGCTTGGATACGGCGGCAGCGGACTTGGCTATCAGAACATTCAGAAAAGCGTGGCACTCAAGTTCGACATCTATAACGATGCAGGTGAAGGTACGGATTCCATCGGCGTGTACACCGGCGGCGCGGTACCGGCAATTCCGGCTACAGATTTGAGTTCGAGTGGAATCGCGTTGTTAAGCGGTGACCTGATGCATGCGCACCTGGTGTACAGCGGAACAACGCTTGCGGTGACATTGACAGACACAAAGACGGGAGCCAGTGTCACGAACAACTTTATCGTGAACATTGCCACCGCGGTCGGCGGCACGACGGCGTACGTAGGTTTCACAGGAAGCACCGGAGCGTTCACCGCCGTACAGCAAGTGACAAGCTGGTCCTATTCAGCCCAATAACAACTCTGTTGTAGAGATCGGCTTCACCGGCGAGCGGCCATTGCTTTCAATGGCTGCCCGCCATTTTATTGCAGGAGTCTTGCCGCGATGCAGTTCACGATTGGGATCTGACTTGCCCTGGCTGACCATGCACCGTGGCGAGGTTTATTTACGCACGCGATTTCTCAGTTGACGCATCCCTGCGACAGCATGACGGACACCAGGCACGCGGTCAAACCAGCGAAGGGCGTAGATATCCGATCGAGAGCTTCGCTGAAATCCAAGTTGCGGCGTGGCAAGCAGCGTGAGCCGATGCGGAAACGCTTGCCGGAACCAACTGTATGCGCCGTCGACGTGCATGGGGCCACCTCTTGGATCTCCCCCGGGCCGGGTGAGCAGTGTTTCAAGATAAGTGACTGCCTCGCCGATGGCCGGTCCGCGCAGGGCGATGAAATGGGCGGTTTGAATCCGGAGCGAGGGATCTGCAGGGACTAGCGCGTGGCTGCTTTGTGACTGAGAAGAATCCGGAAGGACGTAGCCACCGTAAAACACGCTCCAATCTTCGCGCTTCAGTTCCTCGACGACCGCTCCAAGTCTGGTGGAGAAATCAGGTATGAAGTCGAGGTCATCCTCGAAGATCAGGATCTTCTGCAATTGCTGTGCGCTTGCCTCTTGCAGAATCTTCAAGTGGCTAAGAAATGCCCCGCGCGCTCCTATGCTTGGGAAACCATCCAGCGATAGTGGTCGAACGGCTTCAAACAACCGCACGCCGGTGCTGCTGAAGTCAGTTCCAATCATGCGCAATTGCCGCGCCATTTCACGGCGGCGATCCCGCCGCAGGGGAAGATTGATGACGTAGATGCGCTGAAAGTATTCCGTAAGGTTCATGGGGTTCCGATCTGGGTCGCTTGCAAAGCGCGTTGAATGCTATGATCCGGCTCGATTGGGTTGACACAGAGTAGCACAAATGCACTTGCGGATCCTTCGCTTCGCTCAGGATGACAGCTCTCGGGTGATGTAATTCTTCGGGGCCGGATCAACAAGAAGGTCTGGAATGTAGCACGGGCTCGCCGGCTTCAGTCCACGCGCTTCTGTTTGTACTCGATCAGCTTCGGCGTTCTGTTGCGCTTCTTGCTCAGTTCGTATTGCAATTGCCCTACGAAGATCGGAACCTGTTGCAGGTGGGAGTGAAGTCCAAACAAGAAGAGGACACCAGGGGTGGCCTCTTTCCAGCGGGCTTTCCAGGCCGAACTCACGGACACGAGGAGAAGCAAGGCGAGCCAGAGCGCAATGGGAAGAATCCCGAAGAACGCGCTACCGGCGAGGACAACAACCAGCGAGATGAGCCAGAAGCTTCCGCGCATCAGGTTTCGTCTGCGGTCGGAGGCCCAGAAGGGATCTTCGCTGTTCCGGAAACGCTCGGACACTTCGGCGTAGGCATGGCCGGCGCGTGTGGCACGCTTCCAGTACTGGCTCCAGTGTGTGATCTGCAAATCGTGTCCGGTCATTGGGCAGTCAATGTGCAGAATCCTGTACCCCTGCGCCCTGATGCGGCGGCAGAGTTCGGGCTCTTCTCCAGCGATGAGAGTCTCATCGAAGCCGCCGACCTCAAGGAGAACCTTGCGGCGCATCAGCACATCGCCACCGCAGAATTCCGCGAGTCCAGGCGGATAGATCCAGTCAAGGTCGAGTACGCGGTTGTAGACCGAAGCTTCAGGGTGGGTCTCGCGACGATGGCCCCACACTGCAGCGATTGAAGAGTCCAGCGACAGCGCATTCCAGGCCGCCTGGGCAAAGTCCGGATGCAGCACAGTATCTCCGTCGAGAAAGAGAACCAGATCGGAGGTCGCGCTTTGCCAACCCGCGTTACGCCCGATGGCTGCGGTAGGGCGATCTGGGTGAACCGCGATCACGGTGGCGCCAAGCTGGGAGGCCAATTGCGGACTGCCATCAGTCGAGGCAGAGTCAACATAGATCACTTCATTGACGGCTGCGCCGCGGATGCGGCCAATGGATTCAAGACACTCGGCCAGCCGCGGGCCTTCGTTGCGCCCGATTACGACGATGGAAAGGGACGGAGGAGATGAGTCCGCGGAGGTGCGTGTACTACTCTCAGGGTTGGTTTGCATGCACTCCCCGTTCTTGGACTGTCTTGCCATTTGCGATTTCACTGGCGTCTACCTGCACTGGAGCCTTGCGGCGAATGACGCGGGCCGGAACGCCGACCGCGATCGAATTGGAAGGAACATCCGTAAGGACCACAGCATTGGCGCCGATCTGCACGTCGTCGCCGATTCGAATCGCGCCCAGGAGCTTGGCGCCTGCGCCGACATCGACGCGATTCCCAAGCACCGGCGCTCCGCGCTCACCTGCGTGCTTCAGTCCGACTGTGACCCCGTTGCGAATCACGCAGTCATCGCCAAAGACAGCGTCGCCGCTGATGACGATTCCGCCGAAATGGTCGATCCTGAATCGTCTTCCGAGGGTTGCCTCGCAAGGAAGTTCGATGCCGGTCAGGACCTCGGAGACGACCTTGAGGACTTTATATAGAAATGAAAATGGAATGCGCAGCCAGCGCCAGCGAATGGTGTAGCGCCAGCGCCCAAAGCGATATACGGCCATAGCCCACAATCCCTGACGGGAGAGTTGGCGGTCGTAGGTGCGCCAGTCTTCGCGGATATTTTGAAACAAGCTCAACCCTACCACCCCTTCGCAGGAAGCACCTGCATTTTTCTGTACGGTTCAATTCAGCGCGCTCTCTTTGCATCGACTGGACGCGCGGGCACTCCCACGACTGTGACTCCCGCCGGTACATCGCGGGTGACGACGGCATTGGCTCCCACGGTTGCGCCGTCGCCGATGGTGACGCCGCCCAGGACGGTGACGCCGCGGCCGATCCACACCTCGTTGCCGATCACGATGGGTGACGCAGTGTAACCGGAATCACGCATAGGCAACCCTGAGACACGAGCGTGATTTGCATCGCGCAGACTCGAGTACTCGCCGATCATGACGCCATCGCCGATCTGGATTCCGGCTCGCGCGACAAGGTGAACACCGCGGGAGAGCACGACTCCGTCGCCGATCTCGATCGATCCATTCTCTTCCGTTTCCAGATAGAGTGCGGGATAGAGGAGCGCATCCCGACCAAAGCGAATCCTGCCCGTACCATGCACTTCCGCAGGGCCCATCACCACAACCGATGCATCGAGCGGCACCGCGAGGCTGGATGAAAGCGCAGCGTGACTTCGAAGCCGCAGCAGGTTGCGGAGCAGGCCGGAGGTTGCACGATAGAAGGATGACAGAAGCGACACGAAGAATGACTTGAGCATTCGGCGCATCGGGTTCACTGGAAAATCCATGCTCGCCTTCCTGGCGAAAGCCCTTACCACGGTTGCTCCGGGGAAAAGCGCCCGCCTCTGGTATCGTGCCATGCCTGGCTCATGATCGAAATCATGGACAGATCGGTGTGAGCGCTGGCGCGGCGATCCGGAGACTTGCTCCAGCGTCTGCGCTGGGACCGCAGCCAATACCAGACAGCCTCGGAGACCATGGCGCACCACGCGGAGAGGCCGTGGTGCTTGCGATAGTAGAGCAGCATGCTCCGCATGCGCCAGAGCGTAAGTTGCGCGCCGGTTCGGGAGAGTTGGAGCGAGCGAACCTGGCGCGAGGACTCGCCGCCGATATGGACGATCACGATGTCCGGCCAATAGCAGATCGAGTAACCCTTCTGCTTGATGCGCAGGCAGAGGTCGACTTCTTCGTAGTACAGGAAGAAACGCGGATCGAAAGCGCCGACAGCCGCAAGCGTCTCGGCACGAAGGATGGAGAAGGCACCGGGTACCCAGTCGACATGCGCGGCGTCCATGGGGTTGGCCCAGGTGCGGTCGAAGCGCCCAAAGAGGCGCGATCGCGGAAAGCGCGCTGCGAGGCCGGAGAGGACAATCAAGTCGCTGAAGACGGTGGGGAACATGCGCGCCGAGGGTTGCCACGAGCCATCGCGCCCGATCAGGCGTCCGCCGCCGAGGCCTGCCCGAGGAGTGGCCTCCATGTAGGCAACCGAACGCTCCAAGGATCCTTCCGTCAAAAACGCGTCGGAATTGAGGAGCACAATATAGCGTCCGCGGGCCGACTGGAAGCCCATATTATTGGCCCTGCCAAAGCCCAGGTTGACTTCACTCCGCATCAGGAGAGCCTCCGGAAATTCCTGTTTGATCATGGCGGCAGAGCCGTCCACGGAGGCGTTGTCGACCACAATGACCTGGACGCGAAGCGACCCCATCTCGCGATAGACCGAGCGGAGGCAATCCCGCAATACGTCGCGCGTATTGAAGGAGACAATCACAATGGAGACATCGAATTGATAGGAAGGCGAACTCTGAATATGCATAGTCCTCGAAGTCTTTTTGCTGCTACTCAAATGTGGGTTCACCATCCTTCTCGCAATTTGCGAAAAGAATGCCCTAAAGACTGTTTGGCGCCTGCTCACGAAAGACGTGCGCTAGCGAATTTACATTTTGCGGGAGGTTGTAAAGGCCGAGGACGCGCTTGCAGCCTGCAATCCCGAGGCTGCGGCGCAGGAGCGGACCTTCACAGAGCCGTTGCAGCGCCGAGGCCAGCGCCTCAACGGAGGATGCAGGAACCAGCAAGCCATCAAGGCCGTCACGAATCAGCTCGGGAATTCCGGCAATGCGGGTGCTCACGCAGGGAACTTCCATGGCCATGGCTTCCATCAATGCGACGGGCACGCCCTCGGCAAAGCTGGCCAGGGCGAAGATGTCCGCACGACCAAGCAACTGGCGCGTCTCGTCGTGGCTCTTTGCTCCCTCGAAAATTACCGCGATGTCTTTCTGCTTTGCAAACGTCTCCAGGTGTTCACGGTCTGGGCCCGGGCCGACGAGACGCAGGCGGAACGAATGGCCTTGGGCGTGGAGGAGGGCGCAGGCTTGCAACAGAATGAGTTGCCCCTTCGACGGGACCAAGCGGCCTACGCAGAGAATTTCCAGCGTGTGTTGCTCCGACTCTTGGGATTTGCGCGTGGGAAAGAAGATGGCTGGATCGATTCCCAGCCGGACCACATGCATCTTGTCCCAGTGTTCGGGGGCGGCGATGCGCATGAGCTGGCTCCGGCAGAAGTCGCTGATGCAGAGGATGAAACTGGCTCGTTCAACCTTCTGGCGAAGGTAGAACTTCTCCACATCGTAGAATTCATCGGGACCATGGACGGTGAGCGAGTAAGAGAATCCCCACGCCACGGAGGCCAGCATGCCCACCGTCGCGACAGGACCGCAGAAGTGGATGTGCAAATGACGATGGCCGCGCGCACGCATCCAGTCACCGAGGATGAGAGCTTCAGCGAAATAAAAGAGCGCGAAGAGCGTGGCGGTTGGATCCCATCGGCCCAAGCGGAGAGCGGCCACCAACCCACGGAGAAAGACCGCTGGCCTGAGCAGAATCGTCTTGGCCGCAATGGCTGTGGCCCGCGCGGCTCCCGCGGACTTGATGTAAAAGGTCTTCCCGGCTTCCTCGACTTCGGCTGCGGGCATGGACGAGAGCGGCCGGTCGGGAGGGTTAATCGAAGCGGCCTCCACAGTGAAGCCTTGCTTTCTGAGCTCGCGGATCTCGCTGAGGAAAAAGGTGTGCGAGACGGCCGGGTAACAGCTGAGAAGATAGACGAGGCGCACTGTGGCTGTGGCCGAAGATGGCTCTGGGACAGGCGCGGAATTTGTGCGCGGTTCCGCTTCGAAGTCCATGACTGGACACGATACTCGCGACTTTATGTTTTGCAATTTCTCATCCATAGATCACTGCTTTCAGTTGTTCCGGGAAACGACGGGGGAAGAGGCGAGGTCGTCTTCGAATTCAAATGAAACGCTCCGCTTCTCCGCAAGAGCGCGATAAATGCCGATGACTTTGTCGATCTTGCGGTGCCAATCGAAATCGCGAACGGCGCGTTCGCGTCCGGCTGCGCCCATGGACTTCGCGAGGCTGGGCGAGTCGATCAACGTCTGCATCGCCTCGGCAAATCCGGTCACCAGGCTTGAGTAACTCTCAGGCTCTACGAGGATTCCACAGGATGCATCCAGATAGTCTGCAGGACCGCCCCAGTGAGTGGCGATGACTGGCTTGCCCATGGCCATGGCTTCAAGGACCACTGCGCCTCCGCATTCGTAGAGACTCGGCAAGACCAGCGCGACCGCGCTTCGCAGACGAGCGGCGCATTCCTGCTGCGACAGCCAACCGACGAAATGGACACGATCGTTCAAGCCCAGTTCAGCGGTCAATGATCGCCAGGACTCCAACATGGGACCATCGCCAATGATTTCGAAGGTGGTAGATGGAACTCTCTTGAGCGCGCCGATGACAACGTCCACGGCTTTCCAATCCACCAGACGGCCGATGAAGACGAAGCAGGGAACCGTGCTCTCTGCGTTGACGGATGGACCCTGCCAAACGCCAATGTCGATTCCGTTCTCTACCAGTTCGATCACTTGGCCGCGCATTCCCGAGGGCAAAGCGCGTCGCGTGCGTTCATTGGCGACCAACACCGCACTGGCGTGCTTTTTCCCAGGCAAAAGCGTGTTGCCTAAATCCGCGAAGAGACGAGCGAAGGCGAGCGCGGTGCGGCTGAGCCACGACTCGGTGCGACGAAAGGCAGGCGGGTATTCCATGCCGCCGTTGAGCGGTCCGATCACGACGGGAACGCCCAATCCAAACATGACGGAAGGAAAACGCGGAGCAACGGGAATGGGCTGGTGAATGACATCGATCTGCTGGTCGCGGATGAGACGGCGCACGATGGCGCGCTGACAGAATTGCGTGATGAGCTGGTTCAAAAGCCCCAACGTGGCTTCAGACAGCCGCCGTGGCAGATGACGGCTGAGAGAAAAGAGCAGCTTTTGAATCCACAGGTCGGGGACAAACAGAATGCGGTCCAAGTCCTGCGGAAAGAGCTCTTCCACTTCGCTCTGCGTTCGCGAGTGGACAACCAGCCAGGCATCTACGCCGCGGGATCGCAAGAGGCGAAAGTAGTGCACGGGAAGGATGGCCTCGCCGCCGAAGCGTGTCGAGGCGTGTTCGGCAACAACGCATATTCGCATAGTGGAGCCTGCCAAGATGACCTCGTTCACGCGGTATGGAAGATTTGGTAGTAGCCCAGAGCCTGGAGGGCACGTTTGAGCGCCAATTCGCGCGCGTACTGGGCCGGTTTGAGTTCGACAAATGGAAGGATGTTGCCCGGCTGACTGTGCGTCGCCCCGCCGTCGAGCAGGCCAGATTCGCGAGCTGCATGCAACCACCACTTGGCCTCTCCGCCGGCGTGAAAACACTTCAGATGGGACCAGGGTTCCGAACGCAAAATGCTGAGGCCGCTGACGCCCAGTTTTGTCATCACGCGCTTGGCCGGCGAACGACGCCAGCATTTCCAGTAGAGGGGGTCGAGGTGACCTCCGCCAACGCGCATGGCCAGAGCCGCCCACACAATCGCTTCCACATGCATGATGCGCGGGAGATTCTTGCCGCCCAGAGTTCCTACCAGCCAGTCAAGCCAATCGAGATCCGCGGCAGCGCGCCAGTGTGCGACGCCGATGTCGACATGGTGCGCGAGTTGGATTCCGCTGCCGATCGCGCCTCTGACAACTTCTGGGGGAAAGAGGCAGTTTGGCTGCTGCCACATCAGCAAAAGTCCGTCCTGGGGTGTCGGCTCAAACTGAAAGCGGTTGGGGAAGTAAAGGTCAGGATCGAGGAGGACCAATTCTTCACCGGAATCGCTGAGCAACAACGGATCGGTGATCTTGCGCCAGCACGGATGACCGCGGCGGAAAGCGCGCAGGTTGTCATGGTGCGCAAAGAGCGATTCTTCGCGCCCAGCAAGATCTTCCTCCGAGTATACAGACCATTGATGTGCCTTGGCATCGAGCGTGGCCAGGGCCTCAGACAGTTCTTCCTTGTCGCGCGGGGAGTCGGTGATGAGGCGCAGGTGGAGCTGTTCGATGGAATTCGAAAACAAGCTCTGGAGCGCGTCTTTGGCATAGGCCAGAGAGCGAGGCGAGAGCACCATATATACGTGGCGACGGATGGTCATCGGACGGGCTCCTCATTACTGACAAAGACGGCAGGTTCGTCGACGTGAACCTCGGCTGCATTGGATTGCTTCAGATCGGACCGCTGGAGGCGGGCCCGCAGTTGTGCCGCCAATGCTTGGATGTTTGGTTCACGGAATACGAGGTCGTGATCGCCGGGCAATTCATAGAGTTCGACGCCGCCCTCGGCGAGTGGCGTCCATCCCAGATCGACCGGTAGCCGGGGATCCGGCTGGACAGAGGCGCGGAAGAGGGTGATGGGGCCAGTCCAAGGCCGGGGCCGGTAGTTCATGGCTGCCACCCAGGAGATATCGTCAGTGCTCTTCATGAACGAAGGCACGGAGCGGAAGCCAAGAGCGGCGGCCACCATGTAGGTGCGGCGCAGAGTGCGCGTGAAGAGTTTTTGCCAGAGATAGTCGGCTTTCTCGCGCAGCGAGAGAGAGACAAAATTGCCTACGAAGCGCGCAATGCGGCGGTCCAACTGCTCCCTTACAGAATCGTTCTTCCGCACCATCAGCATGCAATCGCGCTGCCGGCTATCGAGCATGCCGAGGAGTTCTACCTGCTCGCCAAGCGCTTGTAGCTGTTGCGCGATTTCAAAGGCTACCGTGCCTCCGTAGGAGTAGCCGAGAAAGTAATACGGCCCCTTGGGTTGGATTTCACGAATCTCGGCAAGATAGAAGGCCGCTTGATCTTCAAGGCGCAGGAGCGCGGGTTGGCCCGCCAGGAGCGATTGGGCTTGTATGCCGTAAATGGGGTGGCCCGTCCCTACGAGCACGGCAAGATCGTAGAAGCGAATGATATTTCCGCCAGCGCCGTGAATGATAAACAGAGGGGCCGCGGTTCCGGCGGGCTGCATGGGCACGATGGAGGAACTACTGTTTGCCGCGAGACGCTTGCGGACCAGTTCCGTCATCCGCTCGACCGTGTAGCCGGAGAAGAGAACAGCCAGACCAAAATCCAGCGAATAGGTTTTGTTGATGCGGGAGACGATGCGCATGGCGGCCAGGGACTGCCCGCCCAGATCGAAGAAGCTATCGCGAATGCTCACGGCCTTGAGGCCCATTGCCGTTTTCCAAATTGCGGCAATCTGCAACTCCAACGGGTCGCGAGGCGATCCATCGTCCTGGCTGCGCTGATCGTCACTCGGCGTTCCCAGGTTCAGAGTACCGTCGAGATGCACCTTGACGTTTGACGCCACTAGCGTTTGGTGCACGTTTTTGCTTTGCGCCAATGCTTCCCCTAGCGGTGTTTCCGCACTCGAGAAGATGTTTTCGAGAGTGCGCACATAGAGCTCAAGGATGCGTTGGATGGTGGAAGCGCGGAAGAACCCTGGGTTGTACTCCAACTGCAGACGCGGGCCTTCGACGCGCTCGACAATGCTCAGCATCAGATCGAACGTGGTTCCCGGACTGACGGAACGCAGGGGGACAATCTCAAGAGTCGACGTATGCTGGGCCTGCATGAAGGCCTTTTGATAGATGAAATAGACCTGCAGAGAGATCTGGTTCCGTTCGCGGGAGAAGAACTCGTCTTCATTCAGATCCTCGAATGGCAGGTTCTGATGAGCCACCGCGCCCAGTGCCCATGCGTGGACGCGCTCAAGAACTGTGCCGAGGCTGTTTTCCTTCTCCATTCTCATGCGGATGACTTGAGGGTTGGAAAAGGGACCGATGAGTTCTTCTGTTTCAAGACGGCGGTTGGCGCAGGGGGTGCCGATGAGAATATCTTCCTGGCCGGTCAGGCGGTAGAGCGTGGCGGCATAGACCGACAGCAGAAGCATGTAAAGTGTCACGCCCTTGACGGCGCAGAAATCGCGCGCCTGCTGTACGAGGGCCGGGGTCAGCAGAAGCGTCTCAATAGCGCCCTGTTCTTCGCCTTCGACGCCGGGAAAGTCCCGCTGAATATGTAAGGGAGTGAAATCTCCGCCCAGGGTTTCACGCCAGTACTTCAAGGACTCTGCAGGCTCCGTCCCTTTTCTCCACTGGTCGAGCCAGACCGCGAAATCGCCGAACTGTATGGGTAGTTCCGGAAGACCCGAGGGAACGTTGAGCACAAGGCCGTCGTAGACTGCGGCAAAGTCCCGCAGCACCACACCGTTCGACCATCCGTCGCAGATGCTGTGATGGATGGTGAGGAGAAGAATGTGCTCGTCAACTCCCATGCGGATGATGCGGCAGGAGAAGAGAGGCCCTTTTTCCAAATCCATCTTGATGCGGGCTTGCTGGCGAATGATGGTGTCTGCTTGCCGCGAGCGCGCATCCTTGGGCAGATGCTGCAAATCCTCAACCGGCAGAGACACTTTGAAGGGCGGATGAATCACCTGCGACAGTTGGCCGTCCACCTCTTCAAAGGTTGTACGCAGCGACTCATGGCGACGCACGAGTTCGGCCAGTGCGGCTGACGCCAAATCGCGGTTGAGCTTTCCCCGGCAGGTCCATGCGATGGGCATATTCAGCGCGTGATTGCTGGAGTGCATCTGGTGCAACAACCAGAAGCGCACCTGGCCCGGAGTCGCCGGCATGACGAAAACATCCGGTTCCGTTTCTGCCGCGCTGTGCACATCCTCCAGCGGGGAAGCAATCTTTTCCGTTGTGCTTGGCATCAGGCTTTTGTTCTCCGAAATCCCTCACGGGAGACAGCGGGAATGGCAGGACCGGCGGGGATGAGTTTTGGATCGGGAGTCCAGGCTTCTACAAGAGCCTTGGACAGGTTGGCGATGGTGCGGTGCTGGAAAATCTGCGCGGGCTGGATCGGCAGACCTTCCTGGCTGGCACGCGCGGAGATGCGGAAAATCAGGAGTGAATCGGCGCCCAACTCAAAGATGCTGTCGGTGATGCTGACGCGCTCGAGTTTCAGTACATCGGCCCAGATTGCCGTCAGCTTCTTCTGCTGGGGCGTGATCGCGGGAGTGAATGTCCGCGTCTGTTTCTCGCCTGCAAGGCCAGGAACGGGAAGAGATTTGCGGTCGATTTTGCCGTTGGCAGTTCGCGGCAGTGCGGGCAGCAGCGTGATGGAGGTCGGACGCATGTACTCCGGTAGCTTCTCGGAAAGCAGGGAGTAGAGTTGCGCGTCCAAATCCGCGGGAGGCTGGGCCAGCGCGGAGTCTACCCAAGCTACCAACCGCCTATCTCCGGGCTCGACTTCGACAGCCGCGGCCACCGCATCGCGCACGGCGGGATGGCTGGCGAGGACCGTTTCGATTTCGCCCAGTTCAATCCGGAAGCCGCGCACCTTGACCTGAAAATCGGTCCGCCCCAACAGCTCGATATGACCGTCACGGAGCCAGCGCGCCTCATCGCCGGTGCGATAAATGCGCCCTGCGCCAAACGGATTCGGCAAAAACTTCTCCGCGGACAATTCGGGGCGATGCCAGTAGCCTCGGGCCAGGCCTGCGCCGCCAATGTACAGCTCGCCGATCACGCCCACCGGGACGGGCTGCAGGCGCTCGTCGAGCACATAAAACTGGGTATTGGCGATGGGAGGTCCGATCGTGACTGGACCTGCCTGTTTTTCGAGCCGGGTGGCCGAAGACCAGATGGTCGTCTCCGTGGGCCCGTAGACGTTCCATACTTCGTCGCTCGAGCCCAGCAGCGAGTCGGCCAGATCGCGGGGCAAAGCTTCGCCGCCGCAGAGCACCTTCAGAGGCGGCTGGCCTTTCCACCCGGCCTCCAAAAGAATCCGCCAACCTGCCGGAGTCGCCTGCATCACGGTCGCATTGGATTCTTTCAGCAAGCCCAGAAGCAGGTAACCGTCGAGGACCTGCTCCCTGGTGGCGATCACCAGACGGGCACCGGCCATCAGGGGGAGAAAAAGCTCGAGCGTCGCAATATCGAAAGATAGTGTGGTGACCGAGACCAGCGTGTCACCGGCGATCAGACCCGGATGCTGCTCCATGCTGCGCAGCAGATTATGCAGGGCGCCGTGCTCGATGGCCACACCCTTGGGCTGTCCCGTAGATCCCGACGTGTAGATTACGTACGCCAGGGAATCCGGTGTGGTAATCGTATCCAGATCAGCGCCGCTCTCGCGAGCCCACAGTGTCTGCTCGCTGTCCAGACAGACCACTCGCGCGCTGGTGTGGAGTTGCGCGGCAAGAGCTTCCTGGGTGAGCAGCAGCGTTGCCTGGGCGTCCGTCAGCACAAGTTCCAGGCGGCTTACGGGATGAGTGGGATCGAGGGGCAGATACGCTGCGCCAGCTTTGAGTACCCCGAGCACCGCGCCCAGCATTTCGTGAGAGCGCTCAAGACATACGCCAACCAACGAGCCCTCGCGGATTCCCTGGCGGCGCAGGTGCCGCGCCATTCGGTTGCTGTACTCGTTGAGCTGCTGGAAGGTCCACTCCACCTCGTCGCAGATCACGGCAACGCGATCGGGTGTCTCGGCAGCTCTCCGCTCGATGGTGCGGTAAACAGGCTCGAACGGACCGAAGTCCACGGTGGTACGGTTCCACTGGTCCAGCACCAGATTGCGCTGGGCAGCGTCCAGGATCTCCAGGTCCGCCACGTCCTTGCTGGCATCCGCAGCAATCCCGCACAGAATGGTCGCATAGGATGCGAGCCACCGCTCGAGAGTGCTCTGGTCGATCAGGTCCGTGTTGTAGTCGCAATGCAGGAGCAGGTCATCGCTGGTCTCGATGACATTCAAAAAGAGATCCGTGTTCACGAACGCTTTTGGATTTGAGAGCACCTCGGCCCGCAGTCCTTCGAAGTGAAGATTGTCTCCCAACTTTTCCAGATTGAACTGGACTTCGATCAAGGGCAAGCGGCTCGAATCGCGCGGAATCGTCAGCTTTTGCAGCAGTGTGCCGTAAGTGAATTCCTGATGATCGTAGGCATCGAGGAGCTGCCCGCGCGTAGCGGCCAGGTGCTCCTTGACCAGGCGAGCTTTCGGCAGCACACTTAGCATCGGCAGAAAGTGCACGCAATGCCCGACGAGGCTCGCGTCATCGAGAAGAGCTTGACCTGCGGCGGAAATGCCGACCACCACTTCGGATTGCCGCGTGAGGCGGTGAAGTAGAATTTGAAACGCCGACAGCAGCGTAACGTACGGCGTGCAACCTAGCCGGGCGCTTGCTTTCTTGAGTTCAGCGGACAACTCCAAGCCCAGGGACGTGCGCAGTGTGGCGCCGCTGTAGGACTTCAGGATGGGGCGCGCGCGATCCGTGGGCAAATCCAGCACCGGAGCCTTCCCCGCGAAGAGTTCCACCCAGTAGCGCTCATTCTCGGCGTAATCGCCTGCCTGCGTCTCCTCCTGCTGCTTCAGCGCGTAACTGCTGAAGGGCATGAGGGGAGCCAGAGTCGGCTTCGAGCCGGTCTTTGCAGCGCTGTAGATTTTGCCCATCTCTTCCAGGAGTTGATTCGCCGACCAGCCATCCAGAACGATGTGGTGGCCTGTCAGGAGGAGGACCAGTTCGTCAGGAGTGGTGCGGAGCAGAGTTGCGCGAACCAGCGGGCCATCCGGCAAATCGAAAGGCGTGCGCCCTTCTTCCGCGATCCTCGCATCGATGAGTTTTCCCCGCTCTTCCGCGGCGAGCGCGCTCAGGTCGACAATGGGAACCCGGATCGTGCAAGGGGGCGCGATCCGCAGAGATTCCGCGCCGGAGTCGACTGTCGAACGAAGGGCTTCGTGCCTGTCGATCGCGGCTCCAAGCGCAGTGCGCACGTCATCTTCGTTTGCTTTTCCGTTTAGGCGCAGCGTTAGAGATTCATTGAAGGCGCAGTTCGCATCGCTGCCACGCGTGGAGGCAAGCCAAATTTCGCGCTGCGACTCAGTTAGCGGCACTTTGGCTGGAGCGTCGTGACGGGCAGCGGGATGGAACTCCGGCGATGAGGACTCGACCGGCGCGGAAACTTCTGACGCTACCGGAGCCGGCAGCATACCGCCCTGACGCATTTCGTTGATCGATTGGCGGAAGGTCTCGACCACGCGTGCAAAATCCTCGTCGGAGTGTGCAGTGGTAAAGAAGCACGGGTAGTTCTCGAGGATATGAACGCCTTTCTGGCGCATGTGGTAATAAAGAAGGCTGCCGAAGCGAGCTTCCACGGGCAGGTTCAACGTGAACGACGCACCGCACGCATGCACGCGCGTATCAAGTCCAGCTTCGCGAAAGCTTTCTTCCACGGCTCGTGCGGCGTTGGCAACCTTGCGGCTCAGCGTCTCCTGGAGATCCGGGCCGGCTTGCTTGAGATGGTCGAGGACTGCCTTGGCCGCAGCCATGGCGAGAGGATGGCGCACAAACGTTCCCGCAAAGAAGGTCATCCCGACTTCAGGCGCAGACTCGTCTCCGTATTGCCAGGAGCCTCCATCGAGCGTGTCAAGATACTCTGCTTTGCCTGCGAGCACGCCAATCGGATAGCCGCCGCCGATCACTTTTCCATACGTGGCGAGGTCGGCGCGAATGCCGTAGTACTCCTGCGCTCCGCCTAGAGCCACGCGAAATCCTGTGACGACTTCGTCGAAGATCAGTGCCGTCCCGGCCTGCGCCGTGATGCTGCGAAGTTCGTGCAGAAACGCACGGGGTTGCACCTCAGGGTGACGGCTCTGGATGGGCTCGACCAGCACTGCGGCGATCTCATCGCAGTGGGCGCGGATAAACTCCAAAGACGCTTCCGAGCCGTACTCCAGCACCGCGGCGCTCGCGGCGCTTCCCAGCGGAATGCCGGGGGCAATCGGCGCAGCACCGCGGGGGGTGGCGCGCAACAGAACTTCGTCGAATGTGCCGTGATAGTCGCCGGTAAAGTAAACGATCTTGTCGCGTCCGGTGACCGTGCGAGCAACCCGAAGCGCCGCCATCACCGCCTCAGAACCGGTGTTGCAGAAAGCGGCGCGCTCCATGCCTGTAAGTTCGCAGATAAGTGCCGCGACTTCTCCTGCTGTGGAACTCTGCGGGCCGATCTCGACACCAAGGTCGATTTGTTTGTGCACCGCTTCGGTGACAAATTCCGGCCCGTGCCCGAACATGATGGCGCCGAAGCCGTTGACCACATCAATGTATTCGTTGCCGTCCAGGTCCCAGATGCGGGAGCCCTTGGAGCGGTTCGACACCAACGGATAGACCATCTCTTTCCACAGCGAGCGAAAGCCGGCAACGGCGCGAGGGTCGGCAAGATGCCGACGGTGCGTCTGCGTATATTCCTTGGATTTCGCGGTCTGGTGCGTGTACTGCGTAACGAGCGATTGAATGTACTGGCGCTGCGAATCTGTCAGGCCATCGCTTGCGCCAGGCTGTACGGGTTTGAAGGGCCCATGCATTTTGAATCCACCGGCCGGCGGGGCAGATGCGACTTCTGACAGAGCTGATCTCTTGTCTGCAACAAGTGCAAGATTCGCCACTGAGGAGGGAGCCGTTCCGCGCATTGCGGCGAGTTGCTGTTCGAAGAGCTGGGACATGGCCTGCATCTGCGCCTTGAGTAGATCTTCGAGCGACGAGTCTGGTGCGATAGATGGCGTGGGAGCACCCGAAGCAGGCGCTTTCGCGGCCGCGGGCTGTTGCGCCCTAGGCGGCTCAGCGGGAAAGGCATCCACGGGAAGGATCGAGTCCAGACGGTCAGCGAGCAAGCGAATGCTTGAATACTGTTCAAGCATTTGGCGGAACGTCACCTTTACACCAAAGTGGCGCTGTACGGCCTGCGTGGCCTGGGTCAGGAAAAGAGAGTCGAATCCCAGTTCCAAAAAGGAAGTGTCGACGGATTCAGGACCAGTGGCGATCCCACTGAGATTTTCGAAGAGGCTGGCCACCATGGGCTGGAGCCTGAGCCGGCGCTCGAGAGCAATTTTGTTTGCTTCAACAGCCATATCGATTTCTTCCTCCGTTCGAGTTTCAGTGCTGTTCAGTGCGGCCTTGACCGGCTCTTGCGAATGGACCGGAGCCGTGAACTCTGGCGGATCGATCCAGTGCTTCTTGCGTTCAAATGGGTAGGTGGGCAGCGAAACGCGTTGCCGCGACTCATGGCTCCAGAAGCGCTCCCACTGCGGATCAATGCCGGCAGCCCAAAGACGGCCGAGAGGCTCCAGCATGGTTGCAGATTCAGTGCCGCGCTCGGGCATGGAGGCAATGATCGGCGTGGCGCGAGAACCGCGCTGCTGATGTGCAAGGGTGGTCAACGATTGCCCCGGCCCTACTTCAAGCAGCACAGCTCCTGGCATGTCGAGCAGGAGCGCTACCGCATCTGCGAAACGAACAGGCTTGCGGCAGTGGCCCCTCCAATAGCTGGGGTCGATCGCATCTGCTGCCGTCATCCAAGTTCCGGTCACTCCTGAGACGCAGGGGATGGACGGCACATGGAGGGTTGCCTGGAACACCTCGTCCTCGAATGCGCTCAGCATCGGATCCATCATGGAGGAATGGAAGGCGTGGGAAGTGCGCAGGCGCTTGCATCCGATTGACTGCTGTTCGAGCCGCTGCTCGAGTTCCTCTATCGCGGGAATCGGTCCGGAGACCACGGACAAGGCCGGACTATTCAGGGCGGCGATGGAAAGCCGCTCGTCGAGCATCGCGGCTATCCGATCTTCGCCAAGCCGCACGGAGAGCATTGCGCCCGGTTCCATTTGCTGCATCAGGCGGCCACGTGCAGCAACCAGTTTCAGTCCATCTTCGCGGCTCATTACGCCAGCCACAACGGCCGCAACAAATTCTCCGAGGCTATGGCCCGCCATGGTCTTCGGCTCGATTCCCCACTCCATCCACAGCCTGGCCATCGCCAGTTCAGTGATGAACAGGGCCGGTTGCGCAAGTCGCGTTTCCATCAGCGCCGCGGCGCTTGCTTCGATATCCGCAGCGAAGAGGATGGTGCGCAGGTCCAGATCCAGCATCGGCCGCAGTATCTCGGCGCATTCATCGATCTCTTTTCGATATACGGGATCCGTCTGATAGAAGGCGCGACCCATGCCGGGAAACTGCGCGCCCTGGCCAGTGAAAAGGAAGACTGGGTGGGGGCGGGCGATGACGCTCGAAGACCTGTGAATCTGCCGATTGCCGGGCTCTGCAAGTATCCGGGCAGCCTCGTCTGGAGTTGTGCACACGACAGAGGCGCGATGATCGAAGGCGTGTCGTCCGCTTGCGAGAGTATAGGAAATATCCGCCAGATTCTGCTCAGGATGTTCTTGCAAATGCTGGCCGAGATTGTGGAGCGCTGCATCGAGCGCGGATTCGGAACGGGCGGAAATATTGAGAAGCTGTGCAGGGCGCAGCGAGGGTTCAGATTTTTGTTGAGGCGCTTCTTCGAGGACCACATGCGCATTCACGCCGCCTACACCAAACGCGCTTACGCCGGCGATACGCGGGCCATCGGACTGCCAGGGCGTGGCTTCGCGGTTCACATAAAAAGGCGTGTTCGCGAAGTCGATGCGCGGATTCGGAAGGCGGAAGTTGGCGACCGGCGGCACTGTTTTGTGGCGCATGGCAAGCACGGTCTTGATCAGCCCGGTAACTCCTGCCGCAGCATCCAGGTGGCCAATGTTCCCCTTGGTGCTGCCCAGGGCGCAGAAGCCATTGCGCTGCGTGGTCTGACGGAAGGCGCGGGTCAGCGCGGCAACCTCGATCGGGTCGCCGAGCGGCGTTGCAGTGCCGTGCGCTTCGACGTACGAAATCGCGTCTGCGCGAATGCCCGCCATGGCCTGTGCGGCCGCGATTGCTCCTGCCTGGCCATCCACGCCGGGGGCCATGTAGCCGACCTTTGCAGCACCGTCGTTGTTGATCGCGAAGCCGCGAATCACGGCGTCAATCCGGTCGCCGTCGGCAAGCGCATCTTCCAGTCGCTTCAGCAGCACTACGCCCACGCCGTGTCCGAAAACGGTGCCCGTCGCGTCGGCATCAAAGGGGCGGCAGCGCCCGTCGCGCGAGCCCATGCTGCCTTCCTGATAGACATAGCCGCGATGCTGCGGAAAGGTAACGGAAACGCCGCCGGCCAAAGCCATATCGCATTGATACGTCAGCAAGCTCTGGCTGGCTTGGCAGATGGCCACCAGCGAGGTTGCGCACGCGGCCTGCACGGTGACGCAGGGGCCGCGCAGGTTCAGCTTGTATGCCACCCGCGAGCAGAGAAAATCCTTGTCGTTGCCGAGCGCGACCTGGAACTCGCCCACCTGATAATTGCCGGTGAGTTCGTCCATGAATTCCCGGTTTGTGCTCAGGTTCGCAAGCAGATAAGTGTTCAGGCTGCATCCGCCAAAGACGCCAATCTGCCCGGGAAACCGCGCCGCATCGTACCCACCGTCCTCAAGCGTATTCCAGCACGTCTCAAGAAACAGTCGGTGCTGCGGGTCAAGAAAGTCGGCTTCGCGGGGTGAGATGCCGAAGAATCCGGCATCGAACATTTCGGCGCCATCGAGAACGCCGTGAGCGGCCACATACTCAGGACCAAACTCCAGAGCCGCGCGGTCGCGTGCTTCCAATTCGGCGCGCGAGAAGTGCGTGATGGTGTCTTTGCCCGCTGCGACATTGGCCCAGAAAGTGGCAAGGTCTGGCGCGCCGGGAAACCTGCCCGACATACCGATGATCGCGACGCCTTCCAGCTGATTCTCGTTTTCCGGAATGCTCATAGGGCCACCTTCCTGGCTGCGCGGACCCGTGCAAATGCGGCCCGCTGCTTATGCGCCTGGTCTTCGGTTGAATGCCGCGATCCGGAACCAGGAGCAGAGCCTCCCAGACTTTCAGAGAGTGTGCGGACTGTGGTGAAAGCAAATAAATCCGCCACAGAAATTCTTTTGTTGAAGAGCGTTTGCAGCCTGGCCTGCACCGCGACCAGCAGCAGCGACGTTCCGCCGATGTCGAAGAAGTTGTCATCCAAGCCGATGTGATCCGCGCCCAGCACCTTGCACCACACGCCGGCCACAATCTGTTCCAGATCGCTGCCGCGGGCCAGATTGCCGGTTCTGGCCGATCCCGGCGTCGGCGCCGGCAACGCCGCGTAATCCACTTTGCCGTGGGCAGTGAGGGGAAAGACCTGGATGGGCAGATACAAAGAGGGCATCATCCAGGGTGGCAGTTTTGCGGTCAGATACTCGCTCAGTTCGCGTGCCGGAAGCGCTACGCCTGCTTGCACCACGTAATACGCCACCAGTCGCTTTGTGCCGGCCGTATCCGTGTGGGCAACCACGCGCGCTTCCTGGATCCGCTCATGCGTCGCGATGGCGGCTTCTATCTCACCGAGTTCAATGCGATAGCCCTGAATCTTGACTTGCGCATCGCCGCGGCCGACATACTCCATTTCGCCGTCCGGCAAAAGGCGGCCAAGGTCGCCGGATTTGTAGAGCCGGGCGCCCGGAATCGCGGAAAATGTGTCGCCGACAAAACGCTCTGCGTTCAACTCGGGGCGGTTGAGATATCCACGAGCCACGCCTGCTCCGCCCACATAAATCTCGCCCACTTCTCCTGCGGGCACATGCTTGCGGTCGTCGTTGAGTAGATAAAGTTGGAGATCCGGAATCGGGACACCAATCAGGCTCGGCGCGCCAATTGCTGCATCGACTGCGGTAACTTCCCGGTAAGTGACATGCACGGTTGTTTCTGTGATGCCATACATGTTGATCATCCGGGGCTGTCTGTCGCCATGCGCCGCGAACCATGGCTGCAGCGTCTTGAAGTTCAACGCCTCACCACCGAAGACGACCAGCCGCAGAGCCAGGTTCGACGGCGGTCGAGCCCGATCGACGGTCATTAGCTGATAGAACGCGGAAGGAGTCTGATTGAGAACAGTAACCTGTTCCCTTATCAGAAGGTCATGGAAATCCTCTGGCGAGCGGGAGACGGAGAAAGGTACAAGCACGAGACGTCCGCCGTGCAACAGGCAGCCCCATATTTCCCAGACAGAGAAATCAAAAGCTAAAGAATGGAAGAGCGTCCAGACATCGTGCTCGTTGAAGCGAAACCACTCCGCGGTCGCACTGAGCAGGCGCGCAACATTGGCCTGAGTCACCATCACGCCTTTGGGTTTTCCTGTCGATCCCGAAGTGTAGATGACGTACGCCAGGTTTTCAGGACCTGCTGCGGGCTCGATCTCTTCATTTTCCGGATGAGTAACCGTCGAGACCTCGGGATCGAGGATCACCTCGTGTGCGCCGTGCGCTGGAAGCCTTTCGAGAAGACGCTCCTCGGTCAACAGTACCGTAGGCCGGGCATCTTCAAGAATGGTGGCGATACGCTCGCGCGGGTAAACTGGATCGATCGGAAGATACGCGCCTCCGGCTTTGAGGATGGCCAGAAGGGCAACGACCGCCTGCGGCGTGCGCTCCAGAAAGACGCAGACCAGGGAGTCCGGGCCTACGCCCAAGCTGCGCAGACGACGCGCGAGCTGGCCGGCCTGCGCTTGAAGGTCACGGTAGGAAAGCTGCTGGTCGCCGAAGGTCACCGCCGTGCGCTCGGCGTGTTGTACCGCGACCTCATTGAACATCTCCCACAATGGCTTCGTCGCAAAGGGAACCCGGCATTCGACCGGCCGCTCCAATGCCGCGGGGGACACTTCCGATAATCTCTGCAATGCGTTTGTGGTAGTCATAGACGGATCTCAAGTTTCAGAAGTGGCTGAAGATCACTGTGGGTGATGCGAAGAAGTGGGCGCGTTTCGCGCTACGCGATGATGGCGATGCGCAGAGCGAGTCCCAGTCCGAGAAAAGCCAGAAAGACGCCTGTTGCCTTGAGGTCCTGTCTCCATGTCGAGATGCCTTCGCGGCTGGCTCCGGTGACCGTTACGAAATAGAGCGGAAGGTCTCCGGCGGCAACGCTGATGACCGCGCCGAACATTCCAAAGAAATGGAAGGCCAAGGGAATGGCCGTGACCACCGCGATGCAGTAGATAGCATTGCCGATGGCCGCATAGTGCGACTTGCCCAGGGAGAACAACGCAGGCATGGTGGTGGCATACATCAGCGTGTGCCACAGGCCAAGAGCAAGAATCGGAACCATCCACGCCGCGGCATGATAACGGGCATCGTACATTTTGGTTACGAGGAAGCCGCCGAGATGCACCATGAGGCACAACATGAACGCACCGGCCAGCAGAGCGTAAAGACGATAGCGCAAGAAGATTTTGCGGAATTCAAGAATCGGCAAATGCGACATTTTGGCGATGAAGGGATAACCGACCTTTTGTGCAAAAGCGTTGATCACGGAGCGCGGAATCTCAGAGACAGAGAACGCGATTCCATACACGCCCAGCCGACTGAAGCTAATCAGCTTTCCAAGAATCAGCCGGTCTGCCTGCGATGCGAAGAAGTAGAAGGCGGTGGCCAGCAGAATCCATTTGCCGAAGTGAACCAAGGTGTGGACACTGTTCCGGTCCCAGCAGAAGGAGTTCCGAATGCCGGGAATCATACGCTGGTAAAAGCTCAGTGAGAGCCGGTACGCCGTGCTGAGGATCGCTCCGAGGATCAGCGCCCACACAGAACGGTACATCAGCGCGCAGCCGACAGTGATCAAGAGCGAGACGATCTGCGTGGTGAAGTCGAGGAGGAATAATCGGCGCACACCCATGTGCCGCGACATCGTAAGCAAGTTGGAGCTATTGAAGGAGCCAATTACGGCATTGATGCCCAGTGCCGGTAGCAGCGCCATGAGTCGCGGCTCATGGTAGACGAGAGACATGGGCCAGGCCAGAAGCAGAGACACGAGGAAGATGCCCAGGCCGCGCAGGACTTGCAGGGTCCATGCGGTGTTCAGGAGGACGGGGTCATCGCCACGCGGGCTTTGAATCACGCTGGGGCCGAGGCCAATATCGGAGATGAGGCTGATTCCGACGATGAGTGTGGTGACCAGCGTCATCAGGCCGAAAGCTTCCGGCATCAGCAGACGGGTCAGTACGAGACTGTTGACAATGCGCAGCGCCATCCCGCAGCCGTAGTCGGTGACCGTCCAGAAGGTTGCGCGCATGGCTGTGGATTCCAGCGCTTTGCGTTCATGCCGCTCCGCTTTGGCGCGGTCTTCCGCCGCGAATTCCGATTCGGGGAGCGTAAGCGTCGATGATGTTGTGTCAGTTGTCAAACTATTCTCGCTGTATTGGTATTGTTAGTTGTGTGAAGAGCGGCCGCAGGCTCACTGGACGACCCATAGAAATGCTCGACGCGGCGCTGGACCAGTTCCTTCTCCATCTCCATGTCGAAGTCAAGGCCACGCTGCCGGATCAGGCTGCTCCAAGGCATGGAATCCGTCTTTGCCTGTAGCCGGGCGACAAGGTCAACGACTCTTCCGATGGGCTTTGCAGGGACTCCCGCAACGATGTCTCCGGGCGCGACATCCCGGTTGACCACTGCGCCGGCGGCCACGATCGCGTTGGGCCCAATCGTTACATCGGGAAGAATGATTGCGCCGTAGCCGATAAATACGTTGTCGCGAATATCGATTCTGCCCACCGAATCGAGCCTTGCGTTATAGGCGCGATTCAGCATCGCGACCGCACCGTCGTGACCGACCAGAGTGCAGTTGGAGAAGTGCACATTATTCCCCAGCCTTACATAAGCGGGATCGGTAATGTTGGTACTTGGTAGAATGCTGCAATGTTCACCGATGGCATGGAATCCGCCATGCAGCTTCATGAAGCGCGTGTATTCCTCCGCGCCCGGCTTGCAGAGGCGCAGATAGAGGCCCTTGCATCGTCCCCACCGGAAAGCGATGCTTCGTACGATTGTGCCGATCGGATTTTGCAAATGACCGCCCCCGGATGCCTCTAGAGTGGTTTTGACTTGGCAAGTTGCCGACCCCGGATGCGGCCGAAGGAATTGTTTCTGGGCGAGATGGGTGCGCGCATCACAAGTGCGGCGAAATACAGATAAATGTGCGAAACAGAACCAGAGATTCCGATGCAGGGAGGGATAGGGCGATGGTGGCGAAGCACATACTGTCGTTGGGGGTGCAAAAGCGATTGGAAGTGGATCGCGGACTTGCTAAACGAGACGCCTCGGGCGGGCTTCGCCCATGTTAGCTACAGAAGCGGTGTGGAGATAACAGATTAGCTACTGGATTGGATGTGGCGTGTGGACAATCGTTGCAAAAAAATGTCACTCTCGAGTTCAATTCGCTTTGGTCCCGATTCGATGGTGATCACTTCGTTGGTCGCACAAGGCGCGACCAACTGCGCTCCAGATGTACAAAAGACTTGAATGAAGAGTTCTATGAACAAAATCAGCAAGTTAGCTTCCGCTTCGCGGAAATCGCAAGTTAGCGGGTTGGCGGCAGTTCATTTCAGCCGTAACTCGCCGCGGCAAGTCGAACTGCTCAGGATGACGGCTTGTCTCTTGATATGAACTTTAGAACCATGACGCTAAGAACCCGTTCCGGCAAAGACCACGCCGACAGTGCGCAAAATGATCTTGATATCCAGCCAAAGGCTCCAGTTCTCGATATAGGTCATGTCCAGAGAGACATAACTGTCGAAGGAGGGGTCCTGGCGAGCCTGCACCTGCCACAAGCCAGTGATACCGGGAATGACGTCGAGGCGACGCAAGTGGTTGAGTTTGTATTCGCGAACCTCGCTGGCGATGGGCGGACGCGGGCCGACAATACTCATGTCGCCGTGGAAGACATTGAAGAATTGAGGCAGTTCGTCGAGCGAATACTTGCGCAGGAGCCGGCCGACCTTCGTGACACGGGGGTCGTTGGATATTTTGAAGAGCACGCCGTCGCGCTCGTTCATGTGCAACACCTCTGCACGACGCTTCTCCGCATCCCGAACCATGGTGCGGAACTTCACGCAGCGAAAGACTCGACCCTTTTTGCCAATGCGCTCAGAAGCGTAAAAGACCGGCCCGCGCGAATCCAGTTTGACGGCAATGGCAACGGCCAGCAGCACCGGCAAAAGGGAAACCAGCGTGAGGCTCGAGACGATGATGTCCATCAGGCGCTTGAGCAGAAGGCCCATCTCTGGCACGTGCCCGCGGTGGAGCGGAATGGTCGCAAATTGGCCGATGTATTCGATGGGATTGCTCCAGGCAAGACCACCGTACAATTCGGGAACCACACGCAGGTCCACGCCGTGCTTGCGCGCCTGTTCAAGCACATCGCGAACGACTGCGGGCTCGATGGGAGTGGTGAAGAATATCTCATCGACGAATTGCTTTCGCGCATTTTGAAAGAGTGTATCGAGTGAACTGGCGACGTCTCTGGAGGTGGGGTTAAACCGGGAACTGGAGCCAGGAAAGTCGATAAACCCCTTGAAGGTGTAGCCGAGATGCCGGATGCTCTCCAGATGGTGGCGAAGTGCACGCGCTTCCTGCCCGGTACCGACAATCATCACGCTACGTGTACCTATGCCGCGCTCGAAACGGCGATACATCAAGACGCGATAAACCAGCCTGCGCAGGCTGAGTGTGACGGTGACAATACCAACTGTGATCACGACGATACTGCGTGGAATGTCTCCGGCCCTTACCAGATAAAGCGCGCCCGTAAGCAGCAAACCGGAGGTCAGGCAGGCCTGGACGCTGAGCCGTTGCTCATGCAGCAGATTGCTGAGGCGCGTGGGGGAGTACAAATTCAACCTCCGGCTGGTCAGCATGAGAGCGGTAATGAACCCGAACAAAAGGGCCAGCAATATGGTCATGGAATAGCCGTGTATCAGCGTACCGTGCCAGAGCACTCTCGCACCGTTCACTGGCCCCGTATGCAACTTGTAGATCGAGGCACTCACTGCTGCGCCAAGGATGATGATCCCATCCAGAATCATCCAGAACTTGGCCGTGCCTTGAGAACTTCGGGGTGCGCCCGAGTCCGAGCGTCCCACTCCATCAGACGGGAACGGCAGCGATTCGGAAAATCTTGGCGAGAACTCCAATGTCGACATATTCACTTTCGGACCTCACACGTTCAGAACACCAGGCAGATGTGGAATCAAACTTCCGGAATGAGTATCCGGAACAGAGAAAACGGCGCGGCCTGCAAGGGTGAATCAGGCCGTCTTGTGATTTGAAAGGACAAGGGCATCGATACTTGTGGATGGACCGAACCGATTCAATGCGGTGCATCGGTCAGGTAGAATCGAACCCGGAGAAACGCTGACTTGAAGAGAAGTGCACTCTGGCTTAAGTGCGGTTCATCAGATGTGCCCCCGCAGGTGCGCCTGTTCTGCCTGCCCCATGCGGGAGGGGGCGCGAGAGCGTTTCATTCCTGGAACGCCGCGCTGCCTGCGTCTGTAGAGGTATGTCCGGTTCTCTTGCCCGGCCGGGAGTTGCGGCTCTCGGAGTCCCTTTACATCCAGATGGAACCGCTGGTGAGCGTCATGGCTCAGGAACTGCGGCCCTGGCTGGATGTTCCTTACGTTGTCTTCGGCCACAGCATGGGCGCATTGCTAGCCTTCGAATGGGTTCGCAGGATACAGCGTGAGGGGCATCCTATGCCCGCATGGCTGTTTCTTTCCGGTCGTCGCGCGCCGGACATGCCGGGCGATACGAACCTTCTGCACTCGCTCACCGATTGCGAATTCGTGAAGGAACTGTGCCGCCGCTACAACGGCATTCCCGATGAGTTGTTGCGGGATGCGGAGTTCATGGAGGGCGTCCTGCCGATACTGCGCGCCGATATCGCGACGGTGGAGAGTTATCGCTTCCAGGAGGGCGAGCCGCTGAACTGTCCGATCACAGCTTTCGCCGGAAGCCAGGATAAAAGCGTCAACTGGGATCAGTTGGTGGCCTGGAAGCGTCAGACGAGCCAGCGATTCGCGATGCACATCCTCCCGGGCGGACACTTCTTTCCCCAACTTTCAATGTTGCAAGCGATCTCTTCAACTCTGACCGAATTGCAACTGTGAATCTTTCGCGGGAATCCAAGGCCGCTTCAGAGACGCCCGGATCATTGGGCGATTCTCCTGTTTTGCTCTCTAGCTTTGGGCGGAAGCAAATTACGGCGAATTCAACTCCAGAGGAATTCCCAAGACCGATTCCAGCGGAACGTGCTTCTCGCGCACTCACCGTCAGGCACTGGCCTTTTCCCGCTGGACTGGAGCCTTCACGGACTTCGGACGACGCCCCCGGAACGATCGCTCGTAGCTCTGGAGTTCATTCTTCAGGGCGCGATCCGTCCGTGCCATGCTGATCTTGTTCAGAACCACCGCTACCCCGCTGACCTCCAGACGTTCGAGGAGTCGCGCGGCGCGATCCAGTTCCCGATTGGTCGTGGTGCCGGCCTTAACCACAAGAACTGTTGCATCGGACACCCGCGCCAGATACTCGGTATGCGCGGAAATCGGCAGAGGACTCGCATCGATGAGAACCACATCGTACTGCTCGCCTGCGTGATGCAGTGCCCGCGCCACGGGATTGGGAGCGGGGACTTCCTGTCCGGTGCGGTTTGCGGTGTGATCGTGAATTGTAGCGATCGAAGCGAGTGCAGTGGGCCGAATTTCGTCGTTCGCGTTCCGTCTCTGGAGAAGAAGTTCGGACCGCCAGGAAGCATCATTGGGCGAGGTCTCCTGCGCTTCGAAGTCCGATGCCAGGATCGTTCGTGTTCGCAAGCCGAAGCTTCGCAGCTTGCTGCTCAGCTCTTGCACAACGTTGCTCGTTCCGCAGCCATGCGTGGGAGAAGTGAACAGAAAGGTTCGCGCTCCAGTGGTCCGCACTGCATTGTCAATGCCTGCGGCCAAACGGAAATGATACTCATCCGCGATTTCCTTACGAAATTCTTCACGGTCAAGCACTACACCGAACGGGTGGAAGCCAACCAACCGCTCGACATCTTCGGGGGTGTAGATTCTTCTGTCCAGAAGATCGATCCAGACCGGAGCGGCGAAGGCGCCCGCCAGACTCACCAGAAGCAGAGCGAGTATATAGATGCGCAGTTTGCTTTGCTCGGGTCCAAGAGGAACCAAAGCCTTCGAGGATACGTGAATCGATCCGGGTGAGCTGCTTTCCAGATCGAGGTCGCGGATGCGGCCGTTGATGGCGCCATAGGCCTTTTGCAGGTTGTCGATCTCCGGCCCGAGTTCCATCGCTCTCTGAAACTTGGGCGCCGCCGACGTGGCTGTATGTGTCTTCTCTCCCAATTCCCGTGTTAGTTGGAGCTCAATCATGCGGGTGCGCTCCACATCCTGGCGCAACCGGCCGTGCAGTTGATCCCCGGCCTTGTGCCTGAGGTCGTTCATCTGCCCGTCGATCGAATCCAACTCCACCTTGTCTTTCTGGTAGATCGGATGATCCGGACGCAGACCGTTCATTTCCTGCATCAATACGGCCCGGCGGCTGTTGAGCGTGCTCCTTATGCCGGATAGCCCGGAGTCTGCGGCGACCGCCTCTTCCGCGGTGACATCCGTTGCGGTCGACCCCACAGACCCGCTCACTTTCAGCGTTGCCGCCAGTTGCGCTTCGGCAGCTTCACGCTGTATGCGCGCGGTCGCCAACTGCTCGCGCAACGTTTGCGACGTGGAGTCATAGGGGTTCGATGCACCTTCGACAGACGAAATCGTGGCCACGCCCAGCTGCTTCATGAGTTGCGCCTGTTCTGCCAGGCGGTCGTCCATCTCCTTTTGCAGCCGGTCCTTTTCCTGATGGAGCGTATTCAACCGCTCATCGAGCCCGTAAAACTCCTCACCCTTGGTTCTCTCCACATAGGTGTCGGTGACTGTATTCACCACGTCGGCCAGACCGTTCGGCGCGGAGTCATGCAAGCCGATGGACATCTCGTAAGTTGAGCCGACCCGTTTTACGTCGAGCGCCTGCTGTAAAACTTGAATTTCATAGGGCAGCGCTGGGCCGCTCCGGTGCCGGACCGAATAGGGGAGCTTGGAGATGGCATCTGCGATGATGTCGTGCCGCATTACCGTCTGGATCTGGTCCTGAACAAAAGAGTCATAAGGAAGCTCCACCTCGGTGTCGCTGGCCAGCATCTTGGGAAACTTTGGCGACACATAGACCACGCTGTGGGACTCGTAAACCGGCTTGACCTTCTTCCAGAGGAAGAACGCGCCAGAGCCAAGCAGAGCGAAGAGCACCAGCGCGGCAACAAGCCAATGGCGGCAGAAGCTGCCGAACACGTTGATGGTTCGACGCGGCACTTCATAGGACGTCCCGGCCGGCCCCTGTGAGAAGGGCGGCGCGCCCGGAGGGTTTCCGGAGGGAACATGATGAGATATTGAATTGAGCATGATCAGCCTTTCCAGTTCAACGCGCTGCGAGCGCTGCGAAACTGCCCATCGTCAGGAATGGCGCCAGTTGCTGCATCACGAATCCTGTTTTCGCGATTCCACTCTTGGGCGCGTAGATGATGTCGCCGGGGTAAAGGGAGATTTCCGCGCCCCCATTGGGCTTGAGGAGATCATAGAAACGGACATACTCCGTCCTGTCTCCCTTGGAATGGTGCACGATCTGGAGTTCCGGATTACTGCCCGCGTCTTCGTTCAAGCCGCCTGTTTCACCGAGAATCGAAACGAGAGTCGAGTCATGCCTTAGCGCAACCTGCCCCGGATGCTGCACCTGTCCCATCACCGTGACGGACCTTGCGGACAGGGCGGGTACAAAGACCACGTCGTTGCGGCGCAGACGAAGGTTCGCCAGCGGACTGCCGGTTACCAGCAATTCCTGCAGGTCAACCCAATACACCTGGTCTCCTCTGTAGATCACGCACTGCTCGGGCACATTGCCGTCAGGACGGGCTTCAGTGCCGCCTTTGGAGAGAACCTCCAGCAGGGTTGGCGTCTGGTCAAAATTCACAATGCCGGGGTTCTTCACACTCCCCAACAGGATGACGTGATTTGAGCTGTATTTCTCCACCTTCACGGTGGCTGTCAGGTTGGTGTAGTAAGTCGACATCGCCTTGGCAATCTTCAGTCCAGCAGCTTCGCGGGTCAGGCCGGATAACTCGATCGGCCCTGCCAACGGCAGCGTCGTGCGGCCGTCCGGGCCAATCACATCTCTGCTGGCCAAATCGGGGCGGGTGGGATATTGGATAGAGATCTCATCCCCTTCCCCTAGCGTGTATTCCTCGCCCACGGGCGGCTCGAACTTGCGCAAATCTTCCATGGGGCTCAGCTTCAATTGGGGATCGGGCAGGTTCTCCTTTACGGGATTGCCAGCCTGCTGCCCGGTCCGTGCCGGATCGTTGGTCACCGGCGGGTGTTCTGGCGATTTGGCCCCTGCAGTCAGCGGATGAACCATGGCGATGGCAAGAGCGACAGAGACGCAGAGAGTACGTGCGTGACGTTGTTTCAGTGTTTTCACAGAAGACTCCTTCAATACTTGCGCAACCCGGTAACGTTCGAAATGGACAGTGCGTGTGACTGCGGAAAATGCAGATAGAGCGCAACGACTGGTGGGTGTTGAAAACTCTTCAGCGGTTCACTGGCCATCCGCCGGAGAATCACGCTCAGTACGCACCCACGCAGAATTTGCTCGAGCAGTGCGCCAGGTCTGAGGGAGGAGGCACAACTTCCAGAAGATATAGGCTGGCGCGGTTGTCAGGACTCGCATCATTGCCCAGAAACCCGAACCGGAGAATGCAGCGACGATGACGTGAACGATAAGAACAAGAAATGCTCCCAGTGCATACAGCCTGAGCCATGCGAAAGGCAGGCAGGCCGCAACCAACAGAAGAAAGACCTCTGTGGCGATCGGCGCCGCCAACAGATCGAGGAGCGGTTCGATCAGCCTTACTTGTCCGAGCAACAGATCGGTCATCAAGGTTGGAGCCCACCGCCGCATCATGCGGAGGCGTCCGCCTTCCCAACGAGCGCGCTGGGTACGCGCGCCATGATCCGAGAGTGGCATCTCGCCGCGCACTGCAGCCGCGTCGACAAACTCTACGCGAACGCCAGCTCGAACCAGGGTCAGGTGATACTCCAGATCCTCAACAACGGAATCTGCTCCATATGGGATTCGCGCCAGCACCTTGCGGTGAAGGGCAAAGCCATTGCCCAAAATGCCTGCGGATAAGCTCAGACGCTCACGCCCACGGGGACGTATGACGTTGAAGGCTTGAAAGGCAAGCGCCATCAGGCTGGTGCGCTGATTGTCGAGAGGATTGTTCACCTCGTAACGGCATTGCAGCGCCTGCGCGCCGGCCAAGAATCTCTGCCGTACCGCCGCGATCAGGCCAAGGGAAATCACAGAATCCGCATCGATCACCAGCACCGCATGGGAAGATCCCGCCAGCGCTGCAGCAAACCCGCAACGCAACGCGCAACCCTTGCCTGCCTGGTCAGGATCATTGAGGGCCAGCACCCGGGCGCCCGCAGCTGCAGCTTCCGCCGCCGTTGCGTCCATGCAGTTGTGCGCGACCACCAGCACTTCTACGTCGGAATCCGCCGAGGCCAGCACGCTTCGAACGCAACGGCCGATCAGATTTTCTTCATTGTGGGCGGGAACCAGGACAGTGAGCGGGAACGCTTCCGATCCTGCAAATAGCGCTCTCTCCCGCGCCGGCGGCAACAGAGCCGCTACGGTGAGAACGAGAAGTTCTGCAAGCAATGGCAGCGTCGCCAACACGAGCACGATCCCAAACGCGGCGAACACTTGCGCTAGAAACATAAGGTTCATCTCCGGAAAGCTTGCGGTAACTGATTGCGGTTGCGCGGGCAGGAGCGCTGAGATTTCTTCCCGTTGTCGTTGACTGGGCTCCTGCAAATCCGGTCAACGTGCCACGGTCCGCACTACCCAACTTTTATCTGGCGTCTTCGGGGACCAGTTGCTTGCTCAGCGCGCCAATCTCCAGGACATGGGACGGCAGGAGCGAAATGGGCTCTTCCGTAAATCCACGGCCGAGCAATTGGTGCATCTGGCGGTATACATCGAGAACTTCCTCGACGTGAATTGGAATCAACTGGCCACCAATGCGGCAGAATGCCAGGTCTTTTCCTAATTGCGGAATCGGTATCAATTCCGGCTGGATTCGCCGCAATGCCTCCGCGACTTTGGGAGCCATGCGAAAGAAGAGCTTCAGCCGCGAAGCTCCCACCACCTTGACGAGAAGCTTATCCAGCCCGGCCAGCCAGAGTTCACGCTTCCAACTGCGGGCCACATTCATCACGTAAATGAGCGAGGCGAGTGCATCCGCCCCAATGTAAGCCGTGTTGCTCATATCGAGCACCACGTGAGAACCGGAAAGAACGGCGCTGCGGACGTCGGATTCAAATTGCGGCAACAGTGCGCCGGTGAAATCGCCGTCGATGCGCACAACAATCGTGGTGCCCACCATCTGGTTGGTGATTTGCGCCTGCTGTCGCCGTTTCCCCTGCATGGCCATCGCCGCAATTTGCACGGGCAGATAGCGCAGCAGACCTACAATGTTCTTGAAATAGCGCTTCGCCAGTCGAGAAGGTTCCTGGCTCGTTCGGTAGATCCATTCCATTCCGCTTTTCTGCATCCACAGCGGCGCGCGGGAAATACCGCCACTCAGAAAATCAAACGAGCCGCCGACTCCGATGCAGACAGGCACTTCCAACCGGTGCCTGTGCATGGTGAGCCATTTTTCCTGCTTGGGGTTTCCGAAGGCCACCAGAAGAATGTCCGGCTTGGCCACCTCGATTCTCGACAGGATTTCCTCGTGATCCATTTCTTCCAAGGGGCGATGCTCGGGGCAATAACGCCCCGAAATGCAGACACCCGGGAAGTTTCTCTCCATCCAGGCTGCTGTCCCGCTGGAACTCTTTTCATCTGCGCCCAGCAGGAAAATTCGATATCCGTTCTCAGCAGACAACCTGGCTAGTTGCGGCACGAGATCGGCCCCGGCCACACGCTCCTTCAGCCCTGTCCCCAGCAGGCGCGATGCCCACACCAACGGCATGCCGTCCGCGAGAACCAGATCGCAACGCGCGAGGGTTTCATATAACTCCTCATCATGGATTGACTGAATGAGAAAATCCACGTTGGCTGTTGCAATCTGATGGAATCCGCCCTCCTGAATCTTGGCCTCCACGGCGGTCAGAACTTCATCCATCGTCAGGTTGTCGACAGCCACACCCAGAATGGCAACCCGAACGTCTTTTGATTTCAACATGTAATCGCTCCAAGCGCTTACGCTAGAGACCGGTCGGCCAACTCTTTCGGACAGCCCGTAAAAGGTGGGTGGACCCGGCAGTGGGGAAGAAAAACGGCGAGTGCATTCTCACAGTCGACGTGGATCGAAGACAGGCCAGCCAGGCGATGCTTTCATCAGGAAAACGTGCCTGTTGGCGATGAGAATAGCTTGTGGAGATTGTGGAAATATCGCAGTTCCACGCAGCAGGGAATGTATCCGTTCAGAGACGAATTACATTTCCATAGACTCGCGCACCCCACCCTGGCGGAGCATTCCGTTTTTACGGCGGGGGCGGATTCTCCGCGGTTGTGCCGTGGGGAGCGAGTCAGGATCCTTAGTGGGCATAGTTGGGCGTGAGACGCGCGTCGATGGGCTCCACGTCATCCAGGCCAAGTTCGGCCGAAATGGCTTGGGAGAAAACTGAGATTGTAATGATCAGGCGAAGGCTGTTCTTGATCCGCGCGAGGCGCCCTTGCACGCCAGCGAGGGCGCCCCGCTTTACCTTTACCAATGTTCCCGGGGTCAGCGGATCGCAACGGTCGCACGGCATGCCGCTACCGAGAGTGCGGCGAACATCCTCGATTTCGTGATCGGAGACGGGACTTGGATCATGATTCCCTCCCAGCAAGCGAACAATGCCGGTGGTCTCCAGCACTTTTACCCGGTTGCGCAAACTGGGTTCGTAGTGCACAAACAGGTAGCCACCGAACGCTGGAACATCAACGACCTTGCGGCGATCCTTCCACAAGTGGACTTCGCGCAACAGAGGAAGATAAGTCGTGAATCCCTTCGCGGCCAGACCCAAGGCTACGCGCTGCTCGCAGCGGTAGGTGGTCTGAACCGCGTACCATGCCGAATCAACATTTTTCAGGAACGGCATCTCTTCAATCCGGGTATCGTCGCTCAAGCAGGCTTCGCCCATGTCACTCCCATCCGAGTGCTAACATCACCAGAGGATTTGTTGGATTTGTTGAGGAAAGGCGCAAGAGCGAGACGCTCATGGCACCAAGGCAATACTAGAAGTACAATCGTTCAGTCTTCCGCAAACACTGGCTGACCGCTTGCAGTGTTTGTCGCTATCGTGCCGCTGTCAGTTTCCACTGTGGTTCGTTCGAAAAGCCACCCCGCATCGCGCCCCAATGCCTTCGCGATCTCCATTTGCATCTGCTGTCTTGGGACGCGAACTCCATTGATGATTCGACTCAGGTAGGCTTCATCTATGCCCACCAACTTGGCAAGCCGATTCTGCCGCATGCCTGTCGTGTACATGTGCAACTTCAGATTGGGGTAGATACATCTCTCCTTTACTGCATCCTTGTTCCCTGCGGTTCGCATCGTAGATACCTCTCACGTGCATGCGTGACGACTGTCACAGCCAAGCGATACGACGACCATGTACGCTGTATTGCGTATGAGGAGCTTATGTCAAGCAGCAAGTAATTGCTACCTACCCTAAGTAACTCGCACGTTCTTACGGTAATCTTTTTTGTCGTTACCGTTGAGGCATATGGGTGCATGCCGCGCACATTCTAAATAACTTACAGCCAATCGAAAGATCCTGAAGTCAACATTCCAACCGGATAATTCCAAATTTTTTGCAGGTTTGCCAATGAATTGTCTCTCGTGATTCGTGTGTTAATAGGCGTATAACTCCCATTTTCCGCTAAGCTATCGACGCCTGACTCGCAATCCATGCCAATTAATTGACACTCGATATCCATCTCTTGGGTGCCTGCGCCGCCGGGTGTGGGGCCAGACAGGGATCCAAGCGCCGACAAGGGCCGTCCAGACGCCGTTCCTTTTCCCTGCGTTCTCGTCATGTAGGACAGGGCAGAAGTATCCTTCACCCCGGGAAGCTCCGGACCCAGGCCGGGGTTCGCGGCCAGCCGGGAAAGCTTGCGCTCAACCCGCTGATTGCGTCTTCGTACCGAACGCGCCGTTGCAGAATCCACTAATGTTTTGGGGGAGCAGCAAGGGCTCCGGCGAAGCCATCGGGCAGCTCCAGATCCTGCACCCGCCAGTGGTCTCCAGCGATTTCTTCGGGCGCGCCATTCAGCCGTACGAGGCTCACCGCCTGCTCGGAGACGTCGACCGCATCCAACCCGCGCAGGATTCCACACCCCACAGCAGTCAATACAGCTTTCTTCCTTGTCCAGAGACGCAGAACAATGCCGGTCTGCTCCTCAGGCGTCTGTGCCGCCGCAATGGCGGATGGAAGGTGGCGCGGCTGCTCAACCAGCGCCGGGGAAGCCTGCCGTCTCTTCCGTTAGCGGTGGATCGGGAGATTCTTTCGCTTCTGATGGGAGGAAGCAGGCAATATGTCTATGCGTACTCCAACACCTACGAGTTGGTTCCGGCGAGTTATCAACAGACGCCGCTGCTGGTCAAGACGGTGGCTACGAGGATCTTCGGCTCCGGCCGTTGCTTCTACGCGCACGCCAAAAGCGATGTGAATCCGCTACCGCTGCGCTGGGACGAAAGCGCGCCGTGGCAATTTGTCTTGAAGATGGAGGAGGTGGGGCGCGAAGGCTGGCAGTTGCTGGGCAGGTTTCGCCGTGGTCAGGAAAGCATGGAGTTGGGAGCGTCGCTGCTGCCGCTTCCCGGTCCTTTCCTGTTTACCCCTGAAACGGTGGCGCCGCTGGCGGAGGATGCAGCATATGCCTGGATCGCCAATCTGAAGAACGACCAGCCCATACAAATTCCCGCCGAGGACAAGGACGAGTTTCTCGCCCATCTGCTGAGTGCGTCTGAGGTGCCTGCTCTGGAACTGCCCGCGTCCTTGCGCCGTGAGGAAGTGACGGTCATTCCGCGGTCCTGCCTGAAAATCTATCGGCCAGCCGAGCGCTATGGCCCGGATAAGATGCGAGCCTTGCTGAGCTTCGATTACGAAGGGCGCGCGGTTGAGGAGAATACTGCCTCTCGAGGGTTTTTCGATGCGGCAGCGGCGCGTTTTCTCCGCCGCGACCGGGAGGCGGAAAAGTCTGCAGCAGACTTGCTGTTTGCCTTGGGCATGCGTCCGATGGCTGCCACCTGGGAGAGCGAGGCTGGCTGGGAACTGGCTCCGGCCAAACTGCCGCGCTGTCGGCCGGATTCGTCGGCCAACTGCGCGAATATCAGCGCGAAGGGCTGGCTGGATGCACTTCTTGCGCCGCTTTCGTTTTGGTGGCTGTCTGGCGAACGATATGGGTGTGGGCAAGACCGCCCAAGTGCAGGCGCTGCCGGAAGCCCGTCGCGAGTTGCGCGCTGCGGACGAAGTGGAGCGTCCATCGCTGGTCGTGGTGCCCAAGTCGCTCATCTTCAATTGGTCGCAGGAAGCGGCGCGCTTTACGCCACAACTCCACGTGCTGGACCACACGGGCATCGGCCGGAACCAGAACCGCTTTGCCGATGTCGATCTCATCCTGACCACCTATGGAACGCTACGCCGCGATGCCGCGCACTTCAAGGACATGGTTTTCGATTACGTCATACTGGGCGAAGCGCAAGCCATCAAGAACGCCAACACCAAGTCGCACAAAGCGGTTCGTCTGCTGATGGGGAATCACCATCTGGCGCTGAGCGGAACGCCGGTCGAGAATCACCTGGACGAGTTGTGGTCGCTCTTCGAGTTTCTCAACCCCGGCCTGCTGGGCGCCTCCAGCGCCTTCCAACTGGCCGGTGGAGAGTTGCGCAATCCCTCTGCGGAAACTCGCCAATTGCTTGCCCATGCGCTGCGGCCGTTCATCCTGCGCCGCACCAAGGAGCAGGTGGCGAAGGCCCCAGTTTCAATTGCGTCGATCCATGATTGTGCGACCTCACCCGCATTCGCTGCTGGTGCGCCGAACAGGAGCGCTGACGGCCTATATGAAAAAGAACCAGGCCCAACAGGCGAGCGCCCTTGTCAAGAGTTGCCATCCAGTCATCTTTGTCTGCGCCGTCCACTATCCACTTGCCAAAGAGCCCGAATCTTCTTTTGCCATGGAAGGAGAGTCCCAAAGCCAGGACGGCACAGAGCGATTCGTTGCCTCACACCTGCAGAGTTACAATCGTGTTCGAGACGACTCACTGCATGAAGTTTTCGAAGTCCATGTATGGCAAACTGGCTGGGATTTGCATATTACGGGCCCTCGCCTGCCTTGTGCTTGTCGGAGCCATCACCTGGATAGCTTTCTCTGTCTTGAATGTCAATGCCTTGATTGTGGGCTTCGCATATGTGCTCGCTGTCCTTGTTGTCGCGGCCTATTGGGGCTTGACTGAATCGCTCGTGACGTCTGTGGTCGCGATGCTCTGCCTTAACTATTTTTTTCTTCCCCCGATCCTTTCCCTAACCATCGCCGATCCCCAGAACTGGGTAGCGCTTTTTGTGTTCATGGTCACAGCGGTTACGGCGAGTAAACTCTCGGCCAATGTTCGAAATCGTGCCACGGAAGCGCAGGCTCGCGGGATTGAAGTAGAGCGACTCTACCAACTCAGCCTGTCGCTTATGCTGATCGACACAACGAGAGAATTGGGGTCGCAGGTGGCGGCCAGTGTCAAGATTCAGTCCGGGCTCAACATTGTGGCTTTTTGCGACAGGCTGAGCGGAGATATTCATGTCGCGGGAACTGAGGATCAGAGGCTTGAGAAAGATATGCTCCGCTCAGTTGCCATTGGGGAAGGGGCATGGTTTGTTTCCCGAAAAGCGATGACTCCGGCAGGCGTCGAAGCAATTGTTGTCCCGGTCACGCTGGGAGGGCGAGTGCTGGGAAGCCTGGGAGCGATTGGCCCATCTCTGTCGGAGCCAGCGGTGCAGGCAATTGCGAATCTGGTTGCAATTGCAATCGAGCATGCCCGTCAACAGGTCGCTCTTGGAAGATTGGAAGTTGCCAGACGAAATGAACAGCTGCGAAGTGCTCTTCTCGATGCGCTGGCGCACGATTTTCTCACGCCCCTCACTTCAGTCAAGACCGCAATCACCACTGTGCGCTCCGAATACAAGCATGAACCAGAGGAAGATGACTTTTGGCCGTTGTGGAAGAGGAGACAGATAGGTTAGGCGAAATGATTAGCGAAACCACGGATATGGCGCGGATCGAGCCCGGCAAGCCTCAAGTTCGCCGCCGCCAGGTTCCCGTGCCAGAGATCTTTCGCTCTTCTCTCCATCGCATGAGGGCGCTTTTGAACAGTCGCCCGCTTAAGGTTCTGATTCAAGAGGACATTTCATCTGTCGATGCGGATCCAGATATGATCGGTTTGGCACTTCGGCAACTGTTGGGCAACGCGATCAAGTATTCCCCACCGGAGACGGAGATTTCAATATCGGCAAGTCAGGTCGGGGACACCGTCACAATCTCAGTCTGCGATCATGGCCCGGGCATTTCTCCCGACGAACTTGATACGATATTTGAGCGCTTTTATCGCGGAAAGCGAACCCATGAATCTGTGGCCGGGACAGGAATGGGGTTGAGCATTGCGCGCGACATCGTGCGCGCTCATCATGGAAAGCTGCGCGTGCAGAATACGCCGGAAGGCGGCGCTCAGTTCTTGTTCACATTACCGGCATTTCATGAGGTCAAGTTGTCATGATTACGGCAAAGATACTTGTTGTCGATGACGATCCGCAGCTTCGACGGTGATGAAAGCTGCGCTAACCAAACTTGGATATATCATTGGCGACGCTCGAAGTGGGGAAGCCGCACTTGAGAAACTACGCGACGAGCGCTATGACCTGGTTATCCTGGACCGGAATATGCCGGGAATGGGCGGAGTCGAAGCATGTCATTCAATTCGAGAGCACTCAGACATCGGAATCATCATGCTTACAGTTAGAAAGGCAGAGGCAGAGAAGATCGAAGCATTGGACGCAGGCGCGGATGACTACATCACAAAGCCGTTCAGTATGCCCGAACTGCACGCACGCATTCGAGCCAACCTGCGTCGCTCCCCCCTGGCTCCGCGCCAGGGATCGAACGTGATCACGTTCGATGAAGTTCAAGTGGACTTGGGTAGTCACCACGTATCAATTCAAGGCCGTGACGTGCGCCTGACACCCAAGCAATTTGAGGTTCTCAACTATCTACTGAACATCGCATAATACAGTGACAACTTTCGTCATATAGCAGTAGGCTGTAAGGCATGACACGATCCAGTGCGCCGCGCCGTGACTTCGCAGCCATGCAAGAACGTCGCCGCCGCGCCGCGCGG
>Ga0255353_1000035_pt1 | contig 79853 bp, 60 predicted proteins | sample HBST25metaG_FD_189941 | JGI IMG/M metagenome (GOLD analysis project Ga0255353, IMG submission 189941) | Peat soil microbial communities from Stordalen Mire, Sweden - H.B.S.T25 | ecosystem: Environmental > Terrestrial > Soil > Wetlands > Peat | place: Sweden: Norrbotten County, Stordalen Mire...
GCTCGCCAACTCGAAGCGCTTCCCGAGGGTTGGGGCATTGTCTTCGACGATGTAGCTGCCGGACTCTACGCTTTGGGTGTAGCATCCTTGTTACATCTGTGGGTTTAGGTCGGAATATGCCACGTGCCAGCACCCAATCCGCCGCTGAAACCGTGTCCGCGCCGCGCATCGACGACGTGGTGCCCGCAGCCGCTCTGCCGCTGGGCGAAATCGAACTGATTGGCGCCAATCTTGGCCCCGTTTCCACCGGTCCGCCCGCCGTCCTGGTGGATGGCGAGCCAGCTCAGGTGTTGATGAGCCGCCCCTCCCGCCTGGCGCTCCGCGTTCCTGAAGAAGCCGCCACCAGCCTGATTGAGGTGCGCAACTCCGCCGGCGTCAGCAACGCAGCGCCCTTGCGCGTGGCCCGCCAGCTCTCCGAGGGTCTGCACCCGGTCACCAATCCCGCCATCAGCCGCTCGGGCATGATCTACGCCACCATCTCCGGATCGCGTGGCAAAGAGACCCCCGTTTCCGTGGTGCGCGTCAGCCCCGACGGCCGCGGCACACCCTTCGTCACCGGCATCCTGAACGCCACCGGCTTGGCCTTCAATCCCGACGGCGACCTCTTCGTCACCTCGCGCGCCGAGGGGAACGTCTACCTGGTCGGCCCCAACGGCGAACCCACCGTCTACGCCGAAGGCATGGGCGTAGCCACCGGCGCAGCCTTCGACGCCCAGGGCAACCTCTTCGTCGGCGACCGCAGCGGAACCATCTTCAAGATCGACCGCGAGCGCCGCATCTTCGTCTACGCCACCATGGAGCCCAGCATCTCGGCCTATCACCTCGCCGTCAATGCCCAGGGAGATCTCTTCGTCACCGGTCCCACGCTGGGCTCCAACGACTCCATCTGGGTCATCGATACGCACGGCGAGACCCGCGCCTGGTATCGCGGCCTGGGGCGTCCTCAGGGCTTGGCCTTGGCCAGCAACGGCGATGTCTACCTCGCCGCCTGCCTCCATGGCCAGCGCGGAATTGTATGCGTCACCGCTGAGGGAGACGCCCGTCTGGTTGTGGCCGGAAACAACCTGGTCGGCTTGGCCTTTTCCCCTCTCGGCACTGCGATTCTGGCCACCAACGAAGCGGTTTATGATGTGGACTTGGGAGTCGAGGGACTGACCCTGTTTTGAGCCTGGACATGACCATTGCCAAAACCCCCGCTCCGCCCTATTTCGCTGTGATCTTCACTTCCACCCGAACCGCGGAACATGCCGGATACGAGACCATGGCCGCGGCGATGCTCAGGCTCGCCGCGGCGCAACCGGGATTTCTTGGAGTCGAATCTGCACGCGACTCGCTTGGGATCACCGTCTCTTACTGGGACAGCCTGGAGGCCATTGCCGCCTGGAAGCAGAACTCCGCTCACCTTGTTGCCCAGGACCGCGGCCGGGCACTCTGGTACCAGGACTTCAAGACCCGCATTTGCCGGGTCGAACGCGACTATGAGTTCAGCAGAAAGTAGCGGAGACCGATCTTCAAGGCTGAACCGCACCGCCCGATTGGAAGCAAAACGCAAGGAGCAACGAGCAGAAAAATGAAATCCGAAATCATCGCTGTCGGCTCCGAGATGCTGACCCCTTTCCGCCAGGACACCAATTCCCTCTACCTGACCGAGAAGTTCAACGATCTGGGCGTCACTGTGGCCTTCAAGACCATCGTCGGCGACCGCCGCAAGGATCTGGTCGGCGCCATCCGTTCCGCCCTCGCCCGCACTGACATTGTCGCCATCATGGGCGGCCTCGGCCCCACGGAAGACGACCTCACCCGCGAAGCCGTTGCGGAAGCTCTCTCGCTCTCTGTACGCCGCGACGCCGACCAGGTCGCCAACCTCCATGCCCGTGCCGCCGCCTGGCGCATTCCCATGCCGGAGAACAACCTCAAGCAGGCGGACGTTCTGGAGGGCGCGGTGATTCTCCCCAACCCCAACGGAAGCGCTCCCGGCCAGTGGCTAGACACCACCTACTCCGGCTATCGCAAGCTGCTGATGCTCGTCCCCGGCCCGCCCAATGAGTGCTGCCCGCTCTTTGAAGCCGAGTGCGTTCCCCGCCTGCACGCCGTCCTGCCGGTCCGCCACATCGCCACCCGCACCCTCAGGGCCGCCATGATCTCCGAGTCCCAGGCCGACAAGCTGCTGGCGCCCATCTACAAAACCTACACCGACGTTGAAACCACGATCCTCGCCCACACCGGCGACATTCAGCTCACCCTGCTCTGCACCAAGTCGGAGCCCGAAGCCGCCCAGCAGCGCGTCGACGAGCTGGCCAGCCACATGGAAGAGGCCCTCGAAGACTGGCTCTACTCCTCTGACGGCGAATCCCTCGAGCAGATCGTTCTCTATTACCTCGGCCTCCGCCAGGCCACCCTCTCCGTCGCTGAAAGCTGCACCGGCGGCATGATTGCCCAGCGCATTACACAGGTCCCCGGCAGCTCACGCTCGTTTCTGGGCGGAGCCATTGTGTATTCCAATGCGTTGAAGATCGCCTTTGCCAACGTCCCGCCCGACGTCCTCTCACGCCACGGCGCCGTCTCCCCGGAAGTTGCCGAAGCCCTCGCCAAGGGCATCCGACAGCGCACCGGTTCCACTCTCGGCCTCGGCGTCACCGGCATCGCCGGTCCCACCGGCGGCACGGAAGCCAAGCCCGTGGGCCGGGTCTACATCGCCCTCTCTGACGCCCAAAAGACCGAAGTGCTTGAGAAGAACTTCCGCGGCAACCGCGACCGCGTTCGCCAATGGGCCACCCAGCAAGCCCTCGACCTCATTCGCCGCCGCCTGCGCTAAGCGCCCGCCGGCCCTTCCTTCAGGAACCTGTAATGCCGACCTCCTGGTCGGCTGTAGCGTGGACCTCCCGGCCCACGCACACTCTACGAACCCTGGAAAGATAACCTAACACGCATAGTTTCAATTCAATACGACTACCTTCCTGGAATTCACTTTAAGAATAGAATCCGCCCGTTGGCTCCCCTCACCACGAAGTCCCTTCACAGTTCCAAAGCCGCTCGGCATCTTAGTGGACCGCACCTCCAAAAAATGAGCACAAGTGAACAGACCGCGTCCCGAGCGTTCGCCATCATCTGAAAAGCAAGCTTCCGTCAGATCGCGAAAAGGGGAATCCCGGTTCGTTCGATGACGCAGAACATGGAGTTCCGCAATGGTGAAGGAATTGAGCGACACGCCGACCAAAGCAGTTCTGCTGATTCAGAATGATGCGGAAGAAGCGCGCTTGATTAGCGAGATGTTTGGCCAGCAGGGTCCCTACTCCTTTGTGTTGACCCGCAGGGGAAACATGGCGGCTGCCGAAGCATACCTTGCCGTGAATTCAATCGACGTCGTGCTGCTGGACCTGGATTGCTCCGACGCCCCAGGCATGGAGGCAGTCTTGCGGACCCAAGCCGTGGCCCGGAGCGCCTCCATTGTGCTACTCGCCAGTCCGAAGGACGAGGCGATTGCCGAGCGCGCCATGCACGAGGGCGTGCAGGACTATCTGGTCAAGGGCCAGATTGTACCGCGCGAGTTGATGCGCGCCCTGCGCAATTCCGTGGCTCGCAAGATCCTGGAAGAGAACTTGTTCAATGAAATGAACCGCGCCCAGATCACGCTGAACTCCATCGGCGATGGCGTCATCTGCACCGACGAGGCCGGAAACATCACCTTCCTCAATCCCACTGCGGAAAAAATGACGGGCTGGTCGATGAAGGATGCCGCAGGCAGGCCCTTAACTCAATCCTTTCGCATTGCAGACGCCTCGACGGGCCTGACCGCCGCCAATCCTACGACAAATTCCGTCGAGCCCGGCCGGAACAGCCATCTGCCGGCGAACTGTATCCTCACCCGTCGGGATGGACAACAGCTTTATATCGAAGACTCCGTCGCCTCGCTCCGCGACAGCAACGGGCAACCGGCCGGATCGGTTCTGGTCTTTCGCGACGTGACGGTGGCGCGGGCGCTGGCGAACCAGATTTTGCATCAGGCCGAACACGACCCTCTGACGGGTCTCCCGAATCGGCTGTTGATGAACGACCGGCTTGACCAGGCGATCGCCGTTGCAGCCCGTGAATCGACCCTGGTCGCCGTCCTCTACCTGGATCTTGACAACTTCAAGCACATCAACGATTCGCTCGGACATACCGCTGGCGACAAATTCCTTCAATCCGTAGCCGCGCGGCTGCAGGAATGCGTCCGTGCCCCCGACACGGTCAGTCGGCAGGGCGGCGATGAATTCGTCCTCTTGATCCCCGACTTGCACCATGCAGAAGATGCCGCTGTCATGGCCAGAAGAGTCCAGAAGGTGGTGGAAGAACCTCATAGCATCGAACACCATGATCTTCGCGTCACCGCATGCATGGGCATCAGCATCTATCCCGACGACGGCCTGGATGCGGAGACACTCCTCAAGAACGCCGATACCGCGATGTTCCATGCCAAGGAGAACGGGCGTCAGAACTTCAAGTTTTTTGAGAAGGAGATGGACATGAATTCAGTGGAGCGGCAATCCATGGAGGAAGACCTGCGGTGCGCCCTTGAACGGAACGAGTTCTCCCTGCACTACCAGCCGATCGTCGATCTCAAGTCTGGATCCATCACCGGGGCTGAGGCCTTTCTCCGCTGGACGCATCCCACGCGAGGATCCGTCGCGCCCACGGCGTTTCTCCCGGTTGCGGAAGACACCGGCCTCATCGTGCCCATCGGAGAGTGGGTACTGCGTGAAGCATGCACGCAAGCCAAGACCTGGGCGGATGCGGGCCTGCATCCGATCACGATCTCCGTCAACGTCTCCGCACTCCAGCTTCGCAGCGAGGGCTTTCTGGACAGCTTGTCCGCAATTCTCAAAGAAACCGGGCTGAATCCCTCATTGCTCGATATCGAGGTTACGGAGAGCACCCTTACGCAGCGTTACAAGGCCGGAGCGCCCACGCTCAATCTGCTGCGAGAAAAAGGAGTGCAGGTGGCCGTCGACGATTTCGGCACCGGCTTCTCCAGCCTGGGCAATCTTCAAAAACACAAGGTCGACTCGCTCAAGATCGACCAGTCGTTCGTCACTGAGATCACCTCGGCTCCGGACGACACCTCCCTCGTGAACGCCATCATCAGCATGGGCCGCAGCCTCGGGCTCAGGGTGATCGCCGAGGGCGTTGAATCGCCAGAAGCTCTGGCCTTTCTCAAGGCTCAGGATTGCGATGAAGCCCAGGGCTACCTTTTTGGCCGGCCCGTCCCCGCCGATCAGTTCGCCAAGCTGGAACTGATGAAGATGGATTGATTTCGGTGCGGCCGTTCTTCAGCCGCGATTCTTCAACCCGTCACGCCAGGTATCGCGGGCGGAGGCACAGTCTCTTCCCGGCTTGCCTTGATGGACTTCTTCAGCGCTTTCTCTTCGTGAGCAAGTTCCTTCTCTGACTCCTCATGCGCGGTGGCTCGATCGTTCTGGCCATGGGACGCGGCCGCAACGGTGTGAGCGTGCTCGGCGTGGTTCTGCAATTCTTTGGCGCGTTCATGAGTGCCTTGGGGCATGGTCTTCTCCTCAGTCTGCGGAAGCTCGAATTCTGGAGCAACTCCGGCAACTCAAGTTATTCCATTCCGGCGTCCCCGCACTGGTCAATCCGGCACAAGGCGCGGAACGACCCGAGGTGAAAGTCCGCCCTGTTACAAGGCTCGCGGGAATGAGAAATTCGTCACAGACTGGTAAGCTGGCAATGGTATGCACTTGACTTCCCTTCCCTCGCTGGGTGATCCCCTTGATTGTCGAAATTGAGAATCTAACCAAGATTTACACGTCCAAGCTCCGCGTGGTGGCCGTCGATGGCATCGACCTGGAGCTGCAACAGGGCGAGATCTTCGGCCTGCTGGGGCCGAACGGAGCCGGCAAGACCACCACTATCTCCATCGCCACCACCCGCACCCTCCCCACCAGCGGCACCGTGCGCATTGCCGGCGTGGACGTGGTGCAGCATCCCGCCCATGCGCGGCGGCTGATCGGCGTCGTGCCCCAGTACAACACCCTCGACCGCTCTCTGACCGTCTACGAGAACCTCTACTTTCATTGCCGCTACTTCGGCATGAGCCACGGCCAGGCCAAGGCGCGCTCGCTCGAGTTGCTCACCCAGTTCATGCTCACCGAGCGCAAGGGCGTCTATCCCGGCCAACTTTCCGGAGGTCTGGCGCAGCGCGTCCAGATTGCCCGCGCCATCGCCCACCGCCCCACTGTGCTTTTTCTGGACGAGCCTTCCGCCGGCCTCGACCCGCAGAGCCGCATGGCCATGTGGACCGCCGTCGAGGGACTGCGCAAGGAGGGCATCACGGTTCTGCTGACCACCCACTATATGGAAGAGGCCGACTCGCTCTCCGACCGCCTGGCGATTATCGACCATGGCCGCGTCCTGGCCCTTGGTTCGCCGGAAAAGCTCAAAACGACCTTCGGCGCCAAAACCATCTTCGACCTCAAATTGCGCTCTCAAGACGGACTGGAAGCGCTGGCTGCCACGCTGAAGGCGCGCTCCGACGTCACCAATGCAGAAGTGACGGCCGAAGGGCTGCGCGTGATTGCCGCCAGTTCCGACGGCCTGCTGCCGGAACTGGTCCAGGCTGCGGCGGGTCACGGCCTCCGCGACCTCACCATGACCGAACCCAGCCTGGAAACGGTCTTCATTCAATTGACCGGGAGGGACCTGCGTGAATAGTGCTGAAACAGGGATCAATGCTCAGGAATCAGCGGTCAGCCGCGCAGACTTGCCCACCACCGGGCACGCGCACCCAAAATACGGCTCAGACATCTTCCTGAAGGCCTTCGTTGGACTGCTTTCGCGCGATCTGCGCGTACTGGCGCGCGAATTCGTTCCATTCCTCATGCGCGTCGGCATGCAGCCGCTGCTCTTCCTCTTCGTCTTTACCGCCGTTTTGCCGCGCATGAGCGGGGGAAACCCCATGGCCTCTGCAGGCGGTGTCAACTTCGGCGTTGTTCTGCTCCCGGGCCTGATGGCTGTGGCCATCATGTTCACCGGCATCGCCGCGGTGGCTCTGCCCCTCTCCACCGAATTCGGCATCACCCGCGAGATCGACGACCGGGTCATGTGTCCTCTGCCGCTCTGGGCTGTGGCGCTGGAGAAGGTCATCTTCAGCTCTTTGCAGAGCATCATCGGCGCGTTGCTGGTGATTCCCATGGCCTATTACATCCCCGCCGTTCCGGTGCGCGCCGACGTGCACAACTGGCCCCTGCTGGCCCTGGTCATGATCCTCTCCAGCCTGCTCACCGGCTCGCTCGGCCTGGCCATCGGCTCCTTCGTCGCCCCCAAGCAGATCGGCCTGGTCTTCTCCATCATCCTGGTCCCCATCACCTTCCTCGGCTGCGTCTACTACACCTGGTCCGGCCTGGACAAGATCCACTGGCTCCAGATCGCCGTCCTCTTCAACCCCATTGTTTACATGAGCGAGGGTCTGCGCGCCTCGGTCACCCCCTCCATTCCCCACATGCCGTGGTGGGCCATCATGACGGCGCTGCTCTTCTTCACCGCGCTCTTGGGACGCTTGGGGCTGCGTGGCTTTTTGGGAAGGGTGTTGTCCTAGTTCGACGGTCGTAGATCGATGATTCCGGAGGGAGGCGGGGGTTTTAACCCCCGCATAAAGCCAACAGAATCAGCGCGGCTTTAGCCGCGGAAGGATGTTTCTCGTGGGTTCTATCCAGAAGTTGGCCTTTTTCCGCAGCCTCTTTAGGCCCGGGCATGCACCCCATTCCGGAAACTTGAACGAAATGGAATTGGAGTCCTGGATCGGAATCGCGTCTTGGCTTTATTGATTTCGTCAAAGAGCTCGCCCCTGTATTGAGCTAACCTCAATACAGGGGCAAGCGTCAGAGCACAGCTCCCCAAAACCGAAACGAGTCCTGAGAGCGTTGCCGAAAGCCCACAAAGCCGCGATCCACGAGCCAAGCCCGCGCTTCGGAAAGTCGCGCGCCAAGGCGCCCTCGAGCCGTCGCGGCTTGGCGTCGCGGATTTGGCCTGCCCTCCTTGCGCCGGCCCTGCTTTTCCTGGCGGGTTGCGGCGGGAGCTTTGTCTCCGCCAACTCCTCCAACACCGCCTTTTCCATCGCCCCCGGCGGCGGCTCAGTCGACACCAACTGCACCGGCTGCAACGCGACCAAACTGGGCGCGGGATCGGTCGAGCAGTTCTCGGCTACTCTCTCCGGCGGTGGTCCGGCAGAGGTCGTCTGGTCGGTCTCTGGCGGCGATCCGGCCAGCGGTCCCGGCGTCATCCGCCCCGACGGCCAATACACTCCGCCCAGCTATCTCACCGCGGACCGCGCCGAAGTGCAGGTCACCGCAGTCCTCCAGTCGAACCCCGACCTCCGCGCAACGTCCGTGCTGACCGTGACGCCCGGCTTCCTGCAGCCTTTGACGCCGGAAAACGTGGCCCTGGGCGCGAATGGCAACGTGACGGTCACCGGCATTCTTGCAGAAGCCGGCGGCGCAGCGGGCATCCGCTTTGCCCTTTCTGACGCGCCGGACGAGTTACGCGGCGGTCAGGGTACGCTCAGCGCCCCCAACTGTCAGCGATCGAGCCAGGCCTTCACCTCCTGCTCCGTCACCTACACCGCGCCCGCCGCGGTCCAGGCCACCGGCACAACCTACGTGGTGGCGACCGTAGGCGCTTCGCAGTCCAAAACATCCACCGTCGTGCTGGTCAATGCTGCGGGAATCGGCAGCAATCCCGCCACCCATCAAGGCCAGGTGTCGAACCAGGTGCTGCTGGGAAGCTCCGGCGGCAACAACACCGACTACGACGCCAAAGGCAGCCAAATCGTGGACTGCTGCAGTGGAACCCTGGGTGCGCTGGTCGAAGATTCCACGGGCCGGCATTACCTGCTCAGCAACAATCACGTCCTCGCGCGCAGCGACCATGCCAGCATGGGCGACACCATTGTGCAGCCTGGACTGATCGACAATAACTGCACGCCCCTCGGCGACGGCCCCGGCGTGGCTCCCGTGGCCTCCCTCTCCGGCTGGCTCCCGCTTGGCTCCAAGCAGACCAACGCGGACGCGGCCATCGCCCAGGTGGCGTCGCGCTCCGTCTCGCCTGAGGGCAGCATCCTGGAGCTCGGCTACCGGCAGGCGGATGGCACTCTGTCTGCGGCGCCTCCCGGCATCTCCTCCACCGCCGGCAAAGGCGAATCCGCCTGGCTCGATCTGAAGGTCGCCAAAAGCGGCCGCACCACCGGTCTCACCTGCGGCAGCGTCTCGGCGCTCGACCTCGACATCACCGTCGATTACTTCCTGGATTGCGCGGAGACCAAGCCCTACCTGACCAAGACCTTCACCCATCAGTTGGCCGTCAGCGGCAACGCCTTCAGTGACGCGGGCGACTCCGGCGCTCTGGTCGTCGATGCCGCCAACGCCGAACCCGTGGGCCTCTATTTTGCCGGCGGCAAAGACTCCTCCGGCGTCAGCCAGGCCGTGGCCAGTCCGGCATCCGACGTGCTCGGCGAGTTGGGTGCGCAGCACGGCAACGGCATTGGCTTCAGCTTTGTAGGCGCCGCCGATCATCCGGTCAGTTGCCTCAATTACGGCGACAACACCATCCCCTCGGCCCAGGGCCACATCCTCACCGATACCGAGATTGCCCGCGGCCAGCTGGCGCTCGGCCAGGCCCGCATGCTGGTCTATCCCTCGGGCGGCATCCTTGGCGTCGCCACCGGCAAAAGCCTCGACCGCCCCGGTGAAGCAGCGGTTCTCATCTACACCGACGAAAACATGGCCCCATCCGTGCCCGCCACCGTGGCCGGAGTGCGTACGCTGGTGATTCCCACCTCGGCTCGCGCGGTCGCCCTCGGCGCGGCGCCGGAGAACGCCTTCGAGTCCCCCAAGGGCGCTCCATCCCTCTCCGCCACTGGATTCAACGCGGCTCAAGCCGTCAAGCAGCGGCAGGCTTCCACTCTGATGAAGCAGAACCCCGCCTTCTTCGGCGTGGGCGTGGGCCAGAGCCTCGACAACCCGCGCGACGCGGCGCTGGTCATCTATGTGGACCGCAAGATGATTCCCCCTCAATTGCCCCGGGCCATCGATGGCCTCCGCACCCGCTACATCGTCATGGACCGTCTCCATGTGACCCGCTCCTATGCGACTCCCTTCCAGTCTGTAAGGCACTGCTCCCCCCACACGACATCCAGCCAGCCCGCCCCTTCCGATCCATTCAACATCTTTGGCGCCCGTTCCCTGCCCCTCAACTAGCGCCCAGATCGCGTCAAGTTATCCTGTTCCAAAGGATCGCATCCCCCAAGAGCTGTCATCCTGAGCGAAGCGTAGCGACGTCGAAGGATCTGCGGTTGCATTTGCTCTCCTCCGTGTCAACTCCATCGAGACGGACCAATAGATTGATAGCTTCATTCAAGTTATGAAGTCCCTGCCCGATGACGTCCGGCCAGGAGTCCCGCAGAAGCCACCCGTCCCATGCCGCAATTCCGGGTGACTCCTGTCACATCCGAATTAGACCTAACCTCTCTACAATCCTCACATGTGAGATGCACCCAACGTGGCCCATATTGCCGCTTAAGCTTCAAAGAAAGTCCCTTTGTGCCCAGGCCTGTTTCGCTGCCCATACTTATCTTCCATGGATAAAGAACGGCATTTGCGCCGAAGCTGGCAGCCGTAAAGGAAGCACCTATCTTGTTTGGATCACCGCGCCCAAAAGCGCCGCGGCAAAACTGCGTTGTCAAGGAGAATGCACAGAATGATCGCCAGGGAAATCAAGCCAGAGGTCCTATCTTTAGTAGCTATCGATTGGGATAGAAGACTCTTTGACGAGTTAGTTCCTCTACCTGAGGGCACCACCTATAATTCCTATCTGATCAGGGGCAGCGAAAAGACCGCACTTATCGACACCATTTATCCCCCCAACCGCCCCGAGTATCTTGAAGCCCTCAAGAACACCGGTCTTCGCAAGCTGGACTATATCGTCGCCAACCACGGCGAACAGGATCACTCCGGCTCGATTCCCGCTCTGCTGGCTCTGTTTCCCGAGGCAAAAGTCGTCACCAACGCACGCTGCAAGGGCCTGATTGCCGAGGCCCTCCTGGTTCCCGACGAAAAATTCATTGAGGTCAAGGATGGAGAGACACTCTCCCTCGGCAACAAGAGTCTGCAATTCTTCTTGACTCCCTGGGTCCATTGGCCGGACACCATGGTGACTTACCTCGCCGAAGACAAGATCCTCTTCACCTGCGATTTCTTCGGTTCGCATCTCGCCGGCAGTGACTTATATGCAACCGATGAAGCTCATGTCGAGGACGCGGCCAAAAGGTACTATGCCGAAATCATGATGCCTTTCCGTCCCCATATCCAAAAGCACCTGAAGAAACTCGAGCCTCTGGAAATCGACTTTATCGCTCCCGGTCACGGCCCCGTCCACGCGCGCCCAGCCTTCATCCTCGACCTTTATAAGCGCTGGGTTTCCGACGAGACATCGAAGCAAGTCATCATCCCCTTTGTCTCCATGTATGACGACACCACCAGGATGGTCAACTACCTGATCGACCGTCTGATGGAGAAAGGTCTCTCCGTCCAGCCTCATAACATGGTGGACGCGGATACCGGCGCCTTTGCTAACTCCCTGGTGCAAGCTTCGACCGTAGTCTTTGCCTCTCCCGCGGTGCTCGCCGGCCCTCATCCCAGCATCGTCAGCGCTGCCTATTTGATGAATGCCTTGCGGCCAAAAACTAAAATGGCCTCAGTTATTGGCTCCTTTGGCTGGGGCGGTTTGATTATTTCCAACCGGATCAAGGAGTTATTGCCCGGCCTGAAAAACCAGTTACATTTCTTCGACCCGGTTCTCATCAAGGGCCGCCCCAAGGAGATTGATTTCAGAGCGCTCGACCGCTTGTCGGAAGAGATTTTCCAAGGCAATCAATAGGAGAACGCCCTAAAACCGCTCGAAAATTCCCGCCGCGCCCATGCCGCCGCCCACGCACATGGTGACCATGCCGTAGCGAACGTGCCGCCGGTGCATTTCGTTCAACAGCGTGGCAGTTAGTTTTGCGCCGGTGCAGCCCAGCGGATGGCCCAGGGCAATCGCGCCTCCGTTGACGTTGACGCGCGCCGGGTCCAGCCCAAGCGTCCGCATCACGGCCAGCATCTGCGAAGCGAAGGCCTCGTTGAACTCGATGAGGCCGATCTCGTCGAGCTTCAGGCCAGCGCGGCGCAGAGCCTTGGGAATGGCGGTGATGGGGCCGATTCCCATTTCCTCGGGCAGGCAGCCAGTGACGGCGTAAGCCACCAACCGGCCGATCGGCCTCACTCCCAGTTCGCGCGCGCGATCCACCTCCATCAGCACCGCAGCCGCAGCGCCATCGGAGGTCTGCGAGGCGTTTCCGGCGGTCACCGTTCCCTGTGCGGAAAAGGCAGGTTTCAGCTTGGCCAGCGCCTCGGCGGTAGTGTCGGCGCGGGGTCCTTCGTCCACGGCAAAAATCGTCTCCGTAACGGTGGGCTTGCCGGCCTTTGCGCCCGGAACAGCGGTAGTGACCTTGACCGGGATCAGTTCGTCGGCAAAGCGCCCGGCAGCCTGCGCGGCCACGGCTTTCTGATGGCTCGTAAGCGCGAAACCGTCCTGGTCCTCGCGGGAAATCTGGTAGTGGCGCGCCACCCGCTCCGCGGTCAATCCCATGGTGAGCAGCGCGGCGGGGTAATGCTCCGCGAGCCACGGATTCGGGCTGGGCTTGAGCCCTCCAAACGGAAGCAGGCTCATCGACTCCACACCGCCCGCCACCACCACCCGGTCGCCTCCCGACCGTATGCGCAGGTCTGCCAGCACGATGGCCTCCAGCCCTGAGGCGCAGAGGCGGTTCACGGTGACGCCGGGGACCTCCACCGGCAACTGTGCCCGCAAAGCGGCAAAGCGGGCGATATCCCAGCCCTGCTCCCCCTCCGGCTGGGCGCAGCCGAAGATGACGTCTTCGACTTCGGCTCGATCCAGGTTGGGAATCCTGTCCAAGGCCCCGCTCAGCGCAATGGCGGCGAGGTCGTCGGGGCGGGTAGTGGAAAGAGCCCCCTTGGGGGCGCGGCCTACCGGCGTGCGGACGGCGCTGACGATGAAGGCTTCCGGCATGAGGCTTGCTCCTTGATGTGAGCCCGGGGCTCGAAGCAGTTACTCCGGCATTTCGAGCAGAACCCAGACATTCTTTCTGTAAAAACGGTAGACGGTTTTGCGGTCCACGACCGAATCTTCCAAGGCGTCGTGGTCCACCAGGATCGGGCGGGGAGTCAGGCCCGACTGCGCCTGATGAATCTGCACAGGCGATGCGGGATCGATGCCCCAGTTGAAACCAAGAACGCCGCTGGGGTCGTGCGACTGAAGCCGCACGGTTTCAGGGAAGACAGCCAGGACCAAAACCTGGTCGGGAGTGCTTGAAAAAAAGACCAGAAGCGAAACCGTCCCCCTTGCGGAACAGAGAACGGCCCAATCGGAGGAGCCCGCGCGCTCCAGGCTGGCGTGGACCACGTTTTCCGGTTGACGCGCCTCGTAGGTCTGCGGGATGAGACACCCACGCCGACCCAGCAGTTCCTGGAGTTTTTCGGGCAGCCCGGGAAAAGAACTGACCGGCAGATGGCGGATCAGATAGGGGGCCGCGCGTCCGTCCACCACAACCTGCCCCGTCTCGTCGAGCTCCGTGGCGGCTTGCACCTGTTGCTGAGCGGGAAGAAAAGCACCGGCGCAGAGGAAGCCGCCCAGCCACCACCCGCCCTTTCTCAAGCCAGCGCGAACCATCGAACTTTTCATTCCTCAGAAGCTAGTGTCATAAGTCTCAAGTTCGCTTCAAAGAACAAGCTGTCATCCTGAGCGCAGCGAAGGATCTGCATTTTCAACGCTTTCCGCACAACCACTCGGCCTCTTGTCAGTGATGCTACGAACTTCAGATTCACCGCACTAGAGCCCCTTCGTTTTCCAGCATAGGCAGCAAGGCTTCTCAACAAGCCGGAAAAAACTCTCATGCTTGGCACGTTGTGTCAGGGCACGACTTTAGTCGTGCCGCAAGTGGCTGAAAAATAACGTGGGCCTTAGCTCCTGCGGTTTGCCTTTCCAGGTACTTTGCCCCGGGTTCAAGCCTCTGTCCGCAGCATCTAAAGCCGTGTCCTTCCAAACTCACGAGTTTCGCAGCTTGCAAATCACATTGCAACCGGGAGCCATTTCCAGCGTCCTGCAACCCGGTCTCCTATCTTAATTCCGAAGGGGCTTGCCGGTTTTCAAAGTAAAGGCAATGCGCTCCTGGGTCTTGCGCTCGCCGCAAAGGGAGAGAAAGGCTTCGCGCTCCAGGTCCAGAAGGTACTGTTCGCTCACCAGGGTCCCAGGAGTAACCCGGCCACCCGCCAGAATGTACGCCACCCAGCGGGCGACCTTCTGGTCGTGTTCCGAGGCAAAACCTGCTTCGCCCATGAGAAACGCGCCCGTTTCCATGGTCGCCAATGCGCCAATGCCGGGAGCGGGAATCCTGCTGCGGGTCTGGGGCGCCGAGTAGCCAGCTTCGGCAAGCGTGCAGGCTACGGCCTTGGCGTCCAGGAGCGGGCGCTCGCGGTTCAGGGTGATGCGGTCGGCGGGAAAGAGCAGGCCCAGCGGGCGCGCCTCTGCCGCCGATGTGGAAACCTTCGCCATCGCGATGGTCTCGAAGACGCGCCGCAGCGCTGCGCCCATTTCAGCCGACTGGGCAAACCGCGAAGGCGGATCGCGGGGGTCGGGCGGGGCCAACGCAGCCGCGCCATCGATCGCGCGCAACAGCATCTCCTTGGTGCCACCACCGGCGGGAATCAGGCCCACTCCCGCCTCCACCAGGCCGATGTAGGTTTCAGCGTGCGGCTGGCGGCGCGCAGCGTGCAGGCAAATCTCCGCCCCTCCGCCAAAGGTCATGCCGAAGGGCGCCACAACCACCGGCCGCGGGCAGTATTTGATGGCCATGGTCATCTGCTGGAAGCCATGAATCACGCCGGCCAACTCTTCCCATTCGCCCTCCTGGGCGGTGAGCAGCAGTTGCATCAGGTTCGCGCCCACTGAGAAGTTCTCGCGATCGCTCGAAATCACAAAGCCGGCAAAGTTGCGCACGTCGTCGGAGGCCGGATTCAGAACCGAGGCAACCAGCGCCAGCACGTCGCCGCCGATGGCGTTCTTGAGAGAGTGCAACTCGATGCAGCCTATACCGTCGCCAAGATCGATCAGCGAAGCTCCGGAGTTGGAATGGACCACCCCGTGCGAACGGCGGAAATCGGCAATGTGGGCGTGGCCGGGAAAGGCGGGAACAGGCTCGAGCTTGCCTTTGGCCGGCTGGAAACACGCTCGCCCGTCGGCAGAGTACCAGGAGCTTTGCCCTGCGGCCAGCAGCGCCTCCACACGCGGGCTCACCGGCAAACCAAGAGTCTTCATACGGGCCACGGAGGAGGCAACGCCCACCGCGTCCCACATCTCAAACGGGCCCAGCTCCCAGTTGAATCCGGCGCGCATGGCCTGATCGATGGAGGCTGCGTCCTCCGCCACTTCGCCGATGCGGTCGGCAGCGTAGCTCCAGAGCGCTCCAAGGAACGGCCACAGAAAGGCCGCTGCTTTGTCTTTTGCCGGATCGTTGGCCAGCAACAGGCGCAAACGTTCCGGAAGCGTAGCGGCGTTCTTGGCCATTTCCAGAGCCGGCAGAGCGGGTTTGGCAGCCGGACGGTACTCGTAAGTAGCCAGGTCCAGAACCATGCGCTGGTCTTTCCCGTCTGCGCCTCGAACCTTCTTGTAGAAGCCCTGGCCTGCTTTGTCGCCCAGCCAGCCGCGCCGCATCATCTCTTCCAAAACCTGCGAAAAGCCGCTCTGGGTCACGCCTTGCGGGTAATTTGCGGCCACATGGGCGGGAATATCGATGCCCACCATGTCCGCCAGGCGGAAAGTCCCGGTGCGGGGCCAACCGATGGCCTGACCGGTCAGCGCATCCACATCTTCAATGCTCAGCCCTTGGGCCAGCATCAGTGCCGCCGCGTTGAACATCACCGCGATGCCCAGCCGGTTGGCGATAAAGTTCGGCGTGTCGTTGGAAAAAACCACCTGCTTGCCGAGAATGCGGTCGGCAAAGGCGGCGAAGGACGCAGCCAGCGCCGCATCCGTCTCGGCGGCGGGAATAATCTCCAGCAGCCGCATGTACCGCGGCGGATTGAAGAAGTGGGTTCCGAAAAAACGTTCGCGGCGCGAGGGCAAAACTGCGGCGATCTGCGAGACAGGCAACCCCGATGTGTTGGTGGTCAACACGGCGTGCGGGGCCAGATGCGGAATCACCCGCGTCAACAGGGCGGTTTTAATCGTCAGATTCTCGGCCACCGCCTCCACAACCCAGTCGCACGCGGCCAGCTTGGGCAGGTCGTCCTCAAAGTTGCCCGGGGTAATCAGCGCCGCCAGCGAAGGCTCGTAGAGGGCTGCAGGTTTGGCCTTGGAAAGCGCCTCCAGGGCCGATTTGGCCAGGCGGTTGCGCTCCACCGTCTCGTCTTTGGGAATCAGGTCGAGCAGCAGGGTAGGAATCCCGGCGTTGGCCAGGTGGGCTGCAATGCGGGAACCCATCGTTCCTGCGCCCAACACGGCGGCGCGGCGAACCAGGAAGGGCTGAACGGCAACGGAAGCCGGTGTTGCCGCAACGGGTGCAACCGGGGAAGTCGTGCTCATGCGGATTCTCCCTGCACGGGCGGAAGTTGGGAAGACGCCCCCGCGCGGAAATGCTGGCAGCATACGCAAGCCCGCCGCTCCAGGTCAAGCAAGGAGTTTGGGCTGATGAAGCTAGCCCAACGGCGTCGTTTCTTGCTCCACGACCGAGCCCTCCAGCCGGTAAAGCACATGCCTCCGCAGCGGATGCCCCGCGAGCAGCAGCGGGTGGTCAAAGTCGTCCTGTGGGTTGTGCGTCATTCCCAGCTTCTCCATCACCCGGCGGGAGCGCACGTTCGTCGGCACGGTAAACGAAACCAGCGAAGGCAGCACCAGATCCTCGAAGGCGTGGCGCAGAACCGCCCGTGCGCCCTCGGTGGCCAGTCCCCTGCCCCAATATTCGTGGGCGAGCCGCCAGGCAATCTCGACGCAGGGAGTGAACGCAGCTTCGAAGCGTGGAACCATGAGGCCGATGTAGCCGATGAACTGCCCGCCCTCGCGCAATTCCGCCGCCCACGGCCCAAATCCATGCTTCAGGAAATGAGCCTCCACGCGGTCCACCAGTTCGTCGCTCTCCACGCGGGAAAGAAAGCCGGGCATGAACTCCATCACCGCCGGGTCCCGGTTCAGGCGCGCAAAGGGTTCCCTGTCGGCCGGCCGCCACTGGCGGAGAAGCAATCGGCTTGTTTCAAGGAAGGGGCTCGTATCCACAGACCCAAATCGTAACGAATGACGAATTCGGCACGCTAGAGCTTCTTGCGCAGGTATTCGAAAGTAACATATCCGACCAGAGACGAGAGCAGGGCAATCGCGAAATTGGTGCGGGTGAAGATGTCCGCCAGAGCAAAGGCCAACGTCTTCCCTGCCCGGCTGGAACCGATGAACTCGCCCATCAGCAGATTGGAGTAAAAGAGAAACACAATAAACGCGATCTCAATCAAAGCCCGCCAGAGACGGGTCAGGCTCCGCCGGTTTGTCTGTTTTGTCTGCATGAAAGCTCCATGGTACCAAGCGGCGAATCAGAACACGATAAAGATCGCCAACCAGTTCGTTACGCTCCCGCCGGATCTGACGCGAAAGGCGCAAACGAAAGCCGCCCAGTCAGCCCGCCGGTTTGACTCACCCGGTTGCGGGCAATAGCTTGGAAGGGGTGGGGAATGCGGTTCTTCCGCTTCCTCAACAAGGAGACTGGATGCAACGCAGAGTCTTTTACTGGTTTTTGAGTGGGTTCCTGGCGACCGCCATGGCGGGGGCAAGCGCCGGAGCCCAGGACCTGAAGAGCTTCGAGCAGAGGATCACCACCAAGGTCCTGCCCAACGGGCTGACGCTGGTCATCTGCGAGCGTCCGGACGCCCCGGTCTTCAGCTTCTCCACCTTCATTGATGCCGGTGACGTGAACGATCCCTCCGGCCAGAGCGGCCTGGCCCACATGTTCGAGCACCTGGCCTTCAAGGGAACCAGCCAGATTGGCACCAAGGATTACGCGGCCGAGAAAGTAGCCCTCGAAAACGTAGAAGTCGCCAACAACGCCTACGAGGCCGAGTACCTGAAGGCCGTGGGCCGGGACGAAAAGAAGCTTGCGGATTTGAAGGCGGCCGTCAAGGCAGCCGAAACCGCGGCGCACCAGTTCGTCGTCCCCAACCAGTTCACTGACGTAGCCGAGCGCAATGGCGCTTCGGGCGTAAATGCCTATACGGCGCTCGATGAGACCGTCTACTTCTGGTCCATGCCGGAAAATCGCCTGGAACTATGGGCGTGGCTTGAAAGCGGGCGTCTCTCGGACGCCGTGCCCAGGGAGTTCTACAAGGAGCGCGACGTCGTCCTGGAAGAACGCCGCATGCGCACCGACTCCGATCCCCAGGGCCGCCTGGTGGAGCAGTTTCTGGCCACCGCCTACGTGGCCCACAACTACGGACGTAGTGGCATCGGTTGGCCCAGCGAAGTCAGCCAAATCACCGCCACCGAAGCCATGGACTTCCACAAAAAGTATTACGTCGGCTCGAACATCGTGGTCGCCGTGGTGGGCGACGTGAAAGCCTCCGAAGCGCTCCCCTTGCTGGAGAAATATTTCAGCCGCGTTCCCGCCGGCCCCAAGCCTGAGGAAATGACCACCGTCGAGCCCAAGCAGTTTGCCGAGAAGACCGTCATTGTGCGCGATGCCACGCAGCCCATGTACCTGGAGGGCTATCACCGCCCCGACTATCGCGACCCGGACGATGCGGTCTACGACGCCATCAGCGACATTCTCTCCAACGGCCGCGTTTCGCGCCTTTATCGCAGCCTCGTCCGCGACAAGCAGATTGCCGTGGAAGTCTCCGGCTTCAGTCCCTTTCCCGGCGACAAGTACCCCGGCCTCTACTGCTTCTATGCGATTCCCGCGCAGGACCACACCACGGCGGAGATTCGCGACGCCATCCACGCCGAAATCGAGAAGCTGAAATCCGCGGATGTAAGCGACGACGAACTGGCCATGTTCAAGACCCGTACCCGCGCCGACCTCTTGCGCGGCCTGGCCGACAATCAGGGCCTGGCCAACACACTGGCCGAGTACCAGACCCGCTTTGGCGACTGGCGCGAGCTCTTCCGGCAACTGGACAAGGTAGACAAAGTGACAAAGCCAGACATCCGCCGCGTGGCCAACCAGGTCTTTCAATCGAGCAACCGCACCAGCGCATGGGTTGAGACCGTAGCTCCCGCAGCGACGGCGCAGAAAGATGGGGGCGCGCAATGAAGAGTGCCATCGTGAAGAGCCTTTTAGGTGTTTCCTTGTCGGTCGCGGTTCTTTGTGCATCGGCCGTTCTGAACGCGCAGCAGAACAAGCCCTGGGAGCAGATTCCCACGCCCAAGCTGCATGAATTCAAGCCGCAGCAGCCCAAGCGCATTCAACTGAAAAATGGCATCGTGGTCTTCTTGCAGGAAGATCATGAGCTCCCCTTCGTCTCCGGGTCCGTGCTCATCCCGAGCGGCTCGCGCGACGAAGATGCCGCCAAGACCGGGCTCGTGGAACTTTACGGACAAGCCTGGCGGACCAGTGGCACAGCCAAGATGAATGGCGACGCCCTCGACGATCTGCTTGAATCCAAGGCTGCGCACATTGAGACCGGAGCCGGTGAAGACTCCACCTCGGTCTCCTGGGATTCGCTCAAAGCCGACGCGGACCAGGTCTTCTCCCTCGCTCTCGACCTGTTCCTTCATCCCAAGTTCAGCGCAGAAAAGCTATCTCTGGCGCAGCAGGCAATCTCCGCGGGCATCGTCCGTCGCAACGACGACGAAGACGGGATTGCCGGGCGTGAGTCGGCCAAGCTGGTCTACGGCCCCAACAGCCCTTACACGCGTCAGCCGGAACTGGCCACCATCGGCGCGGTTACGGTGAAGGATCTCGAAGCCTGGCACCAGCGCACCATCGGCGGCAAGCTGATCGTCTCCATCAGCGGCGACTTTGACCCGGCGGCCATGGAAGCCAAGCTGCGCGCGGCCTTTGAAGGGCTGCCGGCAGTCAAGGCAGAGCCGGCCCGTCATGAGACATTTCCCGGGCCCAAGCCGGGCGTCGCCTTCATTGATAAAGAGGATGTGAATCAGTCCAACATTCAGATCGTCGGCCTGGGCACTGACCGCCACAATCCCGACGTTCCCACCCTGGCCGTGATGAACGAAATCCTGGGCGGCGGATTTGCCAGCCGTCTCTTCCAAAAGGTGCGCACCGAGCAGGGCCTGGCCTACGAAGTAGGCGGCGGCCTGGGCTTCGGCTACGATCACCCTGCCGCCTTCCGTGTGGTGGCGTTAACCAAGAGCGCTTCCACCGTGGACGCAACCAAGTCTGCTCTTGCCGAAATCGCAGGACTCACCAGCCGGCCGTTTACCGAGGAAGAGTTGGCGCGCGCCAAGGACAATATTCTCAACTCGTTCCTCTTCCGCTACGACACCCGGGACAAGGTCCTGGCCGAGCGCGTGCGCCTGGAGTTTTACGGCTACCCGGCCGACTACCTTGAGACCTTCCGCGCCGCTCTCGAAAAGGTGACCGTGGACGGCCTGAATGCGGCGGCCAAAAAGTATATCCACCCCGACAAGCTGGCCGTCCTGGTGGTCGGCAATGGCCCCGAGATCAAGCCGTCCTTGGACGAGCTCAAGCTGGGGCCGGTCACACCGGTCGACATTACCATTCCGATGCCGGGCGCAAAACCCGGTGCAGGGGAGAAGAAATAGTGAGCAAGGCAGCAGAAAGCGCAATCGAACAGAACGGAAAGCTGGCAATCGTCATTATGGCGGCAGGCAAGGGCACGCGTCTGAAATCGAAGCGGCCCAAGGTGCTCCACCAGATCGGCGGCAAGCCTCTCTTGGCCCACGTCTTCGCGGCAGCCAGCCAGGTGGTCGCGCCCCAGGACATCTACGCCGTCGTTGGCCACCAGGCAGAGCAGGTCCGTACGGCCATGGCCGCCACCGGCATCGGCTTCGTCGAGCAGACTGAGCAACACGGCACCGGCCATGCCATCCAGTGCGCCGGCCCCGCCATTCAAGGCTACGAGAACATTCTGGTCCTCTCCGGGGACGTCCCTCTCATCCAGCCCGATCATCTGAAGCAGGTCATCGCGTTTCACCTCGCCCAGAAGGCCGCCATGACGCTGGTTTCGGCCGAACCCGAGCAGCCCACCGGCTATGGACGGCTGATCCGCAAACCTTCGGATCCGCATGAGGTCACGGCCATCGTCGAGCAACCGATGCTCGCACCAGACCAGTTGGGTTTGACTGAGGTCAACATGGGCCTCTACGCCTTCCGGACCGCGCCCCTGCTCGCCCACCTCAACCAGCTCACCGCCGACAATCCGCAGGGCGAGCTTTACCTCACCGATATGGCCGCAGTCTTGAGTGCCGCAGGAGAGCGCGTCGTGGCTCTCCAGACACCCAACCCCGGCGTCCTCTTGGGCGCCAACACCATCGCCGAACTGGTCGCCCTCGACGCAACCCTGCGCGCCGCCACCACCAGCCGCCTCATGGCCCAGGGCGTCACCATCTTCCGCCCTGAAACCTGCACCATCGACGCCGACGTGGAAGTCGAGGCCGATACCGTGATCGAGGCGTTTGTCGAGTTGCGCGGCCACACCAAAATCGGCGCAGATTGCCTCATCCGCTCCCATTCGGTCATTGAGAACTGCACCCTGGCAGACCGCGTACTGGTACTCCCGAGCTGCATCCTCACCGAGAGCACGGTCGCCAGCGGAGCCAAGATCGGTCCCTTCTCTCACCTGCGCCCCGGCAGTGAGATCGGCGAAGACGCGCACGTGGGCGCCTTTGTCGAGACCAAGAAGACCAAGCTCGGCAAGGGAGCCAAGGCCAACCACCTCACCTACCTGGGCGACTGCGAAATTGGCGACAGAACCAACATCGGCGCCGGCACCATCACCTGCAACTACGACGGCGTCAACAAGTACCGTACGACCATCGGCAAGGGCGCCTTCATCGGCAGCGATTCCACCCTCGTGGCGCCGGTCACGGTAGCAGATGGAGCCTACATCGGCGCCGGCTCCTGCATCACCAAGAACGTTCCAGCCGACTCCCTGGCGGTCGCACGCTCCCACCAGGTCGTAAAAGAGGGTTGGGCCGCCGCTCGCAAGGCGCGCCTGAAAAAGCAGTAGCGCTTTCGCCGCAAGTAGCCTCCGGGGCGGGTAGCCCAGATGCCGGGAGAGGTAACTTCAACCAGTGGAGATGGTTGCCCCAGGTCCCTGGAGAAGTGAGAACACCCACTGAAGCTGGTTGCCCCAGGTGCCTCGCCTTCGGGCACCTTGGGAGACCCCTGCAATCCTTGTGCGATAAAGAATGAACCGTCCTCCTGAAGTTCTTGGCATCCTCTTGCAGGGTGGCGGCTACAATGAACCGCCGCCAACTCGCTAACTCGCGATTTCCGCGAAGCGGAAGCCAACTTGCTGATTTTGTTCATAAAACCCTTCTCTCCAGTCTTTCTTCATGAGGAGCGTATTGAAGGATCCGCATTTTCAACGCTTTCCGTACAGCAACCAGACCTCCAGTTATGCAATGAACTTCAGCCTCGCCACCCTGCCTGGCTTTGTGTCCTGCGCATCTTTTCCCACTGGAACCAGCCGAAGGCGTCCAAAGCACACCGCGCTTTACCCAGCCGGATCCCCAAGCTGAAAGCTGCTTTTGCAGATCATTGCCGCCATCCCGCGCACAATCAAGATAAGCGGTTCCATCCCGGCGCGGCCGGGATGCGGAAAACCTCAAAAAAAAAGGACAGATTCACCTTTTGTTCGCTTATATCCAAAACGCATCGCAATATCTACTTACTTTTCAGTAACTTGCCAACTTGTTGATCCGCGGCAATTGCCAGATTTCCACAGCTACTCAATTTATTAAAGTCAATAGAATCAACACGTACCCACTCGGAAAATCGGCCTTTTCGCCCGTTTTTGAGGGCAAAACGGGCGGTTTTGGGCCAAAACGAGCCGTCTTTGGCGGGCAGAATTCAGCCCCTCTGGCTTCACAACGAACCTCCCGCAACAGACCGCAGCAGGAGCCACGTTTCAGACAAGCACTAATATGGGTATTGGAAGATCGGACCAGATTGTGGCCCGGCGGTTTTCCTTCTTATGCATCTGAATGGATGAGCAGAACGTCTCAAACTATGATTCCCAAGCTCAAGAGAATGCAGGAAGTTCAGAATTTCGTCGGTTAAGACTCCAGCCCTTCCGGCACGTCTCTCAAGCGACTAGAGTCCTGCAGAAAACTGCCGATAATAGGAAGAACGACCGTCTGTTTTTTCCTTCGAGAGAATTCGCATCGAACCGATGCCGAAATTAATTGTTTAGGATAAGCTTATCTTCGCGCCTGTTGCACCAGGCACAGAACATGGGGGATGGGGCTTGGCATCACACTTGGTAGAACCGGAAGCACCGAATCCCGTGTCGAATCTGTCCGCTGCAGCAGAGGGCCATGTACGTGCCTGGCCGCGCAGGACGGCGCGCATCCTGGTGGTGGATGACGAGCCTCACGTCCGGTCCATGATCGCCGCCACGCTGGAGCGGCAGGGCTATGACGTACAGATGGCCGGCGGCGGCCATGAGGCAAGCGAGACTCTGGACCGCAATACCTTCGACCTGGTGCTCACCGACATCGTGATGCAGGATGGAAGCGGCATCGCGCTCTTGGAACAGATCCACTCCCAGCTACCCAACCTTCCCGTGGTCATGGTCACCGCCATTCACGACATCGGCGTGGCCATCGACTCCATGCGCCGCGGCGCCTACGACTATCTCCTCAAGCCCTTTGAGCGTGAACACCTGCTCAGCACCGTGCAGCGCGCCCTGGAGCACCGCCAGGCCCTCGAGGAGAGCCACAACTACCAGCAGAATCTGGAGCAGGTCGTACGCGCCCGAACCGAGATGCTGCGTCAGGCGATGGAAGACCTCGAACACTCCTATGACGTCACGCTGGAAGCCCTGGGCGACGCGCTCGACCTGAAAGACTCTGAGACCGAGGGACACTCCAAGCGCGTCACCGCTTACACCATCGCTCTCGCCCGCGCCATGGGTATCAGCCCGGCCGAGATCAAAGTCATTGCGCGCGGTGCCTTCCTGCACGACATCGGCAAGATGGCGATTCCCGACGAAATCCTGCGCAAACCCGGCAAGCTCACCCCGGGAGAGCAGGAACTCATGCGCGAACATTGCACCCGCGGTTACCACATGCTGCGCAAAATCCACTTTCTCAGCAAGGCGGCGGAGATTGTCTTCTGCCACCAGGAGCACTACGACGGCAGCGGCTACCCGAGCGGAACCAAGGGCAGCGACATTCCCATTGGAGCGCGCATCTTCGCCGTGGCCGACACCCTGGACGCCATCACCAGCGACCGCCCTTACCGTAAAGCCCGCACCTTTGATCTGGCGCGCGAAGAAATTCTCCGCTGCTCGGGAACCCAGTTCGATCCCCGTGTTGTGGAAACGTTCCTCAAGATTCCCAACGAGCTGTGGCACGAACTGCGGACGGAGATCACCGGCCAGAACAAGCGCTACTCGACCTTCGATCTTGCCCACGCCCCGGTCGAGCCCGTTTCCTCAAACTCATCTCAGGAGTAGACCCATGCATCGTCTTTCCTCTGAGGAAGTCACGTCCCATCTGGGTACCCTGCCCTTATGGCGCGTCGAAAAGGACGAACTCACCCGCACCTTCACTTTTAAGGATTTCAAGGCCGCGCTCGCCTTCGTCAATCTCGTAGGCGAACGTGCCGAACAGGCTGGGCACCACCCCGACATCGATATTCGCTACAACCGCGTGCGCCTTGCTCTGGTGACACACGACGCAGGTGGTCTGACGGCGAAGGATTTCGATTTGGCAACCGAGGTCGACCGGCTCGCCTGACCGTTCCGGAAGATCTCCGTCCCCCACCTCAGATGTCGTAGGAGGAGCCTTCGCCCGAAATCCTGAAATCTGGATTTTCGGGGCCTCCATCGGCCTCATGAAGCTTTGAGAGAGTCTTCCGGTACCACCAGGCTGCCGCCAATCCCCCAACCAGCGCTGAAGCAGCGGCTACCACCCCCACCCCAAGCCACCGGGAAGGCCGTGCCTCCGCCTGCTTTGATTGGTCAGAAGAGGAAGAATCCAAAGAGTTTGTCATGTCCAGTCGCCCATTTCCGAGATCCCTTTGTGGCTTGATCTCCAAAATCCTGTCACTAAATTCCCAAATTGATCCATCCCTTGGATGCTGCACGGCAAAAAACGGTCACTCATCTCCAGACAAAAAATTAATTTCGATTTTTGTATTTGCATTCGACCCATTCTATGTTACGTTGTATATATTCCAGTGATGGAGGGGGCACAATCTGCCCCGCCAGAGTTGGAAGTAGTTTGCGTCACTGGCCTCCCGGCACGAACAGCAAGACCGTTCGTGCCGCCTTTTTTTTGTCCTCGACCTCCCCTCGGGCTGCCCATCCATTCATCCTTCCCGCTTTCGTTCTACTATGGACCCACAAGAGGATTTTGATGAACTCTTCCAAAAAACGCCGCTGGGCTTTGGGCTTGGGTGTCTGCGCCCTCACCATGGCCAGCTACGCACAGTGGTCCATTCCGGCAGATGACATTCCCGCCTACCACCCCTCGGCACCGCTCAAAGTGAGCGCCCTCCCTCCCATCCTGTCAGGCGCCAAATTGACCGGCGAAAACTTCCGCTACCCCTGGCAGCTGCATGTCTACCAGCAGGCAGCCAGGATCGGCAACGTGATCTACCAGCTCCCCTGCTACTGCCGCTGTGACCGGGCGCTGGGCCATACCAGCCTGCGCAGTTGCTACGAGGGGCTGCACGGGACGGAATGCTCGACCTGCGCCAAAGAGGCCTTCCTTGCCTATCGCCTGACCCGCCAGGGCAAGACTCCCGCCGAGATTCGCGCCGCCATCAATCACCGCGACTTCGAGAGCATCGATCTGGAGAAGCAGTAGATCGAAATGCTGCCGGTTCCCTTGTGCATAACCACGCTGACCCACCAGTGCAACACTGCGCTCGCGTGTACTTCGGCATCCCATCCATTTACCGCAGTTCGGGCAAAACCCGCACGAGAAAAGCCGCCATCGATCTCCGTCCACGTCCGGAGCGATGGCGGCGGGATACGCGCCTTGGGAGACGGGCGGACGATTGCGTCTCGTGCGATCCATTCAAATCAGGAGTCCCTATTCCGTGCGTAGCGCTCTCATAGGGTCGACACTCGCCGCTCGCCCTGCAGGCACCGCACTCGCTGCCAGGGCCACAATCGCGACTCCCACCATTGCGGAGAGATAAGTCACCGCATCAAGCGGCTTGACGCCATAGAGGGATGAGGCCAGCGCGCGGCCCACCAGCATCGCCAGCGGAATACCCATAAGTACCCCCGCAGCCGTGAGCAGCAGACTGTCCTTCAGCATCATCCAGACCACCTGCTCGCGGCGAGCGCCCACCGCCATGCGCACTCCAATCTCCGCCGTCCGCATATTCACACGGTATGCCAGCGTTCCATAGAGGCCCGTCGCCACCAGCACCACGGCCAAAAAGCCGAAGAACCCGGCGAGCCGCGCAAACAGTGTCTGGTGCGAAATCGTTGTATCGTACTGTGCCCGTTGCGTCATTGGCTGTATCAGCGGCAGGTTCGGATTGATCTGTTGCAGCGCTTTGCGCGCCGACGGCAAAATCCCAAGCGGGTTGCCATGGACGCGCATTTCAACATCCATTGCCCCAGTCATCGGAATCTGCGCATACATGTACCACGCCATCGGAATGGGCTCTTCGTCGATGCTGCGGTACTTGTGGTCCTTCACGACGCCGACGATGGTCATCGTATATCGCCCATCGTCGGTCCCTATGGTGTGGCCCAGCGGGTTCTGATTGGGCAGGAAGCGATTCGCAAACTGTTCATTGATGATGCCGACATGGGGCGATGTTGCGGTATCGGAATCGGCAAAATCGCGGCCCGCCAGGACAGGCACGCCCAGGGTGTGAAAAAACTCCGGTCCCACCACATTGCTGCGTACCGTTCTCGATGTGCCGTTGGCGACATTTGGCAAGCTGCCGTCTACGCGCATGTCTGAGTTGTCTGACCACCACGATCCAATGCGCTCCTCCATGATCGTCACGGATTCGACACCGGGGAGAGCCCGCAGCTTGTTCGTCAGATTCTGATAAAAAGCGTTCCCCTCGGGAACCGACGTGATGTTCGGCTTCACGCCGAAGACGACCAGTCCCTCGACGCGCATTCCAAGAGGAGTGTTTTCCAGATTGCGCAGCGTGCGAATCAGCAGCCCTCCACCTACCAGCAGCACCAGGCACAGCGCCATCTGCAGAGTCACGATGATCTTCCCTATCCGCGATTTTCCGGCATCGGTATTGGACGTTGCCGCCGCAGTCTTCAGCGCCAGCTTCGCATCGCCAGCAAGGGCCACGCGCAAGGGCGCCAGCCCAAACAGCAGCGCTGCAAACACCAGTACTCCCAGCGTAAACAGAAGCACCGTCCTGTCTGGCGCAAGGCTGGACTCGATCTGCGCCCAGCTCCCCAGCAGGCGCGTCGCCATCACCGCAAAGCCCCACGCCAGCACGCCACCCGCCGCAACCAGCAGGAAGCTCTCAACGAGCAACTGGCGCAGCAACTCACCCCGGCCTGCACCGAGCGCCAGCCGCAACGAAAACTCCCTCTGCCGGGTCGCATTGCGGGCCATCAGCAGCATCACGATGTTGGTGAGCGCAATCAGCAGCACCGACGCCACCATGGCCATCAATATGCGCAAAGGGCTGCCGTATTGCTGGTCATACCCTGGAAAGCTCTTGGCGTCGGCCAGGCTCAAAACGGGCGGCTTTTCGCCCTCTTTTGGCGAGCCCAGCCCCACAAAGGCCGCAGTCTGAAAGACCGGCTGCAGTTGAGCCACCGCCTGCGCCCTGCTTACGCCGGGAGCAAGGCGCCCGATCAGCCGCAGGCACCACCAAGTGGAATTTGTGATGTACGTCTTGCCGTCTTCCAGCGGATTGCCCCACGCGTTCAGTTCTGGACGGCTCTGTAAAGGGACCCAGAAATCGGTCGATCCACCCCCTTCGACACCTTCAAAGCCCTCCGCAGCCACGCCCACAATGGTGATCGGCGTGCCGTTCACATAGAGCGTCTTTCCCAACACGTCCGGGCTCCGCGCGAAACGCCGCGTCCAGTAGTTGTAACTAACCACGGCGATGGGCGCGTGATTCGTCTCGTCCCCTTCGCTGAAACCACGGCCGAGCGGCAGATTCACACCCAACCCTGAAAAGAAGGTGCCACTCACCATGTCGCCTTCCGCCTCCTCCGGTTGCGCACCATAACGGACTGCGACCTTGCTGCCCGACAGAGGCACATAGGCAATCACCGGCGAGAGCCCGCCCGTTTGCTTGCGCAGCGCGTCATACACCGGGTAGGAGAAGGTTTCATTGGAATCGATGGTGCCGGAGCCGCGAGGCTGGTTTGAAGTTCGCAAATACACCACGCGACCTGGATCGGCCACCGGCAGAGAGCGCAGCAAAACCGCGTTCATGACGCTGAAAACCGCGGTGTTCGCGCCAACCCCAAGCGCCAGGGTAAGAATCGCTGTAGCGGCAAACCCAGGACTGTGGCGCAGTGAACGCAGTCCAAAGCGCAGGTCGCGCAGTAGCTTGTCCAAAGCTATCCATCGGCCCTTCAGATAGAAGCGTTCCTGAGACGCACGCACATTGCCGAATTCACGCCGCGCCCTCCACCGCGCTTCGTCTTCACTGAATCCCTCGCTCTTCAGATCGTCGGCTTCGAGTTCAAGATGCGCCTTGATTTCTTCCGCAAAATCCTCTGCACTTCGCTTGCGCCTGAACATGCCTATGCCTCCTCGCCCTGTGGCAAGTTGCTGGAATCCAGGATCAAACCCATCGCCCGCGTCAGCCGCCGCCACTCGCCGGTCTTCTCCACAAGCTGCTCGCGGCCCTTCGGGGTCAGCGAATAGAACCGCGCCTTGCGCTTGTTCTCGCTCACGCCCCACTTTGCCGAAATCCACTTCTTGTCTTCCAGTCTCTGCAGTGCCACATAGAGCGAGCCATGGTCGACAAGAAAGACGTCTTCGGATTGTCGCTGGATCAATCGTGCGACACCCTGGCCATGGCTGGGCCCCAGCACAAGGGTCTTCAAGATCAGCAGGTCCAGCGTCCCCTGCAACAAGGCAATGCGATCGTCGTTATTTTCTTGGGTAGCCATTCGACCCAAGTATTGCTCCCCTTTGGGTAGAATGTCAACCCAAAGGTTCAATCGGAAATATTCTGTTCGTCCGGTCCCGCGCGCAGATTGGAAACTCAAAGATTGTGCATCTTCTCTGCCGTTGCACCGAGCTCCCGCGTCAGTTTCCCGGCGATGGGAATGGAAATCAAATGCACGCCGGCAACCACCAGCAACGCGTACCTGAGCGCCGCATTCGGCGATCCACAGTAGGCAATGGCCAGAAACAGCCCGCACCCCAGCAGGCGCCCCAGAAACAGTCCGAATTCGTGGTTGAAGAGATAGGCGTAGGCGCTTCGCCGTTCGATGCCGGCGACCACCTCGACGACCCGCAATTCAAGCGGATTGTAGCCCAGATCCAGGAGCGGCTTCGCCAGCAACAGGCATCCGACAAAAATCAGTACGCCCACGGCATTGAAAATCACTGCATTGGCCACCGCGCCGAAGAAGAACAGAAGCAGGCCCGCAGAAAAGATCACCATGCGCTGCGCAGGCATTGCGATTCTTCCTGCGGCGTAGAGGATGCAAGCTGAAAAGACGCCGCCAATCGCTTGTGTGGCGCCGAGCGTTCCCTCCTTGCCCACCAGCAGCATGATGAGCATGGCGGGCGCCGTAAGAATGTAACCTTGCGCCATCCCCTTGAGCACTGCCAACTGCAAGACCTTCCGCCAGAGCGGGTGAAAGCGAAAGAACACGAAACGAACGCGCGGAGGATTGCGAAAGCTACCCAGTTCGAGAATGCCGGCAGCCAGCACCGTGAGCACCAACACCGCAATCGCGATCATCCGATAAGCATGGTTTGCCGCCCCACCCAGCCAGCCATAGAGTGCAGTGCCGCCAATGAACCAGCCGATCAGGCCCGGCACCGCGACCGCAGCCAGCGTGCCCGTGAACAGTTCCACACCGTAGTAGTAGTTGCGGTTGCCATCGTTGGTGGTGGCCAGGGCCAGGAATCCGCGATTGGCCCAGAACAGTCCCGTAGCAACTCCCATGGCCAGGCCTGCCGTTGCGGTCCCTGCCAATGTTAGGGAGGAGGAGCGCATCAGGAGCACCATCACCACGCCTGACAAAAGCATCCCTGCCGCGTACAGATGCTTTACCTCCACCCGGCCCATCAATCTGCCATTCAGGTAGAACGCGAAGGGCGTGGCTGCATACACCAACAATTGGTAACTGACGACCCTGTCGACGGCGTGCGAATTCCGCATCACAAATGCGGCCACAAAGACTTCGATTACCGGTAGAACCAGCGCATAAATCATATTGGAGATCATCAGCGTCCGCATGGAATGGGAACACTGTTGAAAAATCTCCAACTCGCGGCGCAGACCGATCATGCCTTGCCTCCCGCAGAGGACCGCCAGCGCGCGCAATCGCTTCGTCTGTGCAAAGGGCCACCCTTTCGGTCCATCAACAGATTCTCTCCGATCAATAGACTCGCCGGTGTGCAGCACGCCTCTTGGCGCCAGTCCGCCAACCACAAGGCCTTGATGGGCCAGAATTCAGGCGGTGCGCAGGACGGTGCGCGGTCACTTGACAAGTCAAATCTTCGGCTGAGTATAATCCACTGGTTGCGCAACCGTTTGCGCTTCACTGCTTCCGACTCTGATGTCTCTCAATGGTCGATTCTCTAGGAACTTCTGCCATCTTCGACCTGGAGGTTCCCGTGCTTCCCATTGCCATAGAAAGAGTCGCCGTTCGATCTACGACGCTCGTGAATTGCCCGGAATGAATCGGCGATGCCCGCGATGAATTCGCTATGTAAAAACTCCGGTGAATGGGTTAGCCACAATCGTGATCAAGCGCAAGAACGCAACACGACAGGAGAAGCTTCGATGATGCAGAACGCAGGATGGAAAATATGGAATCGCCGTCAGATGCTCAAGGCTATGGCAGCGGCCGCAGGCTGCGCTTTAGCTCCCACGGCATTTGCCAGGGCCGACGCCAAGTGGACGCCGAGTCACGAGGACGAAGCGTTTCTCGACGATCTGGAGCGCCAAGGCATTCTCTTCTTCTGGGAGCAGGCCAGCCCCACCACCGGGCAGGTTCTGGATCGGGCGCGTAACGATCTTGGCGGTGCGCGCGATCCTCGCCGCATGGCCAGCATTGCCGCCACCGGCTTTGGCTTGACCGCGCTCTCGATCGCCGACCGCCGCGGGTATCTGCCCCATGCGCAAGTCGTCGAGCGCGTGAAGACCACGCTTGCATGGCATTTGAATCACCTGCCCGAAGTGCACGGCTTCTTCTACCACTTCAACAACGTGGAGACCGGCGAGCCCCTTCCGGGCGTGGAGCTGTCTTCCATCGATACTTCCCTGCTGCTCTGCGGCGTTCTTACGGCGCGCGCCTATTTTGACGACGCCCAGATCAAAGCCCTCGCCACGCAGATCTATGAGCGTGTCGAATGGCCCTGGATGCTGAATGGCGGGAAGACCTTTTCCATGGGGTGGCATCGGGATAAAGGCTTCCTCGATGCGCGCTGGGAGCATTACTGCGAGCTGATGATGATCTACCTGCTGGCCATCGGATCTCCCACCCATCCGGTGCCTGGCGAAACCTGGAACAACTTCAGCCGTCCAGTGATTCATTACGCGGGCTATGACTTTATCAGTGGCGACGACCCGATCTTCACGCACCAGTATTCGCAAGCCTGGTACGACTTCCGCAACAAGCGCGATGCCTATGCCGACTACTTTGCCAATTCCGTCGCCGCAACGCGCGCCCACAAGGCCTTCTGCCTTTCGTTGCCGAAGTGGTACAGCGAGGACTACTGGGGCGTCTCCGCCTCCGATTATGCGGACGGTTACACAGCTTGGGGCGGGCCGCCCGCGCAGGGTCCGCTGGATGGAACCGTAGTTCCCTGTGCGGCGGCAGGCTCTCTCGCCTTTGTTCCCGCAGATTGCATTGCCGTCTTGCGGGCCATGCGCTCCAAATGGGGAAAGCAGGCCTGGGGCCGCTATGGCTTCGTCGATGCCTTCCATCCCGCGGCCAACTGGTATGATCCCGACGTGCTGGGAATCGATCAGGGCATCTCCGTGGTCATGGCTGAGAATCTGCGCTCAAGCCTGGTCTGGAAGACCTTCATGCGCAACCCGGAATGCGTCCTCGCCATGCAGCGCACCGGCTTCCACGGGGAGGGCCTGAAGAAATAGACGTGTCATGAAACGGTCAAGACAGCGGCTGCCGGCATCGAGGTTATTGATCCGGCCCCATGGAATTGCATCACCTGAGAGTTGTCATCCTGAGCGAAGCGAAGGATCTGCAGTTGCTTTTGCTCTGCTCCGTATCAACCCAATCGGGCCCGATCAATAACCTCTCCACGCAGGCTGAGGCGGAGTCGGGAGAACACCTGGAGTTCGCAAGAAGGTCTCGCAGTAAGCTATTTCCGGGTGCCCGCATACTTTTCCGCGACTCCGCTTCAAACATGGCCGGGAGCTATACTGGGAGCACTTCAACGTGTCGAATAAGCCCCTAAAACCGATCACGCTCAAGGAACTGGCGGCGAGCCTCTCCCTCTCTCAGTCCACCGTCTCCCGCATCATCAACGGGGGCGCGGCCGCGCATCGCATTGCTGCGGCCACTCAGGAGCGCGTGCTCCATGCCGTGGCGTTGAACGGCTACTCCGCCAACCGGGTGGCCCGCAGCTTGCGCCAGAAACGCACCTACACGGTCGGCGTCATTGTGCCGGAGATCAGCGAAGGTTACACCACGGCCGTCCTCAGCGGCATTGAAGACGAATTACTGAAGGACGGATTCTTCTACTTTGTCGTCAGTCACCGTCATCGTGCCGACTTGTTGGAGGGGTACCCTCGCATGTTGCTCTCCCGCGCCGTAGAGGGCATCGTCGCCATTGACACCACGATCGAGGACGAATTGCCCATTCCACTCGTCTCCATCTCGGGGCACAAACGGCGTAATGGTGTCATCAATATCGAACTGGATCATGGCCAGGCCGCCCAACTGGCGCTCGAACACCTCAAAAGCCTCGGTCACACCCATATCGGCTTCATCAAAGGGCAGGAGTTCAGTTCCGATACCCAACAGCGCTGGCAGGCCATTGAGGATATGGCCCGGACGATGGGCATTTTGATCGATCCACAGTTAGTCGAGCAACTGCAAGGCAAGGAACCTGGGCCGAAGGCAGGCTATGACGCTACCCGGTCGCTCTTGAGGAAGAATCACCCCTTTTCCGCGATCTTCGTCTTCAACGACGTTTCGGCCACCGGCGCCATTCTGGCCTTGCGCGAAGCCGGCTTGCGTGTTCCCAACGACGTCTCGGTGGTGGGCTTCGACGATGTGTTGATTGCCTCCGTGAGCCATCCCCCGCTGACCACCGTGCATCAACCCTTGCGCGCCATGGGGCAGGCTGCGGCAAGCACACTCTTGAAACTGATTCGTGGCGAGATTCCTCCTCCGCATCCGTCCTCCATCATGGTCTACCCGAGGTTGGTGGTTCGCAAATCCACAGCCCCGGCGAACCTGCACGCTGCGCCCTTCCCGCCGGTCCGTGAGGAAAAGAGCAGCATCGCATTCTGACAGCGCGTTTCAATCGCCGCGCTGACTGGCAAGCGTCCATGAAACCTTCCCCTACCAAGATCGATGCGCATCTGGACATACAGCGGCCGGAAAGCTCTGCGCGTGCTTCTTCGCGCGCCTTGTGGCCCCTTCTGGCCGCGTTCCTGCTCGGGAGCAGCCTGGCCACGAGCCAGGCGCAAAATCCAACCGATGTATTTGACGCGCTGGCCAGGGCCGCATCCCTTGCCCGCAACAGTGAGCGATTGGATGAAGCCATCCCCCTCTATCGCAAGGCCCTCGCCGTGCGGCCTCAATGGGCCGAGGGATGGTGGTCGCTGGGGACCATCGAATACGATCGCAATGAGTATGCAGCCGCCGCCAGCGACTTTCAAAAGCTTGTGCCTCTCGCCCCCCAGGATGGCACAGCTCGCGCCATGCTCGGCCTTTGCGAATTTGAACTGGGCCAGGATCAAGCAGCGCTCAAAGACCTTCAGGAAGGGCGCGCGCTCAGCGTGGCCTCCGACCCGCAATTCCAGCAAGTGGTTCTTTATCATGAGGCCACTCTGCTCTTGCACACCTCGCAATTCAAGATGGCGCAGAACACACTCGGCATGCTGTGCAAAATGGACGCGGAGAGCGATCCGGTACTGGAATCCATGGCGTTGGCGGTCTTGCGCGTCCCGCCCAATCAGGCTTCACATCTCCGCTCCACAAATTCCTCTCTCCTCCGCCGTGTTGGGCAAGCCGATTGCTTGACCGCGAAGAAGCAATTTGATCGGGCGGCCCAGGAGTACGCCCGCCTGCTCAACGACAGTCCCAGCTTCGACAATCTTCACTACGCTTACGGTCTTTCTCTTGCGGCTTCCAGCAACATCCCCGCGGCCGTGGAGCAATTCAAAGCCGAGATCGCCCTGCATCCAGACAATGTTGCGCCGCGCCTGGAGATCGCCGCAGACCTGTACAAGAAGGACTCAGCGACAGCTTTGCCCTATGCCCAAGAGGCCGTTCGCTTGAGCCCTCAACTCCCTTTTGCGCATTACTTGCTGGGCCTCTTGCTGCTCGATACCAACGCCTACCAGAAGGCCATTCCAGAGTTGGAAGTTGCGGCCAAGGCATTCCCCAGGGAGACAAAAATATTCTTCGCCCTCGGCACGGCATATGCGCGCGCGGGAAGAACCGAGGACGCGGCGAATGCGCGCTCGACCTTTGCTCGTCTCAGCAAGGAAGCGCAACCAGAGATTTCGAGCTACTGATCCTCTGCGCGCTTCTGCATGCGCTTGAACGGCCGTCATTCCGGCCTATTTCGCGGGCTCTTCGATGCCCAGAATGCGGTCGACCTCCTGATCGTGGAGCACCTGCCGGATGCCGCTGGGCCAGCGAATCTCGATTTCCTTGATCTTCTTGTTCTTGCCCAGGCCGAAGTGCACGCGCGGATCGCTCGACGAAGCGTAACCCACCGCCGTTGTCACTTCATTCCACTGGATGGAACCATCCTCGGCGGTGATCTTGATCTGAGCGCCGATACCCATGCGATTGCTCTTGGTTCCCGCCAGTTTCAGAAGTATCCAGTGGTTGCCTGTCTCAGTGATGTTATGAAAGACCTCGGCGGGACCGTTCAATACGGAGACCACCATATCCACGCGCCCATCGTTGTCCAGATCTCCAAAGGCCACGCCGCGATGAGCCGCTTCCTTCTGAAAATCCGTCCCCGCTGTCGCGCTCACATTCTGAAATTTTCCCCGGCCCAGATTGCGAAAGATGCTGTTCGGCTCCGGATAACGTCGCGCTGGATTTGCTGCGTTGATATTGTCCATCACGTTGGCGCGCGCCACAAAGAGATCCTTCCATCCGTCGTTGTCGAAGTCCACCATGCCATTGCCCCAACCGGACATATGGGTGGTGGCGGCAAGCCCGTTGGCCACCGTCATATCGGCGAATCCGCTTTTCCCAATGTTGAGGTAGAGAGGAAACTCTTCATGTTCGACGGTGGTATACCAGATATCCGGAAGCCCGTCGTTATTCACGTCCTTGAAATCCGCTCCCATGCCCGACAGCGCCGCTCCATCGCCCGAATAGGCCACTCCCGCCTGCACGGCAACCTCTTCGAACTTCTTGCCCTTCAAATTGTGAAATAGAAAATTCGGCGTCGTATCGTTGGCCACAAAAGCATCCAGATAGCCGTCGCCATCGTAATCGGCAAAGCTGACGCTCATGCCTCTCCCGTAATATTGCGCAATCCCTGTCTCCTCGGAGACATCGGTAAAGGTGCCGTCGCCGTTGTTGCGGTAAAGAGTGTTGTGCAAGGGCTCGTAAAGACGCGGATGGCAAAAGCCGCGCACGCCGTCTTTCAACATGCAGACAGGATCGGTATTCACCTCCCACTTGCAGTAATTCACCACGAAGAGATCGAGCAGCCCGTCATTGTTATAGTCGAACCACCCGGCTCCAGCCGCCCACATCTTCTTTCCATCCAGTTTGGCCCCGGCTAGCCCCGCTTTTGCGGTAACGTCGGTGAAGGTGCCATCTCCATTGTTATGGAAGAGTTGATTTCCGGTGACATTGGCCAGGAACAGATCCGGCCAGCCATCGTTGTCGTAGTCGCCCACCGCCACGCCGCTACCATAGCCCGCGCCCGCGAGCCCGGCCTTTTCCGTCACATCGGTAAAGGTTCCGTCATGATTGTTATGGAAGAGGCGGTTCCAGTAGACGGGCGAATCCTTGATCAGCGACGGAAGCGATGCCCCGCCAACCAGGTACACATCCAGGTAACCATCGTTGTCGTAGTCGAACAGCGCCACCCCGGCGACCATCGTCTGCGGCTGGTTCTTGTTCTCCGTACTGTCCGTCGCGGTGACGTAATGCAGGCCCGACTTGGCGGCAATCTCTTCAAACCGGATGGGACTCGAAGCGGCGCTTTTCTGCGTTGGAGGCTCGGAGTGCGTCTGACCATGGACTTGTGATTCCGGCAGCATCGTCAGCACGAGCAATCCGCACACAGCCGTCACGCCAACCGCGCGGATCGTCCCTTTCATCCAGCGCCTCCGCAACCTCTGCCTATATCCACTCCATATTAAGAGAAAGCCGCCAGCGTGGCAGTTCAAAGTCTGGGTGCATGGCTGGCGGTCAGTAAAGTTCTCCGCTAGAAGCTGCCCTGCCTCTCTGTTTCACTTCGAGGCTGCTTGCGCTTCAGAAGCAGCGACCTCAAACGCAGCTTCCTGATCGGCCAGAGAACTGCCTCCTATCCAGACCGTGTAGTGCGTAGCCTCCATCGTTGGCTTCCCTTCCTGGCCGATAAAAGAGAGCTCCTTGAAGCTCAAAGGAAAACTCACTTGTCTCGATTCGCCCGGCGCCAGCGTAATCCGCTGGAAGCCCTTGAGGCTGCGAATCGGTTGCTCGATGCTCGCGCCCAGGTTGCGCACATAGCACTGGACCACTTCGGTGCCTGCGCGATTTCCCGTATTGGTCACCACCGCCGTCGCCTCCACAAGCGGCGCTCCCGGCCTGGCCTGGGTCAACGGGAAACTACTTTTCGAGACTTTCATATCCCGGTAGGAGAAGGTGGTGTACGAAAGCCCAAACCCATAGGGAAACAGAGCGCTGTTGGGAACATCGATGTAGCGCGAGAAGAAGCGTCCGTCGGCGCCGGGCGGCTTGCTGAGGTCAATCCCCGTAGCCGGGCGTCCGGTCGGGAACTGATTGTAATAAAGCGGCTCTTGCCCCACAGCGCGCGGAAAGCTCATGGGCAGCTTTCCGCTGGGAGAAACATCGCCATAAAGAACATTCGCAATGGCATGGCCCGCCTCGGTGCCGGGGAACCAGGTTTCCATGATCGCCGGAACGTGGCTGGCCGCCCAATTTAACACCAGGGGACGCCCGGAGAACACCAGCTGCACCACCGGCTTGCCGGTGGCTGCCACGGCTTCCAGCAGTTGCTGCTGGTTCCCGGGCAGATCGAGATAGGCCCGCGAACCTGCCTCGCCGCTCATGCTGGCGGACTCTCCCAACGCGAGGATTGCCACATCGGCCGCCTTGGCCGCCTCCACAGCCTCCGCGAATCCGGCTTGCGACTGGTCTTCGATTTCGGTTCCTTTGGCATAGATCAACGTGTTTCCGGACTTCTGCGCGCGCTCGGTCAGCGCCATGCGCAGGGTGATCGTGTCGCGGTCGCCGGGCGCTCCGCCCCATGCGCCCACCATCTCCCCAGCGTTGTCCGCCAGCGGTCCAATCAGAGCAATCCGCTTGTACTCGCCAGAAAGCGGCAGCAACGGCGCACCGCCGGCAAGCTTGTCGTTCTGAAGCAGCACCAGGGACTCTTCCGCTCCCTTGCGCACCAGCGGCCGGTGCGCCTCCACAGCAGCGGTCACTTCCGCGCCTTCGGCATAAGGATGCTCAAAAAGGCCTGTGGCGAACTTGACGCGCAGCACGCGGCGCACCGCTTCGTCCACCACCGCCATGGGCACCTTGCCGGTTCGGATCAACTCCGGCAACTGGGTGTCGTAGAAGTGCGCCATCATGTCCACATCCACGCCGGCAGTGAGGGCCTTTTGAGTTGCGACGGCGGGGCTGAGCGCAATTCCGTGGTTCACCAGTTCCATCACCGCGGTGTAGTCGCTGACCACAAAGCCGTTAAAGCCCCACTCCCCGCGCAGAATCTTCGAAAGCAGGAAGGGATTGGCGCTGGCAGGCACGCCGTTCAGAGAGTTGAAGGCACTCATCATCGTGGCCGCGCCCGCCTCCACGGCCGCCTGATACGGAGGAAGATAAACTTGCCGCAGCGTGATCTCCGACATGTCCGTCGTGTTGTACTCGCGGCCAGCCTCGGCAGCGCCGTAGGCGGCGAAGTGCTTCACCGACGCGGCAACACGTCCCGGCTCTGCCAGGTTGTCGCCCTGATAGCCGCGAATGTAGGCGCGCGCCATCGCAGCGCCCAGGAACGGATCCTCGCCCGCGCCTTCTGTGGTCCGGCCCCAGCGGGGATCGCGGCTGATATCGACCATCGGCGAATAGAACCAGCGCACGCCCGCCGTCGTGGCCTCGATTGCGGCTATATGCGCAAGTTCAGTCACCAGTTCCGGATCGAACGTCGCTGCCAATCCCAGCGGCACCGGGTAGACCGTGCGAAAGCCATGAATCACATCCGCGCCGAAAAGCAGCGGAATATGCAGCCGGCTCTTGTCCACCGCCAAATGCTGATAGAGATTGGTGCGCTCCGCCCCTACGGTATTCAGCATCGAGCCCATCCGGCCCGTCGCAGCCAACTGCTTGGCGTTGACCCCGTTTTTGACCATCGGGTTTACGGCAGCCATCACGCCCGCCTTGTCGACCACCGGCTGTGTAGCCTGAGCCTCCACCGGCGCGGCATCGCCCGTATCGTTGTACTGCACCAACTGGCCGATCTTCTCTTCCAGCGTCATCTGGCGCAGCAGCCCCTCGACGCGCGCTTCGATCTTCGGATCGGCGAGCTGGGAGTTGGAAGGGTGCGCATCCGCCTTCCCGGTCTGAGCAGTGCTCCTGGGGACCCACCCAGCGACAGCAGCACCAAAAGCAACGCCAAGCAGAATGGAACGAACGGAAATGTTCATGGAAGTCACTCGCAAAATGGATTTTCCGCCTCAATGTCGTTTGAACCTGCGCCCATTGAGGGCTAGGGCAGTAGCAGAATCAGGCGACGCGCCATCGAATGCCGAGCCTTCCAGGAGGGAGAGGGCACGCAGCTTCGCAGCCTAGCGCAATCGGTTGCGCGCCGCGTCATTTGTACCACCCACCAAGACAAACCGTCAACGTAACCCTGCCATTGTGAGCTGTAAGACTTTTCTTTCAATTGTTTATAGCTGTATAAACTGCCTTGTCTGCCCGCAAACTCCACATGGGCCTTCCCCGCGAGCCCAACCTCGGCATATACACAGAAACCGCAATGCAAGTTGAAGACCCTGGTTCCGCTTTCCAGAGCGATGGCGGCCAGACTCGCTCCCTGGGAGACAGGCAGAGGCGTGGCCTTTTGCCTCGGAGGTTCCGGGCCGTAGCACTGGTGGAGCAGTGACAGGGTTCTCTAAGTTCGTCGCTCGCGGAAAAAACTGCGCAGCAATTCCGCCGACTCTTCGGCCAGAATTCCCTGCTCCATCTGCATCTGGTGATTCAATTGCGGATGGTTGAGCACGCCAAGCACCGAACCGGCAGCTCCTGCCTTGGGATCGGCGGCGGCAAAAACCAGCCGGTCGAGCCGCGCATGAATCATGGCCCCGGCACACATGGCGCACGGCTCAAGAGTCACATAGAGCGTACAGCCCAGCAGGCGATAGTTCCCAACAGCCGCAGCTGCCGCGCGCAGCGCAACGATTTCCGCGTGCGCCGTCGGATCAACGTCGCGCAGAACGCGATTCTGGCCGCGCGCAACGATGCTTCCCTCGCGCACCACCACCGCGCCAATGGGCACCTCGCCACCCTCCCCCGCCAACCGGGCTTCGGCAAGTGCGGCTTGCATAGCTTCGTTATCGCCGATCATGATTTTGATCTGATCTCCGCCGGCTGTTGCTGTGTCATGCAGTGCAGCGTGCCCAGCCCCCACACCAGATCCACCGAGTGAATGCCAATCACTTCCCTGCCCGGAAAGACTTCAGCCAGAATGTTCAGCGCCACGCGGTCGTTACGGTCGTGGAAGGTCGGAACCAGCACCACTCCGTTCGCAATATAGAAGTTCGCATAACTTGCCGGCAAACGCTGGCCGTTGAAAACCACCGGCTGCGGCAGCGGCAATTCGACCAGCGTGAACTGCTTGCCGTCCGCTGTGCGCGCGGCCTTCAGACGCTCCAGGTTTTCGGCCAGCGGCGCGTGGTTCAGGTCGCTCGAATCCGGCTCGACGGCCGTCATAATGGTCGTGGGACCCACGAAGCGGCTGATGTCGTCCACGTGGCCGTGGGTGTCGTCGCCCGCCACACCGCGGTTGAGCCAGATCATCTGGTCGATCCCGAGATACTCATGAAAAACCCGCTCCAGTTGCGCGCGGCTGACGCCGGGATTGCGCTGTTGCACTTCGCTCAACAGGCACTCTTCCGTGGTAAGCAAAATGCCTTCCCCGTTGGTGTCGATGGAGCCGCCTTCCAGCACCAGCCGGTGCCTTGCGTCATTCTCCAGCTCGATCTCCGGCTCCCACGCCGAATACCCAAGCAGCTCCTTCACACGCCCGGGAATCTCTTCGTCCAAGTGCCAGTCCGAGTACTTGGCCCATCCGTTGAAGCGCCAATTGGTAAGAGCCACGCGGCCCTCGCCATTGCGCACAAAAATAGGACCGGAGTCGCGCATCCAGCCGCGATCCGTGCGCCAGCGATGAAAACTCACTTGATCGAGATTTGCACCCGCCCGCTCAAGAATGCCAGTTGCACGGCGTTCGGCCCGCGGGTCCTCCACCAACAGATGCACCTGTTCGTGCGCGGCCAGCACGCGCACAATCTCCGCATAGAGCCACGGGATCGGCTGGAACTTGCCCGGCCAGTCCTCAGGATTGTGCGGCCAGGCCAGCCAGGTCGCCTGGTGCGGCTCCCATTCGGCAGGCATACGGAATCCGAGTTTGCGCGGCGTTTCAGACAGGAGGAGTTCGGACATCGCTACTTTGGCTCCCCGTCCTTGGCCCACGCATGAACCGGGTCCAGATACCGCTTGGTAATCGGCGCATAGGCGTCGATGCGCCGGTCGCGCAGAAAAGGCCAATTGCGCCGCGTATCTTCGATCAGTCCCAGATCGATCTCGCCAATCAGAATCTCTTCCGCAACGTGCGAGGCTTTGGCAATGATGCGACCAAAAGGATCGGCTAGAAAACTCCCGCCCCAGAACTCGAGGCCCGGCCCATCGGCGCGATTGCCCAGTACGTCTCCCTGTTCTTTGCCCACGCGATTCACGCCCGCCACATAGACGCCATTTGCAATGGCGTGCGCACGCTGAATCGTCTGCCACGCGTCGTACTGCGCCGCGCCAAATTCTTCCTTCTCCGCCGGATGCCAGCCAATCGCCGTCGGATAAAACAGCACTTCGGCGCCTTGAAGCGCCGTGATCCGCGCGGCTTCCGGATACCACTGATCCCAGCAGACCAGCGTTCCCACGCTGCCAAAGGCAGTGTCCACCGCCTGAAATCCCAAGTCGCCCGGCGTGAAGTAATACTTTTCGTAGTAGAGCGGATCGTCGGGAATGTGCATCTTGCGATACACGCCTGCGATTTCTCCATCGGCATTCAGCGTCACCGCCGTGTTGTGATAAAGCCCCGGCGCACGCCGTTCAAAGAGCGATGCCACAATGGCGACTCGGGCCTCGCGCGCCACCTCGGCCAGCCGCATCGTCGATGGCCCCGGAATCGCCTCGGCAAGATCGAAGAGCCGCAAGTCCTCGCGCTGGCAAAAGTATTGCGCGCGAAAAAGCTCCGGCAGACACACAATGTTAGCGCCCCTCCGCGCAGCCTCGCGGATGTGAGAGATCGCGGCGGCCAGATTCGCTTCCGGGTCCGGGCCCATGCGCATTTGCACCAGCCCTACGTTGTACTTGCGTGCATTCACCATCGTCTGTCGTTCTCTCCGCATTGGCCGGTTGCCCTGTTTTTCCATCGACACGGCAAGGCCAACCCCGACCGGCGGGATTGGCCTCCATTTCAACAACTCCGACGACTGCTATTGTTCCAGAATCAGCACGGCCGCGGCAATGGTAGTGGTCCACAGTCCGTTCTTGTCGCCCACCGCCGACTGCGTGATGTTGCTGGTGCGAACAATTTTGTTGGAGATGCGATAAATCTCCTTCTTCTCGTCCCAGCTTGTATCCGGATCGAAGTCCACATCGAGCGTGGTGGCCAGCATCTCGGCCGCCAACTCCTCCGCGTAGTCGCCAGCCTGATCCTCGGTCTCGCCAAAGCTGTGGTGTTCGCTCAGGTAGCCGTAGGTGTTGCGATCGGCCGGAATGGCGACGCCGATGCTGGAAACGATCAGGCGGTGCGCCTCACGCGTCGAGTTCTCCGCGATCACTGCAAACACTACTTCGCCGGGGCTCAGGTACTTTACGCCTTCTTTGCGCGTAAGCACCTTGCATTGCGGCGGAAAGATCGAAGAGACGCGAACCAGGTTCTGCGAGGCGATCCCCGCATCCCGAAGGGCCAGCTCAAAGGAGGTCAAACGCTCCTTGTGTTTGCCTACACCCTTGGTGAAAAACAGCTTCTTCGGGACCATGCTTTTTCCCAATTTCTATGTGTCCTCCGTGAAATTGACGCTCGTGGTTTTATTCAGTACCCGCATGAGTTTATCGTATCCGGCCGGGCGAAAGAAGCATTTCCGGCGATTTCATCTCACGTTCACACCGACCCACGGCCGAGACGCCAAGCAACCGGTTCTGTTATTGGCGGAATCTACACGATTTGTGCGTACCAACAGGCTCCGTGTGGCCACGGAGGGCGGCGTAACTTTTTCTGATTTTTCGCGTTTAAGCAGATATGAGAAGGATACTTCTTGCTGCAATCCCCGTTCTGACCGCAGCCTTGGCCTGCGCGCCCGCCAACGCCCAGCAACCTGCGCAGCCGCAAGGCTCCGAGGCTCCGGACACCTCTTCGGTAAGCAATCTGCAATCCGGCCCCGTGGTCCTGGAATGGACGCCGCCCGCACTGGCAGCTCTGAGCGCACAGGCAGCCGTCAAGTCAAACTTCACCCTCGACCGCACCATGCTTGCCGCGGCGGCCGCGCTGCTTCCCGACTCCGAAGCCGAAACCCGCAAGACCATCGGCAAACTCGACGGCGTCAGTGTCCACCTGCTGCGTTTTGGGGCCGCAGGCATTCCCGATCAGGCCCCGGTGGAACAAATCCGCGCCGCCTATCATCTTCGCGGATGGAAACACCTGGTCTCGACCACCGCAGCAGGTGGGCCAGTCCACAACGGCACCACCGACGTCTGGCTGGTCGTCGATGGTGCCAATGTACGTGGCGCGGTGGTCCTGGCCGAAACGCCCAAGACCCTCACCCTGGTCACCGTGGCCGGAAACCTGAACACGGTTGACCTGCTCCACCTGCGCGGCCACTTCGGCATTCCCCGTTTTGATGCCGATGGCTTCAAGGACGCCAAAGACCGCTAGCTCTTTGTCCGCTTGAAGTCGTACCAATCCTGGGTGCCCCATCCTTCCGCAGTTTCATCGCGGAAGGGTGGGAGGCCTCAGACTTCAATCGGCCATTGTCGAGACCACTACCAATGCTGGGACCTGGGAAACCACGAGCTCAAAGCACATCCTGGCCCGATCAGGAACCTGTCCGCCGCTCCTAAACCCCTCCGCCATTGCAACTTCTGAATCTTAGGTGATAGCCTCTTGCTCTAAATACACGCGGGAAGGACTATCCAAAAGCACATGCAAACCACCTACAACGGTTTGGAATTACCGAAAAACGGCCAGCCCATCGAGTACAGCAACGGGCAGTTTGAAGTGCCCGACCATCCCATCATCCCCTTCATCGAAGGTGACGGCACCGGTCGCGACATCTGGAAGGCCTCCGAACGGGTCTTCAACGCTGCGGTCGAGAAAGCCTACGGCGGCAAGCGCGCCATTCGCTGGTTCGAGATCTTCGCCGGCGAAAAGGCTTTTCGGCGCTTCTCCACCTGGCTGCCCGACGACTCAGTGGCCGCAGCGCGCGACCTGCGCGTCTCCATCAAGGGACCGCTCACCACTCCGGTCGGCGGCGGCATCCGCTCCCTCAACGTGGCCCTGCGCCAGATCCTTGACCTCTACTCTTGCGTCCGGCCGGTGAAGTATTACCAGGGCGTGCCCAGCCCGGTGAAGCGCCCCGAGGACCTGGACATCGTCATCTACCGCGAAAACACGGAGGACGTGTACGCGGGCATCGAATTCAAGGAAGGCTCGGAAGACGCCGCCCGGCTGATCGCCTTCCTCAACGACGATCTCCTCTCGAAAACCAAAAAGAGAGTGCGCACCGATTCGGGCGTAGGCATCAAGCCGATTTCGATCTTCGGCACCAAGCGGCTGGTCCGCGCCGCCATCCGCTTCGCCCTGGAGAGCGGCCGCAAGACCGTCACGCTAGTCCACAAGGGCAATATCCAGAAGTTCACCGAGGGCGCTTTCCGCGAGTGGGGCTACGAAGTGGCTACAAGCGAGTTCCGCGCCCAGACCGTCACCGAGCGCGAAAGCTGGATTCTGGGCAATGCCGACGCCAACCCCAACCTGACCGTCGAAGAGAACGCAGCGCTCATCGAGCCCGGCCTGGAGTTCGCCTCGCAAAGCTTCCGCGATACGGTGTATGCGGAAGTCAAATGGGTTCTTGACTCCCTCGGCAAGACCCACGGCCATGGCGCATGGAAGTCGAAGGTGCTCATCAACGACCGCATCGCCGACTCCATCTTCCAGCAGATCATTCTCCGCCCCCAGGACTACAGCGTGCTGGCCACCACTAACCTCAACGGCGATTACATCTCCGATGCCGCCGCGGCGCAGGTTGGCGGTCTCGGCATCGCGCCCGGCGCCAACATCGGCGACGGCTACGCAGTCTTTGAGGCCACCCACGGCACCGCTCCCAAGTACGCCGACAAGGACATGATCAATCCCGGCTCGGTGATTCTCTCCGGCGTCATGCTTCTCGATTTCATCGGCTGGAAGGAACCCGCCCGGCTCATCGAGACCTCGCTCGAAAAAACCATCTTGCAAAAGTTCGTCACTTACGACTTCGAACGCCAGACCGCCGGCGCCACCAAGGTGGGCACCAGCGAGTTTGCCACACGCATCATCGGCAATATGACAGATAACAGCTAACAGTCGACAGCTGACAGTTACCATCCGCAATAGGCTGTCCACCGTTAGCTGTCAGCTGTATGCTGTCCACCGAGAACATTCCCCCAGGAGGAAACAAATGCGGAAAAAGGTAAGCATTGTGGGCGCCGGCAACGTGGGCGCCACGGCCGCCCACTGGATCGTCGCCAAGGAACTTGCCGACGTGGTGCTGATTGATGTGGTCGAAGGCATACCGCAGGGCAAGGCTCTCGATCTCTCGCAGGCGCTGCCCATCGAGAAGTCCGACGTTCATGTCACCGGCTCCAACGACTACGCCGCAACGGCCAACTCCGACATCGTCATCATCACCGCCGGCCTGCCCCGGAAGCCCGGCATGAGCCGCGACGATCTCCTCCACACCAATTACAAGATCATGACCGACGTGGTCCAGAATGTCGTCACCTACTCGCCCGAGACGATTCTCATCATCGTCTCCAACCCTCTGGACGCCATGGCCCAGGCCGCTTACCGCCTCTCCGGCTTCAATCGCGAGCGGGTCATCGGCATGGCCGGCGTCCTCGACTCGGGCCGCTACCGCAGCTTTATTGCCGCCGAGCTGAACGTCAGCGTGGACAATGTGAATTCCTTCGTTCTGGGCGGGCACGGCGACACCATGGTTCCCCTTCTCCGTTACTCCACCGTGGCCGGCATTCCCATTACCGAGTTGCTTTCCAAGGAAAAGATTGCCGCCATTGTTCAGCGTACCCGCGACGGCGGCGCAGAGATCGTGAAATACCTGAAGACCGGCAGTGCCTATTACGCTCCTTCCGCCGCAGCGGTCGAAATGGTCGAGGCCATTCTCAAGGACAAGAAGAAGATTCTTCCCTGCGCCGCATACCTCCAAGGCGAGTTCGGCATCGACGGCTACTACATCGGCGTTCCCTGCAAGCTGGGCGCTGCCGGCCTGGAGCAGATCATTGAGATCATGCTCACCCCGGAAGAAGACGCTGCTCTCAAGAAAAGCGCCGCCGCCGTCAAGGAGCTTTGCGACGTGATTGGCGTCTAGAACCGCAGCCCTGGTCACGAAACTGGAACGCGCCTTTCGCCGGATGCGCGCCAAATCATGCGCATCCGGCTACTGTTTCACGAACTCCACCACTCGCGGTCCGATCTGCCCAGTGCATTGGTTCGGAGCCAGGTGGCCGCAACCGGGAAAGACCTCCAGTTGCGATTGCGGCACCAGCCGATGCATCGTTTCCGCCTCGCTTTCCGGCAGAATCCGGTCCTCTGCGCCCCACACGATCAGCACCGGCATCTTGAATCCCGGAAGCAATTTGTCCGTCGCATCCCTGCCCGCAAGCATCGTGTTCAGCGCACGGTGAATCACCCACGCATTTTTTGCCGAGAGCCGCAGAATATCGCGCGCGATAAAGGGCGGCACCTTGGGCGGAACAGGCATCAGCAGCACATCCAGTTGATCCAGTTCTGCCGCCGAGGTGGGCGTGAACAGCCGCACGTCCCACGTGGGCACAACGTAAAGCCCTGCGGCGTCAAACAACATCAGCTTGCGCACTCGCTCTGGATGCCGCGCTGCCACGTGCTGCACAATCGCGCCTCCCATCGACCAGCCGCCCAGGTCCACCTGCTTCAGTCCCAGCACGTCCAGGAACCCCACCACGGCCTCCGCTTCGTCTGCAACTGAATAGGAAAAGTCCGCCGGCTGCTCGCTTCGCCCGTAACCCGGCAGATCGGGAAGATAAACACGGAATCCTGCCTTCACCAGGTAAGGCGCCAGGTTATGCCAGTCCTCCGATCGCCCTCCCAGCCCATGTACCAGCACCACCGGCGGCCCGCCCGCCGGCCCCTCCGCGTAGTAGTGAACGCGATGTCCCGCAATCCTGACCGAGCGGCTCTCCGCGCCCGAAAGGCATTGCTTCACATACATGACTTCGTTGAAATAGCTCACCGGCCGCGCCCAGAATCCAACCCCGGCAGCCACGGCCAGCACCACCAGCACGACGGCAACTCTCTTGATCGCTTTCATCGGCTCTCTTGCCTTTCGTCGCCCAACGCTTGCGCTTTCTGCCAGCCGGCTTCGATCACCCGCACGGTCACCGGGTCCAGCAGCAACGCGCTGTGGCTATTCCACTCCGTGCGCTCCACCCAGCGCACGGCATCCGCATCGGAGGCAGCCTCTAAAGCTCCACCTACCACGCGGCACAGATAGTCGGCGATCACATAATGGTACTGGACACGCTCGCCCTCCCGATGAATGCGGTCCAGCACTTCCACCAGTTCCACCGGCTCAACCGTCAGCCCGGTTTCTTCCCTCACCTCGCGGATCACCCCATCTGTCAGCGACTCGCCCAGTTCCACCAACCCGCCCGGCAGCGACCAATGCCCTTTCATTGGCTCATGTCCGCGCCGCACCAGCAGCACTCGCCCCGCCTCGACCACCACCGCGCCCACGCCCACCAGCGGCGCTGAAGGAAACTCTCTCTGCATATTTCTCCGCATCCTGTAACGCCCTCTACAATAGAGCGTTTACCGCCCATCGAGCCAGCCAGCCCGCGCGCAGGCCGCGTCCTTTTACTCCGTCGCATCATCGAACCCAGACAGGAGAGCATCATGACGGAATTCACACTTCACATTGATGGAATGCACTGCGGAGCCTGCGTTCGCCGCGTCTCACAAGCACTTGCGTCCACCGAAGGCCTCAAAGTTGAAGAGGTGCGCATTGGGGCAGCACGTCTCAGCGCAGCATCGGAATCCGCGCCCATCGAGCTGGCCATTGCGGCATTGGCCAAGGCCGGTTACACCGCGCACGCCGAAGCATAAGTCGATCCATGCCCACATCCGCAGCAACGGAATCCCTCACCCTGCCCGTCCTCGGCATGACCTGCGCCTCCTGCCAGCATCATGTGGAAACGGCCCTGCGCGCCACAGCCGGCGTTGAATCGGCGCACGTCGACCTCATGGCCCATCGCGCCAGCGTGGTCTTCAATCCGCTGTTGGCCGCTCCCGAGCAACTGGTCGAAGCCATTCGCGGAGCTGGCTACGACGCCGTACTTCCCCGCCCCGGCGACACCGGCGCAGAGAACTCCTCCGACGCCCTTTCCCGGCAGGCCGGAGCGAAAGCCTGGACCGCATTAGTTGCCGGGGCTGCGGCCATGCTCCTGGCCATGCCCCTCAACATGTCTCCCAACCAGGAAATGGGTGCGCTGGACCACGCCCTGGTGCGCGTACTTCCCTGGCTCTATGAGCTCCCCCCAGACGCATTGCGCTGGTTTCTCCTCATTGTCACCGCCGTCGTCATGGCCTGGGCCGGGCGCAGTATCTACGTGAGCGCCTTCCGCGGCCTCCGCCATGGCGCCACCAACATGAATACGCTGGTCAGCCTGGGAACCGGCGTGGCCTTCGCCTATTCCGCATTCTCCACCGTCCAGCCCGCTGCCGGCCGCCCCGTTTACTTCGACGCGGTCCTCCTGATCCTCGGCTTTCTGTTGTTGGGCAAGAGCCTGGAAAGCCGCGCCAAGCGCCGCGCCCTGGCCGCCCTCGATTCCCTCTCCCGGCTCAAGCCTTCCACCGCCCGCCGCATTGTGGACGGCGTAGAGTCCCTCGTGCTCCTCGAAGAGATCCAGCCCGGCGACAGCGTTCTAGTCCTACCCGGCGAACGCTTCCCAGTGGACGCAACCATTCTCGAGGGCCGCACCAGCGTCGACGAATCCATGCTCACCGGCGAGTCCACGCCCCTCCCTCGCGAACCCGGCGGCCGCGTTCTTGCCGGCTCGCTCAACTACGACGGCGCAGTCACCTGCCGCGCAGAGTCGATGGGCGAGGCCACCATGCTGGCGCAGATTACCCGCATGGTCGAGCAGGCCCAGGGCTCGCGTGCCCCCATGGAGCGCCTCGCCGACCGCGCCAGTTCCATCTTTGTTCCCGTCGTTCTTGCCCTGGCCGCCCTCACCTTTCTGACTTGGCTGCTGGCCACGCACTCGCTGCAACTGGCCCTTGCCAACACCGTCGCGGTCCTGGTCATCGCCTGTCCTTGTGCCATGGGATTGGCCGTTCCCGCCGCCCTCACCGTGGCTGTGGGACGTGGCGCGCAGCTTGGAGTCCTCTTCAAAGGCGGTGAAGCGCTCGAGCGCTTGGCCCATCTGGACGCCATCGTTCTCGACAAAACCGGCACGCTCACCGTGGGTCGCCCGGTTCTCGAAGCCGTTCATCCGCTTGCCAACAATACTGAAGACGATTTGCTGCGCTTGGCCGCCGCGGCCGAGGAGCGCTCCAACCACCCCCTCGCCCACGCCATCGTCGATGCCGCCCAGGCTCACAAGCTGGTTTGGCCTCCCGCCGAAGATGTGCAGATTCTTCCCGGCCGAGGCCTAACCGCCAAAGTAGAGAGCCGCGACTGCCTGCTGGGCAACGAAGCGCTCTTCGCTGAGTTCTCCATCAAGCTGCCGGGCGGAGTCGCACCGCCTGAGCCAGGCGTCACCCGGTTGTGGATGGCGCTCGACGACGTGACCGCATGTTACTTCGACGCCCGTGACGCTCTCCGCCCCGACGCCGCCGAGGCCATTCACGCGCTCCACGATGCAGGTCTTCGCGTCCTCATGCTCACCGGCGATTCGGCCGCAGCCGCCGCGCCCATTGCCCAACAGGCTGGAATCACCGAAGTCGAAGCCGGCTTGGACCCGGCCGGGAAACTGGCCCGTATCCGTGCCTTGCAGAAGGACGGCCTGCATGTAGCCATGGCCGGCGACGGCATCAACGATGCGGCCGCACTGGCCCAGGCCGATGCGGGAATCGCCATGGGCTCCGGCGCTGATCTTGCCCAGGAGGCTGGCGACGTGCTTCTCCTGCGCGCGCAGCCTTCCGCCATTCCTGCCGCTCTGGGTCTGGCCCGTTCTACCCTGCGCGTGATGCGTCAGAACCTGATCTGGGCCGTAGGCTTCAACCTGCTCGGCATTCCTCTGGCCGCGGGCGTTCTCTATCCGCGCTTTCACATCCTGCTTAGCCCCTGGGTCGCCGCCGCAGCCATGGCCCTCAGTTCCGTCAGCGTCCTCGCCAACAGCCTCCGCCTCCGCCGCTGGTCAAAATAATGCGGCGAAGATCTGGCTAAGTTGACTAGAGCGTGACCAACTGGTGCGAGATGGCAAACAACGCCAGTTCCAGCCGTGTGGACACGCCGGTCTTGTCGAAGATATTCGACAGATGGCGCTTGACGGTTTCCTCGCTCAGGTGGAACTGCTTGGCGATGTCGCGGTTGCTGCAGCCTTCCACGATGGCTCCCACCACTTCAAGCTCCCGCGGGGTAAGGCCGAAGGTCTTGCGCGCGGGCACTGCGGCTTCTTGCATCAAGCTGTGAAGGGCCGAAACCAGGTTCACCACGCGCTTGCCGCCGATCCAATAATCACCGGAAATCACGGTGCGAATCGCGGTTTGCAGATGCCCCGCCAGCGCGTCTTTCAGTACGATGCCGCGAGCGCCGATTTGCAGAGCCTCAATGATCTGCTGCGTGCTGATGGTCGAAGTGAGCAGCAGAATTTTGACCGTGGGTGTGCCATTCATGATGGCGCGCATCGCTTCGATACCCGGAAGCCGCGGCATCTGCACGTCCAGCAGCAGAATATCCGGCTCCAGTTTCAGGGTCTGCGCCACAGCCTCATCGCCGTCCGAGGCCTCGCCAACCACGTCAAAGCCGTCCTTCTCCCCCAGCATGTTGCGCACGCCAATGCGGACTACAGGATGGTCATCCGCCAATACAATTCGAATCGGTCGTTCCACTTGAGCGGCTAACCTCCTGAGGATATAACTCCGTCCAGCTGCCTTCCGGCGCCTTCAGACCACTGTAACTGCCGGCATAACTCTCGCGCGTGTGTCACTCTTGCTTTAAAGCATGAGTTCTAGTGTCACGAGTCTTAAGTTCGCATCTAGAAACAAACTGTCATCCTGAGCGGAGATTGGCGCGTATTGTGCGCCAATCGTAGTCGAAGGATCTGCGGTTGTTCTTCAGCGAACTCCTGACTCACCACACTAGCATTTCTTACGCGGGAAATTCTGTCTTCAGCATACGCTCCAGGTTACCCAGAGCGTTGCGCAAATCGCCAACAAACCTCGCGCTGTTATCCAAATTATCACTCCCGGCTTCGAGTTGCGCGCCCAGGTGCGCGGCTTGCAGGGCGCCAGCCATGGCGCAGCCCCCTTTGATGGTGTGGCCGATGCGGCGGACCTCAGCCGCATCCTTTCTGGCGATGGCCGCTTCCAGCGCATCCAGCCTCTTGGCCAAATCTGTCACCACGGCCGCGTAAATTTCCCGTACAGCTGCCGGCGGCATCAATGCGCGCAGTTGGGCCAGGGTCGCTTCACTCACCACCGGCTCGGCACGCCTCTGCTTAGGCTCTGGAGCAGGCGCAGGATGCTGTTTCTCCAGCAACTTGCGCAATGCGTCGGCGCCAAATGGCTTCTGCAGGAATCCATCCGCCGCAGCCATCACCTCATCGGGCAGTTGGCTGGCGCTGATGGCAAAGATGCTGGCCCGGCTGCGCGCACGAAGCTGTTCAATCAGTTCTGCCCCGCTTAGCCCCGGCATCTGCGCATCCATCAGAATCACGCCAGCCGCGCATTCCTGAGCCTCCAGCATCCGGAGCGCGACCTCGCCGTCCTCGGCGGTATGAACGATGAAGTCGTTCATCGTCAGCACCGTCGCCATCACCTCGCGACTGACCATATCGTCGTCAATCAGCAGGATGATGGGGCGCCGTCGCTCTGGGGAGAACTTGAACATGGTTCTAGTTTGCCACTGCCCGCCTGTGTCCGCCGATCATTCGTTCTCGACCGTGACTTCATGCAGCCAGCCCGGAGCCTTCAGCAGTTCACGTGGCCGCGAACCATCGGCGGGGCCCACCAAGCCATCGTTCTCCATCAGATCGATCAGATGCGCGGCCCTTCCATACCCGATCCTCAGCCGGCGCTGCAGCAGCGAAGTGGAGGCCTTCCCGAACTCGAAAACCAGCCGCACCGCATCGTCGAACATGGGGTCGTTCTCGTCCGGATCGGGGTTTGATCCATCCACACTGGCCCGCTCATCCTTGGGAGATTCCAGAAAGCCTTCCACATACTCGGCCTCGCCCTGCGCCTTCCAGAAAGCCACCACCGCCGCGGTCTCTTTCTCGCTCACATAGGGGGCGTGGAGACGGGCAAGGCGGCTGGTTCCGGGGGGCAGAAAGAGCATGTCGCCGCGCCCCAGCAGCGACTCCGCGCCATTCGTATCCAGAATGGTGCGGGAGTCCACTTTGGTCGCCAGACGGAAGCTGATGCGCGTCGGGACATTGGCTTTGATCAACCCGGTGATCACGTCCACGCTGGGCCGTTGCGTGGCCAAAACCAGATGAATGCCCACCGCGCGAGCCATCTGCGCCAGCCGGGTAATTGACTCCTCCACGTTGGCGCGGTCCAGCATCATCAGGTCCGACAACTCGTCGATGATGATGACGATGTAGGGCAGCGGCTCCTCATCCTGGTCGTCGTCAAACAGCGACGGCATCACCGACTCGAAGAGCTTGTTGTACTGGTCGATGTTGCGCACGCTGCGCGAGGCCAGCAGCTTCAGCCGCCGCTCCATCTCTCTTACCGCATTGCGCAGGGCGTTGGCGGCCAGCTTGGGCTCGGTGATGATAGGCGTGAACAGATGCGGAATGCCCTCATACATCCCCAGTTCCACGCGCTTCGGGTCCACCAGGATGAGCCTCACCTGCGCCGGAGTGGTCCGGAACAGCAGGCTCATGATCATGGCGTTGATCGCCACAGACTTGCCCGAACCCGTCGATCCGGCGATGAGCACATGGGGCATAGCGCCCAGATCCGCTGTGACGATGCGCCCGTTGATGTCCTTGCCCATCGCCAGCGTGAGCCGCGATTTCGCCTTGTGAAAGGTCTCCGACTCGATCACATCGCGCAGGTGAATGGTCTCGCGCACCTTGTTGGGCACCTGGATGCCTACCGTGCTTTTGCCGGCCATCCTCTCGATGAGAATGCTCTCCGCCCGCATGGCCAGGCAGAGGTCATCCGCCAACCCAGTAACCCGCGAGTACTTGACGCCCGCTTCCGGCTTGAATTCGTAGGTTGTCACCATGGGGCCGGGGTTGATCTGGACCACCTGCCCGCGCACGTCGAACTCGGCGCACTTCTCCACCAGCACCTTGGCTTCTTCACGCAGTTCATCCTCGCGAATGGTCTGCGGACCTTCGCTGGCAGTGAGCAGTGTGCTGGGCGGCAGCTTGAAACCGCTCACATGCTTGGGGGCCACTGTCGCGGTGTGCTGTGGGGCCTCGGCTCGTACGTGAATCGCGATTTCGTCGACCGCAGGGACCGGGGCGGAAGCGACCGGCTCAAACCGTGGCGCAACGGGGCGCGTTTCGGTCTGCGCGGGCGGCATGGCCTGGACACTCTGCGCCGCTGGGGCCTGCTCCGGCGCAGCCTCTCCGCGCTCCCAGATGCTGGTCCTGTGCACCGGAATCACGTCTGCATCCTGCTTCGCCTGCAGGGCTTCGCGCTGATAGGCTGGAATGTCTTTGGGGTCCCGGTCGGACGCAGTCTCGCGGCGCCTGAACATGCCAGCAAGGAGACTGGGACGAGAGCCCAGCGACTCCATATTCTCGCCGTTCCGGTTTTCCGGGTTCTGCCCTGAAGCGGTCCCCGGATTGCTTTGTTGCGTCCGGAGCGGCCCGTCTTCCCGGTCAAGCTGGGCTTCGCGCGCTTCCTGTTGTTCCGCGCGCTCCTCGCGCCAATTGTGCCAGCGGTCCTGCCAACTCACCACATGCAGCCAGCGATCCTGAACGCCTTCGGCGAGGTCGGAAAAGCTGACGGCCGAGGCAAAGTAGAGTCCCGTGGCGGCCATGACGCCGGCTACCAGCCAGGCGCCTTGAAGGTTCAGGTACCCAACCAGCAATCCGGCCATCAGCCGTCCAACCACGCCTTCCACCGGCACCGCATGCATCCAGAGCCAGCGCCAGGGCTGCAGCGCAAAAACGGTGGGAACAAAAACCAGCGCCAGCAAACTACCTGTCCAGCGCAGAAACGGCGAGCCGCTGGGGCGCGACCGCATCCAGGTCCAGCCCAGCCCACCCAGCCACAAGGGCAGCAAATACGCCGTGATTCCGAGCGATTGCAGCAGCACGTCGCTCAACCACGCGCCGAAAAGGCCGATCCAGTTGCGCACTGCGTGGGGACCGGCCTCACCCGATGCCGTATTCAGAGAGGGGTCGGTCGGGTGATAAGTAGCCAGCGCCAGGATGAGGAGAAGCGAGACCAGCGTCAGCACCAGCCCCAGAAAGATATTCAGGGGGCGGCTTCGCGTCGGGGATAAGACAATGCGAATCGATTTCATGTCGGGGACGCTTTCGCTCCGCAACCAGCGCTCAATCTAAGCAAACAGGCTGCCGGGCAACGGGGGAAATCCCAGAGCCGTTCTCATTATCCCCGGCAATCGCCCTCTTTTCGGGCAAAACAAAGCGGGGGGAACCTTGCTGTCCACCCCCGCTTGAGTTTCGGCCTGCTTTGAGCGCTAGCTCCCGATGAACTTGGCTCCCCACAGCAGTAGTGCGCCGCCCAGCAGGATGCGGTAGATGGCGAAAATCGTAAATCCATGGTTGCGCACCCAGTAGAGAAACCACTCCACCACCCCCAGCGCCACAACGAACGAGACCACAAAGCCGATGATCAACACCATCCAGTGGTCGCCGGTCATCACCACGTGTGCGGTAACGCCATGGCTGGGGAAAACCTCCTTCTTCAGGTCCCAGATGGTGGCGGCAATCATGGTGGGAATCGAAAGCAGGAAGCTGAACTCCAGAGCGGCAGGCCGGCTCAGGCCCACCAGCTGCCCCGAAGCGATGGTCGACATCGACCGGGAAACTCCCGGGAAGACAGCCGACAGCGTCTGGCAGAGTCCGATCCAGATGGCCTGCGGCAGGCTCATCTCCTCCACCACGTTGGTGCTTGGCTCGTAGCGCTGGCTCCACGCATCCACCGCCCACATCACAATGCCGCCGATCAGCAGCGCCAGGGCCATCACCGTAATACTGCCCAGGTTCTTTTCGCTCCACTTGTGCAGCGCCAGTGCGGGCACCGACGTGAAAGCGAAGGCAATCAGCGTGAGCGAAATCGGATGGTTCAGCCAGGTCCGGTCTCCGTTTTCCCCCTTGGGAAACGTCCGGATGAAGTCCACAATGCGACTCAGGAACAGCAGCAGCAGCGCCAGAATCGCGCCCAACTGGATCACGATCGTGTACATCTTCCAATACGCGTCATCCAGCGGAATCTTCATCAATGCTTCGGTAATGCGCAAATGCGCCGTCGAGCTAACCGGTAAAAATTCGGTCAAGCCTTCCACAATGCCCAGTATTACGGACTGAATAAACTCGTTCAAGAACCCTCCGATGGCGTCTAGCCGACTACTTTCATGCGCAAGAAAAGCCCACAGGGACTCTACTCGCGGTCGATGCCGTAGACCGGAATGCCTTCATCCAATTTGTACACCAGTGCCGCCGCGCGCCAGGTAAAGTCCGACTGCGGAAACTTGTCTTTCAGCTTTCCGGCCAAATCCCGCGCATGGCCGTGGGCGCTGTTGCTCTTGTTATCGCTGCCGTCCGCGGCATACATATCGCTCAGCACCGCCTCCCGGTAGACAGCCTGATAAAGTGCCTGCGCCGCACGCGGTCCGTCAGGATGCTCGGCCGCGTACTTCTCATACACATCCGCTTCCTTCTCCGGGCACTTGGGAGATCCCTGCCAGTCCCCGCACAGCTTGTTGTCGATCAGCGCAAAAGCAGCCAGATCGGCCTGGCGCGTATGGGGAAAATACTTGATGACCTTCTTCATCTCCTCCTCGTCCATCTGGTCGCGGAGGTAAGCCTGCTTCTCTTTCGCCGAAGGCCGGGAAGCGGCGTCGGCCTTTTGCAGTTGCCACAGAATGTCGGCAGCGCGCCAAGCCCCTTCAGCTGCCAGCGGCGAGTTGGGATACATCTCGGCCAGCCGCCGGTAGAGCAGCCTTGCGCTTTGTGCGGCGTTTATCGGTCCGCGCGGGTCCGAGGCCAGGGTTTCCTGGTTGGCCGCCTCGCCCATCAGCACCTGGTCTCCATTCGCCGCAGTCTCGATGACCAGCCCCTTGGCCTGCATCCAGCCGGAAACAGGCGGAGGCGTCGCATCGTGCCCGAACTCGGGAGCGTCCTTGTCGGTCACTTCCTCGATGTCCGTGTTGGCGTAGACGCGCACCCAGGGGCCGCTCTTTTCCGCCACCACCAACTCGCGGCCAATCTGCACCTTGTCCACCTTTTGCGACGAGAGATCGGGCGAGACGTAAAGCCAGGTGACGCGCAAAGCCGTAGCCCGGGGGCCGGCCAACGGCTTTTCCAGCTGCGGCTGCTTCTTGTCGGCCATCGCAGGCAGGGCGGCGCAGGCCAGACCCGTGGCCAGAACCATGACCAGTGCCAGGCTTCGGGAAGCTACCACTCGAAGTGTAAGTGTGTGGGGTTTCATCACAGACAGAATCATAGTTCAGCGACGCTACAGGGTGCTTTCGGTAAGCACTTCGGCCAGTTGCTTCGGGTCCACATTCCCGCCGCTCACCACCGCCACCGCCTTGGTGTACGTCGGCAGCTCCGCCGCGTGAAACAGCAGCGCCGCCGCAGCCACCGCTCCGCTGGGTTCGGGGACCAGCCGCGTGCCCGCCACAATCGCCCGCATCGCCGCGCGAATCTCCGCCTCGGTCACAGTGACAATGCCGTCCACAAACGCCTGAAGATGCCGAAAGTTGCGCTCCCCTACGCGCTGAGTACGCAACCCGTCGGCAATCGTCCGGCTCGTAAGCTCCGCGCCCCACGTAACAATCTTGCCTGTTCTGAAGCTCTCCGCCGCATCCCCGGCCAGCTCCGGTTCCACGCCGATCACCTTCGCCTGGGGCCGCAGCTGCTTCACCGCCGCCGCCACGCCGCTCAGCAGGCCCCCGCCAGAGACCGGAACCACCACCAGATCCACATCCGGCAGTGCTTCCACAATCTCCAGTCCGCAAGTTCCCTGCCCTGCAATAATCTGCTCGTCGTCGTACGGCGGAATCACCACATAGCCGTGTTCGCGCACCAGCTGTTCGGCCATGGCCAGCCGCTCGTTGGAAGCCACGCCCACGTCCACCACCTCAGCGCCCAGTGCCAGCGTAGCCGCGCGCTTGATGGCCGGAGCGTTCGACGGCATCACGATCACCGTCTTGGCCCCCACCTCGCGCGCCGCATAAGCCACGCCTTGCGCGTGATTGCCGCTTGAGTAGGTGATGACTCCGCGGCCAATTTCCTCTGCCGTCAGTTGCAGTATCTTGTTCGCCGCTCCGCGGATTTTGAAGGCGCCGATAGGCTGCAGACTTTCGGCCTTCAGCCAGATTCGCTTCTTCGTTCCGTGCCCTGAGAGGCCGGAAAACTGCGCCTCCACCAACGGGGTTTTCACGGCAATCGAAGCAATGCGCGCAGCCGCCTCACGAATCTCACTCAGCGATACAAGTTCGCTTTCCATGCCTTTTCCTATCTGCAATCGATCCGGTTACCCAACGAAAGAAGGGGACGAGCCAAAGCCCGTCCCCTTCAATGTAACCGCTTGACCTCAGACTTCGAGAATCACCGGCATAATCATCGGCCGCCGTCCGGTGGTCTTCTGGATCAGCCGCTTCAACTCTACGCGGACCTTCTCCTTGACCATGCCATAGTCGGTCTTCTCTTCCGCGGTCAGGCCGTCCAGCGTCCGGAGCAGCACTTCCCGCGCCTGGTCGGTAATGTCCGCGCCGCCAAAGCCACGCATCACCACCTCAGGCGATTGCTCCACCTTGCCGGTGCGCTTGTTGATGGCCATTACAGCCAGCACAACGCCGTCTTCCGACAGGATGCGGCGATCGCGGATCACCAGATCCTCGACCACATCGATCGAAGAACCGGAGTCGATCAGAACCCGTCCGGCCGTGACCTTGTCCTTCTTGCGGGCGTCCTTCTTGTCCAGTTCCAGAACGTCGCCGTCTTCGATCACGATGGCGTGCTCGATGGCGCCGGTCTCCATGGCAACCTGGGCGTGTTTCCGCAGATAGCGATAGTCGCCATGCACCGGGATGAAGTACTTCGGCCGCACCAGGTTGATCAGCAGGCGCATTTCTTCCTGCGAACCGTGGCCGCTGACGTGAATCAGCCCGTTCGTGCCGTCGTCGTAAATGACGTTGGCATCGCGCCGGAAGAGATGATCGATGACGCGGAAGATGCCCTTCTCATTGCCGGGAATCACACGCGAACTGAGCACCACCGTATCGCCGGAGTCAATGCGGGCAAACTTGTGGTTGTCCACCGCGGCCCGGCTCAGCGCGCTCATCGGCTCGCCTTGCGTGCCGCTGATAAGAATCATCAGTTGCTCAGGTGTGTAGTCGCGCATCTGCCCGGGATTGATGATCAGCCCCTGCGGAATGTCGATGTAGCCCAGGTCCTGCGCAATCTCGGTCGACTCCATCATCGAGCGGCCCAGAATGGCCACCTTCCGACCGTGCGCCCGCGCCAATTCCAGCGCGATGCGGATACGGTAGATCGATGACGAGAAGCAACTGAAGAAGAGCTTCTTCTTGGTGCGAGAAAAGATCTCGTCGAGCCGCGGAATCACCGCCGACTCCGAGGGTGTATAGCCGCGCCGCTCCACGTTCGTCGAGTCCTGCAGCAGGGCCAAAACGCCGCGCTTGCCGTACTCCGCAAAGGTGTGCAGATCGAAGAGCTTACCGTCCAGCGGCGAGAGGTCGATCTTGAAGTCGCCCGTATGGATCACAACGCCCACCGGCGTGTCGATCGCATAGGAAACCGCGTCCACCAGCGAATGGGTCACGTGGATCGGCTCAATCGTAAACGGCCCGATGGTGAACTTCTGCTTGGGGGTGATCTCGATCAGCTCGGTCTCGTCTAGCAGATGATGCTCTTCGAGCTTGCCTTCCACATACGCCAGCGTAAACTCCGTGGCGTACACCGGAACCTTCAGCTCACTCAGCAGCCAGGGGAGGCCGCCAATGTGGTCTTCGTGCCCGTGGGTGAGGAGAATGCCCCGGACATGGGCTTTATTTTCAACCAGGTAGGAGATATCGGGCACCACGATATCCACTCCCAGCAACTCCGACTCCGGGAACATCAACCCGGCGTCGATCACGATAATGTCGTCTTCCCAACGCAGCGCCAGGCAGTTCATGCCGAACTCGCCCAGCCCGCCCAGGGGAATGATTTTCAGTTTTTTCGTTTGCATCTGTCAGGTCTGATGGTACCACCCATACGCACCGGCAGGGTTCAAGTGCTCCAATTCGCCAGCCATATGGTTGAGCCCAATGGATTCACTGGCTATCCGGTTGAGCCCAACGGAAAGCAGGGGGAGGATTTTGCCTTCGCAACAATGTCGACAAGAACTTGTAACGACGACCTCCCGGTCGTCTGTAGCGTGGGCCTCCCGGCCCACGCTCGACCGACGAAGGCAGATGTTCCACGCGAGCCGCGTAGACAAACCCCCTGCCCGGCTGTCTCTGCCCTGGGCCGCAGTCCCCGCTTCATCTCTGCGACTTGCGCATCCCATCTCCAATTCCGGCTCTCGATGCGCGTGACTTGCCCGCCTTTACGTGATCTCGATCACAGTTTGCGAGCCTTCCCGGATGAAAACATACCTCTACTGGCTATCGGACAGATCATTTCATCCGTTTCTTTCCCCCAACTTCCATCAAGGAGGCCGCACGTGAAACTCGACTCGTCCGCATTTGTTGCCGCTCCGGAACTGCTCCAGGCGCTTGAAGGACACTCCACCGCCGTCTCCTGCGGCGGAGAGTGCGTTCTCTTCCGTCAAGGAGACGCCCCCACGGGAGTCTTCATCCTCAATCGCGGAGAGACCACGCTGACCATGACCTCGCCCGCGAGCGAAGAGGTCGTGGTTGTCGAAGTGGGCTCCGGCTCCCTGCTGGGACTGCCCGGTCTCATCGGCAATGTGCCCTACACACTCACCGCCGTAGCCCACACCGGTTCTGACGTTCGTTTCGTCTCCCGCGAAGAGTTCACCAGCCTCATGCAGGCCGATCCGCGCCTGGCGTTGAAGATTCTCGCCGTCTTGGCCGCCGAGGTAAGCTCCGCCCGCCGCGCCATCCTGGACTGCTAGTCCTTCGGGTTTGAAACCGGCAGCAAAGCACCGCTTATCCCGTGCATAGTGTTCAAGGGAACCTCTTTCCTTCATTCCACGTAATGAAGGCCAGAGGGTTGTTATGCGAACTTTGCGCCAGGATGTCCTTTACGCTCTGCGGCAGATGCGTCTGTCCCCCATCTTCACCTTGACCGCCATGCTCACACTGGCCTTGGGGATTGGCGCAACCACAGCCATCTTCTCCCTCATCAATACCGTCATGCTCAAGTCGTTGCCGGTCGCTGACCCCTCACGTCTCTATCGCGTTGGCACCGGCAACGATTGCTGCGTCGAGGGCGGTCCGCAGAATGAATGGGGAATGTTCTCGTACGAACTCTATCAGCGCTTCATCCCGGCTGTTCCCGAGTTCGAGCAACTGGCCGCCTTCCAGGCCGGGGGAGTGCAATTCAGCGTGCGTCGCGGCGAAACCAACCAGCCCGCCAAGCCCCTGCGCGGTGAGTACGTCTCCGGCAACTATTTCGCCACTTTCGGTCTTCCCGCCTATGCCGGCCGTACCCTCCTGCCCGCCGACGATCAGCCCTCCGCCGCCCCCGCAGCCATGCTCAGCCACCGCGTCTGGCAGCAGGAATACGCCTCCAATCCCAAGATCCTCGGTTCCACCTTCATGCTCGACGGTCATCCCTTCACCATCGTTGGGATCACGCCCCCCGGCTTCTTTGGCGAAACCCTGCGCAGCGATCCTCCGGAACTCTACGTGCCTCTCCAGCAGGAGCCGCTCCTGGCCGGAAAGAACTCCATTCTCAAGCAGCCCCCCGCCTGGCTGCGCATCATTGGCCGCTTGCGCCCCGGTGCCAAGCCCGACGGCCTCTCCGCCCGCTTCACCACCATCATGCGCGACTGGCTCGTCACCGGCCTGGGCGCGGAGTTCCCGCAATTCCTCCCCCAGATCAACACCATCCTGCCCAAGCAGAACATCAGCGTCATCCCGGCCGGTTCCGGCGTAGCCGAGATGAAAGACGGCTACAAGAGCAGCCTGCGCATCCTTCTCATCGTCTGCTGCCTGGTCCTGCTCATCGCCTGCGCCAACATCGCCAACCTCCTGCTGGCGCGCGGATCGGCCCGCCGTTCTCAAACCGCTGTCCGCCTCGCCCTGGGAGCTTCACGCAAACGCCTCATCCGCCAGTCGCTCACTGAAAGTGTCGTGCTCTCCGTCCTGGGCGGCGCGGCCGGCATCCTGATCGCCGTTTTGGGTGTCAAGCTCATCGTCGCGCTGGCCTTCCGCTCCGCAACCTTTGTGCCCATCAACGCCTCTCCCTCGCTGCCCGTCCTGGCCTTTGCCTTTGGCGTTTCGCTCCTCACCGGCCTCCTCTTCGGCACTGCGCCCGCCTGGTTCGCTTCTCACGCCGAACCGGCTGAAGCCCTGCGCGGCGTCAATCGCAGCTCGCGCGACCGCTCCTCCCTCTCGCAGAAGTCCCTGGTCGTGGTGCAGGCCACCCTCTCGGTCGTACTGCTTGCCGGGGCCGGCCTGCTCACCCGAAGCTTGCAAAAAATGGAGCATCAGAACTTCGGCTTTGAGACCGACCATCGCGTCAACCTCAGCCTCAACGCTCCCTTCTCCACCTATTCGCAGGAGAAGCTCGACTCCACTTACCTCGCGCTCCAGCAGCGCCTCTCCCGCATCCCCGGCGTGCAGAGTGCCACCCTGGCCCAATACACCCCCTTCACCGATAACTGGGGAGAATTGGTCGTCCGCCAGGGAGAAGGAACGCCCAATGTTACCGACAATAGCCATAACTCCTCCTGGGATCACGTCGGCCCCGGCTATCTTGAGGCCATGGGCCAAACCATCCTTCGCGGCCGCGGCATCACCGACCAGGACACGGCCTCTTCCCCCAAGGTCGCCGTTGTCGACGAGTCCTTTGTGCACAAGTTCTTCAAGAAGGGCGAAGATCCCATCGGCACCCGCTTCGGCATCACTGAGGTCAAGAACAGCGGAACCTACCAGATCGTTGGCGTCGTGCGCACCGCCAACTACACCGACCCCAGTGGCCACTGGCGTCCGTCTCTCTTCTTCGTGCCCCTGGCGCAGCATGTCCACTACGACGACCCCACGGCGCAGATGATCGAAGACCGCACCCACCTCATCGAAAGCGTCGTCCTGCAATTGCACGGCAGCATGGAAGGCCTGGAACCGCAGGTCCGCGCAGCCTTCGCGGAAGTCGACCCCAATCTCACCCTCATCCGCATCCGCACCATGCAGGAGCAGGTTGCCGCCCGTCTTGACCAGGAGCGCACCGTTGCCCAATTGACCGGCCTCTTCGGCATCCTCGCGCTCATCCTCGCCGCCGTCGGCCTCTACGGAGTGACCGCCTACACGGTGGAGCGGCGCACCAATGAAATTGGCGTCCGCATCGCCATGGGCGCCAACCGCGCCAGCGTGGTTCGCCTGGTTCTGCGCGGCGCATTTCTCCAGATTCTTATCGGATTGCTCATCGGCATTCCGGCTTCCATCGGATGCTCCCGCCTCATCGCCTCCCAGTTATACGAGGTCAAAGGCTGGGACCCCATCGTTCTCGGCGGCTCGGTCGTTGCCCTCGCGCTCTGCGCCCTGTTCGCCAGCATTGTGCCGGCACGCCGCGCAGCCTCCATCAACCCGGTCCTCGCCCTGCGTGTGGAGTAACTTCGGCCCGTGCCGTTTCCTTGCCCGCAAGCGCTTGTATCGCCGGCCTCCCGGTCGGCTGTGGCGTGGGCCTTCCGGCCCACGCCCACCCAACATCAATGGACGGATGCTTTAGCCAAGCCCAACCCTGCGCACCAGGTCCGCGAATCGCGGGTCGCTGCGGATCGGGTCGAAATATGGATGGCTTTTGAGGAACTGCAGAATATTCGATTGTTCCTTAAAGGCTTGCTCCAGCCAGTAAAACGCATGTTCGTTGTCGCCAAGACCCAGATAAGCGTTCACAAATGCAGCCGCAGGAATGTAACCCGCCTGCCTGCGTCGTTTCAGGTCGGCCAGAAGCCGTATCGCATCGCCGCGCCGTCCTGCATGGGCGTACGCTCGGACCAGTATGCCGGTTGCGGCAGGGCTCCCCGAGGAAATAGAAATGGCCTTTTCCAATACCGGGATTGCGTCTCCCGGCCTATTGTCGGCGATCAGGGCGAATCCCAGGACCGAAAGGTTGGAGGCATTGCCAGGTTGTATGGCCAACGCGCTGCTTGACTCGCGGACGGCCTCATCGAACCGATGCGCCTGGAACAGAATCCACGCCACGCTGCCGCCTGAGACCCCGACTGGGTCCAGCGCCCGGGCGCGCTGAATTGAACTCACAGCTTCATCCGAACGCCCCTGGCATACCAGCCACAGGGCAAACCATGCCTGGGCCTGCGCGTTGTTTGGATTCAATTCGAGAGCGCGCCTGTATTCCGCTTCTGCTTCCGTCCAGTGCCATTCTTCCTGCAGAACATTTGCCAGCACGGCGTGGGCTTCCACCAGATCCGGGTCCAGTGCCAGCGCCTGTCGGGCGAAGCTCGTAACTTTCGGCCGCGTTGCTGCCGGAGAAACGCCGGAAAAGACTGTTCCAAGTTCGGTATAGGCCTCTGCCAGGCCCAGGTACGCGGGTGCAAACGTCGGGTCGCTCTTGAGAGCATCCTCGAAATCCGGAATACTTTGCTTCACCCCTGCTCCGTATCCCTGCGCTAAAACAAACCTGCCTTTCAGATAGCTCTCGTAGACTTCAGGCGCAACCGGACGCGAAGAAGTGAGCAACTGGCGCTCGTCCCCAGTGACCGTTACTTCCACCTTTTTGGCGATGGATTGCGCCAACTCGCTTTCCAGGGTCAGCGCATCGCGCATTTCGCGGTCATAGGTTTCTGACCAGAAATGCTCGTCCGTTGCGCCCCGAATCAGCTGGGCCGTCACGCGAATACGATCGCCTTCTTTAATGACCGAACCTTCTACGACAGCGTCCACCCCCAGTGTCTTCGCGATCTCCGGTACGGAGAGCTCGGAATTCTTGTAGCGGATTACGGAGGTGTGAGAAATCACACGCAAATTGTGGATGTTCGCGAGCCGCCCGACCAGGGCCTCGGTGATCCCATCGGCCAGGTATTCCTGCCCGGGATCCCGTGACAGGTTTCGCAGTGGCAGCACCGCCAATGACCGAATCCCGGACGCAGCCGCGCTTGTCGCGCGATGCCGGAATACCAGCCAGGCACTTACCGGCAGGCAGATACAAAGAAGGGCAGCCAAAGCGAACCACAGGCGAAAACGCCGCCGCACCGATGCGCCAATAACCTCAGGGGCTGGCGGGACAATTTCCGCCCCAGTCTCCGCTTCAGGTTCTTCCACAACCGAACGTCTGCCTTGAATCCAGCCGTCGAGTTCATCGGTCAGTGCGTAGACCGAGCCCCGCTTTTCGTGCACATGCCGATGGACTGGCATTCGCTCCCGTTTCTCCCAGCGCTGGACTGTCGTGACATCGCGGTTCAGGTAAGCCGCAATTTCCTTCCACGAGTCCAGCCGCCTCTCCGGCGGCTTCCCCATGGACGGGACTTCATATGTCGGCTCACCCATAGAGACATCCTGGAATCCCCCGCCATCGCCCGGGGAATGAGCCCATTGTAACCCTGCCGTTCAACACTGCAATAGACGGCATTTGACGGCATTTCCCCGTTCTGTGAGTTACCGCTTGACCTGGCCCTGCCGAGTCCACCATCGTGTCGTCAGTTCAGGCGATTCGTAGCCGAAGTCTGGCTCGCTTCCTTGGCAAATCCCCGTAAGCTCATTTGTTCGCCAGTCAATGCACTTCGGTCGCTCAGCCGCCAATCTCAAAACTGGAGACCCCTCATGAAACGCAACATCCTGATTTCGCTTCGCGTTCTCTCTCTGCTCCTGTTGTTTTCAAGCGCCTGGGCTCTGGCCCAGGAACGTGTGCCGACGCACTTCAGCGGCCTCATCAACGATTACTCACCATCCACCGTCAAGGGCGGGCCCTGGGAAATGCATGGCCAGTGGACCTTGGAACTCCGCCGGGAATGGCATGGCGAATGGACCACCATCGCCGATTTCTCCACCGATATGACGATGTCCGATTACGGAACCACCGCCGGCATTGCCGATGCCACCAAGGGCGGTCAAAGCCCGCACACACACCACATAAAACTGACCAACCTGCCGGTCGTCTGGAACATGGAAGGGTGCCCCGCCGTGAGTCCCGCTACCACCATGGGCTTTCAAATCAGCGGCAAAGTCAGTCTCGTGACGGGCAATGGAAGCAATGCCCTTTTCGAGCCGACTCCGCCCGAAACCACGCTGCAGGTCTGCGTCACCGGAGGCGACCTGGTCCCATATTCGAACGTTACGCTGGTCTTCGTTGGCCCTGCGACGTCGCATTTTGGCACACAGGCCATTCATGGCGTCGTGCGCAAGGGGTTACCCGGTCCAATAGAAAAAGATCGTGAGTTCCCTCAATGAGCGATCACCATCGTTGACTGGTGCCACGGCGGGTTCGGGTCGCCTGATGAACCCGCGGTGGCTCCAGACCGGTACCCTGCCCGAATGGCCATTCCGCTTGCACACCAGTAGTTTTCACCGTTGTATGGAGACAAATTCATTGAGACTCTATGGCGCATTGCTCATCGGAATCTTCACCTGCACAAACGTCTTCGCGGCAACCGATCCATTCATCGGAACATGGGTATACAGCATCCAAAAGAGCCCGAAGCCAACCATCACCTATGCCATCAAGGATCTCGGCGGCAACCGCTACGCCCTCACCGGAAGCACTGGCTCAACGGTCGAAGTCAAAGCGGATGGGATTCCAATCAAAACGCCGTCTGGAACCACTGTCTCTTTCAAGAGGCTCGATGACCATAACTGGGAAATGGTCCGGAACGATGACCAGAACATGGTCCGTACGTACAACATTTCGCCGGATGACAAAACCCTGACGCTCCATGATGTGTTCACGGGCGAACCCGGGAATAATTACGAAACCTTTGTGAAATATGCGCGGATCTCTCCGGGAAACGGCATCTTCGGGGAATGGCAATCGACGTCACTCGAGGAGAAGACGTCGGATGAAGCGCCGAAACTTATCATCTCTCCTTTTGAAACCGATGGGCTCCGCTTCAGCGAACCGGCCCACAAACATCTGAGTGAGATGAAGTTTGACGGAAAAATATATGCCTATAGCGGTCCCGGCGACAAGAAAGGCGAATCGTCCTCGGGAAAGCGTATCAACGAACATCTCCTTGAAATCGAAAGTCAAGTCGACGACAAGCAGGACTATAGCGAAGAATACAAGGTGTCAGACGACGGCCAGACTCTGACGATTGTCGGCCGATTCCCAAATTCCCCTGCCGTGTTTACGATGGTGTGGGAGAAACAGTGAAGCGCTTCGTTTTGACTTTTGGCAAGTGGACTACCTTCCCGCTGTTCTTGTCTTTTGAGCATCTCTCCAATGGCTATCGAGTCAATCCTGTTGTCCGTAGCCATCCTGCTGTCGATAGCCATTGCCAATATCTGCAATAACTTGTAACGTCGGCCTCCTGGCCGGCTGTAGCGTGGGCCTCCCGGCCCACGCCCACTCTCGACCGATGGGAGATGCTCTACCCGCCCGCCTTGCGCCTGCAGATTTGCGAGCTCGACAGAAGTCCGTAGGAATAGTCCGCTCAAAAGCTGTGGTATTATTTTTTAACTCGATGTCGATCAAGGCTGAAATCCCGCGTTGTTGTTGTTGCACCCGTCAGCGTGTGTGAGCCAGTAGATCCCTTCTGCCTGCTTTTCGGCGACCCCTTACGATCCGTTTGCTGCAATTTCTGAGCATCCTGTAGTGAAGCTGTACCTGAAGCGCTGCCCCCTTGCAGCCTTCGGGTTCATTCATCTACATCCATCGACCATACGCAGTTCAGCTGCAGATACTTGAGCAGCATGGGCCCGGAATATCTGTCTCAATTCAAGGAGGAACAATGCAAAAACTCAGAAGGTGGCTGAAGGCATCTTCAGCTCTGCTAACCCTGTTTTCGCTGTTCTCTGTGCCCCTGCTGGCGCAGACCTTCCGCGGCAGTATTAACGGCACCATCACCGATCCTTCGGGTGCGGCCATTCCCGGCGCCAAAGTGACGGCCACCGATGTGGCCACTTCCGTGGTCCGCGATACGATTTCGTCCGGTGCCGGCGAGTTCTCGTTTAACGATCTGCCCCTGAGCACTTACACCGTCAAGGTGGAGGCCACCGGTTTCCAGATCATGGCGGCTACCGGCGTGCAAGTGCAGGCGGGCAGGATTTATACGCTGCCGGTCAAGCTCAGCGTTGCACAGCAGGCCACCACCGTCGAGGTGGCCGCCGATACTCTCTCGCTCGACACCACCACCATCACCGAGACCACCGTCCTCGATGGCGAATCGCTGCAAAATGTGCCGCTGAACGGCCGCGACTTCACGCAGCTTCTCGGCACCTCGGCCTCCTTTGCCGGCTATAACAACACCGGCTCCGTCAACGGCACCCGCAGCAACCAGATCAACTACACCATCAACGGCACCGACAACAACGATCTCTACCTGAACGTGGACGCGGTCAACCAGGGCGGCATCAGCGGCATCGCCGGCGTCGTCTATCCCATTGACGCGCTGGACGAGTACTCGCTCCAGACCACGGGCAATAGCGAATCCGGCCGCAGCCCCGGCGGCAACCTGAACGTCACCACCAAGTCCGGCACCAATCAGCTCCACGGCGATGCGTATTACTACAACCGCAACGAGGCCTTGGCCGTAACCTCTCCATTTGTAGCCCCGGGATCGCCGGAGCAGCCTCTGCGCAATCAGAACTATGGTGTTTCGGTGGGCGGGCCCGTCTGGCGCGACCACACTTTCTTCTTCCTCACCTACGAGGAACAGAAGTTCACCATCGGAGAGGCCAATACGGTCACCGAGCCTTCGCCGGCCTACCAGACACTGGCGCTCGCCGAGCTGACCAAATACAGCGTCCAGCCCAACCAGGTCTCGCAGAACATCCTCAGCACGCTGTGGGATCCGGGCGAAATTGCCAACCTTCCCGCTTCCGCGGGCAACTACTCCAGCAGCGCGCCGCAGAGCGGCTATAGCCACAACGGCGTGGCCCATATCGACCACAACTTCAACGACCGCAGCCACCTCTCGGCCATCTGGTACTTCGGCCAGGGCTATGCCGTGGCCCCGGACTGCGTCTTTGTCTGCTCCTACCTGCCAGAGTACTTCCAGACCGTTCCCTCGCACATTGAGAACTACAACACCGTCTGGAATTACAACCTCCGCCCCAACCTCAGCAACCAGCTTGCCGCCGGCGTCAACTACTTTATGCAGGGCTTTTCCGATGCGGTGCACAGCCAGAATCCCCTTACACTGGCCGGCCTCAACACGGGTGCCACTCTGTCCGGTGCCCCGCAGCTCACAATCAACGGCTTCGACTCGATCGGCATCACACCGACCTCCGGCCGCAACGACATCTCCGGCCAGATTGCGGACACGGTCTCCTGGACGGTGGGCAAGCACCAGTTGCGCTTCGGTCTCGAATATCGCCGCGCCTACATCGATCTCTATTACAACTGGGGCGCTCGCGGCGCTTTCAATTTCGGCACCGGCCCCAGCGTACTCGGCCCCTGGGCAGGCGACGCCTCCGTCACCGACTCCAACATCCTCACCCTGGCTGATTTCCTCGCCGGCTACGCCTATACCTCCAACATCACCCTCGGTACCCAGGAGCGCTTCATCTACACTCACACCGGGTCCCTTTTCGGGGAAGACTCCTGGCAGCTCACGCCCAAGCTGAATGTCAACCTCGGCCTCCGCTACGACTACCAGCAGCCCTTCTACACCAACCCTCCCAACCTCTCCGTCTTCAACCCCAGCAATTCCGCCGGCCTGGTGGTAGCCGGTGCGGGCTCGGGCTCGCCGCAGTACATCTACAACAGCAACAAATCCGACCTTTCCCCGCGCGTCGGCCTCTCTTACCAGGTCAACAGCGGCACGGTCGTCCGCGCCAACTTCGGCATCTACTTTGACCAGCCCGCCGGCCAGGCCTTCTTCGGCAATATCGGCATCCCCAACGGCGGCGCAGGCGGCGCGAACAACAACCCCGCCGGCAGCCAGCCCAACGAGTCCATCGTTCTCAACACGCCGAGTCCCGCGCCCATCTGGACGCTCAACCAGACCACGCCCATCTTCACGCCCGCCGCGGGTCAGCCCACCGGCAGCAACGTGGTCTCCATCTACTCCGTCAGCCGCAACTTTAAAACTCCCTACGCCGAGCTCTTCGGCCTGAACGTCGAGCAGAGCCTGGGCAAGTCGTGGCTCCTGAACGTCGGCTACGTGGGCTCCGTCAGCCGCCACAACCTGGTCCTCCAGGACATCAACCAGAATGCCCTGGGAGGCGACCAGAATCCCTCCACCGTCACGGTCAACGGAAACACCTTCAGCTACCAGCAGTCCACGCGCCCCTACTTCAGCCAGTTCCCCAACCTGGGCATCATCAACCAGATCAACTCCGCCGCCGCGTCCAGCTACAACGCCCTCCAGACCACTCTGCGCAGCAGTTCGTGGCATGGGCTGACCAGCCAGTTCGCTTACACCTGGAGCCACAATCTGGACGACTCCAGCGTCTTCAACACCATGCCGCAGAACTCGCTCAACCTGCGCGGTGATTGGGGCAACGCGGAGTATGACGTCCGCAATCACTTCACCACTTATCTTGGTTACGAGATTCCCGCCCTGGCGCATGGGCCGAAGGTTCTGACGCGCGGCTGGGAGGTCAACAGCATCCTCAAGTTCCAGAACGGCGAGCCGGTCAACGTCCTCACCGGGCAGGACAACAGCGGCACGGCCGAGGGCGAAGACCGCGCCAGCATCACCGGCCTGGCCCTCAACAGCGACCGTTCAGTGCAGCAGAACTCCCATGCCCAGTACCTCAATCCCAACAGCTTTGTGGTTCCGGCTAGCGGCACGTACGGCAATCTGCGCCGCTACCAGGTTGTGGGACCCGGCTTCGGCGACGTGGACATGTCTCTGATCAAAAACACGCCCCTTTACAAAGAACGCGTCCGCGCGCAGTTCCGCGTGGAGATGTTCAACGTCTTCAACCGCACCAACCTGGCGCAGCCGCTGGCGAACCTTGGCTACGGTTCCGAGTTTGGCTGGAGCACTTCGACCATCGGCGTCTCCTACGGCGCCCCCGGCATCGGTTCGGGCGAACCCTACAACACGCAACTCGCCTTGAAGATCATCTTCTAAGGCGACTTCTGCTCAACCCCGGCGGGGAGTCTGCCCTTTCCCCGCCCCTGAATCCGGGTGTCCCATCCTTTCGCAGTCTCATCGCGAAAGGGTGGGGCACAACGCAGCCTCCATCAACCCGGTTCGCACCCTGAGCGTGGAGTAACTTCGGCGCGTCCGAACTTTCGCCGCACGCACGCGGCGAGTCAACAGGACTGTGGGCATCCTACGAGATTATCGAGTGGGTGATTCGGTGGACGCCTCGGGACTTTGCATTACCAAACTCACTTGGAAGTTAGTAAATAATTGTTTCTACATAGTTTAGCTAGAGTTTGCTGCGATCAACGCCGCGCCCATCGCCCCCTCACTTCCTTGGTGGTCGGACCTTCATCAAGGACCCCGATGTACTCATCACACATATACCGGCTAGTGCAACAGAGAAGTCTTAAATAACAGACGGGGATAGTGATACGCTGAAACATGTATTCCGAACGGACAGACTCGACAGTGAAGGCGGGCAATGGCAAGAATTGAAGGTATTCGAATTCGCAACTTCCGATCACTGAGGGATGTGACGCTCGGAAGAGTATTAAGCATCCAGAAGCCAGAACCTCTCACACCGATGACCGCCGTGATTGGAAAGAACGGGGTGGGCAAAAGCACTCTTTTTGACGCTTTCGGCTTCTTGGCGGATTGCCTGAAGGTAGGCGTAGAGGAGGCATTCGACGCGAGAGGGCGCGGGGGATTTGGACGGGTAAGATCGCAAGGCCAGCATGGCCCTATCGAATTTGAAGTCTATTACAAGGAAGATGGAAACGCTCGTCCAATCACCTACGAACTTGCAATTGACAGCGACTCGTCCGGGCGGCCGTTTGTTCTAAGAGAGCGGCTTCGCCAGAGACGGCTGCGCCAGAAGCACGGGTGGCCGTTCTCCTTTCTGATTCTCAATGAGGGCAGAGGGATTGCCTGGAAGGGCGAGAAAGAAGGACGCCAAATAGACGAAAGCAACGAACCGTTTGATCCCTCTCACCTGATCGCGACCATAGAGAAGAATGAGGGCAAGGAGGAAAGCCGCGAAACCGAGGTTGTCGAGCTTGACGATAAACGCAAGCTTGGAATTGCGACCCTCGGCTCACTGAAGCAGCATCCCCGAATTTCGGCTTTCCGCCGCTATATTGAGGGATGGTATTTAAGTTACTTCATGCCGGATGCTGCTCGTAGTCTGCCATTAGCTGGGCCGCAAAAGCATCTCAATATCCACGGCGATAACCTCGGAAACGTTGTTCAATTTATGGAGCGGGAGTACCCTAGAAAATTCCGCGCGATTCTAGATCGTATCGCAGGAAAGATTCCAGGCGTAAGGAAGATCGATACCGAGAGAACCAACGATGGCAGACTGCTCCTTCGCTTCAATGATCGAGGCTTTGAAGATCCATTCTACGCACAGCAAATGTCGGACGGAACATTAAAAATATTTGCGTACCTGCTGTTGCTTGCAGATCCTACACCACCGCCATTTCTGTGCGTAGAAGAGCCGGAAAACGGCTTGTATCATAAGCTCTTGGAGATCCTCGCTACTGAGTTTCGCGAGCACGCCTTAAACCAGCGAATGGGATCCCAGGTATTTGTTACGACGCACCAACCTTATTTTGTCGATGCTCTTTCACCGGAGGAGGTCTGGGTGCTGGAGAAGGGAGAGGACGGATTCTCCACGATCCGACGTGTAAGCGATGATCTGACAGTTCAAAATATGGTTGCGGAGGGGCTTCCTCTGGGCGGCCTCTGGTACAGCGACTATTTGGAGGCGCGATAATCGTGCATCTCGAAATTCTCGTTGAAGATCTATCAGGGCAAAAAGCTTTGGACGTGCTAATTCCTCATCTTGTCAATGCAGATGACACATTTCAAATCCACCCATATAAAGGAATAGGACACATCCCCAAGAGCATGAGGGATACCAGGAATGCAAGTAAGAGGATTCTGTTGGATAACTTACCGAAGCTTCTGAAGGGATACGGAAGAACCTTCGCAGGATATCCTTCAGCAACGCCTGCCGCCGTGGTGTTGGTGTGCGATCTAGACGATAAGTCGAGACAAGAATTCTTGGAAGAGTTGAAGGGAATACTCAATGCATGCCATCCTGCGCCGACCACTCGCTTCTGCATTGCGATCGAGGAGGGAGAGGCTTGGTTTTTAGGCGATCTTCCAGCGGTCAAGGCAACATACCCAAACGCCAAAGACGAAGTGCTTGGGGAATACGTCAACGACAGCATATGTGGCACATGGGAAACTCTTGCAAACGCCGTGTACCCGGGGGGAGAGAGAGCGTTATCTGCCCGGGGTTGGCAGGCAGTGGGCGCCGAGAAGTCTCGATGGGCAGAGAACATCACGCCGAGGATGGATATAGAGAACAACAATTCGCCCAGTTTCGCCTTCTTTCGCGATACGGTGCGAGCTCTAGTCAGTCAGGCTCAGTGATTAAATGCCCATCGAAGGCTCTCTTATTTCAGACAGGGCTATTTTCTTATAGGCGGGTGGCCCACCCAACCCGCCGTTGTTCCCTTGATCCAAACCAAGAATCCCGGGTGCCCCATCCTTCACTTTTTTCCAGCGAAGGGTGGGAGGCCACGAACCTCGCCCAGCCTCGGTCGGCTCTCCAACCTCAAGGAAAGAAGAATCGTCTCATCGCTCAGCGAGGCCGCCAACCCTGCTCGACCGCGGTGAAATGCGGAAGCTGCTGAGCGCGGTCATGCATAGTACATACCGAGGTACTTCCCCCAAAACTCGAACACCGATGCATCGAGGTCGTGACGTTCGACGTGGTCGCGAAAGAAGAGATTGTCTTGGACATCATCCATGACGACAGGGGCGCCCTTGGAAAGGCGCGGAGTCAGCAACTTGAGCGCAATCCGTCTTCCCGAGTAAGATTTATCGGAATCGTAATGTAGGAGATCGACACGGTCAACGGCCGCCAAAATCTTTGGGATGTTCCTGCGGTCGCCCTCGAGGAACAGCGTCCAGTTCGACTTGAGTTCATCGTCCACAATGTATCCAACGTATTTCTCCGGATTCTTGAGACGAAAATACACGAATTCGCTGGAATAAAGATGACCAACGCCATTGGCCTTGATCGCGGTCAGAATTGCCGCAGTTGAAAAACCGGCGGCAACGCCGGTTTCGACAACAACTTTCGGACGCAGGTATCGCACGAAAAAATAGAGCAGCGGATAGTGGCCTCCGCCTCCCAGGTCCACGTCGAGCGCGCTGAGCTTTGCGTTCCCAGTGTCCCGGATACAATCCGCAACGGCCAGCGATTCGCGCCAGAGATCGGAATTCATCGCATCGCAGAAACCCTCGACGCTCTTCGCGACCTCTCGGCACCATGCTGCCGACGCCTGAGAAGAATATGTCGCTTTGCCTTCGCGAACCCGGATAAGCATCTTCCGGAACATTTCCTCCCGAACAGCCGGTTTCATGAAGCTTTTCGCAATTTCGAATACAGAGTCCCGGTTGCCGAGCCACGCTCTTCTCTTCATAGGGCCCCTCCCGGTTTCAATTTCCCCCGATCGTACCGCAACGATAACCGACTTCTTGGCGATCTCGCAACAACAATCTTCGCTGCCATGATCCGATCTTCACTCGTCAACAGTGACGAAGACCAGACCCAACCAAGGGGCGATTGTCCTTCTATTGGTGACCATGGAATGATGGAATCGCTTAGATTGCCGCTCCCGTGGCCGAAGCGGCAATGGAACCGGCTCCAGTCGTGGCGAAGTTGCGCCGGATGCCCCATCCTTCGCTTCTTTCCAGCAAAGGGTGGGAGGCCACGAACCTAGCCCGGCCTCGGTTGGCTCTCCAACCTGAGTGGAAGAAGAATCGCCTCATCGCTCAGCGAGGGCGTCCGGCAGGCGACCGACCGGCCGACGGATACAGGAACGCACCTCCATCCCCCAACCGAATCCCGGCTGACCCCTGATCTCTGGTCTCTGTTCCCTGATCCCTGTTCCCTGATCCCTGCTTTGCAGATCATTTCCCGCCACGCGCGCACTATAGAAATATGAGCTCAATCCCGGTTCCCAACCGGGGGTCAAAGAGCCCGGAAAAGGGGGCACCCCCCTGGGGGGTAGTTCCCTTTTTGTTCGCTTTTTGCGAAGAGAGATAGACGTATATATATAGTTTTAAATGGCTTACAAACTTGTCGATTCATCGAAATCTTGAGATTTCCACAGATTTCCAATTTGTTAAGTCTAATAGAATCAACACGCAGGTCGCTGAAATCGAGCCAAAAGGCCCCGAAAATAGCCCAAAATCGGGCTTTTTTGCAGAAAAATGGGGTGTCCTTTCTCGTCTCGGAGGCACCCTTTTTCCCGGAGAGAGCGGCATCAGAAACCTCACGGGTTGCAGCAGAAAATGACCGGGAAATTGCGGATTGTGATCTACGGCGGCAATCGTGCCGCGCGCGTAAATTTCTCTCGATTGACACATTCCGGGCTCGCTTGCGAAACTTCCAGCCATGCAATACCGCGGGGAAGTTGAGTATGCGCAGGAACGCAAGTTTCGCGCGCGCAACAAGCCTTACTATCGCCTGGCGCATTGGCCCATCTGGATCTGGGTCTTTTTCCTGGCTCCTGGTCCGTTGACCTTCTCGCTCTTCGCCCAAGGATTTCACCGTGGCAATCTGGCCTGGATGGCCGCGGTTCTCGTCGCCACCGGCATTGCCGGCCTGCGCGGCCGCTTGCCGGGCTGCGAACCGCGTCCTTACATCCTCCGCTTCGACGAGGACCGGCCGAATCCGCTCTATCGCCGCCTCTGCTACACCTTCGCGTGGAATGCGGTTCTGAACTTTGCGCTGCTCAATCTGGCGGGTCTGCTCATTGCCGTCGTCACCGGCCTCTGGCGCATGAAGCAGATCTACACCTACGCATACGCGCCACTCTGCGCCGTGATTCTGCTTCTGGGTCTGCTCGGCAAACTCCCGCGCGTGGGTCCTTCCACGAAGGGTGAAGGCACGGAGCGCCGCTACTTCTACGGCTCGGTCTGGGCTGTCACTGCCGGGCAAACGCTCCTGCTGATTCTCTGGAAGACCCTGCCGCGCACCCACGCATCGGACCTTGTCGAACTGGCCGCCTTTGTAGCCGTTCTGCTGCTGATGGGGGTGTTGGCCTACCAGGGAAAGCTCTATCGCACCCGGCCGATACTGCCCGGCGAATGGGCTGTCTCCGACTGACGGCGCGGCGCGTCTCTCGACGGGGCCGTCCCACAGTCGCGGCCCTCCGCCTGTTAAACTTTGACTCGTCATGTTCCCCGCAAGCCTGCTCATTGTTACCGCCGCTTATCTGCTCGGGTCGATTCCCTCCGGGTATCTGCTGGTGCGCCTTTTCCGCCACCAGGACATCCGCTCGGTTGGCAGCGGCAACATCGGCGCCACCAACGTCCTGCGCTCCGGCGGCAAGAGCCTGGGCGCAGCCACCTTTCTGGTGGATCTGCTCAAAGGGGCGTCTGCCGTCTGGCTGGGCGCTTTCCTGGCCGTCCTGTTGCTGCCTCACACGCCGGTGCGCAACATCGAGGCTCTGGCGGCCTTGTCGGCTGTTCTCGGCCACATGTTTCCGGTCTGGCTCGGCTTCCGCGGCGGCAAAGGCGTGGCCACCGGCTTTGGCGTCTTCCTGGTGGTCGCTCCTTTGGCTGCACTCTCCTCCTTTTTGGTCTTCGCTCTGATTCTGGCCTTCAGCCGCTACGTATCGCTGGCCTCCATCCTGGGAGCAATCAGTTTTCCCATCTTCGCCTGGTTCCTGGTGACCGGTGACCGGCCGCCGTTCTTCATCGGCGTGCAAGTTGCCGTCGCCGTACTGATCATCGCCAAGCACCACCAGAACATCCGCCGCCTGCTCGCCGGCACGGAATCCCGCTTGGGAGCAAAGAAGACAGCATGAGCCGCATTGCCGTATTAGGTTCCGGGGCCTGGGGTACCGCCATCGCCCTTTCGCTCGACCGCCGTGGCGGCCACCAGGTATCCCTTTGGTCGCACAATGAAGAGGAAGCCCGGCAGATCGCGGCAGCCCGCGAGAATGTCCTCTTCCTTCCCGGATTCGCCATTCCTGCCTCGGTTGCCGTCACCGCCGATTTCGCGGCGGTGCGCGAGGCCGAGATTCTGGTTTCCGTCATTCCCTCCCAGTTCCTGCGCCCCACCTTCACCCGTCTCCGGCCCCATTTGCGCCAGGGCCAGATTGTGGTGAGCGCTACCAAGGGGGTCGAGGATCATAGCTTTCTCCGGATGACCGAGGTCATCGCCACTCATCTGGCGGAAGCGGCAATAGATCCGGCCGGCCTCTTGCTGCCTCCGCTCAGTTTGCCGATAGGGGCCTTCAGCGGCCCCAGCTTTGCGCTCGAAGTGGCCCAAGGGCAGCCCACCGCTGTCACCGTAGCCTTTGACGACCCCGCCATTGCCGCGCGCATCCAGCAGGAGTTCTCGTCGGAGACGCTGCGCCTCTATACCTCGACGGACATCATCGGTGTGGAACTGGGCGGCGCTCTCAAGAACGTGATCGCCATCGCAGCGGGCGTGGCAGCCGGGGTGGGGTTGGGCTACAACTCTGCCGCTGCCCTTATCACCCGGGGCATCGCGGAGATCACGCGTCTCGCCGTGGCCTGCGGAGGCTGCCGCGACACGCTGGCGGGACTCTCCGGGGTGGGCGATCTGGTGCTTACCTGCACGGGGTCGCTGAGCCGTAACCGAACGGTAGGGCAAGCGCTGGGACAAGGACGCAAGCTGCCGGAAATTCTGGAGAGCCTGGGTGGCAAAGTGGCGGAAGGCGTTCGCACCACCCGCGCCGCGCTCGGCCTCGCTCGCCGGTATGGGATTGAAATGCCGATCACCGAGCAGATGGGGCTGATCCTGGACGAAGGCAGGGACCCCCGCGAAGCGATCAAGGAGTTGATGCTGCGGCCGGGCAAGGACGAAGTCTAGCGGGCAGGCATGCCGGCACCTTCTCTACCCTCCGGCAATGGCGCCAATAATGAGCAGCGGCTCTTTTCCTGATGCAACCGCGTCAGGCAGATGTGTGTCCGGCGAGTCGTGGGACAAATCCTCTTCACAGGCGAAGAAGCGCAGGAAGGGACGGCGCTCCAGGGTGACGTGGTCGCGGATGGTGCCGCGGAGCACAGGGTAGCGGGCTTCGAGGGCGTCCAAAATCGAGCGCACTGTGGCGGGAGCCGCCACCTCAACCAGCAATTCGCCCTGGACCTGCGCCAAGGTGCGCAGATGTTGCGGAAGCAGTACACGAATCTGCGAATAGCTCGAGTCGGTTTCCTTCCTTGGTGCGTCCGGGTCTGTCACGGGAGCGTCTGGACCTCGACCGAGAGGACTGCGGGCAGGTCGCGGACGATCGGCGCCCAACTGTCGCCGGCGTCGGGTGAGGCGTAGACCTGGCCGCCGGTGGTGCCAAAGTAGATGCCGCATCGGTCCATCCGGTCGACCGCCATGGCGTCGCGCAGGACGTTGACGTAGCAGTCGCTCTGCGGAAGTCCTTTGGTGAGCGGCTCCCACTCGTTGCCGCCCGTGCGACTGCGGTAAACTCGCAGTTTTCCCTCGGGCGGAAAGTGCTCCGAGTCGCTCTTGATGGGGACAACATATAGGGTTTCCGGCTCGTGGGCGTGTACGTCGATGGCGAAGCCGAAGTCGGTGGGCAGATTGCCGGAGACTTCATGCCAGCTCTCGCCTGCATCGTCCGACCGCATCACATCCCAATGCTTCTGCATGAAGAGCACCTGGGGACGTGCCGGGTGCAGGACGACGTGATGGACGCAATGGCCAACCTCCGCCGTGGGTTCGGGGATGAAGTTTGAGACCAGCCCCTTGTTGATGGGCTTCCAGGTCAGACCGCCGTCGTCGGTGCGGAAGGCGCCCGCGGCGGAGATGGCGATGTAGATGCGTTCCGGGTTGGAGGGATCGAGCAGGACGGTGTGGAGGCACATGCCGCCCGCGCCGGGCTGCCAGTGAGGACCGGTGCTGTGCTGGCGAAGGCCTTCCAGTTCCTCCCAGGTCTTGCCGCCGTCTGTGGAACGGAAGAGGGCTGCGTCTTCGACGCCGGCGTAGACCGTTTCCGGATCGGTGTGCGAGGGCTCCAGGTGCCAGACGCGCTTGAATTCCCAGGGATGCGGAGTGCCGTCGTACCACTGATGGGTGCCGGGAACACCCTTGTAGGTGAACTGGTTTCCGGCGGGCGCCCAGGTTTGCCCGCCGTCGTTCGAAGTCTGGATGACCTGGCCGAACCAGCCGCTGGACTGCGAGGCGTAGAGACGGTTGGGGTCGGCGGGAGAACCTTTGACGTGGTAAATCTCCCATCCGGCGAAGTGAGGACCGCTGACTTCCCAGTTGTTCCGCTTGCCGTCCGAGGTCAGAATGAACGCGCCTTTGCGGGTTCCCGCCAGCACACGTACTTGGCTCATGGGCCTCCTCTTCCACCCCGCTCCAACCGCATCGGCTGGACTTGCAGCAAGGTCGGTGCTGGAATTTTTGCCCAAACCGAGGACTGGGAGCAAGCGGATTCTTCAACTCTCTTTGTCATTCTTGCGGAAAGCATCGACTCCGGTCTCGCAATCAAGTCTCTTGACCCCCCATCGCGAAGGGATCTGGCGAAGAGTTCTTTGCCGCGACCTTGAAGGTTCCCGATTTCTACTGTCCTTCCGGGCGAAAAAGGGGACTGAAAATTGGGAAAAACTTTGCCCTACTTCACTAGGCTGCTGGTTCGGTTTGCGGCTGTTCGGAGGGGGACTCTTCGGATTGGCTCTGGGAGGGGGCGAGG
>Ga0255353_1000038_pt1 | contig 74962 bp, 59 predicted proteins | sample HBST25metaG_FD_189941 | JGI IMG/M metagenome (GOLD analysis project Ga0255353, IMG submission 189941) | Peat soil microbial communities from Stordalen Mire, Sweden - H.B.S.T25 | ecosystem: Environmental > Terrestrial > Soil > Wetlands > Peat | place: Sweden: Norrbotten County, Stordalen Mire...
TCTGTCGGTATCGATCTTCGAGAAGACCGATATTTCATGCGCCCTTCAGCCAAATCTCCACGGAACGGACCAGACAACTTCCTCTAAACAACTGAATCTATTCGACATCTAACCGGACACCAGTGATGTTAATCCACAGTGAATTCTTCGTGAAAACAGATAAGCAAGACATACGAAAGCAGTGCGGAGGAGCGCCGATTCATCTTATCTCCATCCGAAGATGCAAGTTAATGTTAGATACGCTCTATCGCGTCCATATTGAAGCATGAACATACAATTAAAGTCCGGCACTTACGCTGAAATACCAACCATGACCCACCGATAAAGACTTAGACCTAGCTAACTCCAGACGCACTTCGCGTCCACCCTACAGTTCCAGCGAGGAATGCTTCGTGAGCCTACTTTACGAGATGAGAATGCGTGTTGAAGAAAAAATCAAAACCGACAACCTGGATGCAATGGCAGTGAAAGGAAAACTCGGATTGAAGACAGGCATGCTCATCGCCTTGATCTCTGCGAATACGCCTGACAAGCCGGAGTCGATCGCCAAATTCAAACTCGCGGCAAAAGAAATACTCAACCTGAGTCTCTAAGGGCAAAGACATGAAAATGAATTCCATTCGCACCAAAGTCGTCGTCGCATGTCTGTACTGTCTTGCCGTAGGACTGGGCGGGATCCTGGCGCTGATTCACTTTAGCTTCAACCGCAACACGCAGAACCTGGCCACGCAGGCAGTCACCGGGGCCCAATCCCTGTTTGCAATTTCGGAAACCAGGGAAATCCGGAAGATGTCGGCGCTCACCCAATCGCTGAACCTGAATCCCCGCATTGGCGATGCGCTCCTCGCCCGCGATCGCGAACACCTGATCGAGACGACCGCTCCGTTCTTTCTCAATCTCAAAGACGACGGCATCACCGATTTCACCTTCCACACCCAGGAGTTGGACCCCGCTGTCTTCCTGCGCCTCCAGGATCCCGCCCGCTACGGCGATCACATGGACCGGTTCATGGACAAGCAGGTCGCCACCACGCTGACCATGGTCACGGGCAACGAAATGGGCCGCGCCGGGTTTGCCGTGCGCACCATCGCCCCCATGTTCGGCTCTCACGGGGAAGTGGCCGGTTATGTCGAGTTTGGCGAGGAATTGGGACAGTTTCTCAATGCCATGAAAAGCACCACCGGCGACGATTACGGCCTTCTGCTGGACAAGAAATACATCAACCAGCAGTTCTGGGCCGACTCCAATCAGACGTTGAACCGCCGCGACAACTGGGGTGACTCCCCAAATTACGTGGTGTGGGACAAAACCGCGAAATTCGACCGCATCTGCGACTTCAAAGGGGACCTGAGCACTCTGCCTTCGACCGGCCAGGCGCTCGACCACTTCCACGAAGGAAACTCCGAGTTTGTCCGCGGCGTTTTTCCCATCCAGGATGTGGCCGGCAACAAGGTGGGCGCCATCTTTGTGGTGCGCGACATCACGACTTTCTACCACTCGATGCAGCATACCGAGCTGATCTTTGCTGTTTCCACGGTAGTGGCCGTGCTGATCGGGACGGGCATCTTCCTGCTGATGCTCAGCCGTCTCGTCTTCGATCGCCTGGAGCGCATCATCAAAATTGCCACCAGTGTGGTGGGTGGCGACTTTGGAACCGAGATCCAGGTTCGCTCCAACGATGAAGTCGGGCAACTGGAACAGCTTTTCGAGCAATTCCGGCAGGTCTTTGTAGATGTCCTGTCGCATGTTCCGGAGTTGCAGCAAAAGTAGAAAGACATGTTGACCGCAGCAACGATGCAGTCTTTTCTTCCCAGGTGGTGGATTTCCTTTCACAGCGACAGGGAATCCACCACCTGCCTTTTTTGGTTCCAATCGACCCCGACACCCGGCATTCCTGGCTCCGGATTGCCCGCTGAACTCGATCGACTCTACCCGGCCAACAAAGGTGAGTCCCAATCTGCGGGACCGGCCAGCCAGAGCACACAAAACTGGGGTATTATGGTGGTCTAGGAGGCTGCTCCCCCATGTCCACAGATACGGAATCCCTCACCAGCGCGGAAGAAACGTCCGCAGATGAAAGAAGCGAATCCAGCGCCCTCAAGGTGATCACCTGGCTTTCGGTAGGGATGGCCGTTGCCGCAATCGGCATCTTCGTGGGCCGCGAACTCCGCAGCCGCTACAAGTTCAAGCGCCGTACCCCCTACGACTTCTACTCCAACGCCGGCGAACAGCCCGGCGAATTCGGCGTGGGCATCTAGGTTCTTCCTCGGCTTCAGCAAAAAGTGCCGCCCCTCGGGCGGCACTTTTGTGTTTGTTCAGCTATTGCCTCGTGGTCGCCGCTGTCTGTGGGATCACTTTCTTCCCTGCGTGAAATAGAACGTCGCCGCCGAGCCGAAAAGCCCCGAGAAAACCGGAATCCAGGTGTTGAAGACCCGTGTCACTTCCTCAACGGAATTCGGCTTGTTGTGAGCGAGACACAGGACAGCGACCACATGTGCAATAAAGCTCATGGTCAGTACTCCGAAGAGGAGCAGCGCCAACAACTTGGTGGCCTTAGCTCTGTGCTCTTCCGGAGAAAAGACTGGACCGCTCGATGAACGCCTTGGGCTCTCTACTTCCTCGATTGCGCCTTGGTCGCCAACTTGCAGAGGCTCGTTCATTTAGTGCTTGCCACCGCTTTCCCTGTCGACAGGAACGGAAAGATCACCTCACGCTGCCGGCCGTTTTTCTCGACCAGAACGGTAGCATTCTCGTCCCGAGTCTGTTCGATTGTCCACTGTAGCAGGCGCAAGGACTGGCGAATGACCTCTGCGCGATTGCTGGCGCCCGTGGCGCCCTTGAGTTCATCCAACTCGCCTAGCGCTTCATCCGTAAAATCAAATTGCAGCCGTGTCTTTGCCATATGAATCCATCTCTCCGTCTACGACGGGCTCGCCACGCTCCCGCAAAGGGAACGGTTGTCGAAAGCTCTCGATCAGAGCTGAATGTCCGTCAATTTCCGAGGGATCTATCCTGACCGCGGCATCAACCTCAACGATTGAGAGGGCTGAGAATGCCTCTGTTTCCAACTTGCAGATCTTTTCCATTGATTGCCCCTTAAAAGTCGAGACCTAGTCAAACTGGAAACGGGGAATGAAATCATGCAATTCTCCTTCATTTCATTGATCTTGGCTCTTGGCATTTGCTCTTTGGCTCTGATCAACGCCCGGCATCCTCGTAAAGGCCTTTCGGAATCCGCAAGGCATCTTAGACTTGGACAGCTACCGGCACTGACCCGAGTATGACATGAGTGTTTTATGAGTGCAATATACTTTTTCAACTTTCTTCAGTTTTCATCAATTCGTTGTCTTTTCCCTCTCAAAGTGCACAGAATCCAGCCTGCCATTAGTCTCGGTCCCCAATCCCCATTCCCTGACGTCCTGCGTTACCCTTAGTTCTTATGGGCCGCATCCGCATTCTCTCCGACCAGGTTGCCAACCAGATCGCCGCCGGTGAAGTAGTCGACCGACCGGCTTCCGTGGTCAAGGAACTCCTCGAGAACTCCCTGGATGCCGGCGCCCAACGTGTTCGCGTCGAGGTCGAGGCGGGCGGACGGCGGCTGATTCGCATCAGCGACGACGGCCACGGCATGAACCGCGACGACGCGCTGCTGGCCTTTGAGCGCCACGCCACCTCCAAGCTGCGCACCGCCGACGACCTGCTCTCCATCTCCACCCTCGGCTTTCGCGGTGAAGCTCTGCCTTCCATCGCCTCGGTGGCCCGCGTCACGCTGGAAACGGCCACCGGTGAGGATCCCGCCGGAACCCGCATGGAAATCGCCGGCGGCAAGATTCTGCATGTGGACGATGCGGCCCTGCCCCGCGGCACCACCATCGCGGTTGCCGACCTTTTCTTCAACACCCCGGCCCGGCGCAAATTCCTCCGTGCCGAATCCACCGAGCTGGCCCACGTGACGGCCCTGGTCACGCATTACGCCCTGGTCCATCCGGAGATGCACTTCGAGCTGCTCTCGGCCACCCACACCATCGTCTCCGCCCCTCCGGTGGCGCGCACCGCCGAGCGCATCTACCAGATCTTCGGCAAGGACACGCTGGCCCAGTTGCTCCCCGTAGCCGCCGAATTGCCATTGGCCCGCGCCGGCCTGCCCGCGCCGCCCCCGTGGAAGGTGGACCCCGACGAGCCGCTTCGAGACCCCGGCGCCCTGCGTCTGACCGGCTTCTATTCCAAGCCGGAGCTGCAAAAGCTCAACCGCAACTCCATTTATATCTTTGTCAACAAGCGCCTTATACGCGACCGGCTGCTCTTGCACGCCATCACCGAGGCCTATCGCAATGTGATTCCGCCCACCAGCTTCCCGGTGGTACTGCTGTTTCTGGAGATGCCGCCCGAAGAAGTGGACGTGAACGTTCATCCAGCCAAAACCGAGGTGCGCTTCCGCCAGCAGGGCCTGATCCACGACTTTGTCCGCGACAGCTTGCGCACGGCCCTCGTCAAGGCGCGTCCCGCCGCCGGCTTCCTGGCTGCTTTGGACGCTTCGCCCGCCGCCAGCCCCTCGCTGATGCCCCCGGCCACCTCGCCCCTGCCCGGTTCGCCGGACAGTGAGCCCTTTGCGCAACCCGACTCCGATCCGGCCGAGTTTGCAGCACCCAGAGCCGACGCCGCACCCTTTCAACTCACCCCACGCCTGCCCTCGCCCGTTCCCGGTAAGCTGCCTTTCACGGCCCAAAACTTCAATCATCCCGGCGGCTGGGGAGACCAGAAAGCCTGGGGCGAGGCCGCCGCAGCGCTTTTTCAGCCCTCTACTCTGCCGCCCGCCGGCGACTGCTCCCCCAACCTCGCCGATCTGGCCAACGCGAATCCGGCTGCCGAAACGGCCCAGGTGGAAGCCGAACAAGCTGCCGCCAACCTGAACCACCTGGGCTCGCTTCGCCCGCTCGGGCAGTTGCGCGAGTCCTTCATCCTGGCCACCGGCGAAGACGGATTGTGGATTATTGACCAGCATGTGGCACACGAGCGGGTGCTCTTTGAAAAAATTTTACGGGACCGCCAAGTGGAGAAAGTTCAGCGCCACAGGTTACTCATGCCCATGCTGGTGGAACTTAAACCCTGGCAAATGATCGTCTTCGCGCGCATCGCCGAGGAATTGGAGCTGAACGGCTTTGAAGTGGAACCCTTTGGCCCACAGACACTTGCGGTCAAAGCAGCTCCCGTGGGTCTGGAGGGAGCTGCTCTGGAGCGGATGCTGACCGAGGTCATCGAGCAATCCAGCTCGGACTCGGAAGAACCCAAGCAGAATGAAGACCTTGCAGCCATGCGGACGCGCATTGCCGCCTCCATCGCCTGCCATTCGGCGATCAAGATCAATACGCCCCTTGACCCCGTTCGAATGGAGTGGTTACTGTTGGAATTAGCAAAAACTAGCCATCCAACCAGCTGCCCGCATGGACGTCCAATAGCTTTGCTGTATTCTTGGAAGGAGATCCAGCGGGCCTTCCATCGAATCTAGAACAGGTGGAAGGTGGCAGCCCTCCTCTTAGGGGACAGGTCCGCCCGGCGCAAATCGCCAGCCTGGAAGCGAGGTTTTTCTTTGACATCGGAACAATTGGAAGCATCGCGCGCCGAAAGGATGCGCCAGAACGGGCACGGGGCACTTACCCTTGAGGACGCCCGTACGTGGATTGAGGAGACAGGTTTGTGTCTCTTTCTACCTCGGCGACAATTTGGCTCTTCGGTCGCGCCGTCGTTTGTCGAGGCCGTAGCCGGCCGCAGCGACGCCACTCCCGACCACAGCCACATCGCAGCCGCTGAAGCGTTGCTGGTGCGGCTGGAACTGGACGATGTGGCCGTGCGCCTGAACCTGCTGGGACAGCCGGGCGAACAGCCCGACTTTGTCGTCGCCAGCTGGGTTCTGCCCTACGTGTATGCTTTGCGCGGCGACCGCGACTGGCGTCGCAGCCCCCAATTGACCGGTTCCCGCCAGGTTTCTCCGCTGGCCATCCAGGCTTACAAACTGCTGGAGGCGGGCGACACCACCATTTCCAATCTGACCCATACGCTGGGCCGCGAAGTCACGGAAACCGCTGTTCTGCGCGCCATCACCGAACTCTGGCAGCAACTGCGCATCATCCCGGTTGTCTCCGCGCCCGGTGAGGCTGCGGAGTGGCAACTGCTCCGCCAGCGCTATCAGAAAGCCATTGCCGAAGGCGCTTCCACCTCGCAGGTGACGGCCATCTCGGTTCTTGCTTCCATTTACCTGCAGGCGGTCATCGCCGCCAGCATGGAAGACGTCGAGGTCTTCCTCGCTCCCCTCACGGCCCGCAGCAAGGTGCGCGAAGTCCTGCGCGGCCTGGTTGCCACCCGCCAGGTCCACACCATCTCGCTGGGCCATTCACCGCACTTCTATGTTGCCGGCACGCTGCCGGAGTTCGATGTGGCGCCGACCAGCTACTCCAGTTCGTCCATGCCGGCCTCCGCTTACTTCATGCGCTCCTTCGACCGTGAAGAGGAGATTGCCGAGCCCGTGGTAGCGCAGCCCGTCGAACCCGTGGTTCCGGCCGCGCCGGTCCCGCCCGCACCGCGCAAGCCAGTCGAAACCCACGCACCTCGCGCCGTTCAAGCGCGCAAGCCGGCCGTCGGCGGAAAACCCTCCGCTGCCCGTCCTCATTTCAGCCGTCCTGCCGCGCACACCCGCGACCGCAAGCCGGCTCAAGGTTCCGCAGCCAGCCGCCCGGTCCGGCACACCAGTTCCGACTCCCGCCCCGCCGGTGCTCGTCCTGCCAATGGCGCACGTCCCTCGAACGGTGCACGTCCTTCCAGCAGCGCTCGTCCCGCTAACGGTGCACGCCCCTCCAGCGGCAGCCGGTCGAATGGCAACGGCAGAACTGCAGCCAGCCCCTCCAACGGCGCGCGTTCGTCCAAGTCGGCAGCGCCCGCCTGGGGTCAGCGTAACGGCCACTCCAACGGCGCCAAGTCCGCAGCCAAGCCCGGTGCTGGCAGCCGCAATAGCAGCGGCCTGACCCGCGGCGTCCGCAAGGACTCCCGCCCCGATTCCCGTACCGACGCACGGCCCGCCCGTACCGGCGCCAGCCGCAAGCCGGCGCTCACCGCCGGCACAAAGGCCGGAAACAGCAAACGGTTCGGCTTTACCGCCAGGCCCAAGCAGGAGACGAAAAAGCGCGGATGAGCACGGACGAAACCCCTTTGAGTTCCCTGGTATCTGCCCCGAAGATCATCGTCGCCATCGACGGCCCCGCCGGCGCGGGGAAGAGCACCATCGCCCAGCATCTGGCTCGCCATTTCGGCCTGCTCAACCTTGAGAGTGGCGCAATGTACCGCGCCTTCGGCCTCAAGGCACTGCGCGCGGGGCTGCCTTTGGACCAGACCGCCGCTCTGGAACATCTCGCCACCGAAACCACCATCCGCCTCGAACCCGGCAGCAACGAGAATCGCGTGCTGCTGGACGACGAGGACGTGACCGGCCTGATCCGCAATCCCGAGGTCAGCGACGCCGCCTCCCGCGTCAGCGTCTTTCCCGCCATTCGCGCCTGGATGGTCCGACTGCAGCAGCAGTTGGGCGCAGAGGGTGGCGTGGTCATGGAGGGCCGCGACATCGGTACCGTGGTTTTTCCCCACGCCGAAGTCAAAATCTTCCTGGACGCGGCTCCCGAAGTGCGTGGAATGCGCCGCTTCGACCAGATGGCCCCCAGGCCTGCCGCCGTGCAGCCTGAAGAGGTGATCCGCGACCTCCGCGCCCGCGACGAGCGGGACCGCAACCGCGTTGATTCGCCCCTCAAGCCCGCCGCCGACTCCGTTCTGCTGGATTCCACCAGTCTGACGCTGGACCAGACCGTTCGTGCCGCCGAAGCCATCGTGCAGGCCTGGCTCACCCGCTCGGCCCCCCGCCTCCAATAGGCCTTTCACCCGCCATGGTCCTACGCACGCCCTTCGCCACAAATCGCGCTGCTTCTACTCCCATGGCGGGTGGATCTATCTACCGAGCTAAAAAGTTATTTTCTATAGATATCTTTTCATCGCGCTGTTTACTTCCAGTCCGCTGCGTGACAGAATTGCCTCTAACATCTAAATGAATGCTTGCTCCGTATGTTATGCAACATGGGCACCCCGAGGGGGTGGTTGTTTCATTTGCTGTCCTTTCCCTCCATCTGTACGACGTTCGTCTCGACTAAACCAGGAGTTGGAGCCTGAGATGCTTATGCATTGCGACCACTGTGGCTCATCGGACTTTCGTACCTCGCAGTTGCGGTTTACCGACCTTGCACAGTTAATGCTTTTCAAACTGCCCGTGCGCTGCACCGCTTGCCGTGAACGTGCCTACGTTTTCCTGCCGGATTACTTCAGATTGCGCCGCGAGCACGTGGCACGTCGCCTTGCCCGCAGCAGGGGGTTCTGAGCATCTTGGACCGCCTACAGCGAAGACAGGGTGGATGTACCTCAAAGCAGGCTTGCGAGCGGCTCTTTCCTCCTCCGGGGTCCCCGGCGACAGGTCTTCGTCGCTGGGGTGGAAATAAAATCCACATCCAAGACTCTCTGTAAGAACACAGTTACTCTGGTCTCGGGTTGGCCTCCGCTCCGCATCCTGCACGTCCACGCCCCCTGCTGGCCTTGCACGACGTGGCTGGCTTACCCTTGAGTCGGCAGTAAGTGGTTACAGCAATTCACCCGCCCGCCGCCCAAATGCTATAGGCTCATACTGTATGGAGATTACCTGCCACCGTTGCCACCAAACCGTCCAGGCGGACAATTGCTATTGCCCGTTCTGCGGTTTGCCGCAACTGCTTTACGCGGCGGACGGCGCTGTGGCGCAAGCTCAGCCGGAGAAGTGGAATGAAGCTGTGCGCGATGCCGGCACAGTGGAGTGGAAGCCTGCCTTGCGCGCCGCCGTCTCCCTTGCCATCCCCGCCGGAATGCTCTGCTCCATGCTTTCTCCCCTGGGTATTCTGGGACTGTTTCTCATGGCTGCGGCCGGCGCGTGGGTGGTGGTGCTTTACACGCGCAGCCAGCGGCCTGCGTGGATCACCATTGGAGCGGGCGCTCGCATCGGCCTGGTGACCGGAGTGCTGGGCAGTTGGACCGCTGCCGCAACCACAGCCATCACCATGTTCGCCATGCGTTTCATCTTTCACAATGGCAAGTTCTTCGACGATTTCTGGCTGAACTTCGTGAATCAGCAGTTGAGCCAGCAATGGCAAACCATGGGAGTCGACGCACAGACCATCGTGCTGGCAAAAACCTGGTTGCTCTCTCCCGAGGGACGTGCCGGCTGGGTCCTTGGCGCCATGCTCCTCTTTATGGCGGGACTTCTGGCGTTTGCGGTAGCTGGCGGCGCTCTCGGTGCGCGCTTGCTGGCCCGCACCCGCCGGCCGGAAGTTTAATCTCGTTCCCAGGCCGGCCAGCCTTCCCCGCGCCCCGTTTTCAGCTCCGCTTCCTGCGCATTCTTTCGTCCCGCTTTTCCACTACTTGCTCCCAGGGCCAAAACACTCGTATCATCCTGCGAGAGATAATCAGCGAGAAATCATCCATGAGCGAAGAGCAAAGCAAACTTTCCTTGCGCACCAAGGGCCGGCTGATGTCGGCCTCGGAGATTGAGCGCACCCTCGTACGCCTGGCGCACGAAATTGTCGAAAAAAGCAATGGCAGCAAGGACCTGGCGCTGGTCGGCATCAAGCGCCGCGGCATCCCCCTGGCCGAGCGGTTGGGCCGGATGATCTCCGCCATCGAAAAACGCCCCATCGACACTGGCGTGCTCGACATCCAGTTTTACCGCGACGACCTGACCACCGCCGGCGCGCGCCCCATCGTCAAGGATGGCGCCATCGGCTTCGATATCGACGGCCGTGACGTCGTTCTCTGCGACGACGTCCTCTACACCGGCCGCACCGTGCGCGCCGCGCTCGACGCGCTCTTTGACCATGGCCGTCCGCGCCGCGTGCAACTGGCCGTGCTCATCGACCGCGGCCATCGCGAGTTGCCCATTGAGGCCACCTATGTAGGTCGCCGCGTCCCCACCAGCAGCCGCGAAATCATCGAAGTAAAATTCCAGGAAGTCGACAACGACGAGCAGGTGCTGCTGGTCGAGAGGGTCGACTAGCCCTTTGTTATCGTTCCACCGGAGCGCATCCCCGCGCACCGGCTTTCCGGAGCTTACCTCGCCCCGGCAAACTCTTTGAACCGGACCGGAGCCCGGTGCTCCGCTGGATCCGTATGAGCCAAGTCGCAATACCTGTTCGCCGCCAGCTTCAAACACCGCCCGTTGAAGCCTCGCCCTATCCCTACAATCCCGGCTCGCTGCTCTCCGTTCAGGACTTGAGCCCGGACGGCCTCAGCCACGTCCTGGCCCGCGCCACGGCCCTCGAAAACCAGGACCCGCTGGCGCGCGCCCGCATCCTGGCCAAGCGCCGTGTGGCTCTGCTCTTCTATGAGTCGTCCACGCGCACCCGCACCAGCTTCGAACTGGCCGCCAAAAGCCTGGGCGCCGACACCGCGCTCATCTCCAGTCTCTCTTCGAGCATCGAGAAGGGCGAGTCGCTGAAGGACACGGGCCTCACCCTGCGCGCCCTGGGAGCGGAAGCCATCATCCTGCGCCACAACTCCTCCGGCGCGGCCTGGCTGCTGGAAGAGGCGACCCGCTTGCCCATTCTGAACGCCGGCGACGGCATGCACGAGCACCCCACCCAGGCGCTGCTCGATCTGCGTACCATCCTGGCTCATCTTCGTCCCGGCATCGAGGCCGTCACCGCCGACACCCTGGCCGGCGTCACCGTCTCCATCGTCGGCGACATCCTGCACAGCCGCGTAGCCCGCTCCAACATGCTGCTGCTGCCCCGCCTGGGCGCGCGCGTGGTGCTCTGTGGACCCAAGGAGCTCCTGCCCGAGCTGGCCGCCAACGCGGGTCCCGGCGTTTCCATCGAGCGCAACCTCGAGGTAGCTCTCGCCCAATCCCAGGTCATCGTCATGTTGCGCATCCAGGCCGAGCGCCTGGCCGGCCTGCAGCTCGATCTGGAAGAGTACAAGGCGGCCTACCAGCTTACCGGCCAGCGGCTCGCCACCTTCGCCCCCTCCGCCGTGGTCCTGCACCCCGGCCCCATCATTCGCGGCCTTGAGCTCACCTCTGAAGTGGCAGACGGCCCCCAGTCCGCGATCCTCGAACAGGTACGCAACGGCGTCGCCATCCGCATGGCAGTTGTAGAACGGGCCCTCGTAGCCGCAGCACAGCAAGGAGGCCGCGCATGACGGCTCTGGTAATTCGCGGCGGTCAGCTCATTGACCCGGCCGCCGGCGTTGACGCTCTCAAAGACATTTTCCTCAAGGACGGCCGTGTAGTCGAGATCGCCGCCCCTGGCAAGCTGAAGGCCACCAACGGCGCTGAAGTGCTCGACGCTACCGGCCTCACCGTCGCCCCCGGCCTCATCGACATTCACGTCCACCTGCGCGAGCCCGGCCAGGCCTACAAGGAAACCATCGCGAGCGGCACGGCAGCGGCAGCCGCAGGCGGCTTCACCGCCGTAGCCGCCATGCCCAACACTCTCCCGGTCAACGACTCGCCGGAGACCACTCGCTGGATGCTGGCCCCCGAACGCGGCGCCAAAGTCCGCGTCTTTCCCATCGCCGCAGCCACCCGCGGTTCCAAGGGCGAGGCGCTCAACGACTACGCCGCCCTCAAAGCCGCCGGCGCCGTGGCCGTCACCGACGACGGCCGGCCCATTCTCAAGGACAGCATCATGCGCGAGGTTCTGGCCTCCGCCGCCCGCGTGGGCCTGAGCGTCATCCAGCACGCCGAAGACACGCGCCTCACCCAGGGCGCCAGCATGAACCTCGGCCCCATGTCCTTCAAGCTTGGATTACGCGGCATGCCGCCCGAGGCCGAGTCCGGCATGGTCGAGCGCGACATTCGCCTGATCACCGAACTGCGCGACGCCCGCGCCCACCTGCACGTGGCCCATGTCTCCACTGCCGCCGCCGTGGCTGCCGTGCGCCAGGCCCGGCGCAGCGGCCTGCGCGTCACCTGCGAGGTCGCGCCGCACCATTTCCTGCTCACTGAAGAGCACGTGGGCCTCTACAACACCAATGCCAAGATGAACCCGCCCCTGCGTTCCGCCGCTGACCGGGACGCCATGATCGACGCCATACTGGACGGCGTAGTGGACGCCATCGCCACCGACCATGCCCCGCACGCTCTGCACGAGAAGGAAGTGGAGTTCGAGAACGCCCCCAACGGCATCACCGGTCTCGAGACCGCCCTGGGCCTCTCGCTGCGCTGGCTGCACAAGGAGTGGAAGCTGCCCCTGGGCCGCGTCCTCAGCCTGATGAGCGCCCAGCCCGCAGCTCTCCTGGGCATGAAGGGCCGCGGCACGCTCACTGTTGGCAGCTTTGCCGACGTGGTGGTCTTCGACCCCAAGGCCGAGTGGACCTACCGCGCCGCCGACAGCAAGTCGAAGTCCCGCAACAGCCCCTTCGACGGCTGGACCCTCCAAGGAAAAATCCGCTGGACCATCAGCGAAGGCCGCATCGCGTATTCGAATCTAGCTTAGTTTTACAGTGATCAATCGAGGTTTCCAGAAGGAGCACGGGCCTTCATCAGGCCGCGGAAACCTCGATTCTGGAGGGATGCGGGGGTTTTTAACCCCCGCATAAAACCAGCTTAACCAGCGCGGCTTTAGCCGCGGAAGGATGTTTTTCGCCGGCTTCCCTCCGAGGCCGGCCTTCTCCGCAACCCCTTCATCCCTCCGCAGCTCTCCAGATCCCGTTCTTCGCAAATTTGGCCCGCCAATTGCATCAATCCAGGTACAGCCTCTGCAAGGGTGACCAGAATCCTGGAACTAACCCGCCCCCTGCATGCGCTGCCGGCACGATCGAGGTGTACGTCAAAGGAGACCGGGTATGCATCCACGCCGAATCCAGTTCGATCCAAACGCCGAGTTGAACGCTCTCTACGCCGCCGCCCGGGCAGAAGCCAAAAAGGAAGCCGAGCGCACCCGAAAGAAGCTGCGCACCTTCGCCATGGCCCTGGCCAGCGAATACAGCGACGAGGGAGCCTGTGTCGTAAGTCTGGCCGGGGACGACTCGCCGCAGCACCAGCCGAATCGCCAGAGCCAGGACGATGGGAAGCAGCAGAGCGACGCAGCCAAATCGGAGAGCGCTGGCACCTCTTCTTCGTACTGGGCCTAACCCCCAGACAATCCGGCCAGCCTGCTCCGTGGCACGCCTCTTCAGTCGCTGAAGCTGGGCAAATAGTGCCGGTGCCAACCCGGCAAATCTTGCCTGCTTTCGTTGTATTCTTCTTGCGACGGCTGCCCGACGCAGCTACTGCGAGGAGCCTGGATGAATGAGAAATACGATTTCAGCCAAGGGGAACGGGGCAGAATTGCCGCTCCGGAGCCGGAGCCACGCGGCAAGACGCGGATCACGATTCAACTGGATGAAGACCTGGTGGATTACTTTCTGAAAGAGGCCGAGGCCTCAGGCGGAGCCACGGATTACCAGACACTCATCAACGAGGCCCTGCGGCAGCACGTGGAAGGCAAAGCCCCGAGGCTCGAAGATACACTGCGGCGGATTGTTCGGGAAGAGATGCGGGCGGCGAGCTAGGCTGAGTGAACTTCAGCTCTGACTATGCCGCCTTCTTGATTCGCATCGTGACTCGCAAGCCGGCGGCAGCGGCCATTTTGACCAGAAGATCCAGGCTGAAGAGGTCGATTTTGCCGTGGATGAGATTCGAGATGCGCGGCTGCGTGACGCCGAAGACCCCGGCGGCCTGCGCCTGGGTCAGGCCCTGGCTCTTGATGTGGCGCGTCAGGGCCAGCATGAGCGAGGAGCGAAGCTTGAGGTTCTCCGCTTGCACCGGGTTGGGTTCGATGGCGTCCCATACGCTCGCGTAGGCCTTGGTCTTCGTCATTTCGCAATCTCCCGCGCCAGTTCCTTGTAGTGCCGCTTCGCCAGTTCGATGAATTTGCGGGGCTCTCCATAAGGCCAATACACATAATTACGCATAATCTCGATTGCCGAATTCAAGGGCCGAGGTTGGCGCGACCCAGGGTTTAGGGGGCGAGCCGAATGCGGCCGGTTGGGGACTGTAACTAGGATAACGGAGGGCTTCCCGTCTCATTCCCGCTATGACGTAGGAGTGGGGGAATCTGAGAGGGGGCATCGGGCTGCTTGAAGATCGCCCGTTCGTGAGCAAGTGTCAAGAGTTCTTTGAGGGGCTCCGGAGAAGGTTTGTAGATTGCGGAGTATGTAGTCCCCAAGTAGTCTTCACAGGTGAATTCCATGGTGTATTGAAGAGATTTGATTTGTTGAGATCGATCACCCTGAAGTGTGAATAGAAGCCGACCACTGGCCACTCCTCCGCGCTCAATCGAATTCTCCGCTGTCTTTGCGTTGAGAAGGTCCCGATTTTCAAGAGTTAATTCCTCTTCTCCTATATTCAATTTGTATGTTCCACGCAGCCAGAGAGGCACCATTATCTCCGTGGTCCCTGAAATTATGTAAGTAGCGTTCCAGTTAGCAGTTACGGATGAATGGCCTCGGTTGAGGATTCTGGCCATCGGGAAAAAGAGAGTCAGGTCTTTCTTTTCATCGTATTTCCACAGTAGAATGCCAATATCAAAAAGGAAATATGGATTTAGTTCTGACAGTTTCTCTTGCAAACTTAGCAGCTTTCCATGCTCATCTAGCCATGCACCGAAGGCCGCAATAAGAAAAAAGATCACGGCCAAAGTTGCCGATCCGGATAGGGTCCAAGCGTTGCTCTTGTTTCCGATGGCTGCCCAAAGGCTGAGAACGGTAAATGCGGCACAACTCATGAGAGCCCACCACTTTTTGCTCAATGCAGCAGCGAACATTCTGAATGCATCCATGCCGGCAATGCTCTAGCTGGACACTGCCTCATGTCAAGACCGGAATCCCCTTCGAATTAGGCAAGGCTCCAGACACGCGCAAACGCGGACCTTGCGGTCCGCGTTCGTGTTCGATCCGAATTGTTGTTGGTTTTTGCGGCGCGGCTGAAGCCGTGACCTGTCAAAGCTACGATGAGGGAACCGAGCTACACCTTGGCTAACACCTCGCCGGTCAGCCGCTCCTTAAGAAGCTCCTCGCCGTGAGCCAGGAACTCGGACAGCGGAATCTTGCCTGCATCCACTTCCGCAAGGAGCGCCCTCTGCGCCTGGTACTCGCGGTTCACGATGCCGGCCTTCGATTGCAACATCCTCCACGCCTTCCGGCGCTCCACGCAGAACATCACTAACTGACGGCTAAGTGCGCGGTACTGCGTTTTGCCGCCCTCTTCGTACGTGATATAGACGCCAAAGTCGGGGATGAAGGCGCGGTGGGCCGGGTTCAGGTAATGGCGGTAGACCGCGTCCTGCTGCGTGATGCGGACCAGCATGTTATCGAGCGGGATAAGTTTGGCGGCCGCTTCCGGCTTGAGCTTCTTCAAGTGGTTGCGGAAGCGCGCTTCCGTGGTGCACCAGTGAGCCACGGTGTAACGCGAGGTCTCACCGGTGACCTTGTTCTTGGTTTCGTACCAATCCAAATCGATAGACGGGTTGCCCTTGAGGTCGAGAGCTTCCTGATAGGTCTCGCCCAAGCGGGGGTTAAACACAAACTCCGGCACGCCGCGGGAGTCGCGCACTCTTTGCGCCTGGAAGAGAGCCATGTCGTCGGCGACGCCGTGCTCCGGCTGGCAGGTGGTGAAGGCCTGCAAGAACATGGTGCCGCGATACTCGAGGCCGTCCAGAATGGCCCTGTAGAGCTTCGGCGCGTTGGCCATCGAAACCTGCGCCACAAAGGGCGAACCGTGCCCCGCGAGGAAAGTCTCGGCCACCGTCTTCTTCTCCGTGTTCTTGCCCTGTGTGGCGGAGCCGAAGGTGTTCATGTCGCCGCCGCCCAGCATGGGCGTGGAGTCGGAGTTCTGCCCGCCGGTGTTGGAGTAGACCTGCGTGTCCAGCATCAGTACCTTGACGTTGGGCCGGTTCTGCAGGACAACCTTCGACGTGTTCTGGTAGCCGATGTCGCCGATGCCGCCGTCGCCGCCAACCACCCACACCTTGGGCAGTTCGGCAATTTCCTGATCGCTCATCAGGGCGTCGGTGAAGTGGCTCAGGTGGTAATACTCCTCCTCGTCGATGACGCTGGCACTGCCGCCATCCGACGATGCTCCGTCGGCTGCCGTGTCGGCGTTGCGCGTGAGCAGGATGTCGGCCAGCCGCTCGGGAATGACGGAGCGGCGAGCATGATCCACGATGAAGCTCTCGCCCATCAGCCAGCCTACGGTCACGCCGTCCTGAAACAGCGAGTTCATCCACGGGTACGGATGTGGGTTATTGGGCGCTGTGGACCCGTACACGGTGTTGCAGCCGGTGTGGGCAGCCATGGCCATCACGCTCATGCCGTTGGCCAGGCGGCCGTCCACGGGCTGCAGGTTCTTGTGGTTGAAGGCCTCGGTCAGCAGCACCGCGGCGATAGCCTCCACCAACTGTGCGTCTGTGATCAGGCCATGTTCCGCCTCGTAGGCTGCAATGCGGGCCTTGGTGTCCTTGTCGTCTTCGCCACCCAGGCCGAGGATGAGGTGTGCAATGGCCTGTCGGAGTAGCGCGTACTCGGCCGGGCTCGCGGATTGCAAAGCGGCCAGCTTGGCAGCGCCTTCTTTCTCGAGCTCGCCTGCCTTGGCCAGGAAGCGGTCGCTCTTGGCGTGGTAGATGGGCCGCATGTAGGCCTCGGTAACTGCGGCAATGGAGCGCAGAACGCTCTTCTCGCCGCAGCCCGCGCAGGCGCCGTCGCCAGCCACCAGCGCGTCATACGTGGAGCGCACCATGAGCATGTTGCGCAGCGTCGCCGTCTTGGAGTCGACCGGGTTGGAGGCGTTGTAAAGGCCAAGATACTTCTGCGACGTGTCGGGCAGAAGGTCCAGGAAGGCGGTGCCGGTCATGTGCTCGGCGTTGACCACTTCGGTTTCGGCCACCATCTTCAGCGCCTGGTGATCGCCGCAGGCCGTCACGCACGCGGCGCAACCCTTGCAGAGATCGGAGACAAAGATGGAGAAGATGCCGCCCGAGCCGGGGGCCTTGCGTTCCGGCGAGGAGAAGATGGCGTTCACCTTCTGGTAGGCCATGGGAACCTTGGCCAGAATGGCGAAGAACTGCTCCTTGGACTTGGCGGTGAAGCCTTCCACGGATTCGGTGACTTCGCGCAGGATGGTGGGCAGCGGCGTGCCGGTTTTGATTTCAGCCAACATGCGCTGGCGGGCTTGCTTTTCGATCTCCGGAAGAGCGCTGAGGAGCTTGACGCGGTCGGCCGGGTCGGCAACGTAGAACTTGACGGCCGTCGAAAGCAGCGTGCCCAGGTCCTGCGAGGTGTTGGGCAGCGCGGTGTCCGGGCAGACGGAGATGCACTCCATGCATTGTGTGCAGTTTTCCGCGATGTAGAGCGGGGTTTCGCGGCGGGCGACGTACTTTGAGGCGGTGTCGCCGGTGGCTGCGGCAATCATGCCGATGGCCGCCAGAGGCGAAGCCGGCTGGTTGTAGCCGAAGTTGGAGCGGAACTCCGTGTCGAATGCGGCCAGCGTATCGATAGGCGCGCGCTGTGCCTGGCCGGCGGGCAACGGAGTAGAACGGCAGCCGCTGCCGCAGGAGGAGCCTTCAGCGCCCACGGGAACCGCTTCAAAGATGGGCAGCAGCGCCTGTCCGCGCAGGGAAGAGTGGTCGGCGGCAGCAAGCGCGCCAATCTCGATCTCGTGGACCTGGTCGAAGCCCTGGAGCATGACTTCCATGTTGGACTGGACCACAGCCTCGCCCAGCTTGCCAAACTTCTTCACGTATTGCTTGTGGACCACGTCGCGGAACTGCTCCTGGGTGATGCCGAACTCCTTCAGCAGCGTGCTGACGGCGAAGAAGGCACCGAGGAAGGCGTTGCCCTGCATACGGAGCTGGAGGTCACCGCGGTCGGTAGCCTTTTTGGCGATTTCAAAGCCGGGAAGGGTGAAGACGCGAATGTTCTTCTCGATAATCTGCTTGCGCGCCCAGACGGGAAGCTGCTCCCATGCGTGCTGGCCGGTCTGATCGGACTCCCAGATCAGGCTGCCACCCTCGGCCATGCCGTCCAGAGGGTTGGTATGGGTGAAGGCCTTGGGGTCGCAACAGAGGACCACCGTCACGTGGCGCAAGTCGCAGTTGACGCGGATACGATCCTTGGCTGCCACCATGAAGTAGCTGGTGGGCGCGCCCTTCTTCTCCGAGCCGTACTTGGGATTGGCGCTGACGTGGATCACTTCCTTGGGATTGCCGAAATCGTCCTGGAGACCGTCGCGCTCGTAGATGAGGTCATTCAAATCGCCAAGGATGGCGCCCAGGTTCTTGCCGGTGGTGATGGCGCCCCAGCCGCCGATGGAGTGGAACCGTACAGCTACCGCGCCCTCGGGCAGCAGGGACGGAGTCTCGTCTCCAACCACCGCGTAGGGATGCTCGATGCCAAGCACGAAGAAGTTGACGCCATCGGAAGCCTTCTTGCCGTCCTTGCGGGCGCGTGTACCGGAGGCGTACTCATAGGCGCCGATGATGTGCTCGGGACGGAAGTCGCGGGAACCGAGCCCGTACGAGCCGGAAAAGATGTGGGGAACTTCGGCCAGCGTGAGAGCGGGCAGGCCCTCCGCAGCCGGACGGTCGTCGGTCTGGATCGCCTTCGAGAGAGCGGTGCGGATGTCGCGGCCCAGCGGATTGTCGCCAGCCAGGGCTTCGTCCGTGCGCTCCAGGATGATGACGTTTTTCTTGCCCTTCAGGGCGGCTACGATTGCGGCTTCCGGGAAGGGGCGAATCACGTTGACGTGGATGGAGCCAACGGAAGCTCCGCGGGTTTCGCGCAGGTAATCGACCGCGGCCTCAATGTTTTCGGCAGCGGAACCGAGGGAGACGAAGACCGTCTCCGCGTCGTCGGTCTTGTACTTGCTGATGAGCCCGTAACGGCGGCCGGTCAGCTCGGCGAACTGCTCGTAGGCTTCCTCGAGGAACTGCAGAATGGGCTCGGCGAAGTTGTTGCGCCGGGCAACGATGCCATTCATGTAGTGTTCCTGGTTCTGCACGGGGCCGAGCAGGATGGGATTGGCCAGGTCCATCATCTTGGGAACGCGGCGGCGGGTGGGTCCGAAGAGCGTGCGCTGCGCCTCGGTGGGACAGTCGATGATGTCGTCCGGTGCGCCCAGGTACTCGCGGATCAGCCCGGACTCGTGCTTGTAGAAGGTGCGCTCCAGGTGGCTGGTCAGGAAGCCATCCATGATGTTCATGCCGGGCGTGAGCGAGAGTTCGGTGACGCGGCGCAGAATCAGGGCCTGGTCGGCGGCCTGCTGCGCATCCTTGCCGAAAAGCATGATCCAGCCCGTGTCGAGCGCGGCGTAGATGTCGTCGTGGCCGCAATGGACGTTGAGGGCGTGCTTGGTCAGCGCGCGTGCGCCCACCTCAATCACCATGGTGGAGGCTTTGCCCGGCGCGTGATAGTACTGCTCAACGCCGTAGACCACGCCCTGGCCGGATGTGAAGTTCACCACCCGCTTGCCGCAGACGGAGTGCGCAATCGCGCCGCCCTGGGCCGCGTGCTCCCCTTCGGTCTCGATGGCGATGGTGTTTTGCCCAAAGACGTTTAAATGGCCCTCTGCATAAGCCTGCTGGAAGAGCTCGCCACCCTCGGTAGAAGGCGTGATGGGATAAAAGACGCCGGCGTCGGCAATGCGCGTCTCGGTGTGGTAAGAGACCAACTGATTTCCGTTCGCAGTGACACGAATGCCGGGATAACGAGCAGCAACCTTCATGAAATGACCTCCGTCGATCGAAACCCTGTTCAGACCATCGCGGTGCCAGCAATGCTGGGTGCAACCCCCTGGGGCAGGCGAGGTCTGTCGAAAAAAAGAACGCGCAACAGTACTTGCGAATTTGGACTTGCCTTACCTAGATAGACGCAGGCCCTGGCGCAAACGATGCGAATTGGGGGAAACCAGAGCTGAATCCGTGCATACCAGGGCAGGGAAAGACCGTGGCCGCGTGCAAATGCCGTAGCAAGTGTAAAGGCCCAGATGGACAACAGGGAACCCAAGGGGGGGCGCACCTGTAAATCTGGCCTGGAATTCAGTATGCACCCAGCGGCATGAGACGATGTCCCACAAGGTGAGACAAAGAGAAGGTTTCCAATCGCGACCTTAGCGGTCCGGTTTCAATAAACGCCAGCCAGTCAACTCCTTCGCCTGTCGAGTCTGCAAGTTAGCTGCTGTGCGGAGCGCCTGGGGACAGTAGCTAACTTGCAGTAGGGAGCACCGATGGGTGCGCATAATTTTCTCTCCTGACCGTTCCTCGTTCGACCCCAACCCGTAAGGCGCATTCCCGCAGTAACCAGCCGCCACAACCAAATCCGCAACAAATTACGGATTGAAGGGCCGGGACTTCCGCCATCGCGTAGTATTTTTGGGGCGACTTGTTGCCGGTTTTCCAGTCGCCAAATTGAAATGCCGAACGCCCGATTGGGGCGCAGCGGCTGCAACCCTTGCCAACACTTCAGGAGCCCTGCCGCCTACGGCCCTCAGCCCGGTCAATTGCCGGGCCGGCCCACCGGCAGGGAAGATCCGCTACCGTGGACCAAAAAGCTCAATTCAAGCACACAACCCGAATCGCGCGGCGAATCCTGCATTAGCTCACCGCGCACATCAGGAGATCGATGAAACACCCAATATTTGCAAGACTCGCTCTTTTCGCCCTTGCCGTTCTGGCGTTTTCGCCATTGGGCTGGGCGCAATCGAAGGTAGCCGGCGACTGGGCCGGCATTCTGAGCGTAAGCGGCTCGCAGATGCACATCGCCCTGCACATTTTTGACGGCAAGGACGGCAGCCTGACCGCGACCGCGGACAATATCGACCAGGGCCAATACGCCATTCCGGCCACCTTCACTACATTTAAGGACTCCAAGCTCACCTTCTCTGTCGACAGCCTTCAAGTGATGTTTGAGGGCGTGCTCAACAAGGAGGGATCGGAGATCGACGGCAAGGTGATGCAGCAGGGGCAGTCGATCGAGATGGAGCTGAAGCTGCAGCGCCTCTCGGCGCAGTCCGGAGCGTTTTCCGCCGTCATCGGCCGCCTCTCCGGGATGCACGAGTTGCCCGACGGCCTCTGGAAGATCCACCCCGGCGACCTGGCCCACGGCGAGCGGGTCAACCTGGATGAGAGTGATTGGAAGCCGGTCCCCACGGACGGCAAACTCGGCGCAGACTCGGTCTGGTTTCGCCAGACCTACCAGATCCCGGAGACGCTCAAGGGCTACAACCTGACCGGCGCGCGCGTCTGGTTCCAACTCCACATCGACGCGAAGAACTCCCACGTCACGGAGATCATCTACGTCAACGGCAAGCGTGCGGTCATGAGCGAAGACCCGGAGCCGATGCCGCTGTTCGAAGACGCCAAGCCCGGCGACAAGGTAACGGTGGCCGTGAAGGTCCTGGCCACTCCCGACGAGAAGACCTTCCAGGGCGTCACCCTGCGCATCGACTTCCCCGACAAGGCTCTCAGCCCCGAAGACCTGCGCCAGGAGATTCTCTCCGCCAGGCAGTTGCTTCCCTCTCTCGCGCCCGGCGATACGGCGTCCCAGGCGGCGTTCGACGCGGCCGTAAGCGCCATCGACCTCAAGGCGCTCGACGCGCATGACCAGGCCAAATTCGAAGCCAGCCTGAAGGACGCGCAGTCCAAGCTGGAAGTCCTCAAGCCGCTGATGAAGCAGAACACCGTCATCTTCAACGGTCAGTCGCACATCGACGCAGCCTGGCTCTGGCCCTGGACGGAAACCGTCGACGTGGTGCGCCGCACCTTCGGCACTTCTCTCCAACTCATGCGCGAGTACCCCACCTACACCTTCACCCAGTCCTCTGCGGCATACAACGAGTGGATGGCCCAGAAGTATCCCTCCATGAACGCCGAAATCGCCAAGCGCATCAAGGAAGGCCGCTGGGAAGTGGTCGGCGGCATGTGGGTCGAGCCTGACCTGAACCTTCCCGACGGCGAGTCGCTGGTCCGCCAGTTGCTGGTGGGCAAGCGCTGGTTCAAGCAGGCTTACGGCACAGACGTGCGCATCGGCTGGAACCCGGATTCCTTCGGCTTCAGTTGGCAGTTGCCGCAAATCTACAAGAAGAGCGGCGTGGACTACTTCCTGACCACCAAGCTCAGCTGGAACGATACCAACACCTTCCCGCTCTCGCTCTTCTGGTGGCAGTCGCCCGACGGCTCCAAGGTCCTCACCTACTTCGGCAACTTCAATTCGGATCTGAATCCAGCCGGCCCCAGCGACAAACTGGCCGAGCTCCGCACCAACGCCCCCGGCTCCACCGACGCTCTCTATCTCTATGGAGTCGGCGACCACGGCGGCGGTCCCACCCGCTCCACCTTCGAAGAAGGTCTCCACTGGGCCGATCCCTCGCGTGTGGTTCCCAACTTCGAGTTCGGCTCCGCGCAGTCCTACTTCTCCAAGGTGGAAAAGCAGATTGCTCCGGAGAGCCCCACCTGGGACTACGCCTCCATCGCCAAGGGCTACACCAAGCCCACTGCGGTTGCCGGTAAAGTGGTTATTCCCACCTGGAACAGCGAGCTTTATCTCGAATTCCACCGCGGCATCTTTACCACCCAGGCCAACCAGAAGCGCAACATCCGCCAGAGCGAAGAGGAACTGCTGAACGCTGAGAAGTTCTCCTCGATTGCCTGGCTTTATGGATCGAAATATCCCGGCGCTGAACTCACCGAAGACTGGAAGAAGGCTCTCTTCAACCAGTTCCATGACTTGGCTCCCGGCTCCGGCATCGGCGTCATCTACAAGGACGCCCAGAAGGACTTCGACGTCGTCCGCTGGTCCACCAACGAGATCGAGTTCGGCGCGCTGGCCGCGGTTGCGGAGAAGGTCGACACCAACGCCAAGCCGGCCGGTGCGGTTGTCCCGGTGGTCCTCTTCAACCCGCTTGGCTGGACGCGTTCCGGCGAAGTCACGGTCAAGGTGCAATTGCCGCAAGCCGTGGCTGCCAATACAACCGTGCTGCCAGTCATCGATCCTGCGCAGGCCCATTCTCCGCTTCAGGCGGAGGTTGTTTCCAACGATCCGCAAACCGGCACCGTCGAACTGCGCTTCGAGCCGTCGGATGTCCCCGCGCTCGGCTACAAAGTCCTTTACGTTGCGCCGGGAGCCGCAAACCACCCGCAGCATCAGCCCACCCTTTCCGTCAGCCAGCAGTCCGGAAGCATCCGGATGGAAAACGCCAACGTTCGCGTGGCTGTCGACGCCAAGACCGGCTGCATCACCAGCCTCTTCGACAAGAAAGCAAACTTCGAAGCTCTGGCCAAGGGAGCCTGCGGCAACCAGCTGCAGCTCTTCAAGGACAAGCCCAAGGAGTACGACGCCTGGAACATCGATCCCGGCACGCTCGATGTAGCGCCGGCCCTGATCGACCAGGCCGACTCGGTCGAACAGCTCAATGCCAAGGATGGAATCACGGGCATTCGGGTCACTCGCCACTGGCAGGGCTCGAAGTTCGTGCAGACCATCACTCTCGCACCGGCCTCCGACAAGGTCGATATCGACAACGACATCGACTGGCACGAAACCCACATCCTGCTGAAGACGGCGTTCCCCTTGGCGGCGACCAGCGATTTCGCCACCTACGAAATCCCTTACGGCACCATCGACCGCCCCACCACTCGCAACAACAGTTGGGAAAAGGCGAAGTTTGAGGTTCCGGCCTTGCGCTGGGCCGATCTCTCCGGCAAAGGCGCAGACGGCAAGGTGCATGGCCTGAGCATTCTCAACCAATCCAAGTACGGCTACGACGCGGCCGGCAGCGTGTTGCGTCTTACGCTTCTGCGCTCGCCCATCGATCCCGATCCCGAGGCCGACCGTGGGCATCATCACTTCCACTTCGCTCTGTATCCGCACGCAGGAACCTGGAAAGAAGCGCTCACCATCCGCCACGGCTGGGAGTATAACTACCCCCTCACGGCGGTCGTCACCGCGGCTCACCCCGGTTCTCTGCCTGCCAGCCACTCCTTTGCTTCCGTCGCGCCGGAGAACGTGATTCTCTCCGCCGTCAAGAAGGCCGAGGATACCAACAGCCTCATCTTTCGCATGTATGAATGGGCGGGCAAGGATGCGACGGTCGAGCTGCACGTGCCCGCTGGAGCCACCGCCGCCACCGTCACCAACCTGATGGAAGCCCCCGAAGGCTCTGCGCTGCCGGTCTCCGGCAACGTGGTCAAGGCCCCCATCCACCCCTACGAAATTCTGACCATTCGCGTGGATTACCCCACCGCCGGCCCGAAGCAGTAGGCAATACCGTACGACCAGTGCGGGGCTTCCCATTGGGGAGCCCCGCACTTTTTGGTACTCTACCGCTCAAGGAGTGCGCGCCATGAACCTCTCTTCCCCGGTCTTTGTCATCGCCCTGATTGTTGTTCTCTTCGTCGCCGGCATTCTCTTTGCCACCAGTAGCAAGGAAGACGGCTCCTCCACGCATTGAAGCGCCGCGAAAAACTCCAGCTTCGCAGGCAATCCAATTCCCTCCCATGCCCGTCGCGTCCCGCGCCTGAAGTCTTGGCAACCATACGCTCCCACTCGCCCAATCGCTGTCAAAACCATCGCAATCGCTGTCATCCTGACGCGCAGCGGAAGGATCTGCAGTTGTCTTACATGCATTTCTTCGATCCACCACCCTGGGGGTAACCAGCCAGCTCTCAGTCGATCCAGTCATGCCTCAGATCGGCCCACTTTGCATTGGCGGTCTCGATTCGTGCAGCCTTCTTCGCTTGTCTCTTCCTTTATAGGGCTGAACAACGGCGGTATCATGGCCGTGGATCGACCACGCGATTCGTTGATCTCCAAGATTGAACCGGTACGAGCACCGATGGGGGAGGGGCGGACTCAATGAAGACATCATGGCAAACGGAAGCAGATCGTATCGTGTGCCGATGGTCTGAAGCGGGGAAGCACGTCCAGTACAACCCACTCTGGCTTCAAGATGTCTCACGAAGCATTGATACGCGTATTCCAACGGCGGTCCCAGATTTCACCACCCACAGCCTGCTGGGTTCAGGTGAGTGGTTCGTTCCTTGGAATGCCCGTTGGAGTGTGCCGGGGAAGTCAATCAATTAGAGCCGCGTGCCCCATCCTCCCCTCACGCTTTCGGCATGGACGCGCCTGCTCGGTCCCTTACGTGGCCGCTTGGCGGCGTTGAATGTGGGCAACAGCGATTGCAGATCATTACCGTCCGTGCGCGCACAATAAAAACATGCGGCTCATCCCGGTCCCCGAGTTGGAAGACCGGGATGAGCTCGGAACCCTAGACCCCCCACCCCCCCCGGGGGGCGTTCTCTTTTCTTTCGCTTTTGCTGAAAGCTCGCGAGTGTATCGTGTTTATTTTCTATTGCTTGACGGAGCGCAATCACGTTGAAACGTTGAGAATGAACCGTTTTTACGTTTTATAAGTCCTATAGAATCAACACGGACTTGACCCGAAAATAGTCGAAACATCGGCCATTTCTCCCGATTTCTGGTCATCCCTCTTCCTTTTCCTTGTCGTTCTACTTGTCCTTTGTCTTGTCTGCAATTTTGGCTGGCAGTGCAGTTGCAAGGCCCGCCGCAAGCGGTGGTGCCGGCTTTGCCGCTGGCGGCATGCGGCGGCTCTGATTCGCGGAACCTTTGTTGCGATGCAGGCGTATAAAGAGGCGAGAGGGCGAATGCCATGGTGGGTAGAGCGATAGTTTGGGTCGCCGCGTTGGGGCTGGCGGCCGGGCTGGCTGGATGCAGAGTCCATGTGGACAAGGGCTCCAACGGCGAAGACAAAACCGTGCAGGTGGACACGCCCTTCGGCGGCGTCCATGTGAACACCGACCAGACCACCGCTGCGGACCTGGGGATGACTGTCTATCCAGGCGCGGAAGCTGTCAAGGCCGACGAGAAGCACAAGTCGGCGGACGTGCATCTCGGCTTTGGCGAGTGGGAGTTGCGCGTGCGGGCCGTCACCTACGAAAGCGCTGATTCCGAAGACAAGGTCAGAGACTTCTACAAGAAGACGCTCGGCCGCTACGGGGATGTGATCGTTTGCCAGGGCAAGGTTCCAGTGGGCACTCCGTCGGTGACCTCTGAAGGGCTCACCTGCGCCGACAACGGCAAGAACGCCAACGTGAAGATTGACCGCGGCGACTACGGCACCGGCGAAAATAGCCTGGAATTGAAGGCCGGTTCCAAGCGGCACCAGCACATTGTGGGCTTTGAGGACACAAAGGACAGCAAGACGCGGTTTGTTCTGGTGGCGCTGGATCTGCCGGCGGACGTCGGTGGGGACTCGAAGAAACGCGACTAGCGCCTGGACTTCGCAATGCGCTCATCGGAATGGAGCCGCGTGCGAGCGTAATTGCCCGCAGAATAGCCGGTCTGGAGACCGGCGCTTCCGCGCCATATATTCCGTGATCGCGCGGTCTCGTCACACCGCGCGATGACGATGACTGGGCGTTCTCTTTCTTCCTCACTCAACAATATTCATCTGCCGCCGTTGCCATTCCTGGTACGTGACGAGGTCCTCGAAGAACGACCCGCTGCCTTTTCACGGGCTCGGAATAGGCTGGTCAATTTAGACTAAAGTCACTTTCAGGTTCAGCATTCTGCTGGATCTTTCAAGCGATAAGAGTCACGAGGAAAGATACATGGGCAGCGGCGTGCAGCCAATTCTAAGAATACCCCTGATTCTGCTGGCAATGGCCAATCTGACGCTTCTGGGCATGCGGCTTTGGCCCTGGCAGGATGTGGTGAATCTGCCCGGCAACGGGACGGTCGGGATCGATCCAGCGGTATGTCTGGTGGCATATATCGGCTTCATCTATATGATCGGGAGCACCCGGCAGGAACACACCAGGCAAGCCCTGGGAACAGGCACCTTGTTGGGTTTGTTGGGCGGGGCCGTTCTGGTGGGAGAGATTCTGTTGAGGGCTCAGGCGGCCAGCCAGGATTCGATTCCGCCGGCTCTGTGGACAAGAGGCCCGATGGTGGCGGCGGTTCTGCTCTGGGGCATTGCGGGCTTTCGTGCGGGGCGGGCGACGGGAAACATCGTCATTGGCATATTGACCGGGACCTGGAGCGCCATGGTGAGCTGCCTGATCGCCGCAACGGCCGTTTTGGCCGAAATGTATTTGGCTGGCCCTCCGCCGGTCTCGCAGGACCCCTGGAAACAGTATGAGGGCCTCGCGATCGGCAACACTGCCACCCAGGCATTGGTCCATTCGCTGAATTCAACCACCGCATTCCTGGTGGTCGGTCCACTGGTGGGAGCAGCAGTCGGCTTCCTGCTGTCCAGCTTTGGAGCCAACCGCAAAGCCTGACGCCGCGTTCTCTGTTTTTGCCGCATCGGACAGTTCAACATTGAGGGGTTCAACGAAAAAGGTCCGGCTGTGGTTCAAGCTCGGACCTTTTTCGTTGCAGTTCTCCAGCCTGTTTAAGTGAACAGAATGCACATCGGCGCGGCTGCAGGGTAGTTCTTTCCCTCTTTGGCCAGTTCGCCGGTTTCGGGGTTGCGGGCAAAGACGCTGATGTAATTCGAGTCCTGGTTGGCCACCAGCATCCAGCGCTCGGTGGGATCGAGCACGAAGTTGCGGGGAATTTTTCCGCCGCAACTGAAGCGGGCAATGGGCGTCAGCGCGCCGGTCGTGGCGTCGGCGTGGAAGCCATAGATAAAGTCGTTGATTCGATTGGCGAAATAGACAAACTTTCCATCTTTTGAGATGACGGTGTCGCAGGCGCCGGTGGGACCTTGATAGCCCTCCGGAAGCAGGTTGATGCGCTTCTTGGGCGTCAGGCTTCCGTCGGTTCTGTCCCACTCCAGCACGTCCACGGTCGAATCCAGCTCATTGATGGAGTAGGCGGTGTGGCCGTTGGGGTGGAAGTGCAGGGTGCGCGGGCCGGCGCCGGGTTTGGCAAAGTAGGTTCCGGCGGATGTCAGCTCGGCTGTGTCGGCGTTGATGCCGTAGATATGAATGCAATCGCCGCCCAGATCGTTGATGTAGGCGAAGTTGTTGTCGGGCGAGAAAGAGGCGAAGTGCGCATGGGCGGTCTGCTGGCGCTCGGTGTTGGGACCGTGCCCGGTATAGTGCTCGGTCCAGACGGCCGGGCTCAATTCGCCCTTGGTGACCTTGAAGCTGGAGGCACAGCCGCCGCCATAGTCTGCGGACAGCAGAACGCGGCCGGTGTGGTCGAGAGCCACGTAGCAGGTGCCGACGCTGGCCGAGTTGCGGGTCGAAAGCGGCTGCAATTCGTTCTTCACGATTTTGAAGCTGGCCACTTCTCCGGTCGGCTTTTCATCGAACGAGTCCACCTCGGAGGCAACATAAAGGAAATCGCGCCCAGGGAAGCGAGTAATCCAATCCACATTGGCGAGTTTGGCCACCACGCCGACGGGGCTGAGCTCGGCCGTGGCCGGATCCCAATCGTAGGCGAGGATGCCGTTGGGTGTGTTGGAGCCGACGAAGACGCGCTGGCGACGGGCGGCTGCAAAGGAGGGCGAGACGGAGACGGCGAGGGTGGCGGCAGAGGCTGTCACTAGAAATTCACGGCGCGAGAAAGTTTCCATGGCAGAAAGATTGTCGCCGATGAGACGTTGCCTGCGCCAGTGATGCCGAGGTTTCCCCAGTTCCAAGCCGCACAAGCCACCGCGCGAGTTATCTCGACTGCTGCGCTATAGGCCTTGCCGGAGCAGCCTGATTTCGCGGGTGTCCATAACTCGCCCCGCCTCAATCTTCTACACTGGAGCCGACACACACTGCAACAGAGAGGGGCACGCGTTGTCGCATCTCATCAGCTTTGTCCGCATTCCGGCACTGGCCATCCGCCAGCACCTCCGGCCGTTGCCGCCGCTGGGTGTGCTGGACGAGGACTGCGTGTCGATGCGGGTCTGGCCCAACGATATCGACCTGAATCTGCACCTGAACAACGCGCGCTACCTGAGCCTGATGGATTACGGCCGCACCCACCTGCTGGCACGCACGCGGCTGCTGGATCACATCATCCGCTCGCGCTGGCAGCCGATGGTGGGCGCGGCGTGGGTCACTTACCGCCGCTCTCTGCCGATGTTTTCCGCATTCCGGATGACCTCCCGTCTGATCTGCTGGGACGATCGCTGGTTTTATCTCGAGCAGACTTTCACCGGACGCAGAGGATTGGCCGCTGTGGGGTGGATCAAGGGAGTCTTGCGCGACTCAGACGGCACGGTCGACCCGCAAAGAGTGATTGAGGGCGTGGCGCCCGGCGTGGTCAGCCCGCCCATGCCGGAAGCCGTCGTGGCATGGAACGAGCTGACCCGGGAAAAACTGGCCGCCAATTAGAGCAGGTCGCTGCATCCAGGCTGGCGTGCCGTTTCCGCTCAGCGTTGCATCGTGAAGATCACATTGATGGTGGTCTCCACTTCGACCGGCTGGCCGTCGAGCAGGTAAGGCCGGTAACGCCAGGTCTTCACTGCGTCCAGTGCAGCATCCCTCAGCACGGCGGGACCTTCCATCACGTGCAGATTCTCGATGGTTCCCGTCCTGGAGATGGTGGCCGCCAGCACCACCGTGCCCTGCGCGCCCATGGCCTTGGCAATGAGCGGATAAACGGGCAGAGTCTTCTGGAGGAGCAGCCCAGCTTCCACAGTACCGGCGATGCGCACCGGCGCTTTTACCTCCGGATGCACAACGCGCGGGGCGGCCTGCCCGTGAAAGGGAGTGCTCGTGCCGCCGGGAATGCCCGTGCCACTGTCCATGCCGCCGGGGATGCCGGTGATGGGCGCAGGCTCAGGGCCGTTGGCGATGAAAACTCCAACCGGAATTCTGCGCGGCGCTACGAGCTGACCGAACTGTTGCTCGGAGACGCCGTGGAACGGGTGCGCGGCGGTTTGCGTTGGCGGAGCGGGCGCGGGCGGCGGCACAGGCGCCTCCATCAGGAAGGCAATCGCCTGGCGCGGCAGAGCCTCAGGGTAAAGAAGCGGAATCAGAACAAGTGCGAGCAGGATGGAGCTGTTGAATGCGAGTGCCGCAATCATCCAGGCGCGGCTGCGGGTGCGGATTCTGCCGGTGGATTCGAAGGTGGAGTCCTCAAACATGGCCTGCCTCCCGAAGTGCGATTCAGCCGCGCCGGCTGGGTGCCGGGGGCCTTCCGCAGACGCGGGGAGGGCAGCCGCTCCACGCACTCTCCGGAGCCGCCGCCATATTCAATTCGGCGGCGATCTCTGCGCGGGGAGCGGAGCTCAAGGCACTCCGTTCATCCCAATCGGAACCACTGTGCTGGTGTAGACACCGGCCGTTTACAAACTGTTCCCGCGGCAGGCAAAACCAGAGCCGGTTCGTTTACACTCCAGAGAATTCGAAGCCGGGGATTTCAAACGGCTCGCGTCGGAGTTTTCATGAAACGGTCTTGCTTGTTCTTCGTACTTATTGCCGCAATCGGGAGTTCGTGGGTTCATGCGCAGGATGCGGGCGTCGCCCCCAATCCGGAGGCCACGCTCGGCTACATTCACGGCGCATGGGAAACGCTCACTCGCTCCATGACTTCCTGTCCTTCGCTTGCGGACATAAAAGTGGATGCGACTCCGGTGCTTTACCTGCCTCAAGAGCTTCCCGCGCCTCAGGAAGTGAAGGCGCTCGAGGCGCAGTGCCACGTGAAGGTGGCTGTTCTTCCGCGGCGCATTCAGAAGCTGAACGACGTGCGTCCCGAGGAGTTGCCCGCGGCCGGGTTGCTCTATCTCCCCAATCCCTATGTGGTTCCGGGCGGACGCTTCAACGAGATGTACGGCTGGGATAGTTACTTCATCGTCCTTGGCCTGGAAGCGGACCACCGCGAGGCGCTGGCCAAAGGAATGGTGGATAACTTCCTCTTCGAGATCGAGCACTACGGCGCGGTACTGAATGCCAACCGCACGTACTATCTAACCCGCTCGCAGCCGCCGTTTCTTACTTCGATGATCCGCGCGGTCTATGAAAACCCAGCCAGCTTTCCGGCGACTCCGGCGGGGCGTGCAGAGGCCCGGATGTGGCTGGAACACGCGTATGAGCTGGCCAAAAAGGATCATGATACCTGGACGCGGCCCGAGCACCTGGCGGGCAAAACCGGCCTGGCGCGCTACTTCGATTTGGGAGCGGGGCCGGTGCCGGAGATGGCCGATGACAGCACGTATTATCCCGACGTGATCCGCTGGCTGGAGGCGCACCCCGGCCAGGAAGAAGGCGCATTGGTGAAGGGCTCCGAGCATCCGGACGCGACCGAGGCGGCGTGGCTCAGTCAGTCCAGTTGCGACGTGCGTGCCAGCACGGTCTGCGCGCGTGCCTGGGCCGGCGGCTATCGGCTCAGCCGCGATTTCTACCTGGGTGACCGGGCCATGCGCGAGTCGGGTTTCGACACCAGCTTTCGCTTCGGCCCGTTCTCAGCGGAGACGCACCACTACGCGCCGGTGTGCCTGAACAGCCTGCTCTACCGCTATGAGCGCGACATGGAGCATCTGGCTCATGTGCTGGCAAGGCCCGAGGACGTGCAACTGTGGCAGCGCAAGTCCAGGGCGAGGCTGGCGGCGATTCAACGTTACCTTTGGCGTCCCAAGGGAGGCGTCTTTGCAGATTACGACTTTATTCACGCCAAGCCGTCGAGTTATGCGTATATTACTTCGCTCTATCCGTTGTGGGCGGGAGTCGCCGCCCGCGAACAGGCGAGCCAGATGGTGCAGAAGCTTAGTCTCTTCGAGCGGCCCGGAGGGCTATCCATGAGCAATACCCAATCCGGGATGCAGTGGGACGATCCCTACGGCTGGGCGCCGGTGAACTGGATTGCCGTGGCTGGCCTCGATGCGTCCGGATTCCGCGTGGAAGCCAAGCGCATTGCCCGCACATTCGACCGCACAGTGGACAATGGCTTTGCGCAGGATGGGACCATTCGCGAGAAATACAACGTGGCCGCCGGGAATGCGAATGTGCAGGTAACAGCGGGGTACAAGGCAAACGTCATCGGCTTCGGATGGACCAACGGAGTGTATCTCAAAATGAAAGAAGTTATCGCCGAGCCGACCAGTGCCTCTGCGAATTATTGATCCAACCCCAAAAGCTTGCATCCCCTGAGGGCTGTCATCCTGAGCGAAGCGAAGGATCTGCAGTTATATACGCATTGCTCTTTGTCGACCTGGTTGGGCCGGATCGATAACTCCATTGTGCGGGCCAAATAGAAGGGGCGCTTCCACGGTCGTGGAAGCGCCCCATGTTGTTGCAGCTTCAGTTTCTGGTTACTCGGGCAAAGTTACCTTGCCTTTTACGTTGAAGGTTTTGGTCAGGACGGGCACCCCGGAGCCAGGTTGCCCTCCGCCGACTGAGAGCGAATACTGGCCCTCGGCGACGATGGGCTCGCCGGCCTCGGTGACCATGCTCAGGTCGCGGGGCTGCAGCTCGAAGCGCACCTTTTGCGAGGCTCCTGGCTCAAGGTGAACGCGCTCAAATCCGCGCATCGCCTTCAAGGGCGCTCCCGGCACATTCGGGAAGGTGAGATAGAGCTGAGCTACCTCGTCGCCCATGCGCAGGCCGGTATTGGTGACGGTGACTTCAGCAACTACCGGGCTGCCGGCCGAAACCGCGCTGGCCGGAACGGTGAGGTTGCTGTACGAGAAGGTGCTGTAACTCAGTCCGTAGCCGAAAGGATAGAGTGGCGTTCCTTCAAAGTAACGATAGGTCCGGCCCTTCATGGCGTAATTCTCGAAAGCCGGAAGCTGGTTGACGTCTTTGTAGAAGGTCACCGGCAGGCGGCCGGCGGGGTTGTTGCGTCCGGAAAGAGTTTCTGCCACGGCCGCGCCGCCCTCCTCGCCCGGATACCAGGCTTCGAGAATGGCGTTGGCGTGGGCAGCGGCCCAGTTGACGCCGAGAGCGCTGCCATTGGTCAGCACAACCACCAGCGGCTTGTGGGTTGCGGCCACGGCTTCCAGCAGTTCCTGCTCGGGCTTGGGCAGGTCGATGCTGGTGCGGTCGCCGCCCTTGAAGCCGGCTTCCGAAACCTGCATCTCTTCGCCTTCGAGTTCGCTGGTGATGCCGACTACAGCCACAACGACATCGGCGTCTTTGGCAGCGGCGACCGCTTCAGGCTGGGGCTTCATGTCAACCTTCGACCAGACCAGACGCGCCACCGGCACGGGGCGGTCGCCCTCGTTATACTCGGCCTGCAACTGCACTGGCTTGCCCTTTTCCAGGTTGACGCGGCCAAGCTTGGTCTCGGTGCCATGGGTGTCCCAGGCGGAAGTCACTTCCTTGCCGTCGACGAGAAGGCGGAAGTGACCATCGGCCTGGAGGCCGAGGTTGAACTCGCCAGTCTCCGGCGGGGTGAGAGTGGCTTCCCAGCGGATGACCAGCGGCTTGACGCCGGCAACTTCCGTGGGGACGGGAGCCGTCGTGGAGTCGATGCCAGGCTCGATGCGCGAGGCCAGCGTCTTGGGCTTTTCGTTCTCTCCGAGGGAAGTATCCAACTGGGCATAGCTAGCCTTGGCGCCAGGCTTGCTGTCCACGCTCAACAGACCGTCGGGCACCGGAGCGGCGTCCTTGCTGAGGAACTGCGTGCCCGGCACGTACCTGAACACTGCCTGCGGGAATTCGTTGCGCAGGCCTTCTAGGATGGAGACGGTGTGCGACGGGAGTCCGTTGTAGTTGCCCAGCAGTACGCGCGTTTGATCGGCCAGCGGGCCGACCACGACGATCTTGATGGCTGAAGTCTTGAGCGGCAGCACGCCGTCGTTTTTCAGCAGCACCATGGATTCGTCGGCCACCTTGCGCGCCAGGTCGCGATGCGCTGCGCTATCCAGCAGTTTCTCGTCGATCTTGGAGTAGGGCACCATCTCCGGCGGATCGAACATGCCCAGCTTCATGCGCGCGGTGAAGAGCCGCGTCAGCGCAACGTCGATCTCGCTCTCCTTCAAAAAGCCCTGCTTGACGGCCTGGAGATAGGGCCTGTAGTCGTGGTCGTCGGTGACCTTGTCTGTGCCGTCCACGCACTCGTTGTCCATGCCCCGTTGCAGCGAGATCGCCGAAGCCTCCGGCTGGGTGGCCTTGAACTTGTGGCCGTCATGGATGTCGATGACCGCGCCGCAATCGGAGACCACGTAGCCCTTGAAGTTCCACTTGCCGCGCAACTGGTCCTGCAGCAGGAACTGGTTGGCGCAGGCGGGCTCGCCGTTGATGCTGTTGTACGCGCACATTACCGAGCCGGCATGGGCCTCGGTCACCGTGGCGCGGAAGGCGGGCAGATAGGTGTCCACCTCGTCGTGCTTGCTGATCTGCACGTCGGCGTTGTGACGGGTGGTCTCAGGGCCGCTGTGCACGGCAAAGTGCTTGGGGGTGGAGATGACACGATAGTAGCGCGGATCGTCGCCCTGCATGCCGTTCACAAAGGCCACGCCCATGCGCGCCGTCAGGAACGGGTCTTCGCCGTACGTCTCCTGGCCGCGTCCCCAGCGTGGATCGCGGAAGATGTTGATGTTGGGCGCCCAGAAATCCAGGCCTTCATAGATGTTGCTGTGGCCGTCGCGCACAGCCTGCGCGTGCTTGATGCGGCCCTCGGTGCCGATCACCGTCGCCATCTGGTGAATCATCGGTGCGTCGAAGGTTGCCCCCAGCCCGATGGGCTCGGGGAACTCCGTGGTTCCGTTGCGCAAAACGCCGTGCAGCGACTCGCTCCACCAGTCGTACGCCGGCACGTTGAGCCGTGGAATGGCCCGCGCCTGGTTCACCAGTTGCGTCGCCTTTTCTTCGAGCGTCATCCTGTGCACCAGGTCCGCCGCCCGCTGTTCAGCAGGCAGGCTGGGGTCCAGGTACGCTGGCTTCTGCGCGTCCTGCGCCCATGCCGCACATGCCATTCCGCAACAGGCCAATCCTGTCGCCACAATCCGCATTCCCAAGCGCTTCATTGCACTCCTCAATACAGCCTTCAGCAGTCAGCTTTCGGCTATCAGTAGTCAGTCTTTAGTGCCGGCGATTTGACCTGTTCCAACTCTTTGCTGGCGTGAAACTTCAGAGAACTCTCCGAATGCCCACCCTAATGCGCCTTGGGGGCGATGTCAAGCCGCGTTTGGAGTTGGATTTTCCTATGAAAAATCGCTTTACTCTGACACTCCTCCCAAGCCGGACTGAGCCGTCCCAGGCGCGCTCCAGGTGCACGACTTCGCCCCGGACTGCACTTGGCCCGCCGGCTGCATGTAACCTTCTCTGTGCCTGAACAGTAAGAGTAGACAGAAGGGGAAAGCGGATGGGAAGCGCAACGAGCAGCACGACGGATCGGTTGGAGGAGTTCCGGCAGGGCAGCATCGACGCCTTCGAGACCCTCTTCCGGCTCCATCAGCGCGCGGTTTATGGCTGGATCCTACGCATTGTCCGCAACCCTTCGGTGGCCGAGGAACTCACGGTGGAGACGTTCTGGCGCATCTATCGGGCCCATCCGCGTTTCCGTCCGGAAATGGGCTTCGAGGGCTGGGCGCGCCGCATCGCCACGCACGCCGCACTCGATTGGCTGCGAACCAAGCGCCCAGTCGAGATCTCTGAAGAGGTTTATGCCGAACCGGTGGCTCTGACCGGCGACGACCCGGCAGTGACCGCGGAGATTCGCCGCAGAACAGTGCTGGCCTTCGGCCGGTTGCCGCCCAAGCTGCGGGTCGCGGCCACGCTGGCGGTGGTGGAAGAACTGCCGCAAAAACAAGTGGCGGAGGCCTTGGGAATCTCGGTCGCCGCCGTCAAACTGCGCGTTTTTCGCGCGCTTCGCTTGCTGAGAAAGGACCTGGAAGGGCAGGGAATCCGACCATGAAGACACACGATGAGGAACGAGTGAAAGAACTGCTGCGGCAAGCCCTGGAGCCGGGGGAAGGCTCGCCGGAGCCAAGCCACGATCTGTGGCCGGCGGTACTGAAGCGCCTGGATGAGCGCCACGTGCAGGTTCCCTGGTTCGATTGGGCGCTGCTGGCCGGGCTGGTCGGTCTCGCCGCGTTTTTCCCAGCGTCGATTCCGGTCTTCCTCTATTACCTCTAGAACCTGCGGGCGGGTGCGCTCGCAGGAAAGAACAAGGAGAACTCTATGAATACCCATAAGCATCTACGCGCCTACCTGGCCGGGATCTTTCTGCCCACGCTGGTCTTGCCTCTACTGCTGATATTCGTTGTGGTGCGGCTGGCGTACCACGTGCCCATCCCCGTGGAGCAGATGTTGATCTTTCCCATGGCCGTTGTGCCGCTTCTCTGGGGCCTCTGGAACATGCTCTGGCTGTGTTCGTACCCGCATCTCCATCAGCCCATCGGACTGCATGGGGCTGTGCTGCCCCTTCTGCTGATGCCCATGGGAGCAACGCTGGCCAGTAGCCTCGGGGTATTCGCAATCGGCTCGCACGGCGTCGTCTGGTTCGGGCTCTGCTTTGTGCCGTACACGTTGATCGCGCCCATGTTTCTGGCCGCGCTGGCCGGCTACTACCTGGTATGGAAATACGTCGTGGGCTTCTTGAACCGTGTGCTGGGGATTGCGTAGCGACGGGCGGGTCAAGCAGGAATCGTGCGAACCCTCGTGCGAGGAGTTGGATATGAGCTTCTGGACGCTGGATTTCCGAATTTTGGAGTGGCTTTTTCCAATTGTCATCACTCTTCATAATTCGGAAGAAGCCATTTGGCTTCCAGACTGGTGGAAGCGAACGGGGCTTCGGCACGCCCCAGTTGCCCCGCGTGTCTTCCGACTTGCCGCGGCGGTCCTAACCCTGCTGGCCTATGCGGTCACCTGGTTGAGCGTGGTAACGGGCCAACAGACTGTCTGGACCTATCTGGCGTTTGGGTGTATCGCTGCCACGTTGCTCAACGTTCTTGTGCCGCACTTGGCAGCAACGATCGCCACGCGCAGCTACGTGCCCGGAGTCGCAACGGCCGTGTTTCTGAACCTGCCGGTACTCACTCTGCTGGTGGTCAATGCGCTTAGAGAGGGGTACGTTTCCGGCGGGAAGGCCCTGGCGTATTGCGCAGGCGTCACCGCTGCTCTGGTTGCGTTCATCCCGGCACTCTTCAAGCTGGGAAAGCTCCTCAACCTCTGAGCAGCCCAGGCGCTGAGATACACGTGCCGATTGAAGCGGCCTTACGCGCCGGTCTCGAAGAAGTTATCCAGTCCGGCGCGATGGGCATGGGCGGCCATGGTGGCCTGAATCTCCAAGGCCAGTTCCAGTGCGTTGCGGCCTTGAAGTGCAGTCACCTGCGGAGTCCGGCGCGTACGCACGGATTCGAGGAAGGACGAAATCTCCAGCCGCAGAGGCTCGCCCGGTGTGACCTCCGGCTTGACGAAGGAGAGACCCGGCGCAGGCCCGCCTGCTCCGGCAGCAGCAAGTTGGGCCAGGATAGCGGGATCCACCTTCCCGGCCGCAATGGCGGCAGCGATTTTCGGAGGAAGATTGGCAGCGGAGGGAGCGGCCGCTTCGTCGTCCAGGCGAATCACCAGCAGATCCTGCCGTGCGTAGTCGATGGAAACGTACTGGCGCGGCTCAAAGAAGCGCAGCTTGCGCACTCGCTCGGTGGAAACGCGGGAAGCGGTAAAGTTGGCCACGCAGCCCGACTCGAACTCCACGCGCACATTGGCGATGTCCACCTTCGGCGACAGAATGGGCAGGCCCACGGCGCGCACTTCCCGCACCGGCGAAGCTGCGAAAGTGAGCACGATGTCCAGGTCGTGAATCATCAGGTCCAGCACCACGTCCACATCCAGGGCGCGCGGCGTGAAGATGGAGAGCCGGTGGGACTCGAAGAACATGGGACGGTGCAGCCGCGTCTGGATGGCCAGCACCGCGGGATTGAACCGTTCCAGGTGGCCGGGCTGCAGAATGCGTTTGTGCTTTGCGGCCAGAGCAAGCAATTCGTCGGCTTCCGCCAGCGTAGCGGCCAGGGGTTTTTCCACCAGCAGGTCCAGGCCCGCTTCGAGCAGGGCGCTGGCCACGGCATGGTGTTGAACGGTAGGAACGGCGACGGTGGCTGCGTCCAGCTTCAGGTCGGCAGCCAGCAACTCGTCCACAGTGGAGAAGACGGGAATGCCGTACTTCGCCGCGTGATCGGCGGCTCGCGCTGGGTTCGGCTCAACGGCAGCCACCAGGGAGACACCCAGTCCTGCCTTCTCCAACTCGCGGTAAACGCGAAGGTGGTTGCGGCCAAACGATCCTGCTCCGGCGACGGCAACGCGCAAAACGGGTTCCCCAGCTATTTTGTTGCCTCTTTCTCCGGTTCCTTGCCTTCTACGGCCTTGAGGCAACGGCTGTAGAGCTGCAGCAACTCTGTCACGTGCTCCTCCGGCTTGGGCGCGGCAGCGCCGCTGAAGCCGGTGGAAGGAGCTGCAGGACGGCCTACGCCGGCCGTGCCAGCCACGAACTTGCAGAGATCGAGAGCGATATCTTCATTGCGGCGGGCGCCGAGGCCCGTAGTGCTAAGAGCGTCCATCAATAAAAATCTCCAAAAGGAATGCTAGCAGAACCCGGCCGCAGCTTGCCGTGCCCCTCCACTTCTTCCCCGGGGAATGGACGGAGCAAGAAACCACGCAGCAGAAGAACTCACCTCCTTCGAAGAGGTTGCGCGAGACTCATCTCAAGACGGCCATTCTTCTCTTTATCCGTCACTTGCGCGGAAACCAGCCCCGGCCGTCTGGCCGACTTGCTGGCTCGCTGACCTGCTGACTTGCCGCCTTGCCAACCCCGCCAACTCCGCTAACCCCGCTTGCTCCTCTCCGGTTTGCCCTTCCCCCGCGCCCCTCTTTATCCTCCTAACATGCCCACGCTCGTTGAATGCGTTCCCAATTTCTCTGAGGGCCGCGACGCGGCCAAAGTCGACGCCATCGTCGAAGCCATGAAGATTCCCGGCGTCAACCTGCTCGACCGCGAGATGGATTCCGACCACAACCGCTCGGTCATCACGCTGGTTGGCGAGCGGGAGGCCGTCCAGGAAGCCGCGATTCGCGGTGTGGGCAAGGCCGCCGAGCTGATCGACCTGACCCACCATCAGGGCGCACACCCGCGCATGGGTGCGGCCGACGTGATTCCCTTCATTCCCATCGACGGCGTCACGCTCGAAGACTGCGCAGCCATGGCGCGCCACGTGGGAGCGGAGATTGCGAAGCGCTTCGGGATTCCGGTCTACCTCTATGAAGCCGCCGCGACCGCGCCCGAGCGCCAGAACCTTGAAAATGTGCGTCGCGGCCAGTTCGAGGGCATTCGCGACGAGATCGCCACCAACCCGGCGCGCAAGCCCGACTTCGGCGAGCCGCGCGTGCATCCCACCGCCGGAGCCACTGCGGTGGGCGCGCGCAAGCCCCTGGTGGCCTACAACATCTTCCTCAATACGGCCGACGTGGCCATCGCCAAAAAGATCGCCAAGGCTGTGCGCTTCTCCAGCGGCGGGCTGCGCTACGTCAAGGGAGCGGGATTCCTGGTGCGCGGCATGGCGCAGGTTTCCATGAACCTGACCGACTTTGAGCAGACCCCGATTCACCGCGTCTTCGAGTTCGTCCGGCGCGAGGCGGCGCGCTACGGGGTCATTCCGGTTTCCAGCGAGATCATCGGCCTGATTCCCAAGCTCGCGCTGGAGCAAGCGGCGGAGTGGTTCCTGCAGGTGGAGAACTTCGACTCTTCTCTGATTCTGGAGAACCGCTTGGCCGCGGTGATGGGCGGCAAAACCGCCGTCGGTGGCCTGCGCGCCGGAGTGGAGCCCTTCATCGAGCAGTTGGCCGCTCCCAGAGCGACGCCCGGAGGAGGCAGCGCCGCCGCCGCCGCCGGAGCCATGGCCGCTGGCTTGGCCGGCATGGTCGCCTCCATGTCCCGCGGCAAGAAAGCCTACGTGCAATATGAAAGTCAGCTTAGCGAGGCGATCGGCAAGCTGGCGAAGACTCGCGAGGAACTGAAGGCTGCCATCGACGCCGACGCCGAGTCCTACAACGTGGTCATGAAGGCCTACAAAGCTGCGAAGGGTTCTGTCGATGGCGGCCAGATGATCAACGCCGCGCTGCGAGAGGCCACCACCGTGCCTCTCAGCGTGGCCGAACGAGCCGCGAAAGTAGCGCAGATCGCCGCCCAACTCGCGCCGATCACCAGCCCCAACATGAAGTCCGATCTGACGACGGCAGTCGCGCTGGCCGGTGCCGCTCTTACCGGAGCACTGGCCAACGTGGAGATCAACCTCGGTTCCATCCAGGCGGAGTCGCCAGAGGACGCGGTATTCGTGAATCAGACGCAGCAACGCGCGGCGACTCTGAAGGCGCAAGGCTAAGGGAGAGAATACAAAGATGCATTCATCGAATTTCGACGCAATACTTTCCCAGGTTCGCGACTTCTCCACAAAGGCGGAGAACATCGAAGCCTTGCAGCAATTCACGGTCAGTTTGATTGCGGAGAAACTGCCGCATTACAACTGGGTTGGCTTTTACATGCTCGATCCCGCGGACCCGGCGATGCTGGTGCTGGGGCCATTCTGCGGCGCTGCCACACCACACGTTCGAATCCAGGTGACGCAAGGCATTTGCGGCGCTGCGGTGGCCCAGGAACAGACCGTGGTGGTGGACGACGTCACGTCCGATCCGCGTTATCTCGCCTGCTCGCTTGAGACGCGCTCTGAGATCGTGGTTCCCATCCGTGCGGGCGGCAAAGTTGTGGGCGAGATCGATATCGACAGCCATGCGCGGGCAGCGTTTCAACCCGAAGACCGCAGCTTTCTGGAAGAGTGCGCAGCCTTGATCGGAGCGTACATCGAACGCACCGAAGCAAAGGGATAATCACGCCGGATCACGGATGAAGCATCTTACGGCTCGGGACCTCAGGATTCCGATGACGCATCCGTGAGACGGATTTGCGGCAGCGACAGCGAAGCCAGCGTCTCTCCGTTCTCAAGTGCACGCAGGCATGCGCGAACTTCCGTGCAAAGCGGCGTGACGGCGATTCCCGCGAAAGACGCGGGCAGAATCTCGATGCGCCGCAGCGCTCTTCGCAACAGAGACACCGCGCCTTCGGAGTTGCCGGCCTGCAGGTGGTGGAGCGCCGCCGCGATCTGAATCAGCGCCTGCAGAAAGCTCTTCTCCGGCGCCTCTAATTCCCGCCAGACGTCTTCCCAATGCTCGTGAGCATCAAAAAATTCCGACCTGCGGTAGCAGGCCAGACCCTCCGCGAGCGCTCCGGATTTCCAGTCGAGAACCATGCGTTCAAACAAAGGTTACCGCACCATCATCACCGATGCGCGCCAGAACGCAGCTCTGTGTCCCGCGCCATCCAGAACCGTCACCTGGCACTCGTATTCGCCGGGTGCAAGATCGCCCAATCCGACGTGAAAACTGAGTGGAACTACACCCAGTCGGCTGCCTGCCTGCGGCATCACGGCCATCGGAGTTGTTGCATACGCCTTCTTCTGGTCACGATAGAAACTTACAAACGCGACCAGCGGAGCAACAGCAGTCGAGGCCGCGGCAGGAGCGGCGGAGTTGGCTGCGGGCGAGCCCACGTATGCCTGCAGGTAGACATACATTTCGCGACTCGTGTTGAAGACGCGCGTGACGCTCGGAATCATTTTGCGGCCATTCTCAACGAGCGGATTCTTTGACTCGTCGAGCGCTTCCTCCTTGCCCTTGGTGGCATTGAAGAGCGCGTCTTTCATGTCCACGCGCTGGCTGCTCAATACCACCGAACTGATGGGAAGACGCTTGGTCTCCTTGTTCAGATTCGGAATCGCAAAAGAGGTTTGGTAAGTGCCGATTCTTCCCGTTTCGTCGTCGCGCGCCAGGAATTTGATCGTGTATTTTCCGGGCAGGAGCGTGAAGCCGGAGTCGTACTCAATGGGCCGCTTGGCCAGTTCTGCCGCCGTGGCATCGCTTAGCTTGATGTTCACGAAGTCGCGCACATTCTGGACGGTCATGCCCGTGGCTTCGTCCTTGATCTCGCAGATGAAATCGATGAGCGTGTGCTCGGCGCCGAACTTCTTGGCCAGCGCGAGTTCGCGGCCAGGAATCTTGACCACGATGGGTACAAAATATTCAGCGCGATTGAGCTGGAAGTAATCGATCTCCATAGCTACGGTTAGCTCGGTGATCGGGTCGCCCAGCATCAGCGCATCTTCCAGTTGACGGTCCTTGTCAACTGCCGTGAACTTGTTGAATTCCTTGTTGGCGTAGTAGCCCTGGCGGTAATCGAGGCTTGCGCTCAGCGCTGGATCGACGCTTATCTTGACCCGGCGGAAGTGGCCGTTCTGCGCGGTGTTGGTGGTGTAGTAGCCAATGATGTAGTAATCCGAAATGGCTTGCTGCGCCTGCACGATGCCGCGCGTAAGGTCGTTGTTGTCGAATAGCGCCTTGCCGCCGGTGTCGGCCGCCAGCGTGTACATCGTGTCCTGCGATTTCTCAAAGCGGTCAGTAACGGCCTGCGCCGCGGCGCCTGAGTACATGCTGGCATTTCCGGTGTTGCCTTGTGTCGCATCGCCAAGCGGCGCTGAGGCCACCAGCCCGCGCGCGTCGACCGGCCAGAACGAAACGCCCGCGCGCACTGCCGCATCGATGGTGGCGTGCAACTGCGCCTGGTTGTCCACGCCGTTCAGGCGCATGCCGCTGGCGAAATAGATCAGCGACTTTTTCTCGCTCATCTGTCCAAGCATTTTGGCCGCGGTCTGCAATGCGGCTAGCTGGCGGTCCGTGTTGAAGATGTTGAACTCGCTGTCGTCTTGGCCGAAGGCCGCGCCCGTGTCGGCGCTGCCGGAGTCGTCGATGGAGTCTTGCGAGCCCTGTCCCTCGCCAACAATCAGCGTTTGCAGGATGCTGAGAATCCGGTTGCGGTCCGCCGTGAAGTCCTGCAGAATGTCCACCGAACCGCCGTTGAAGCGCAGGATGGAGATAAGGTCCGCGGAAGTCATTTGCGTGCGGATGAATTTCTCCGCGGCGGCCAGCGCCCGCACTTGATCGTCGATGGGCATGGCGCTCATGTCGAAGTAAAGCGCGAGCAGCCGGCGGTCCTTGTACTGCGTGCTTTCAGGTTTCTCTGGCGCAATCTGCGTGCGGGTCAGGCGATGGTAGATTTTGAGCTGCTCGTCATCGATCGGCACCACCGGCATCGGCGTAGTGGCCGTGGAGAGGTGCTGGTGCTCAAAGATGCGGATGGTCTGCGCGGCGCCATCCTCGGTTACTGTGAAGTCCTTGGCCGTGAGTCCGCCGATGAACTCACCCTTCTTGTCTTTGACGACAACGGTCTCGACCACAAGCTGGGAATTCAACTTGAGCGTGAAGGACTCGGTCTGACCCGGCGCGGTGTTCGTGCCCACCTGCTGTGCAGGCGCAACAAAGCCCGCGCCCAGCGCCAACAACACCGGCAGTGCTTTCATCCAGCTCATCGTTAGAACCTCAACCGCGCAGTGACCTGCATGCTGCGCATGGCGTTGGCCGGCGCGGGTAATCCAAAAGTGGGACTTGAAAGCGCTGCGCCGCTCGCTGCCGTGTTCCAGTTCAAGGTGGTGTTCCATGCCGTGTAGGAAACATGGTTCAGCAGATTGGTGGCGTCCACGCGAACGTCGAGATTGAAGGGCGGGCGCAATCTATAAGTGCGCGACAACGAACCATCCAGGCTGAATTGGCTGGGTCCGGTGATGGAATCGCGCCGCGCCGTGCCCCATTGCCCGGCTGCGGGCGACGCGAACGCCGCCGCATTCAGATGGAAGCCGCCGGACGATTGATAGATCGGTGCGCCCGTGAGACTGGGCCGGATCGTACCAGACACCCCAGTGCCCGGCACCGTGGCCAGAAGCTGTGGCGTCTCGGGCAAGCCGCTCCCAGCAGAGATCTGCGTCATCACGGTCCACTCTTTCAGTAGCCTTCCGCGCCACCCGCTGAGGAGCGTACCGCCGCCCATTCCCATGCCGGGGGTGTACTGGACCTGCGCCTTGATCAGATGTCGTTGATCGAAGGTGGTGAGGCCGCGCTCGCCGCGTGGATCGAGCCAGTTTTGTGCGATTGACGGCGCACCGGAGGACGAGCCGCTGACCACATGGCCCTGCGCGCCCACTTGCGCATCGTCATCCATGGCCTTTGCATAGGTGTAATTGACTGTCGCTGTAAGTCCGCTGCGCATTCTGCGCCGGATCTGCACCTGCCCGGCTTCCCTGGTCGAATTACCGTTCGATGTTCGATAGACGAAGCCCACCGGGCACGTGGGGCAGGGGCTGCTTGCGCCGATGGGATAGGTGTTGGGCAGAAACTCCTGCATGCCCCGCGTACCCTTGATCCCAAGATAGGTCACGTTTATCACCAGCGCCTTGGGCAGGTCGCTCTGCACGGAGAGTTGCCAGTCCTGCGCGTAACCCACGCGCAGCTTTGGGTCCAGGGCAAAACTATCGGCCGTGGTGCCGGCGCAATCGCGGAATCCGTTGGCCAGGGTAAGCGGACAGTCACTACTGTTCGCTACGCTGACGCTGGTCGAGAGCGGCGCTTGCTGGGCCATGCTCTCCGCGGCCGAGAGATAGACCGATGTGTCGTCGTAAATGCCGTAGCCTGCCCGCACCACGATGGTCTTTGCGGGCAGCGGACGCCACGAGATGCCGATGCGCGGCTCAAAACCTCGCCGGTCTGGACGCACCAGCGCGTCCGGATATTTTGTGCCGGTCAGGGCGCCCGTCGCACTGCTCGCAACCACCGGAGCGACCGCGGCAAATCCCGGTGTGATGTCCAGGTTCACCAGTCTGCCATAGAGTTCGGTCAACGGAGCGCCGTAGTCCCAGCGCATGCCGGCATTGATGGTCAACTCCGGGCGCAGTCTCCAGTCGTCGGTAAAGTAGGCGTCGTAGACCGATTGACGAAAGTATTTATCCGCATTGCCGAAGGCCACCGTGCTGGCGTCGGGAACGCCGCTGAGAAAGTCTCCGAGGTCGGAACCCGTTGCCGCGCCGTTGAAGGTGAAAACGCCGCGCGGATTCTGCTGGGTAAACTCGTTGAACTCTTGCCGGCGAAAGTCGCCGCCATAGGTGAAATAGTGGTGACGATGGTTGGTGGAGAGGGTAAGAGAGCCCGCGTCGGTGCGATTGCGATTGAAGGCGCTCTGGGCGTCGGAGAGGCCAATGATACCGCTCGAAAACTGGAGCGCCGGCGGCCCCCAATCCGCAGGAGCCTGGTCGTTGCCCTGAATGCCTGCGGCGCCGGAGATGTTCTCGCGATTCGCGAACTCAGGCCGCACTGCTGTGCGCTGGCGGGTGAGGTGATAGCCCACCAGTGCGGTGACCGGAAACTGGAACCGGTGCGACCAGTTCACATTGGTGTCCAAGCCCAGCGTGTCGGTGGCATCCACAAACTTGAAGAGGTTCACCGCGTCTGCGCGCGTACTGCGGAAGCCGAAGCCGCCATAGACCTGGTCGCGGCGTCCGAAGGTTCTGCCCAGGCGCGACTCGAGCGAACCCTGGTGCGTATTGTTCAGCGCTTCGGTCTGGTAGTTATAGCCCGTGTTCCCGCCTGCATTGGGCAGCGGATAGAGATCGAGCAATGCCGCCGCCTGGGGGCTCACGGGAATCGTCAGGCCTGCAAGCTGCCCGATTCTCTGGTCCGCGTCGGGAACCAGGCCGGTCACGTTGGACGCATTATTGCTGCGCGACCACTGGTAAGCGGTAAAGAAGTTGGGCCCGTGCCACATCAGATGCGGAATGTTCAGTGGACCGCCCAGCGTGATCCCCATCGTCACCCGGCTGTACGGACTCTTCGGCGTCTCGAAGCCGGTCAGCGAATCGGGGCGCGCATCGAGGGCCGAGTTATCGATAATGGCGCTGAAGCCGCCGTTGTAAAGGCTCTTCGATCCTGGACGGTGATTACCGAATGCTGGCGAAAGCGAAAACTGCGAAGTTGCCGCATTGCTCTCGCTGCCGTTCACCAGCAGACCGTCGGCGGCCTTGTTGGCATTTGCATCGGGTGGCGTTTGAGGAGGCGGAGCCGGGGCTTCTCCGGGCTTCGCCTCTTCTCCCTTTTGCGCCGCAGTTTTGCCCGTTCCTTGCTTCGCTGCTTCTGCTGTGGGAGACGGTGTCGGGGCGGAAGCGGCGGCCGGAGGCGGCTTGCTCTCCACCTTGACTGCCTGCGCTTCGGCCAATAACTTGTCGAGCTCCAGCAATTTCAACTCAAACGAGCCTTGCGGTGTTTCCGCAACCACCGTTACTTCGGCATCGACAGGCTGAAAGCCGCGCATCTCGATGTGGATCTTCCACACCCCTTCGGCCAGGTCGGTAAATTCATAGAGCCCCTGCCGGTCGGTGACGGCCGCCTGATGCTTGTCGCCCTGCGTAACCGTAACCTCCGCGCCCGGCACCGGCACGCCGAGGAAGAAGACCTGCCCGTGATACTCCGAGGCCGCGGCTGCGCTGCAGACAGCCAGCGGCAAGAGCATCGACAAAAGACAGAAACATCTCTTCATTCGCCACCAGAACAAGGCACACTCCACGTACAAACTTCGCAGGGATGGAATTCCCGTTGCAGTGCTTTCGGATCGATCGGTCTGGCGTCCTGACCGCGTTATCTCGCGCGTTGACGCTGGATGCCGAGGTTTCCCTGGGCTCAGGATCGAATCCTCACCCCAGCGACGAATACCTGTCGCTGGGGACCCCGAGGCCAGGAAAGCCCTGCTCTTGCTCAACAACCCGCGGTCGAAACGCTAATTGGCCGAAGGCTTTTCGACGTGGTCCAGAACATATACCGGAACCGGCGTCTTCTCCACGTCCATCTTCAGCCCAAGCTGCTCCTGAAGGGCCGTGAACAGCGGAGGCGGCGCATCGGCTGCATCGCTCGGCGGCGGCACCTTGAAGCCCATACCGCCAAACTGCGACTCATCCGGCGTCCACTTGAGCTTGAAATCATATCTGCCGGCGAGAGCGGTGCGATCCACCACGGGGCGATCCAGCACGTCGGACTGCATCAATTGCGTAAAGTCCGCCATGGTGGCATTGCGTACGCCTAAAATACCGAGTCCCTGAAAGAAAAGCCCAGGCAGTCCGTCAGGATTGCTCTCGTTCTTGGTCATCTTGGAGCCGGTCTTGGCCACCTCCAGCACGTAGGCCGACATTTCCTTCTTGTCCTGGTGGAATTTGAGCTGGAAGCGGTCGGCCAGGAGTTTCTGCAACATCCTTTTCAGCTGCTTATCATTCGGCGTGCCGGGCGCATCGGGCTCGGCCTCAATATCCCACTTGTCCGTGGTCATCCAGTCCGGGCCGCCCACAATCTGTTTGTTCTGCAGGCCATAGGCAAAACTGACCAGAGCGGTCAGCGTGGTGTTGACGGTGCTGAACTGACGCCCGCGCACCACGATCAAATGGCGCTGCTCTTCCGGTTTGGTCGGCTTCACCGTGGCCACTTCAAAGCTCGGGTCAGCATCGGCGGCCATGGGCGGAATTACGACCGGTGGCTCCGGAATGCTCCAGGCGGTTTCCGGCGTTGCCCGCTCGAAGACCAGCGGAATTGAGTTTTCGCCCTGTTTCGATGTCCCGGTAATCGACTTTCCGTCGGAAGACATCTTTCCCTCATAGGAGAGGTCGAACGCCTGGATGGAGTACTTCAGAACTTTGTCCTGAAAGCTCGCGGAGGAGGTAGGAAAGGGCTGCCCGGTCTGGTCGATGGTATAGAAGATCACCTTCAACTCACCCTTGTCCCCGGTGGCGATCTTGAGGACCGTGCGCAAATCCTTCGCCGGCGCGGGAAAGTGCAACGTTCCTTGCCAGGTGTCAGCAATACTCTGGGCCGGTGCGGCAGCCGCGGCCTGCGCGCTCGCCAAAGGAGTAAAGAGTCCGCCGGAAACGACCATTAGGAGCGTCGCGGCGATCGAGGCCACGCCCGACAGCATTCGTCTGCGGGACCCAGGTGTACACATAGCTCTTTCATTCATCATGAAGACCTTCCTTATCTGTGCGTGGACTCCGAAACTCCAGAGATACAACCCAGCGCTGTTTTCTTGATCCTGATGAGAATACACCGGTAAGACGTATCAGCGCGTCGATTCGTTTGTGCAGTTGTGGCCTTTTTGCTTCAGGACCAAGACGCCGCGGCCTGGAGGCGAAAGAATCGAGAAGTCAGAGTGACTCCAATGTTACGGTTCAACCGGAAGTTACACTCGTCTTTCCTGAAAAATCGTCGCCAAACTCAAGCCCTCATAGCCCCTTGCTTGTCCGAAACTCCCTTACCACATCGGCCGGCGCTCGATGCTTGCCGTCGATAGCTTCATTCATGGCTCGCATATCGTCCGCGGTAACTCTCCCGGCCAGGGCATCGAGCGCGGTCTGCATCTGCGGCCATCGCTGCAGCGCCTCTTTGCGGACCAGCGGAACGGCCTGGTAAGGCGGGAAATAGTGCTTGTCGTCCTGTAGCATGGTGAGTCCGAAAGCCTGAATCGGCCCATCCGTGGAGTTGGCGGCAATCATGTCCACCTGGTGCGCGTTGAGCGCGCGGTAAAGCAAGCCCAAATCCATGGTGCGCGGCGCACTGGCAAATTTGAAGCCATAGGCGTCGCTCAGGCCCGGCAGGCCGTCGGGACGCTGTTCGAATTCGTAGCCCACTCCCAGCCGCCATTGTGGCGTGTACGGCACGGCCTGGCTCAGATCCGTCAGGTGCAGCCGCCTCGCTTCGTCGCCGCGGATCACCATTGCAAACGTGTTTTCAAAGCCCAGCGGTTCGGCGACGGCGATGTGATAGCGCGAGGCATAAAGCTGACGGACTACGGATAACACTGCTTGAGGATTGCGTTCCGACGGCTCATCAGGAAGTTTCTGCTTCAGGATGGCGGTCAGTGCGGTTCCGGTGTATTCCACGTAGGCGTCGATGCGTCCCGAGACCAGCGCCTGTTGGCAGATATAACTCCCCGCCAGATAGAAGCGGCGCTCGACTTTGAGATTCGACTTGGCCTCAATCTCTTGTGCCAGAAGTTCGCCCAGCACCACCTGTTCGGTGAAGTTTTTGGCGCCAATCACCGGGTGGTCGGGACGCGGAGGAGAGCAGGCCGCAAGCAACATGCACAGTACGGCAGCGGCGGCAATTGCGGGCGAGCGATTCATTGCGCAGCAACCTCGGGAGCGGGAACCCGGAACCGGCGTTCGAGCAGCCCGAGCGCCGCATCCGCCGTCAGCGCCAGCAGGGCCGCAGGAATAGCTCCCGCCAGAACCAGACGATTATCCACCGAGGCTACGCCACGGAAGATCAGCTCGCCCAATCCGCCCGCGCCCACGGCAGCGGCAATGGTCGCGATCCCGATGCAGGTGACCGTCGCGGTCCGGAGTCCCGCGAGAATGAACGACGCCGCAAGCGGCAGTTCGACCTTGAAAAGACGCTGCAGATCGGTCAGCCCCAGTGCCCGCGCCACTTCAATCACCGAAGGGTCGATGCCGCGGATTCCGGCATAGGTGTTACGCAAGATGGGCAGAAGGGCATAGGCCGTGAGGGCAACGATGGCAATGCGGGCGGCGCGGTCTCCCAGCCACGGCAACGGCAGCAGAAATCCAAACATGGCGAGCGACGGAATCGTCTGCAGGATATTGGCCACGGCAATCACCGGCCTGGCCCATCGCGGCGATCGGGTGAGAGCAATGCCCGTCGGCACCGCGATCGCGGTAGCAAACAGCAAGGCCGCCCCGCTGAGCCAGAGGTGCTCCACGGTCAGCGTGGCGATTTCGCCGCCATATTGCATCAGAAAGCTCGTGTTCATGCGCGGCTCTCCGGGACTTCACTCGAACGAACTCGACTCTCCGCGGCAGTGCCGCGATCAGCACGATGAAAGGCGTGAACGTAAGCTTCGGTCTCCGCTTGGTGAGACCGCATGAATTCGTCCGGGGCCAGGTGGGCCACCAGCTTCCCCTCGCCCAGCAAGGCAATGCGATGCCCAAGATAAAGCGCCTCATCCAGATCGTGTGTCACCAGCAGAACCGTTTTCTTCAGGCGGCCCAGCAGGTTGCGGAGCATCTCCTGCATCTCGCTGCGCGTAAGCGGATCGAGCGCGCCGAAAGGCTCATCCATCAACAAGAGATTGGGCTCGGCGGCCAGTGCACGGGCCAGTCCCACGCGCTGACGCTGGCCGCCGGAGAGCTGGTATGGGAAGCGATGCGCAAAACTGGACGGGTCCAGCCCAACCGCCCGCAGCAATTCGTGGCTGCGCTGGACGCGTTGCTGTCGAGGGCGGCCCTCCGCTTCCAGAACAAGCCCGACGTTCCGCTCCACCGTGAAATGCGGAAAAAGCCCCGTTTCCTGAATCACGTATCCCATGTTGCGCCGCAGCGAAATGAGGTTGGCGTCTTGGCTGCTCTTTCCAAACAAGAGCACTGTCCCGCGGGAGGGCTCGACCATGCGATTGACGGTGCGCAGCAGGGTTGTCTTCCCGGATCCGCTCCGGCCCAGAACGGCCGTGGTGGTGCCTTCCTCGATCGCGAGAGAGACACTGTCCAGCAGCAGCCGGCCTTGGGGAGCCGCAACAGAAACTTCCCGGAACTCGATGGCTGCGCTCATCGCCCTCACCTTCCTTGCCTCACCAGTGTAAGGGGCAATCTTCATTGCCGGAACTCTTACCTGATCCTTCGGCCCCAAGTATCTAAGCCCGCCTTTTCCTCCGCGTTTGCATCGGGAGTATCCCACCCGCCACCCTTAAGATTTGTAAAGCCGGGCGCGGCAGGCTGGGACTGTGCGAAACTTGGGTCCGGAGGAATTGCGGGCGCACCCCAAAGAAGTCAAGATGGAAACTGGAGAAAAGCAAAAAGCACTATCGCTCTTGCTCGTCGACGACGATGCGGAGCTGTGCGGCATGATGAAAGAATTCTTCGCCGAAGCCGGGCATCGGCTGGACTGCGCGTACAACGGCCGGGAAGGCTTGTCTTCTGCGCTCAACGGCGCATACGACCTTATGATTCTCGACGTGATGCTGCCCATCATGGACGGCATTGCCGTACTGCAGCAGTTGCGCCGCCGCAAGAATCTGCCCGTCATCATGCTCACGGCGCGCGTGCAGCAACAGGACCGGATCCTCGGCCTGAATACCGGAGCCGACGACTATCTTCCCAAGCCTTTCGACCCAGATGAGTTGCTGGCGCGGATCCGCGCGGTACTGCGCCGCACCGATGCCGCTGCCCCCCTCAGCACGGCGGTTACCATCGGCAATATCCGGGTCAATGCGGCCACCCGCGAGGCCTGGATTTCCAACTCACTGGTGGAGTTGACTGCTATGGAGTTCGACCTGCTGGAAATGCTCATGCGCTCCGCCGGCCGTGTTGTATCGCGCGATGAGATTACCCAGGTCCTCTTCGAACGCGAAGCAACTCCGTACGATCGCTTCCTCGATGTGCACATCAGCCATCTGCGCAAGAAACTGAAGGTCGGCCGCCGGCTTATTCGCACGGTTCGCGGAGTGGGGTATGTCTTTGCCAAAGCGATTTAAGCTGCTGCCCGCAGAATCTCTTTACTACGGAATCTTCCTGGCGATGGTGGCCATCCTTTCGCTTTCCTTCCTCGCATTTCATGCCATTGCCGATCGTATGCAGAAGATCAACATCGATCCGGTATTTGAACGCTTCGACGAAATGCAATTGGAGACGGCGCGCGGGCTCTTGACCAGCGGTGGACCAGAGGCAGTCCGTGATTATATGACCAGCATGGACCGCACCTTCGGGGGAACTCACTATCTTCTGGACGCACACGGCATCGATGTCGGGTCCGGTCAAAACAAAGCGTTGCTGCTTCCGCCTCCTCCATCCATCAAGTCGCGTGTTCAGATGCACGGCCGTTGGGTCATCACACGCAGGTCGGCGGACGGAAAGTTTTGGTTTGCTGTCGTGGGCCATCCCAACCAGATGCATATCTGGACATTTCTTCCCTATTACTTTCTGGTCATCGGCGCCACCGGAGCACTGTGCTGGCTGGCCGCGATAGGAGTTGTTTCGCCCATCCGCAAGATCGAGACGAGCATTGCCCTGTTTGGGCGGGGTGACCTGTCGGTGCGCGTGAACACCAGGCGCCGGGATGAGATTGGACAACTTGGACGTTCTTTCAACAAGATGGCCGAACGCCTCGAGCGCTTGATTGCGAGCGAGCGCAGGCTGCTGGGCGATATTTCGCACGAGTTGCGCTCACCGCTCGCTCGCCTGAAGTTCGCGATCAAGCTGGCCCGCACCTCCCCGGACAGCAAGTCGGCCCTTGATCGGATCGAGCGCGATGTCGACCGCATCGCGTCGCTCGTCGCCGACATCGTCCAGATCACCTTTATCGAAGACAATCCAGCGCTGCAGGCCACCGAGAACGTGCGCGTTGCTGACATCATCGACGAAATTGTGCGCGACTGCGCACTGGAAGCTCAGTTTCGCGGCTGCACCCTCAACGTCAGCGGCCACATTGATGGCCGGGTCCTGGGCAATCCCGAGCTGCTGCGGCGCGCGATTGAAAACGTGCTGCGCAATGGAATTCGTTATTCCCCGGAACAATCGGCGGTTGTCCTTTCCATCGCTGAAGACTCCGGCAACGCGGTCATCACAATACGGGATTACGGCCCGGGCGTTCCTGAGAGTGCACTCAAACGAATCTTCGATCCATTTTTCCGCGTGGAAGAAGCGCGGGATACGAACGGCGGAGGATCGGGCCTGGGCCTGTCTATTGCAAAACGTGCGGTGCAACTGCACCATGGCACCATCGCTGCAGAGAATGCGTCTCCAGGACTGCGCGTGCGGATCGCAATTCCACTCGCGGACGGTATCGCAGTGCGGGAAACACCGCTGGCTATCTCATGAGTGGGATAGCACTTAAGATTTCTTAAGGTTCAATCCTTGCCAACCGTAGTGTAATTCCGTTAATGCCCCCCGCAACGGTAAGAATCGCGAGGCATTTTGAGGAGATACACATGAAGCGCTTCTTTGGTTTTGCACTGATGCTCGTTCTGTTGTCCGTCCCTGCCTTTGCCAGCGGTAATTCCCAGACAGTGAACCTCACGGCGGCTGTGACACTTGGATCGACTCAGCTGGTTGCGGGAGATTGCAAGGTAACTTGGACGGGCGCCGGTCCGGACGTTCAGGTCACTCTCGCACAGAAGGGCAAGGCTCCTGTCACTGTGCCGGCAAAGCTAGTCAAGGCGAAGAATGGTCACAAGGCAATTACCACCGATACCAAGGGTGGAGTTGACATTCTGCAGACAATCGAACTGGACAACCTCACTCTCGTCCTTGGCAGCTAGTCAGCCAGGACCTAAACGACAGGTACTTGCGGACAAGAGGTAGGGTTCTTCCAGAAGTTGCCGGCAGCAATTTCATAGCTCATCATACAAACTGCCGGATTCATCATCCTGTTCACGCGTACCTTCCTCTCCCCTTTCCTTCCGAGGAAAGGGGAGTTCTTTTTTGGGATAAAAGAACAGATATAGGGAGTAACTCCTGACGCTTACCTATCCGCCCCTAAGCAATTGCACTGACGCAGAATTGTCATCCTGAGCGAAGCGCAGCGGAGTCGAAGGATCTGCGGTTGTTCTCCTTTCCTGGGTTGCAACACAAGAGGACCGGATCAATAGGACATTTTTCCTGTTGGTATAGAGTCACACTTGCTTGGCCGACGCAGTTGGTCGCCGCAGGAACCAGTAACGCCGGCCTCCTGGCCGGCTGTAGCGTGGACCTCCCGGTCCACGCTGCACGCTACACCAACAGGACAATTGCTTTAGTCGGTGGTGTATCTGATCTCGAGGCTACGTATCTTGTAGCAGGAGTAAGACAGCACCACCACAATCAGTACCACCAGTCCAAGCGTTGCCGCCCAGCCGGAAACCGGCTCGGTCTGAACCGTTAGAAGCGCAAAGAGGCCTTCCCCCGGTACGCTGATCGGCATTAAGTGCCGAAGATACGACGCCACGCTGATCTTCTGCAGCAGCGACGGCAACACCGGGTTGATCGCTTCCCAGCCCAGAACCAGCATCGCTGCTGGCGTTGGATTCCTGAACAGCATGCTCAACAAGAGAAAAACCGCTCCGTACCCAAGACAGGCCAGAGTCACGATGGCGAGATAGGCCCCGAGTTGGCCCATCCCTGGGCCGTTGAACACATAATCGTGCCCGGCCGCACCGTAAGCGGCATACATCAATCCAAAGTCAGCGATGATCGCACTACCAAATAGAAATAGTGCGCTGAACGAGCCCGCTGCGAACTTGGCCAGCAGCAGAATCTCTCGCCGCACCGGAGAAAGAAGATAAAAGTGCAGGCTGCGCTCAATCATCTCTCCGCGAATCAAGCGCGAGAAGATCCCCAGGCACCCGAAGAACACCCCGAGCCGGATGTAATAGAACTGAACGATGCCGGCCAGCACGTTGGTGTCTTCGCCCATTGAAAAGGCTGAATGCCGATCCACCAGTAAATGAATGAAGATGATGAACGTGGGAATGAATGCCAGAAAGTAAATCCAGCTCGCTCTCCACGAGAAGAGATTCCTCCTCACTTCGATGGCCGTCAGGCGTCGCGCCTGTATCCACCACAGGCTCCATGGCTGCTCGGCCAGTCGGCTTCTGAAGTTCGCAACTTTCTCTCGAATCATGAGGCGCTCCCGTCCGATCCAATCAGGTATTGGTAAATGGCGTTGGCGTCGTCGTCCGCCGGAGCCACCGTTTCGATCTTGATAAGTCCCTCCACCGCGATCCCATTCAGCAGCGAGTAGAACTGGTCGATATCTCCCGTGCGCAGGAAGACGCCTCGTCCATCCGCATGCATTCTCGCCTCGGCGCAGTGATTCACCGCAAACATCCTTGAGGCCAGCAGTTCAGGATGATCGCAACGGACCAGGACCTGCATCGGCTTGTCGCGAACTTCCTGCCGCACCTGATGAATATTGCCTTCGGCAATCAGGTAGCCGCCGGTGATCAGAACCACTCGGTCGGAAATCCTGTCAACTTCGTCCAGAATGTGGCTGGAAATTACCAGGTGCATGCCCTGCCTGCCGAGATCCTGGAAGAGCGCCAGTGACTCCGCGCGCGCCATCGGATCCAGTCCGTTCAGGGGCTCGTCCAGAACCAGCACCCTGGGATGATGCGCAATGGCCTGCGCCAGGCAAATCTTTTGCCGCATGCCTTTGCTGTAACTCGCAATGGCCCTGCCCGCCGCATCGCCAAGCTGTACGCGCTCCAGCGACTCGCGAGTTAGCCCGAAGGCATCGATTTCGTTCATCCCGTGCAGCATCAGGCCATCGTAAACAAACTGCCAGCCAGTCAGCCCGCGAGGGAATGAATCGAATTGCGTGCAATAACCCACAGCGCTGAAAAACTCGTTTGCATCCGCCGGAGTAAGTCCCAGCACCGAGATATGCCCGCTCGATGGCCGAACCAATCCGGTCATGAGATTCATGAGCGTCGTTTTTCCCGATCCGTTGGGGCCCACCAGCGTGGTGATTCCCGGCGGAATGGAGAGCGAGATTCGATTCACGCCCAGAACTTCGCCGTAGAACTTCGACACATCTTCGAAAATGATCCGGTCGTTCATCCTCGAACCACCTCGCGCGCGCGGATGCGCTTGTTCAGCATCGCCATACAGATGAAGCAAGCCGCAGCCAGCATCGCCGCGATTGCCGCAGTCGGTATCGCTTGCCCCGGCCGCATCGGATCGGGCGCGCCCAGCAGCCTGCACCAGAGCTCCGTCATCATCACCGGCACATTCAAGATCAACCCCCACTTGGTGCGCAGGATTGCGCTCACAATGCCTCCCACGCCTGCCGGCACAAAGACCGCCGCGAAGATAATGCCCGTCGCCACAACTCTCCACTTGACCCACGAGGAGAGCGCCAGCCCTAGAATCGAGAGAAACACAATCCAGATCATCGCTCCTGCCAGCAGCCCCGCAGCGATGGGAAAGTTTGCGAAAGCCCAGGGCTGCGGCGAAGAGTAACTCTGATAGGCAAACAGCATCAGGCTTGGAATCCAGGTTACTACGGAAAGCGCAGCGAAGAGCGCGATGAACTTTCCGAAGACATAGCCGAGGCGCGAGATAGGATGACTCAGCAGGATCGGCAGCGCGTTGTCCGCAAGGTCAAAGGTAATCAGGCGGGGCGCAACCCAGGAAGCCAACACCAGTGCGAACCACGATTGGACCTCTAGCATCTTCAGGAAGAATGCGGCATTGATAGCAAACCCCGGCGAATTCCCTTTGGTGATCAGGAATCTCGCAATCGGGTTGTTTGCAAGATAGATGCCGACCAGGAAGACGAGGAAGGGCGCAAGAGAAACAGTAAACAGCCCGATCGAAATCTTGGAGGACCAGACCTCTGCAAGGCCATAACGCGCCAGTACCAGGATCCGCGTCCACAGCGGTGTAACTCTGCCGGTGTAGGCGCGATAATTGTGCTTATAGACTGACATGCTCTGGCCGCCCTCCTTCATTCTCCATCGCTCTTAGGAAAATGTCCTCAAGCGAGTCGCGCCGCAGATTCATGCGGCGAATCTGAACTCCATGTTCGGATGCAATGACATATAGATCGCGTGCTTCCATGTCTTCGGGCATCACCAGCTTGATCCGCCCTCCGGGGAAGCACGCACATTCGCAGCCTCGCCCACGGATGCTTACTGAAAACTTCTCCGTGGCGCCGACTGTTTCCAGTTCCATGAAGTTTTTGTTGGAACGGCGCTCTTCCTCGATATTGCAGAGTGCGGCGATGCGTCCATTCTTCAGAATAAGAACCTCATCGCAGGTCTCGTCGATGTCGCGCAGCAGGTGGGAAGAGATCAGCAAGCGAATGCTTCCCTCTTTGCGGATTTCCTTGATCGCCTGAATCATGCGCTGGCGAGCCATGGGATCCAGACCGTTAGTGGGCTCGTCCAGAATCAGCAGTCGGGGACCGTGCGCAAGCGCCTGGGCCAGTTTGACCAGCTGCTTCATTCCCAGCGAATAGGTGCTCACCTGGCGATATCGAACCTCGCCCAGCCCCACGTAGAAGAGAGCTTCATGAGCGCGCTCCAGCGCTTCACCTGCCGGCAAGCCTGCCAGCTCGGCCATATAGCGAACAAAGCGCACCCCGCTCATATTGCCGATGAACGAATCGTTCTCCGGCATGTAGCCGATTCCCTCGCGGATGCGCGCCCTGTCCCTCTGCGTGTCGAGCCCGAAAACAGAGGCCGTTCCCTTGGACGGCAAATGAAAGCCGAGCAACGTGTTGATCAGCGTGGATTTGCCTGCGCCATTGGGCCCGAGCAGGCCAATGGCCTGCCCTTGCAACTCTCCCGTGAGGCCATCCAGAACGGTCCGGCCACCGAGTCGTACTTCCAAGCCGACAAGATCAATGATGCCCATGTCACTCTTTTACGGTTTTGCCGTCGAAGTTGTTCCTTGAATTGACCAAAGTTCCGAGCGTCAGAAAATCAAATCCGAAAAGACGGCTGTCGCTGGCGGCTTCAATGCGGTTGTCCTTGCCCCACGCACAGATCGCGGTGGGCCTTGAATCCGCAGCCAACTGCCGGATCGCATCGGCCGACTTTACACTCAATTGAGAGAGCAGTGGGGTCAACGCCGGACCCAGGTTCTGGTACGCGATGGCAGAATAATTTCCATTCTCGTCCTTGGGAAGCAAGGCCCGGAATGCTGCCGCGTGGGAAAGGGAATTGCCGCTGTCATGCGTCTGCAGTGCTTCGATCAGCATCGCGCGGCTGGGCGCAATAATCATGAAGCCATCGGCAAACGTATATTGCGCGACCGTGGTGCCCGAGGTGACGTCGCGGACGGCATAGAAGGTCTGCGCGCCTCCCCGGCTCGACTCGATCGCAATGGAGTGCGCGCCCGGGCCCTGGTTCTGGCTGCGAATAGCTGCTGTCAGCCGCTCCAGAGTCTGTTCCAGCCGCACAGAATCATGGACTTCAATCACAGCTTTCCACGATGGCGTGGGCAGCACCGGCCCATCCAGCGACAGCAGGAAATCGCCGCCGAGATTTGCGGCCAGATCGTCGCGGACGCTGATCTGCAGTTTCTCCTCGGCCTGACTCCATTTCGCATTCTGCGTGCTGCTTTCCGGCTCGGTCATCGTCATGATGTCATCGGCAATGGCCTTCGGATCCTTTGAAAGCAGCGCTACCGCAAACAGTGCATTCGGAGTCACAAAGTCGAGAGACCCGATCGGTGCGGACGCGGCCAGCCATGAAGCAACGCGCTGCCTGGTTCCAGAGAATTGCAGATTCAAATGATTCTGCGGCACTCCATTCACTTCGCGATGCTCAGCAATCAGATAGCGAACGTCCTCCATCCCGCTGTTCTCAACGGCGTTTTTGCCCGCTTGATTGGCGCGCATCAGTACGAGTTTGTCGCCCATCATTTGATGAAGATCCGCGGCCAGGAAAATTCCGGCGCCGCGACTATACGCGGCCGTGATCTGCTTTCCGAAATCTCCCGTGGCGAATCCACTGGCGCCCGCGTTCAACTGCGCGTCCACCTGCTTCAACGTAGCCAGGTTGTTGGACAATACCGCTACGTGCGCACCGATGAGGGCGTATCCCGTCGACTTGGTCTTCGCCTGAACCGGCATTGCATTCAGTGCGGCCTCGTCCAGCACCACAAACCCGCCGCTCGAAGTCGAAGAAAGAACCTGCGTCTTCAGCAGATCCGCGAGTCCGCTCTTTTGCACATCGGCAACCACGGCGAAGCCGGGATTCTTGCTCTGCTTCACTCCTACGATAACGATCTCGTCCCCGAGATACTGGCTCACGTCATGAAGCTTTCCCACCAGGGAATTCAATTCAGCCGTGTTACGATTTTTTCCGTCGCTCCACCACTGCTGCAACTCCGGACTCTTCTGTAACTGGTCCTGGAAAATCGTGTTGGCTTCGCTCAGAAAATCGCCGGGGTTGGGAATGCTGATGTAGAGCAACGTATCGGCAGGAACGCGCGCCAGCAGGTCGCTGGTGTACCGAGGCTGAGGAAAGGGAATCTGTCCCAGGCGATGCTCTAGCGCGGAGAACTGCGCCAGCAGCGGCAGATACTTATCGCGATCGTGACTCCAGGCCACCTGCTGCTCCAGCGGAGCAGGGCTCAGGTTGTCGCTGGTGGAAACTTGATCGCCGGCATGAAGCAGCGAATCCACGCCCCCGTGCGTGACGTGAACGGCTCCCTGCAACACGGCCACGCGCGAGCCCTTGATTCCGGAGTCGACAGAGAACACCGTGCCGGTCACTGCGACGCTGCAATCGGGAGTCTTCACATATAAGTGGCCCGATGTGCGCTTCGCTGCCTGCACGATCACTGCGCCATTGTCGAGGGCGATGGTCATGTTCTGTCCGCGCGCGCCCACACTTACGACGCTCCGCTCGTTGAGCTCGACCGTCGATCCGTCGGCGAGCCTCAGAACCGCGTGCGCTCCACCGGCCGTCCGCAGGTGGTCTCCCTCGCTCAATTTGTCGCCGGGTTGAAGCTGGCGGTCGCCCGTATCGGAGACGCGATAAGCTGCGCCGTCAATCGACTGCACCTCCGCCCGCACGCCCGGCGGCACTTGCCAATAGATCCGATAAACAAGGAACGCGCAGAGAAGAAGAGCCAGCGACGGAGCAAGCGCCCAGCCGAAAACCTGGGGACGCCAGCCGAGTGTGCGGCGCACCTTGGGCGCCGACCAATCCACCGCCTCGGTTCCCGATCCGCTCCGAAACCGGCTGAGGCACGCGCCACAATCGCGCAAGTGCGCTTCGACCAACAGAGCGCGCGGCCCGGAGAGTTTCCCCGCACGATACGAGCCAAGTAGCCGCTGCACGTCCCCGCAGCTCTCAATGGTCTCTTTCATGGGGCTGACTTGAAGGCTGTCCTCCGCGATGCCCAGCCGTCCGGCCACTCGCCGGGCAGAAGCGGAAAGTTCGTCCGCATCGGGCGCAGTCATCTGCAGCGTCTCGACGGCGTTCTTTAGCAGTGTCTCGTCATGATCTTTCATCGGTTCCCCCGTTCAAATTCACTGAGTCTTTTCTTCAACCTGGACCGCGCATGATGCAGCGTCACCGCCACCACCGCCTGCGAAGTTCCCATCAAAGTTGCGATCTCGCGGTTTCCCAACTCTTCCAGATAGCGCAACGTGAACATCTCCGCCGCGCGCGAAGGAAGTTCGCCAATCGCCCGCCGCAGCCACTCCCCCAGTTCCTTGCCCGATGCCTCTGCCTCCGGGGAACTTCCCCGTCCGGCCGAGGTCACGCTGGCAGCGCCCTCCAAAGGTTCTGTAGGAGCTGCCTTCCTCCTGCGCAGCAAGTCGAGCGCTCCGTTGATGGCAGCGCGGTAGAGGTAACTTCCCGCATTCGTCACCGGCGGCCCGCTGCTGTTAGCCAGCCGCAGAAACACGGCTTGCGTCACATCTTCGGCGTCAGCCATGCTGCCCGTGATCCGATAGGCCGCAGTGAGAACGCGCCGGTGATGCTCTCCAAATAGTTGGGCGAGGCTTTCACTGCTGACTGTGTACGGCATGGTTGCAACACCGGCGGCCATCGGTTCACCTTTTTCACTCTTCATAAAGATGACGCTTTCCCCGTGCGATTATTAATTCCGTTCGCAATAGTTACGGCTAAGAGGCCCAGCGTGTTCCCGCTTTGCCGGAAACCTGGGTACCCAGGGATATCTGCGACGCCAGAATGAGCCGACGTCAAAGAACAAGAAGCCCAACAAACGGGTCGGTTAACCCCTGCCGTATCATGGATCCGACACGAATGGTCCGCACCGCGCCGAGCTGAATCGAAAATGCTGCAGTACCCTTCGCTTCGCGCCAGAAAAGGAACGACCTCATGAAGCATGCCCACGCCGCTCTACTGCTGCTGTTGACGGCAATCACTGTCTCCGCGCAGACTCCGCAGCCGCAGCCTTACAACTGGAAGAACGTGCAGATCGTCGGCGGCGGTTTTGTCGATGGAGTCGTCTTTCATCCCACCGCGCCCGGCGTTCGCTACGCCCGCACCGACATGGGCGGCGCTTATCGCTGGGATAACTCCGCGCATCGCTGGCAGCCGATTCTGGATTGGGTGCCGTACAAGGATCTGAATCTGATGGGCGTCGAATCCATCGCCGTCGATCCGGCCGACCCCAATCGCGTCTACCTTGCCTGCGGCACGTACACTAACGCGAGCACGCCCAATGGCGCCATTCTCCGCTCGGAAGATCGCGGCCGCACATTCCAGCGGGCCGACGTGCCCTTCAAGTTCGGCGGCAACGAGGACGGCCGTGGCAATGGCGAACGCCTCGCCGTCGATCCCGCTGACGGACGCATTCTCTATCTCGGCACTCGTCACGACGGACTCTGGCGCTCTCCGGACCGCGGCGTATCCTGGGCGCGGGTTGGCAGCTTTCCCGACATCACCGAAGCCGTTCCGCCCCTACCCACTCCCGTTCCCGGAGAAACCCCCGAGCAGCACTGGCAGCGCATGCCCATCCGCGGCAGCGGCATCATCTTCGTCAAATTCGGCTCCGCGGCCAATGCACAAGGCGCAGCAACCAGGGCCATCTACGTCGGCGTCTCTCTCATGGGTCGGCCCAATCTCTTCGTCTCGACCGATAGCGGCGCAACTTGGCATGAGATCGCCGGCGAACCGACCGCCTATCGCGCTACCCGCGCCGCTCTCTCCACGGATGGATCTCTCTACATCACGTACGGCTCCGCCCCCGGCCCCACGCGCATGAAAGATGGAGCCGTCTGGAAACTCGACACCCGCAGCGGCGCATGGACCGACATCACTCCCGACCACCCCATCGCCGGCAGCAAGGAATTCGGCTACGCTGCCGTTTCCGTCGACGCCCAGCACCCACGCACGCTGATCGTCAGTTCCTTTGGCCGTCCGCGCTCCGCCGGCAGCGAAGACATCTTCCGCTCCACCGACGGAGGCGCCACTTGGAAGACCATCTTTGAGAGCGACGGCGTCTATAACTACAGCGGAGCGCCTTATGTGAAGAGCACTCCCATCCACTGGCTCTTCGACATCGAGATCGATCCCACCAACGCCGATCACGCCGTCTTCACCACCGGCTACGGTGGCTGGGAGACCTTTGACCTAACCGCTTCCGACCAAGCCAAGCCCACCCACTGGAGCGCCCTTGCCACCGGCATTGAGGAGACAGTGGCTCTGGAACTGAACAGCCCCGCACAAGGCGCGCATCTTCTCTCCGCCATTGGCGACTACGGTGGCTTTGTTCATTGGGATCTGGACCGTCCCGCGCCCGAGGGAGCTTCCGCGCCGCCGCGCATGGGCAACACCACCGGCGTTGTTTCCGCCAGCCTGCATCCCGAGATCGTCGTGCGCGTCGGCAACAGCGCCGAGCACAAGCGCGGCGAAAACATTGGCTACTCACTCGATGCGGGCCGCACCTGGATGCCCACCGCTGCCGCGCCCACTCCGGAAAGCCACTCCGGCTCCATCGCGATTTCCGCCGACGGCAGCGCATGGCTGTGGACCCCCGAACGCGAGTCTGCATTTCTAACGCGCGACCATGGCGCAACCTGGGCCGCCGTTCATGGACTTCCCGCCGGCCTCCGCATCGTTTCCGATCCGGTCGACTCCAAGCTGTTCTACGCTCTCTCGCTCGCGGGCCGCACTCTCTACCGCAGCGTCGATGGAGGCGCAACTTTCACTGCCGAGCAATTCACGCTGCCGCAGGCCGCACCCGTACTCGACGCATCCAAGCGTGGAGACAACCGCGGCGGCCAGGATCGTATTTACGCCGCGCCGGACCGCACTGGAGACCTATGGCTAGCGGCATTCGACGGCCTCTATCATGCAGTTCCTGCCGCTCCAAAAGCCGGCAGCAGCACTTCCTTTGCGCGTCTCCCCAACGTGGAGGAGATTCACGCCTTCGGCTTCGGCAAAGCCGCGCCAAATCAGCCCTATCCCGCCCTCTATCTGGTCGGCACCGTTCAGGGCCAGCCCGGAATCTTCCGCTCCATCGACCAAGCGCGCACCTGGCTCAGGATCAACGACGACCAGCATCAATGGGGCCTTGTGCTGCAAGTTACCGGTGATCCAAAGCTATATGGGCGAGTCTATGTCGGCACGCATGGCCGCGGAGTCTTCTACGGCGACCCCGCGCGTTAAATCCCTCACCGTGTGTTGTTGTACCTATCCATCCTGCAAGAACTTACAGCGCCGGCCTCCTGGCCGGCTGAGCGTGGGCCTCCCGGCCCACGCTCACTCTCCACCGATGGGAGAGATCATCTACAAGTTCAGAAATCGGTCTGCTCCATAAACCAGCCCCAGCGTAACCAGTGCAATGAACACCTCACCGATGGCCCCGACGGCGAACGGCCTCCATCCCTGTTTGCCTAGTTCGCGAAAACTGGTGCGCAAGCCCACGCCGGCAAACGTCAGCAGGAACGCCCAGCGGGAGAGGTTGGCAAGACTGGTCAGTTGTGGCTTGGCGAAGAATCCCAGCGTAGCCAGCAGCGAAATAAGCAAAAACCCCAGGACGAACTTGGGAAACTTGCGCCACAGGAACGCGGCCTTGTTGCCCACCGCGTGCGCTTCTCCACGCGATGCCCAGTAAATGGCGTAGGCCAGCACAACAAAGCCAATCAACGCATTGCGGGTAGTTTTAGCCAGCACGGCAACTTTGCCCGCGGCGTCGGAGTAGAGTGCGCCGGCAGCCGTAGCTTCGGCGGTGTTATCGACCGCGAGCCCTGCCCACAGTCCATACGCTTTGTCGCTCAGGTGCAGCGAATGGCCGATCAGCGGGAAAGTGAAAAGTGAAATGGCGCCCAGTGCAAGGATGGCGGCGATGGCATAGGATGCGTCTTCGTCATCGGCTTCAATGGCCGGCTTGGCGGCAATGATGGCCGAAACTCCGCAGATGGCCGAGCCGATCGCGAGCAGCGAAGTCAGTTTCGGCTTGAGATGGAAGGAGCGGCCCAGCAGATGCATGAAACTCAGCGACAGGGTGAGCGCGAAGGCCACCAGCAGCAGCGAAATGCCGCCAAGGTGGAGAATGTCTCCCAGCAGAAAGCGCGAGCCGAGCAGCACGATTCCCGCCTTCAGCCAGAACTCATATGTAGCGACGCCCGCCTGAAAAATGCGCGGCAGGCCGACGGTATTCGAGATCACCAGCCCGATGACAATCGCCCACAAAACATACTCGATGTTAGGGAAAGTCACGTGGTGGGCTTTTGTATACCCCGAGATGGATTGCTCGATGAACTTTCCGGCATAGCCCACCGCGGCCAATAGCAGCAGGCCGGGAATGAGCGCCGCGATGCGGCGGCCAAGATGGACGGGGCCGTCGAGGCTGAGAGGGCCCGACGATGTTACAGCTGTGGCCATATCGATCTCCTTTCATGGATCGGATCAACCGCAGCGCTTACCATTTGATCGCGGGGATCAAGTTGAAGCGCACAAGCAGCGCCAGCGCGAGAGCGAGCGCAACGGCATAGATGTCCAGCGAAAGACCGCGCCGTGGATTGGATGCGGTGGCTTCGGGCATATTGTTCTCCAAACGATGGGTATTTGAACTTCAGGCTGAAACTGGAACGTCTTCTTCTTCCCGATGCAATTGGGCAGTGGATTCTCGCACGGCCCAACCGGCGATCAGCAGGCTCGGCGCAAGAACGGGCGCGGCGTCGCCGAGAGCGGCGAGCGTGGTACATCGCACTTGCTGATCCGGCTGTGCTGCGCGCGAAACAATTGCGCACGGAAACTCCGGCGGCAGCCCCTCCGCCAGCCATTCCTCCGCCAGCAGCCTCAGGTCGTGGCCGGGCATGTAGACCACGCGAGTTGAGTCTTCCAGTTTCGGCAGCGGCGCATGGTTGTGGGACTCGGCGTGGTGCCCAGTGGAGAAGATCACGCTGGACGCGCTCTTGCGGCTGGTTAAAGAACACCCCACGGCCGCGGCCGCCGCAAACGCTGCGGTGATGCCGGGAACCACCTCACAGGAAACGCCAGCCTCCGCCAGCGCAGCCATCTCCTCGGCCGCACGCCCAAACAGAAGCGGATCGCCGCTCTTCAGGCGAATCACGCTGCGCTGCGCCCGGGCGTGTTCCACCATCCGCAGATTGATCTCTTCCTGCGTGATGCTCTTCGCGCCGCACCGCTTGCCCACGTTGACGATTTCAGCGTTGCCTGCGGCAAGACGAAGAATCGCTTCTGGCACCAGGTCGTCGTGAAGAATCACGTCTGCCGACTGAATCAGCCGCAGCGCTTTCACGGTCAGAAGATCGGGATCGCCCGGCCCCGCACCCACCAGGTAGACCTTGCTCGTTGCGTCTTTCTCCGCGAGCGGAGCTCGCACCAACTGGCGCGAAGCGCAGTAGGGAGAATCGCAGATGGGAAGCTCGGCTAGTCGATGCAGCAGGGTTTTGCGCGCCTCGCCACACGGATGAGTGGCCAGAACTTCGCGGCGTAGCTCACCCAAATTCTCGAGCCACGCGCCAAGCTCTTGCGGCAGTTGTTCGTCGATTTCACGGCGCAGGCGCTGGGCCACCGCGGGACTCTCTCCGGCCGTCGAGATCGCGATTTGCAGTGGGCCGCGCCGAACCACCGAACCAAAATAAAAGTCGCAGTGCGGAGGATCGTCCACGCTGTTCACCAGGATGCCGCGCGCCACTGCTTCGCGATAAACCTCGGCGTTGACCTCGGCAGAATCCGTGGCGGCAATCGCCAGAAAATTCCCGTCGAGGTCCGACGGATCAAACGCGCGCTCAATCCATTCGATCGTGCCCTCGCTCGCGAGCTGTCTGATTTCATCCCGCGCCCGCGGCGCAATCACGCGCAGCCTGAGTCCGGTCTGGAGCAGGCTGCTGATCTTCTCCAGGGCAACGTTGCCCGCGCCGACCAGCAGGCCACGGCGTCCGTCGAGTTTGAGAAAAATGGGCAGCAGGCTCATCAGCAAGTCCTCAATCGGCAACGCCGTGCGGCACGGGCCCAGCGGGCAAATCGCGCTCGACAGCCGCCACATTCTCGCCGGCCAAATGAGTGCGCAGTTCATCGTTGCTGTATCGCCCAAACCATGCGCGAAGATTCTCCTCGGGCAGGCGGTTCGCCAGGTAGTGGCGAAGCAGCCGCTCGATCGCTTCCGGCACCAGCGGCGCAGGGCAGCGGTAGCCCACCGGCCGTGCAATCGCCGCGTGCTCGCCCACCGCTCCACCCAGGCAAAAGTAAAATGCGTCGGTCAGTTGGCCCTCGTGCTTGATCTTCTTGCCCTCGATCCCGATGTCCGCAATCCAGTGCTGTCCGCAGCTATTCGGGCAGCCGGTCACGTGCAGACGGAGTTGCTCGTCGAACTCGGGCAGCCGCTCTTCCAACTCGCTGACCAGCCACCGCGCAAAGCCCTTGGTCTCGGTAATCGCCAGCTTGCAGAACTCGGTGCCCGTGCATGCCACTGCGCCGCGAAAGAACGATGAGCCGTCCACCTGCAACCCAATCTGGTTCAGCTCCCGCGCCAGCTCCGCGGTCTTGTGGTTTGGAATGTCGATGAACAGAAGGTTCTGCGAAACGGTGGCGCGCAGTTCACCACTGCCGAAGCGCTCTGCAAGCTCCGCCGCAGCCTCTAACTGGTCGCCGGTGAGGCGGCCGCGCAAGACGGACGCGCCCACATAACTCAGCCCCGGCTTCCGTTGCGGATGAATGCCCGCGTGGTCGCGGAAAACATCGTCGGGCACAATCTCCGGCACCGCGGGCAGCAGCTTGAAGTCCAGCCGCGACTGAAGCTCAGTCAAGAAACTCTCGGCAGTCCATCCTTCTTTCAGAAAGAGATATTTCAGCCGCGCGCGATCCCGATTCTCGCGCAGCCCCTGCTGGTCGCGGAAGATCTCGGCAACCGCTTTCGCCACGCGCACAACCTGATCGGGAAGAACAAACGCGTCCAGGCGCACGGCGAGATGCGGCTCCTTTGAGAGCCCTCCGCCCACGCGCAACGAAAACCCCACCTGGCCTTTATGCTCCACAGCCGTGAGCCCGACGTCGTTGATCTCCGGATACGTGCACCAGGAAGGGCAGCCGGTCACGGAGATTTTGAACTTCCGCGGCAAGTTATAAAACTCCGAGTTGCCCTTCAGCAATTCCGAGATTTCCTCCGCCAACGGCGACGTGTCAATCAGCTCATCGGCCGCCACTCCGGCCACCGGGCAGCCGGTCACGTTGCGTACTACATCGCCGCACGCGCCCTTGGGCGAGAGGCCGATTGCGGCCAGCGCATCCACCACTTCGGGCAGCGACTCGATGGTGAGCCAATGCAGTTGAATGTTCTGGCGGACCGTGATGTCGGCCAGGTTGCGTGCATATTTGCGCGTCAATCCGGCAATCGCGTGAAGCTGTGCGGCGGTCACAATGCCGTTGGGAATGCCGATGCGCATCATGAAAAATTCCGACGTCAGCCCTTCGCCGCCCTTGCCGCCCGTAGCCCCTACTCCGTCGCCCTGGGTGTAAAGACCCCACCACTTGAAGTACGTCGAAGCCCACTCCGGCAGCACGCTGGAGCGGCCTTCGCGCGCAAAGGCGCGTACCTCGTCGAACGCTTCCCACGGGTTTTTCTCGCGCTTCAGTCGCTCCGCGCGTTGCGCCTTTGTCTCTTTGTCCTGAACAGCTTCAGTCATTTTTCCTCTTTGCAAAGACAGAAAGCCCGCGACAGCTTGGGCTGTATCGCGGGCATTTGGAAACCGTGGACTACGATCTGAAATTTAACCCAAGGTCACCTGTGCGCGCGAAGCGACATACAACGGCAACAACAGGAGCAACCTTGCATGAGTGGAGAATAGGTGCAGACTGGGCCGAAGTCAAGTTGCAATTCGTAGCCGCCTGCGCTGCAACGACGGTACTTCACCGAGGAAACCCATCTGCATGAACAGGTTGAACTGAAATCGCATGTCCTTGACGCGAACCGTGCCCGGCGCCCGGCTTGCAGAAGCTTCACGCCACACCGAAAATGGATTTGCCATAACACGCTGCGGGAAAGCCCTTATGGAGAGCGCTTTGCGTCAGGGCGCAACTTTAATCGTGCCATATGGAGTCCAAAAATAGCGAGGGCTTTAGCCCCCGTGGTCTGATCTTCTGAGCTCTCCCTTGGAACTTGATTTTCCCCGTACCCTGTATAAGCAGAGTATGAAGCCTGCAAGCCAACCCGTAGCGCCAGAAGAGGTCCATTATCTTAGGCGCATGGTTGCGGAGCGAGCCTCCGATCCGCGCGCAGGCATCTTCGGACCATCCTCGGTCAGTTGGAAGATCAATCGCGAATCCGCCCTGTTTCTCGGTGCGGGCCGGGCAGCTCTGCTACAACTGGCGCATCCCTGGGTTGCGGCGGCGCTCGACCATCATCCCACTCTGCGCAGCGACCCCCTGGCGCGCTTCCACAACACCTTCCGCATCGTCTTCACCATGATCTTCGGAACACTCGACCAAGCACTCGCGGCCTCGCGCCACGTCTACCATCTGCACACGCGCATTCAGGGAGAGATACCGGAGACCGTTGCCGCTTACAAGAAGGGCTCGCCCTATCAGGCGAATGAAATCAATGCATTGGTCTGGGTCTATGCCACTCTCATCGACAGCGCTGTCCTGGCCTATGACAGCGTACTTCCGCCCCTCACTCGCGATGAACGGGAAGCGTACTACGCCGAGAGCAAAACCCTTGCAGCACTTTTCGGCATTCCATCCTCCGCCTTGCCTGCAGATTGGAATGCGTTCGAATCCTACATGCGCGGAATGTTGGCCTCCGAATTACTTGGTGTCAACGCCCTTTCGCGCGAAATGGCGTACCGCATCCTGCATGGGAAGGGCACTTGGGTTCCGGTGCCCGCATGGTATCGCGCGTTCACGGTTGCCAGTCTGCCCGCGCGCTTCCGCACGGAGTTCTCTCTCACGTATGGAAATCGAGAAGCAGCAATGGCGACGCGCGCTCGTCGCTGGCTTCCGCGCATCTACCGCCGATTACCCGATGCGGCACGCTTTGTCGGCCCTTACCAGGAAGCAACCAAGCGCCTCTCCGGCCGTCGCATCAACGCGACGACACGCCTCAGCAACCACTTCTGGATGGGACAGCCGCGCATGATGTTTGCGCCGCCGGAACGCTGACCCTCAGTCTTGCTTTCGCAGCAGGGGCTACACATGCTGCGGGAATACTCGGTTCGCAGGCAGGCGGGGGTTTAACCCCCGCATAAACCCAGCATAATCAGCGCGGCTTCAGCCGCGGAGGGATGTTTCTCAGGGGCTTTGCCCAAAAGCCGCTCTTTCCTGCTGCTCATGAAGCTATGCTCGCGCCGAGTCGCGTTTCAGTGCCTGATGTGGCTCATTCCTCTGCAGCTCTTCGGCCACTCCGTAGATGCAAACCACCTCCCCGGACGGCCCAAAGTGCGGCGATCCGCGCGACCAGATCCAGATCCAGTCTCCATCGACCTTCCTCACCCGGTACTTCACGTCGATCTGCTTCCCGTGCAGCAGGGAATTCCGGATGCTCTCCATCGTCATTGCCACATCATCGGGATGCAGCGCCTTCAGCCATCCGGCCCCGAGCGCTTCTTCCAAAGTCTGTCCTGTGAGTGCTTGCCAGCGCGGGCTTGCCTCGGTAATCTCGCCCTTGGCATTCAGCACCCAGGGCACATGCGGAATGAGATTGACCATGTTTCTGTGGTGATTTTCTGTTTCGCGAAGCGCATCCTCCATGAGCTTGCGCTCCGTGATGTCCATGACCGCCACTGAAACGCCCCACACTTCTCCCGCCTCGTCCCGTACCGGCTGGTAAGAGATCATCAGCGTCTGACCGCGCTTGCCTTCCTCTGTCCCCGGCTTCCGTATCTCAACCCCCAGAACTGGCTCTCCCCTGAGGGCGCGACGGATGAACGCCTCCACCTGGGGGAACGTATGGGGGATGACCTCAGCCGGGGTTCTTCCCAAGTGCGCGGCCAGGGGAACTCCATTCATCTGCGCCAGTCGCCGGTTCACGCTCACATAGCGCAGCTTTCGATCCAGCAGACACAGGCCCACCGGCGCGCCGTCGTAAACGGCCTGCAACTGCGCCAGCCTCTGCCCCGGCAGGGCATCCGAATTCAAGATGGAACTGTCCGTAGTCAGGCTCGGCAAGCACACAGAGCATGCCTGGGGCGCAGCGGCAATCATGCCCGCCAGTTCGCTGCCCGGCACCGGCTTGCTATAGAGCCAGCCTTGTCCCTGTTCGCAGCCCATTTGGAACAGCATGTCGGCCTGTTGCCGGGTTTCCACGCCCTCGGCCGTGGTCGTCAACCCAAGGCTCTGCCCCAGCCCAACCACTGAGGCAACGATCTTTCTGCCCTCGCGGTTCCGGGTCATCAAACTCACAAAGCTCCGGTCCACCTTCAATTCGTCGAACGGCAGCGCCAGCAGGTGCTTCAGGCTGGAATAGCCGGTACCGTAATCGTCCAGGGCCAGCTTGCACCCGAGCACTTTCAGTTCGCCCGCAACCGCCGCAGCACGGAACAGATCGTCGACAATGGCGCTTTCGGTCACTTCGATGGTCAGCCGGTCCAGCGAGAATCCGCCCTCTTCGGCGGCCGCTGCAAACCGTTCCGGCAGCTTGAAATCCATGAGTTGACTGGGGGAAGTATTAATGGATAAGCTCAGGGAACTGTCGGCAAGAGCAGGAGCGGCGAATGCCTGTTCCAGGATGGTGCGCGTCAGATTGTCGATCAGCCCCACCCTCTCGACGATGGGAATAAAGTCGTCCGGAGCAACCTCTCCAAGCTGCCCATGATTCCACCGTGCCAGGACCTCGAATCCCGCGAGTTGCCCGGTCCGCAGTTCGATCAGAGGCTGGAAGAAGGGAACGAACTCCCCCTCCGCAAATGCCCGTCGAACTTCGGTTTCGTCAAAGAGCATGCCGCCACTCTACGCTTGACGCGCCGCGGGTGTCACGCCGCAAACGCGGTGTGCTCTCGGTCGGCGCAACCATCAGCGCACACCCTCCTTGCACAACCCTGGACATCTGTGAACTGGCGGAAAAAAAGCGCTCGGATTTGCTCATGAATTATCCAAAGACGGACAGATTTCAAATGCCTTAGAAAAACTCCGTAGATATGTTGATTTCAGGCCTTTTGCGCAAAAAGCGGGCAGAATCCTACGGCAAAGAGCGTTTTCCACTTTCCCACGGCACGGCTGCGGCGATCGACATGAACCAATTCACGAAAATTGTTGCACTTGGAATTTGTATGCCCCTCCCTTGAGAGAAAAGGTCAGAAATGTCCTTGGTTAGGAGGGGCGATGGAGGTTGAGAGCTGGAAAGGACTGCGCGAAAGCAGAGAAGGATGAATCGTGTTTCGTGAACTAAAATACGATAATTTGTCATGCGTATTGATTCTTCGTATTGCTAAACGTCATGAATGGTGATTATACTTCAATTCCATCAGCTCACTCGATGAAAGAGATTCGGTGAAATCCAGACCAGCATTCCGGCACAGTCACAGAGTCCATCTGCCAACCCGGATCCGCCGGACCGCATACGCACCAGGTTTTGCCGTCCTTTGTTTGGCGTTTTTTGCGTCACACGACGTATCCGCCCGGCCAGCGCCGGCATTTCAGGCACGGTTACCAGCACTTTTCCGGCGCATTTTGCTATCACCAATGTAGGAGCTTCGGTCATCAAGACCACCAGCAAGGGCGATGGCATCTACGACCAGATCATCAACCAGGGTTCGCAGATCCAGAACTGCCAGGGCCAGGTCAGCTTCCGACTGGAGTCCAGCCGAAATCTCAGAATCCTGAATGAAGTGAACTTGCTACTTGTCTCCTGCTCGGGTACCGGGTGGCTGTTGGCAACCCGGCTCTTGGCGGAGCGAATGGCGCAGGGGCACTTCTCATCCACGAACACGTAGCAAGGAGATTGGCAGCAAAATGAAAAGGCGCGAGATGATCAAAGGGCTGGCTGTTGCAGCCAGCACGGCAGTGTGCGGTCGCCCTGCACTAGCGATGTTGGGGATGAACGAAACGTTGCCGGGTAACAAGGGGATGGCGGTCCCGGTTCGCGGACTGGCCCGAAAGAGCGGAAAACTGGTGCAGCCGGTGCAGGTGACCGTTGAGCATCCGGGACCGGATGCGACCGTTATTACCCGCTTGGATCACCAGGAAATTGATCGTCGCACTCTGGCGGCAGGGAAGAGGACATTCCCGGTTTATGTCGATCCGGTGAGTGAGCCGCGGAAGGCAGTCATCGAGGTTGAGATTGACGGGAAATCAACTTCACTGGACATTACTTTGGAACCGGTGCGCAAGGTGGAGGTTTTCATTCTCCCGCACTCGCATCACGACCTGGGCTACACGGATTACCAGGAGAATGTTGAAGACAAGCAGGTCCTCAATATTTCAAAGGGAATTGAGCTGGCGCGGAAAACTGCGGACTACCCGGCCGGTGCAGGGTATGTGTGGAACCTCGAGGTACTTTGGGGAGCCGACCTGTTTCTGCAGCGAAAGTCCGAGGCGGAAAAGCAGGAGTTCTTTACTGCAGTAAAGAAGGGCTGGATCGGTCTCAACGGCATGTACGCCAATGAACTGACCGGGCTCTGCCGTCCTGAAGAAATCATGGAATTGTTTCACTATTCCAATGAGCTTGGCAGGAAATGCGGCGTCAAGGTCGATTCTGCGATGCTGAGCGACGTTCCCGGTTTCACATGGGGGACGGTTACAGCCATGGCGCAGGCTGGGATTCGCTATTTCTCCGCTGCTCCCAACTACTTTGATCGTATTGGCACTTTCATGGTCGAGTGGCAGGACAAGCCCTTTTGGTGGGTCTCCCCTTCAGGCAAGGACAAGGTGCTGGTCTGGGTTCCGTGGACGGGATATGCCATGTCGCACGGTTCCAAGCTGAGTCTCCAATGGGTGGGGGAATATCAGAAGAGACTCGATGACGTTAAATTCCCGTATGAAATCTCCTACATCCGTTGGTCGGGACATGGGGACAACGCCGAGCCAGATCCGGAACTTTCCGAGTTTGTGAAGACATGGGCCGAGGAGTACGAGTGGCCTCGCTTTACCATTGCAACCACCAGCGCGGCCTTCTCCAAGTTTGAGAGCCGGTACGGTCATGACTTGCCGGAACTCAAGGGCGATCTCACTCCGTATTGGGAGGATGGAGCAGGTTCCTCTGCGCTGGAAACGCGCATGAGCCGAGGCGCTGCGGAACGTCTGGCGCAGTGCGGGACGGCCGCAGCCATGCTGGCGCCGACGGTTTCGTCGAGCAAGGATTTCGATCAGGTGTGGAGGGATGTTCTGCTCTATTCCGAGCATACCTGGGGTGCATGGAACAGCGTCTCCGATTCGGAACTTCCCTTTGTCAAGAAGCAGTGGGAGTTCAAGCGCAACTTTGCTGTCGATGCTGAGAACAGGTCCCACGCCCTTCTGGACAAGGTACTCAGCACATATGCCACTGGGACAGACGCTTCCGTCATCGACGTGCACAACACGAACTCGTGGGCGCGCAACGATGTGATTGTGCTTTCGAAGGAAATGTCGTCCGCAGGCGACCATGTGAAGGATTCGGCAGGGAAGCCTGTGCCCTCTCAGCGCCTGGCAAGCGGTGAGTTGGCTTTCCTGGCCAAGGACGTGCCCGCATTTGGAACGGCACGCTACCATCTGTCTTCGGAGAAGCCGTACTCTCCAAAAGAAGGCGCAACTTTTAAAAGCAATGTGCTGAGCAACGGCATCGTTCGGGCACAGATCGATGGCACAACGGGCAGCATTGTCGACCTCGGATTACACGGGAACGCCAGGAACGTGGTGGATTCAAGCGGCGGCGAGGCCTTGAATGAGTATCTATTCTTCGAAGGGAAAGATGCTTCAAAGGCAACGAGCAATGGACCGGTGAAGATCTTTGTAGAAGATCCAGGACCCCTGGTAGCTTCGGTTCGCATCGAAAGCGCTGCGCCGGGATGCATCGATCTTGTGCGCCGGGTTCGCCTTATTGCCGGAGCCGACTGGATCGAACTCTTCAATCTGGTGAACAAGAAGAGTGCACCGTTGAATCCGCATCCGGGACAAGAAGATCAAGGCGGAGAGTTTGCGCAGCATGACGCGAAGGAAAGCGTGCAGTTTGCTTTTCCATTTGCGGTTGAGAAGGGTCAAATCCGCGTGGATGTGCCGCTCGCGGTGATGCGCCCGGAGATCGATCAACTTCCGGGATCGTGCAAGAATTGGCTCCCTGTAGGCCGTTGGATCGATGTGTCCAACCCGGAGCATGGCGTTACATGGGCAACCCTTGACGCGCCCCTGGTTGAAATCGGCCAGATCTCGACCTTGCTCGGCTCGCAACGAAACCCCGACGTCTGGAGAAAACACATCGCCCCAACGCAGAAGTTCTATTCCTGGGTGATGAATAACCATTGGGGGACGAACTACCGAGCCTATCAGGAGGGAAAAGTAGAGTTTCGTTACGCCCTGCGACCGCATCTGAACTATGACGCAGCAGAAGCAGCACGCTTTGCAACGGGCTTGTCGCGGCCGCTCATCGCGTCCCATGGCAGCGCGAACCCGATCTCGCTTCCCATGGTGCGTATTACTCCCGCAGCGGACGTGTTGGCCATGGATTGCAGAACCAGCGCAGATGGCAATGCATGGAGGCTTCGACTCTTTGGGGCGTCAGGAGAAGATAAGCGGGTTAAGCTCGAATTTCCTGGCGGGGCGCCTATGCGCGTATGGCGCAGCAACCTCAGCGACGACCGTCTCGAATCGATAGGGACGGAAGTGGAGGTCCCTGCCTGGGATGTGGTCACGCTCCACATCGAACGCGGCTAACACTCGCGTTACGTGAAGACTCCGGGAGGCAGACTGCCCAACGTCACGATAATGTGCATCGTTGGTTCAGGTCAGCCTCCCGGGATTCTTTGGTGTTTGAACAGGTGCGGACGGCGGACAATCGCACGCACGATGATCGGGCGCCCTGCCTCTTCATTTCTTGAGTTCGCTCGTCTGAATTGGCCCACTTCGCTCATCTAAACTGGCCCACCTGTACAAGCCCGGATGTAAGGATTCCGGGATGGACAGGAGGCATAAGGTGGAACTATTTGAAGTGATCCGGCGG